>Ga0315283_10005580_pt1 | contig 11133 bp, 7 predicted proteins | sample YL17G09_0_MG_FD_204541 | JGI IMG/M metagenome (GOLD analysis project Ga0315283, IMG submission 204541) | Sediment microbial communities from Yellowstone Lake, YNP, Wyoming, USA - YL17G09_0 | ecosystem: Environmental > Aquatic > Freshwater > Lake > Sediment | place: USA: Wyoming | collected...
CTCTTCGTCGCGCTTTTCGTCGCCGACGACCTTTTCCAGACGCAGCTTGAGCTCGCTGAGGATCACCGGCTTGATGAGGTAGTCGTGCGCGCCCGCCTTCATCGCGTCGACCGCGACGAGCTCGCTGCCGTGTCCCGTCATCATGATCACGGCGATGCGCGGATCGATCGCCTTGATGCGCTTCAGCACGTCGACGCCATGCATGCCCGGAAGCGCGTAATCGAGCAGCACCGCTTCCGGCCGCAGCGTCTCGAGCTGCGCGAGCCCATCCTCGCCGCTCGAAGCGACACTCGCGTCGTAGCCATGGCGCTTCAGGTAGGTAGCGATGTTCTTGGCAAGCGTGAGTTCATCCTCGATGATCAGGATGGAGGCAGTCATGTCAGTGCCCGCCCGGCCGCCCGAAGGGCACTGTGCGCCCCCTCGGGGGGCAGCGAACGCAGTGAGCGTGGGGGCCGTTCAGCTGCCCGCCCGGCCGCCCGAAGGGCACTGTGCGCCCCCTCGGGGGGCAGCGAACGCAGTGAGCGTGGGGGCCGTTCAGCTGCCCGCCCGGCCGCCCGAAGGGCACTGTGCGCCCCCTCGGGGGGCAGCGAACGCAGTGAGCGTGGGGGCCGTTCATCCTAGCCCGAATGGACGGGAAGTTCGACGACAATCTCGGCGCCCTTGCCGGCTTCGCTGTTGATCGACACCGACCCGCCGAAGCGGGTAACGATACGCTTGACCAGCGGCAGTCCGAGACCGAGACCCTTCCGCTTGGACGTGAAAAACGGCACGAACACCCGCGGCAGCTGGTCCCGCGGAATGCCGACCCCGGTGTCGCGGATCGTCACGCGCACGGTGTGCGCCCTGGGCGCCAGCCTGGCCGCGACCTCGAGCAGGCCGCCCGTCGGCATGGCTTCGAGCGCGTTCGCGAAGAGGCTGTTGAACGCGTGGGAGAGCCGTACGCGCTCGGCGCGCACCGCGGGCAGCGCGGCGTCGATGGCGACATCGAGGGCAACGCCGCAGCGCTGCCGCTCGCGCTCGAAGCCCTGCAGGCTCGCCTCGAGCAGCGGTCCGAGATATACCGGGTCGAGCCGCGCGGGCTCCTGCTCCGAATAGGTAAGGAGTTGCCGCACCCACTCGCTCAGCCGATCGACCTCGGCGGTGATGTCGCCAGCGGCCTCGCGCACTGCCGGCGAGGGGTCGTCCTGGCAGAGCTCGGCGGAGGTCCGGATCGACGCCAGCGGATTGCGTATGCCGTGCGTGATCGCACCCGTCATCTCGCCGATCACGGCGAGCATCTCGGATTCGAGCAGGCGCGCGCTCTGTTCCTCGATCAACCGGTCCGCGCGGCGCACGATCCAGAAGAGCGCCAGGTACAGGAACAGCCCGCAGCCGAGCGAAATGCCCCAGATCAGGCGCAAGCCGTGGGCGATCGTCTCGAAGAGCGCGACCGGCACCCGGTAGACCTCCACCACGCCGATGACGGGACCGCCTGCCACAGCGCGCACCGGCAGGTAATTCTCGACGAAGCGCGGTTCCTGGCTGCGCAGCAGCAGATGCTCCGGCTTGACGTCCTCACGCGAGCCGATCACCCCCGACTCGATCGCGACCTTGCCCTCGAGCGCTTCGTCGAGCTCGTGGTTGGGTCCGAGATACTTGCCGATGAGCGAGGCATCGGACGACCAGATGACCCGTTGATCAAGGGCGTAGATATTGGCGCGCAACACGTCGGGCAGCTTGCCGATGTGGGCGAAGAATTCCTCCAGGCTGCGCGCCTTGAGATCGGTGTTCCGCCCGAGAAAGTACTCGCTGGTGTCCTGCACTTCCGAAATGCTCTGCACGACCTCCATCATCACGCGGGCATCGCGCTCCAGCAGGCTGGTGGTGAGGAATCCCGACAGAAAGCTCGACAGGATCACGCAGGCCGCGCCGATGCACACGAGGCTCAGCAGCGAGAACCAGCGCGTCAGGTTGAACGGTCGCTGCCGCGATCCACGCCATTTCTGCATGCCGGGCACCGGCAACGCGGGTGCCGTGTTGCCGGCGGATGCGACGGGATCATCGGGGTTGCTCATGTAGGGCGAGCCATGGTGGTAGAACATCTGCCTTCCCGATGCGATCGCGGCGCGCACGGGCGGACATTCCGCCTGCAACCACGGTCATCGAGTGCCAAAGCAAGAATCGTACTAGTACCGCGACCCACAAGTTTCGCTATGTTCGAATCGATTCTCGGCATGTACGCAAACTTGTGGGTCGCGGTACTAGTCGGCGGACGGATCGAACGCAGATTGAACCACACGAAGCCCGCCAAGGGGGAAACGTGGTCTGTCCCCAGTTTCCCCTAGTAGGCGATCTCCAAGCCGGCGCCAACGCGCCACGCGCCGGTGGGGTCGTCGAGCGCGCGGGTCGTCCAGGCAGCGATACGGGCATTGCCGGCCGCCGTGTGGAGGATCCGTAGCGTGAGCGTCCGGTCGACCGTCGCAGTCGCTGCGTCTTCTGCGCGATCCGCGACCAATTCGAGGCGCGTGCGGCGCGCCGCATACCAGGTCACTCCGGCGAACGCGGAGCGCCCGCGACTGGCGGCGTTCGCAAAGCCCATCGACGTCGAGAATCCGGCAAACGCATCGATCGCACCGAGCGGTTGCGTGACGAGCAGTTCGCCGGCCGAGCCGTCGCGCCGCTCGGCCGAGATCCCGACGTGCGGCATCGCTCGCCAGCTGCGCAGGGTCAGATCAACCACCGGTGCGCCTTCGCTCCAGCGAGGCACCTTGAACGTCAAGGCGAACTCGTGCCCCAGGTTGCCATCGGCGAATGCACCGATCGCAGCACCGCATCCCGAATCGGAGCGGTCGGCCGGCGTCAGCGGCGCGGAACCGGGCGGCAGGCAACTGGCAATTCTCACCTCGGCGTCGAGCAGATCGCTTTCCGCCACAATGCCGACGTTGCGCCACGCAACGGCCCGACCATCAACCAGGCCGGCGCGAGGCAGGCCGGCCACCGCTCGAACGTCGACGATGTCAGTCGCCCCCGCGGCCGGCGCAGCCAGCAGCGCCGCCAGCACCCATGCCGCGAAAGGGCGCTGGCGATGCATGACAGGGATCGTCGACACGGTTGTTTCCAGTCGATCAACCGTGATTCGGCGGATCGTCTCTACCGCGACCACGCCGGACATCGCCCGCCGGGTTATCGGCCCCTTGGCCCGTCGGCGTCGTGCCATCGTCCTTGCCGCGGCCGCGGCGCACATCGCCCGCCGGGCTGGCGGCCCCTTGGCCCGTCGGCGTCGTGCCATCGTCCCTGCCGCGCCCGTGGCGCACATGGCCCGCCGGGTCGTCGGCCCCTTGGCCGGTGTGCGGCACGACATCGTCTGCGCCGCCGGAGCCGCCGGAGCCGCCAGAGCCGCTGGACCCGCTGGACCCGCTGGACCCGCTGGACCCGCTGGACCCGCTGGACCCGCTGGACCCGCTGGACCCGCTGGACCCGCTGGACCCGCTGGACCCGCTGGACCCGCTGGACCCGCTGTCGCTGCCGTGCGTATCACCCGGCGGGTCGTCGGCCCCTTGCCGCTTGTGCCGCGGGCCGTCGTCCTTGCCGCCACCGCCACGCACATCGCCCGCCGGGTCGTCGGCCCCTTGCCGCTTGTGCATCAACCCGTCGTCCCGGCCACGGCCCCTGCGCCGGTCCCCCGGGGGGTCGTCTGCGCCTTGGCGCTTCGAGGTGACGGCATCATCCCGGCTACGCCCGCGCCGGGAGTCACCTACCGGATCGTCTGCGCGCGCGACCAGGAACGGGATGGCAATGGGCGCCACGACAAATGCGGTGCCGGTTGGCGCGTTGAGTACCGTGGCGGGCGCCGTGGCGCCGGCGTCCACGGCCGTGAAGGCAGCGCTGGCGACCAGGCAGCCGACGGTGGCGGAAATGATCGTTTTCATAAGGTTGACTCCCGACAAAGAATGATCGAACGGTGGTCGCCCGGCCGATGCTCGCCGGCATCGAGGCAACCCTGCCGCATGAACCATGGGTGGTGTCCCACGTCGTACAGAGTCGCCGTGCGCAACGGAAATACATCGAGCGCAAGAATCTTCGGCGGGCAGCGCGGTCCTGGTTCGCGGCGATGTCGACGTGCGCCATGCATGGCCGGAACTGCGGAGTGTCCAAATGACTCGAGGCCGAGGTGTCGCGAAGAGCGCGACAGCCCTGGCCTCGGCTGCCGCACGCGCCGGAGGCGTCTCTATTTCCTGAAGTTCGCCTGCGCCGATCCGCTGGCCGTCACGTTGGAACTGCACGACGCCGCGGCGCCCGAACATGCACCGCTCCAGCTGACCAGCGACACCCGCGGCGACCAGGATTCCGTTGCAGCGACGGAAACTATCTCGGCGACGGTTGATCGATTCCATGCTTTCTCCGGTGGATGGGATAGGATTCGTGGCGCAGGTGCCGGTCCGCACCAAACGCAGACGCGGTCGGCGGGGTGGAAATGCCATTGCCGACGCATATTTGCTGGGTGTGCAGGCCGGCGTTCCCCGCGGGCGGGCCCAACGCGCCAGGCAGCGCCGAGATCCGGCGCAGGAACCGAGGTTGACCGCGGGCCTCCGACCCGAAATACTTCCACCCATGCCCTTGCCGCCGGTTCCCCCGCGTCCACACTTGGATAGAGAAAGCTTGCCGCTGACGATTGCGCCTTGCCACCCCGGCGGGACGCCTGGCCCCATTCCGACCCTCGCGGCCACTGTCAACTCATGACCGGGCTCGCCGATGAAGACGACGCGGCGCTCGTTGCGCGCTGCCGGCGTGGCGAGGGCGCCGCCTGGGAGGCGCTCGTCCATCGTTACCAGCGGCTGGTCTATGCCATCGTCCGCCGGGCCGGGCTCGACGAGCACATGGCCGCCGACGTCTTTCAGACCGTGTTTGCCCGCTTGGTGACGCACCTGCCGCGGATCGCGGATCCGGGGCGCCTCCAGGCCTGGATCGTCACCACGGCCAAGCGCGAGGTACTGCTCGCCCTGCGCCGTGGCCAGCGAACCGTGTCGATGACGCGCGCCGACGACGCCGGGGACGCCGGGGACCTGGCGGCCGAGTTCGACATCGCCGACGATGCTCCGCTCCCCGAGGACGCGCTTGCTGACTTGCAGCAGCAGGACCTCGTGCGCCGGGCGCTGGACCGGATGGACGCGCGGTGCCGGGAGCTCCTGCTCATGCTGTTCCGCGAGGACGACGACAAGCTGCCGTACGAGGAGGTGGCGCAGCGGCTGGGCCTGTCCGTGGGCAGCATCGGGCCCACCCGCGCGCGCTGCCTCGCCAAATTGCGCGGGCTCGTGGACCCGGCGCCGGGAAAGATGTGAAACCATGTATTTCGGGGACATGAACCTGCTCTGTTCGACATCCGCCACCCTGAGCCTCACGCCATGAAGCCTGTCAATCTCCTGTCCGAAGACGAATTCGCCCAACTGGTGCAGCGTGCCGCCGCGCTGCCCGATGCGCCGCCGGCGCTGTTGCGGGCCGCCATTGGCCAGTGGCATGCGGCGCCGCCGTCGCTGCTGCAGACCGCGGTCAAGGCGATCCTGAAACGGGTGGAGGCCGCATTGACCTTCGACAGCTGGGCGACCGGCCCGCTGGCCTTCGGCGTGCGCGCAGTGCCCTCGGATACGCGGCACCTGCTGTTCACCGCCATGGGCCGCGACATCGACGTTCGGATCACACCGTCGGCCGCTCATTTTGCGCTGACCGGTCAGATCCTCGGCCCGGACGAGTCCGGCGTCGTCGAATTGGCGATCGAGTCCAGCGACGGCGCCGAGCCGGCGAGCGCGCGGGTCGCCGCGCTCGACGACATGGGCGAATTCCGCCTCGACGGCATCCGCGACGGCATCTACGTGCTGACGCTGCGCCTGGGCGACGACGAACTCGTGCTGCCGCCGATCAACGTGGGTGAGCATCGACGCTGAGCCGGCGCCGGGCGGCGGCGCCCCGCGTGACGGCGATCCCGCGGCCGATCTGGCCCGCAGGATGGTCGACCTGGGCGAGGCCCCCTCGCCCGCGCTGCCGGCGTCACGCCGCCAGTCGCTCGCGTGGGAGCTGAAGGACGTCTGCTACGCCGCCTGGAGCAGCGAACCGCAGCGCTCGGCCAGGGCGGCCGAGGCGCTGCGCCGGCTTTGCCCCGCTCAGGGGCCGGACGCGATTCCGCCGGAGCAACAGCGCGAGATCGAGGCCCTGGCCGAATGGACGGCGGGCATCGCGTGCCTGACCCGCGGCCAGATGACGGAGGCGGCCGCGTGCTTCGATCTCGCGGGCGGAATCTTCCGCAGTCTCGGCCAGACGCATCATGCGGCCGAGACGCAGGTGCCCAAGATCATGGCGCTGGCGATGCTCGGGCAGCACGCGCTCGCTGCCGCGTGTGCCGAAGCGACGCAGCGCGAGTTCGTGGCGCTGGGCGACGTGGGTGCGGCCGGCAAGGTGAGCCTCAACCTGGGCAGCCTGCATTTGCGCCGCGACGAGTTTCGGCAGGCCGCGCAGCATTACCGCGAAGCCGCGGTGCTGTTCGCGCGCGTCGACGACCGCGAGCATTCGGTGATGGCCGACAGCGCCCTCGCGGACGCGCTCACCTCGCTGGGCGATTTCGACGAAGCGATGCGCATCTACGCGCGGGCCGCCATGCGCGCCGGCGCCCACGGCTTGCCGGTAGTCGAAGCAATGATCGAAGAGTCGGTCGCGCTGCTCGAACTCGCGCGCGGGCATTACCGTGATGCGCTCGCCGGCTTCGAGGGATCGCGCCGCCGCTACGAGCAGCTCGGCATGCCGCAGCACCTGGCCATCGCGGAAAAGCAGCTGGCCGACGCGTACCTCGAATTGCATCTGCTGCCCGAAGCGCTCGCGCTGTTCGACCAGGCGCTGACCAAGTTCCGGGCGCTGGACATGCCTCAGGACGAGGCCTGGACCTTGGCGCAGAAGGGACGTGCGCAAGTTCTGCTGGGAGACCCGGGGGCCGCCGCTGCTTCGCTGGTCTGCGCGACCGCGTCGTTCACGGCGCAAGGCAACGGTGTTGGCGCAGCGGCCGTCGCGCTCGCCCGCGCCGAGCTCGCGCTGCTCGGTGCCGATGCCGGCGCGGCGCTCGAGCTTGGCGGGCTGGCTGAACGCGGTTTCGCCGCGGCCGGCCTGCCGGACCGTCGCGCGCGTGCCGACGTGGTCCGCGCCCAGTCGCTGCTCCGTGCGGGCCGGGCAGAGGAGGCGCGTGCGCTCTTCGATGCAACGCTCGTCCGGGCGCGGGAGCTGGCGGTGCTCCCGGTGCAGGTCCGCTGCCTGACGGGCCAGGGCCTGGCGGCGCGGGCGGCGGGCGACCCGGAAGCTGCGCGGGCGGCGTTTCGAGCGGCCATCGAATTGTTCGACGAAACACGGCGCACGCTGCCCGGCGACGAGATTCGCAGCGCCTTCCTGACCGACCACTTGCGGCCCTACCAGGAGCTGCTGCGCCTGGCCATCGACGACCACGCGCAGTCCGGTTCGCCTGCACTCGCCGCGGAGGTCTTGCGGCAACTCGACCGGCTGCGTGCGCGTGCGTTGGGCGAACGGCTCGCGCGCGGCACGAATCCGGACGACGGCGCGCGTCCCGAAGACGGCGCGGACACCGCGGACTTGAGGGCCCGGCTCAACTGGCTGTACCGCCGCGTCCGCCGCCTGCAGGACGAGGCCATGCCCTCTGCCGTGCTGACGGCCGAGCTGCGCAACACCGAGCACGAGCTGCTGGAACGCGCGCGGCGGCAACGCCTCGCCGCGTCCGACCGGCAGCAGCCCGCCGGGCCCGACGACGACACCGACGTCGACGTCGAGGCGCTGCAGGAACACCTGGGCGAAGGCGATGCGCTGGTCGAGTACGGGGTGGTCGATGCGGAGCTGTTCGCCTGCGTGGTCACGCGCGCGGGCGTCGCGCTGCAGCGGCATGTCGCGGACTGGCCGGCCGTGCAGGAAGCGGTGCGCTCGGCGCGCTTTCAGATCGAGACGCTGCGCCACGGTGCCGCGCCGGTGTCGCGCCACCTCGCGATCCTGACCGAACGCGCGCAGAAGCGGATGCGCCAATTGCACGCGCTGGTGTGGGCGCCGCTCGCAGAAACGTTGGCGGGATGCCACCGGGTGCTGATCGTCCCGCACGCCCAACTCGGCGCGCTGCCCTTTGCCGCGCTGCACGACGGAGAGCGTTCTCTCGCGCAGCGCCATGAGCTGGCGTTCGCGCCCAGCGTCCGGGTCGCGTTGCGCGGGCTGCGCCGGCAACCTGCACTCGCGAGGCAGGCGCTGGTCCTGGGCGAGTCGACCCGGCTGCCGCACGCGGCCGCCGAAGCCCGTGTCGTCGCGGGTCTCTATCCTCAGGCGAACGCCTTCGTCGGCGCCGAGGCCACGCTCGACGCGCTGCACGCGCACGCGGGTGACGCCGATGTGATCCACCTGGCGTGCCACGCCCAATTCCGCTCTGACAATCCGATGTTCTCGGCGCTGCATCTCACCGACGGCGCACTCACCGTCGAGGCGACGGAGGCCCTCTCGCTCAAGCCGTGCACCGTGGTGCTGAGCGCCTGCGAAACCGCACTGGCCGAGCAAGGCAACGGCGACGAAATGGTCGGACTCGTCCGCGCCTTTCTCGTCGCCGGCGCGGCCCGCGTCCTCGCGAGCCTCTGGCCGGTCGACGACGCCATCACCTCCGCTTTCATGGCGCACTTCCACGGCGCGCTGTGCCGCGGCATGGCGCCGGCCGCGGCACTGCGCGCAGCGCAAGCCGAAGTGATGCGGCAGCACCCGCATCCGTTCTACTGGGCGGCGTTTACCCTGCACGGACGCTGGTAGCCCCAACCGGGGGATTTGCCCCGGGGGCTTCTGGGCATATCGCCCAATTCGCTATGTCGGCACGCCGCGGCCGGCCCACGCCAGGCAGGTCCTTTCCCTCCTATGTCATTGACATGAAAGACGAGTGCGAATCCTGGCGCCGTTCTTGCATTACACCCAGTGAGCCGGGGGAATCTCGCCCTACGTTCCCGCGGTGATGGCAGTACGCCATGGCGTTTCACCCACGAAATCAGGTGGACGATTGCAGGTTGAACCCACATCGGCGGAAAAGTTTGCATCAAACGCGGTCCTGCCGCCTCTGTTGTCCATTCACCCCATGATCGGAGTAGCCCTCAAATGAAGCCCACCAATCGATCCTTGTACCTGCTGCGCGCGCTGCTGGCCGCCGCGCTGTGCGTGGCCGGCATCGATGCGGCGGTGGCCCGCGACGACACGGGGCTTCCCGGTGAAGTCCTGGTGAAGCTGCGCTCCACCCAGGCCCTCGCGCCGCTGCTCGACAAATACCAGCTCGCGGTGATCGGACAGTTCGGCACCCGGCCGATCTACCGGCTCGAAGTGACGGGACAGGCGAGCGTGGATCACACCATCGCGGCGCTGCTGCTGGACCTCGACGTGTTGCTGGCCGAGCCCAACATCGTCAACAGCAGCCCGGAGGCACGCAAGAACGCCTTCTGGGCGATCGGCAGCCCGCAGGCGTACGCGACGCAGTGGGCGCCGGCCGCGTTGCGGCTGCCCGAAGCCCAGCGCCTGTCGACCGGCGCCGGCGTGCGCGTCGCCGTGCTGGACACCGGCGTGGACCGCCACCATCCGGCGCTCGCGGGCAGGCTGCTTCCCGGATTCGATTTCGTCGACTACGACGACGATCCGTCCGAGGAAGGCACCGACGCCGACGTCGCTTTCGGCCACGGCACGCACGTGGCAGGCCTGGTCGCGTTGGTCGCGCCGGGCGCGATGATCATGCCGGTGCGCGTGCTGGACCCCGACGGGCAGGGCAACGCCTGGGTGCTGGCCGAAGCCCTGCTCTATGCCGTCGATCCCGACGGCGATCCGAACACCGACGATGGCGCGCACGTGATCAACCTGAGCCTGGGGACCACGACCCGTACGCGGATCTTCGATGCGGCGGTGGAGCTCGCGACCTGCTCGGCGGCGTTCGACAACGACCTGGCGGATCCCGGCTACGACGCAGACGCGGCGCGCTGCAGCCAGACGCGCGGCGTGGTGATCGTTGCCGCGGCCGGCAACGACGGGTCGAGCTCCACGCTCGAGTATCCCGCGGCCGAGACCTCCACCCACGGCCTGGCGGCCGTAGGCGCGAGCGCCGCCAATGCGCGACGCGCGAGCTTCAGCAATTACGGCTCATGGGTGCGTTTCGCCGCGCCGGGCGAAGGCATCACCAGTTCCATCCCGGGCGGCGGCTACGGCACCTGGAGCGGCACGTCGATGGCCGCGCCGCTGTTCGCCGGGACCGCGGCGCTCCTGCGCGCGAGCAACCCGAACATGAAACCGGACGACATCCTCCGGCGCATCGGCTCGCGCAGCTCGGCGCTGTGCGGCACCAACCTGCGGCAGATCGACGCCGCCGCCGCGCTGCGCGACGTGAACCCGCCGAATACGATCTGCCGCTGATCCCGGTTTCTTCGGTGGTTCCCACGAGGGCCGGTGCGCGCGTGAGCGTCACCGGCCTTCGCGTTGCTGCGCCATGCATTCCGGATTTTTTTCCACCCGACGTATTTCCCGGCCTCCGTTCACCTCTGTGTGGGCAGCCGGGTTCGCTAAGCCCTCCTGCCGTGGTTTCAGGCGGATGGGAGCCCGGCATTCCGGAGCGCCGGAGCATCGGGCCATTGCCGCGAACCGACGCCAGCCACATCGGGAGAACAGGGATGCGAATGCATGAACGAGGAGAGGCACACCGACGGGCTCGCAACCGTGCGGTGATGGGTGGCGCGGTTCTGGCCGCCGCGCTCTGGTCCTCCGCGGCTGTGTACGCCGATGACGGCGCCGGCGCCAATGCACAGCTCAATGCGACGCTGAAGTCCGTTCTGCAGCAGGCGGGATTCACCGGTCGCATCGAATCGACGCTCGAAACGCGCCTGGGCCGTCCGATCGATCCGGAGCTCGCGAATCTCGGCCAGCTGCTCTTCTTCGACCGCGGCGGCGGGTTGCACGACGACAATATCTGCGCGGGCTGCCATTCACCAGCAACCGGGTTCGGCGACACGCAGTCGATCGCCATCGGCGTGCAGAACAATCTGGTCGTCGGTCCGGACCGGACCGGCCCGCGCAATCAGCGCCGCTCGCCGTCGGTGGTGAACACGGCGTTCTACCCGA
>Ga0315283_10005582_pt1 | contig 11132 bp, 12 predicted proteins | sample YL17G09_0_MG_FD_204541 | JGI IMG/M metagenome (GOLD analysis project Ga0315283, IMG submission 204541) | Sediment microbial communities from Yellowstone Lake, YNP, Wyoming, USA - YL17G09_0 | ecosystem: Environmental > Aquatic > Freshwater > Lake > Sediment | place: USA: Wyoming | collected...
TGATAGATAATATCTTTTTCTCCCATTCAGGCTTGCTAATAAGCATCTTGTTTCTTAAATAAAACTCGCTGAGCATAAAGTCAAGTATTTCTGGTTTGTTTATTAAGATTATTATTAATTTGGTAATAATTAATTTGGCAATATTAGAAAGTTTTAAAAATGCCCAAAGAAAACCATGCTTTATTATAATCATGGGGAGGAATTGAGATGGCAGACAAGAAAAACAATAAGAATAATAAAAAACCAGCTAATGAAATAAAGGATGATCTTAAGTCAGCAAGCAAGGAAGAGCAGGCAGGCTTTCACAAAGGAGCATTAAGCACCCTGGCAAAGGAGAGGCAGGAACTAGCCAGGATATTGCAGATTGTTGAGCAGCTCATGCAATTGCACCTTTCTGCACTCAAGGAACTGGGTGTTGACCTGGAGAAAGAAGCCCAGGAAGCAATGCAACCACAGCAAATTAAGAAGCCAGGCAAGCCAATAGAGGACATGCTCTAAGAATTTTCAAAATTTTTTGTTTTTCTTAATTAACTGATTTTTACTGGTTGCTTTTTGCATGAGACCACAAGCTATCAAAAAATCCAGTGAATGAGTTTGAAATTGATTTTGATTTTATCTGGATGCACACAAGTTCATCCTCTTCATAAGAAAAGATAAAGCATTCATCATCTATCATCATAACTGCAGACGGGCTGAATGATAAGGTTTCTCTTACCTCAGTGTAAGGAAGTTTTTTGAAGAAACGCCAGTATTCAGTATCTTTATCGCAAAAGAGCATCTGCGCATTCTTTTTTAGCTCCACTCTTCTTCTATGCCAATTCTTCCAGAAATTATTGAATTTGACATTTTTTGATGACCGAACACCCATTACCTTGATGCTCTTTCCCCTTTCAAGCGCATCATAGGCTAAGGGAGAAACTCCTCTGAAGCCTTTGATAAGAGAAACATTTTCTATGTTCTTGTCTTCAGGCGTTATTTTTTCAAGCTGAGGAAGTATTTTTTCAAGCTCTGCCTGCTTGTTATGAATATCCTTTTCTTTTTCCTCCATATAATCAAGGAGCGCTTTAGGCTTGTTCGCAATGAAGTGCTTCACGCCGTTCTCAACAACTGACTTGATCAGCCCCTTGTCTGCCAGTTTTGATAGTGTTTCATATATCTTTCCGCTGGATATCTTGGATTCCTTTACTATCTGTCCGCTCTTTGCCTTGCCTATTCTAAGAAGGGAAAGATAGACTAATGATTCGTTCTTTGTCAAGCCGCTGTTCTCAAGAAGGTTTTCATACATATTACACACCACTTAGTGGGAGGTAATATTTATATATTTCGATAACAATATAACTACTCATAGGTAAAAACAAAAAAGAGGTGTTTATTATGGAAAAACAATATAAAACAAACGGGAAGCGAGGATTCAAGGCCCTTATTGCGGGAGTAATCTTAGCAACAAACATAGGCACGTACTGCTTAGTAAACCAACATTACAACAAACAACATGAAAAAGATTATGTGGCAGTAGTAATAACGCAGAGTAAAGAAGAAGCAAAACCAACTGTTGAGTTGACAGGAAGCATCGGGGAGAAAACATTTCTCCTGCATGATTTGGAAAACATGGTGTCTGCCAACACAGAAGCCTTAATTAAAGCAGCAAATGATGCTGGAGAGAAACTCTCGACTAAATTAAAGGAAAACTTGACCACAAGCCATACAGAGCAAAACAAGAATGATTACAGAATAGGTGCTAAGGTAACATCTACCATATACCATGATATTTTGGGATATTCTCGCAAAGCAGATATTACAATAACTCCGAGAAAATAAGTTCACAACAAAATATTTTTTTATTTTATTTTTTCTACCTATTCAAATTCTTTAATCTCCTCTCCTTAGAAACCAGGCTTCTCACATTTCCTTTTTTTATTTGCGCACAGCCTATGTAATCATTATCAAACTTGATTATGAAGAATCCTTCTTCATTGCTAATTTTCTTCTGCTCTTGCTCGCTCAACTCAAAATCTTCTCCCTTGACCCAATGTTCAAGGTGCTCTTCATCAATTGTCAGCACGTGCTTGCTTGCATGAGGCCCAATCAACTGGCTTCCTTCCATGCTCAGCCTTATTCCATTAATTTCAATTTTTCCGATATAAAGCCCTGCAGCATCAATCCTTAGCTCTTTGTCCTCATCTCGGGAGATTTTTGATATGTCTGGCGTTATCAAGAATAGCTTTTGCTCCTTATTTGTTAAAAGTGAGCCTTCCATGGTGCCTGAGAATCCGTACAATTCTTTCAGGTCATCAATTATTTTCTTTTTCTCTCTTGTGTTAAGAACAGTTAGTTTTTGCATTTTACAATTATATGCCCCAGACAGGGTTGTCTTTTCTCATTATCTCTGCAATTTCTTTCATGACCTGAACTTCTAGCTCTGTAAGGTATTTCTTAAGTTTCTTGAGTTTCCTGAAATCTTCTTCTGGTATTGCGCTGTAAAGAATCTCGCTGCCGTTTATCTGCCTGCCGCACATGACATCAGGGAGGCTAACTGCTACCTCTTTGCCTTGCTCTGCTCTGTTTAGGTTTTCTCCTTCTGACTGTATTGCCTTGACATTGGTCAGTGTTCTGCCTGTTTTCATTAGCGGAATCCCTACCTTCAATACTCCTATTTGCACATGCACTCCTACAATTGCAGGGTTGCTCTGCCTGAAAATGCAGGTTGGAAGTATCTCGAGCTTGCAAGGCCTTACTAGGTCTTCTAGTTGTTCTGCTTCAAGTGCTTTTTTCTTTTCTTCTATCCATGAAGTATAATCATCAAGCAGCTTATAGATTATGTCACCTGTTATTATCTTTACCTTATTAATTACTTCAACATTCTTTCCAATCTCAACATTAAAGCCGATTATAACGCTAAGAAGAGGCTCTGCTTCATAGTTGCTTTCAGCATCTGCAACATCTTTCTTGGTTATTGCTCCAAGGCTTGCTTTTCTTATCTTCAAGCCTTTTTCTCCGAATAACTTGACAACAGCTTCCAGGCTTCCAAGGCTGTCTGCTTTTATTATAATGCCCTGCTTTCCTGTATCAAGCAATACTTCTTCTACTTCTTGCTGGCATTTTTCTTTTGCACTGCTTATGCTTTCCTCATCATTAGCACAACTCACTAAGGGCATGCCTGCAACTGCCTCTTCTAAGCCATGGGCACTAATTCTCACGCCAGTTGCTGCTACTGCATTTTTTATATTAATAAAATGGGATTTTTTATCTCTCATCTCCTGCAATGGAGCAGGCTGGAGCAAAGCCCTGACTTTTGTCACAATAGGCTCAAGCACTCCTCCAATAACAATAGTGTCATTAACCTTTAAGGTTCCATCGTAGATTATTACATCAACAGCTTTTCCAAGCCCTTCAACATCTTTTACTTCAAGAATAGTGCCTTTTGCACTTCCGCTCACATTAATCTTAAGGTTTTCTTCCATGAATTTCTGGGCAAGCCCTGTTAGTACCATTAATAGCTCTGCCAATCCAAGCCTTGTTTTTGCGCTGCAAGGAACAATAGCTACTTGCTTGGTATAATCATCTACTTTGTCAAAACGCTCAGCATTCATTTGAAACCTGTCATAAAGCTGGCCAATAATCTTGTAAAGCCTCTCATCAACCATCTCATTAGTGTTTTCTGACTGCTGCTTAAAATCAACTAATACGCAAGAATCTTTCTGAACATAGCCGGGCACCAAGTCAACTTTGTTAGCAGCAATAATAAAGGGAGTCTTACTGTTTCTCAGGATTTCAATTGCTTCAATTGTCTGGGGCTTGAAGCCTTCATTAATATCCACGACAAGAATTGCTATATCTGCAAGCGCTCCTCCTCTTCTTCTAAGGCTTGTGAAAGCAGCATGGCCTGGAGTGTCAATAAAAAGAAGCCCAGGAATTGTAAACTTCATCTTCAACTGGCTCAGAAGAGAGCCGCATTTTTTCTGGATAACATCAAGAGGCACAATGCTTGCTCCAATAGCCTGGGTTATTGCACCAGCTTCCTTGTCAACAATGTTGGATTCGCGTATAGCATCAAGTATTGAAGACTTGCCGTGGTCCACATGACCCAAAACTGATACTATTGGGCTCCTGATGTTGGTTGCAGTTTCCATTGTAATAAAGAACGAACTATTGTTTTTAAAACTTCTGCTACAAATGCTATATAAAAGAAAATAGTGTTTTTTCATAAAAATTTATATATCTCAACGAATAATCCTGTCTAGGAATGAAGCCAATTGTTTTAACTAGCGCGGGGGTAATTATATCTTTTTTATTACTCTTACTATTAGCCTCTTGCCAGCCTGCTCAGCCAGCACAACCTGTTGTTTATCCTAGTGTTTGCGGTGATGGAGTTTGCAGTGCCAGTGAGCTCGGCACTTGTGATATTGATTGTGACATCAATATTCAATCTCAGCCAGAGCCTGTTATCCAGACACCAGAAAGTGTTTTGGCAGAGCTCAGGAGCCGGGCTAGAAATTATACACCTGAAGGGTCTGCTCCTGGGGATGACCTGAGCCAGCCAAACCCTGTTGCTACAGAGGACAACAGAATTAATATAGAGTCTTTCACAACTTATCTTCCTGAAAAAGGCTTTAGAGTGGCTTCAAGGTATAATCTTCTGAGCATAGGGGAAAATATCAGTAAGATTATGGGAACTCTTAATCAGCTCCAGCTGAGAGAAATCCTGAGAGGAGGAAACATGAGGAGCAACACCATGGCTTTTGGCCCAAGGGCAGCCATGTACCAGCAATCCCTGAAACTAAGAGCAGGCAAAGTGTTATTTGGGCTTGATTCTGAAGAAGAATTCGTGACAACATATTTGCTATTCAAAGAAGGAGAGCCAATCTTTGATTATGTTCTTGAGCTGAACGGAGGGATATTCAAGTTCTTTGAAGGAGAGCAGATTCATTTCCTAGGGCATGATTATGTTATTGAGGAAGTGACTAACACAAGCATGCAACTCGTTGGAGTAACAACTCCTGACACCATAATATTAAGGAACCAACGAGGAGTATTTGTTAATGACAAGACCATAAGCGAGGATGTTCTTAATGTTACTTTTAAACAGGATTATCTGAGAGTAATCATTAATGCTCCTGATGAGCTAAAGATTCTGCCAGGGACAAGCTTAAGGAATTATCTCCTAAACCCAAGTATTTTACTGACTAACAGGCTTGACTTGGAGTACGAAGGCTTGACAGATGCTCCGACTTATAATATCAGGCTCCGCAAGTCAAATGGAAAATACAAACTGAGCTTCACCACTAACAAGAACCTGACTTACACAGTGCCATTGGCTAATCTTAATCCCTTTAAGACAGGAGATGATGAAGTCAGCTTTGTGTTCAAGGAAGGAAAGAACAGCTCGGATTATGTGATTAAAGCCAAGGATTGGTTTGTTGTGACTAATAACAAGAAATACAACGGATTGACTAACATATTAAGACTTCTGAGCATTGATGAGAAAAACCATCTCATAACATTCCAGGACCCTGCTCTTGAGAAATTCCTGATATATTTCAAAGGAACGCCAGGAGTTAATGCAACAGGAGAGCTCATAATTGACAGGGTAGTGCACAAAGTGTATGTTGGGAAAAATGATGATATTGCAGTTGACCTTGACGGTAATGGAAGGATTAGCAAGGACATTGCGCCAATAGTCACTGCAGGCAACGGAATAATAATGATTAATAATGCAACAGCTGACATGATTAACATTTCCCTGATAACACCTAAAGAAATGAGAGAGAACAGTAAATCAGACCTCAAAGTTAACATGGTTGTAAATGAAGATGGCGTAATCATAGATAAGAACAGCCTTGAGCTAATACAAGACCCTGAGACTAATGTGCTTATAGGCATGACTGATTATGGAACCTTGTTTTTCCTGGAAAAGAATGTTAATGAGCGCATGCAATTAGGAGATGACTTGATAATCAGCTATCCAATAGCCCAGAGATTTGCAGATGTTATTCTAAAAGCATATGAATAGGAAGAAATAAAAAATGGCAAAAAAGAGACTCATAAACAATATCATGATAGCTATTAAGGGCATTGCTTACGGCTTTTCCAGGGAAAGGAACATAAAGGTTCAGATGATAATAGGCTGGCTGGTAATCCTTTTCTCAATCATCCTAAAAATCCCGAGAAATGACTTAATATTAATAGTTCTCGTATCATTCCTTGTGCTAGTTTTGGAATTAATCAACACTTCATTTGAAAAGCTCATTGATTTCCTGCACCCAGACAAGCATGATGAGATAAGAAAGATAAAAGATATGATGGCGGGAGCAGTGCTGCTCATAGTGGTGCTTGCAGTCATTGTCGGTATACTCGTGCTTTATAGGCCAGCGCTGGGATTGTTGAAAGTATTCTGAGAAAAATAATCAATAAAATACTTTATTCTCAGCCAATAGCTCTTCTTACATCAATAACTTCTACAGACTGGACGCCTTCTATTCCAGAGATTTCTTTTTCCAAAGATTCTGGGCTGCCTTTTGCTTCGTCCATTACAAAGATTATTTTCAATGCATTGAGGCCAAAAGCTATAGGCTCTATCTCTTTTTTCCTGTCACCTTTACCTGCGAATGAATCTATCTTAGCTTCTATCTCAGAGCTGATGCTATTAAGGTCTATATCAGGGCTTTCAGGCATTATTTTAATTGTTATTATTACTTTTGCCATTAGAATTACCTTCTTTAACCTCAGAATTATTAATTAGGCCCTTCAAACCCGCAACCAGGGCATTTGTACTTGGTCACTATCTTCCTGCATTTTGAGCACCTGATTATAGCGTACTTGCCGCAGTTAGGGCATGAAAAATTGACAGCTCCAATATCATTCACAATGCTGGTGTTGCAAGAGACGCACCTAGCTCCTCTTACAGCATTCTTGCTAGGTTCCAGCATTTGCTCTGTCACCTTAACATCATCAGCTTCCTTAACTTCTTCTTTCTTTTTAGCCATGATGCTCAGAATTAGAGAGTGGTTTATAAAGTTTACTGTCAGATATTGCTCTCCTTTAACCTCTTATTTCACTATCTTCTGCTCTTTCTTGGTCTTAAACAAGAGCCAGTTATTAGCTCCTGCTTTGTCAAACTTCAGAATCGTGTATCTGCCTTTAAGTTTTTTGCCATGAAGAACAAAAACCATCTTGTTGTCTTTCCTTGCTTCCATATCAAATCTTCCTTTGTCCCAGATTTCTACCTTGCCAGCACCATAATTGCCTTCTCCTATCTCGCCTTCAAAGTCTGCATAGGATAAGTCATGGTCGTCAACCATTATAGCCAGCCTCTTAACATCAGGCTCAGTGCTAGGCTCCTTGGGTATTGCCCAGCTCTTAAGAACTCCATCAAGCTCTAATCTAAAATCGAAGTGCAAATTACGCGCCGCGTGACGCTGAACTACGAAAAGTGACATTTTTATCTTGGTAATAGAATCCGGTTTTTATTGTTTGTCTTTTTTAGAAAAGTATCCCCGCCCCCGGTGCTGAGTGTTTTTGATACTGTTAGCAGGAACTTTATAATCATATGTTATTATAATTAGACATTTCTTATTGAGAAAAGGTTCACAAACGAACTCTCTTTATTGTAGCCGGAGCATTATACAAATCAAAAGTTACGAGTTGTAAGTAAGGCTTGTTCTGGTCATTACCAGCAGTTGCGCTTAGTGTAGTTCCTATGTTTTGCTTGAAGAATCTTGAGAAATCAACTGTCTCGTGGATGTGTCCGTGCAAAGTCATGTATGGCTTATTTTTTTCTATGAAAGCCCTTACTGCTTTGCTTCCAATATGCGGGCCTCCACCTGCAAATGGGCTGAGCATGTCAAGCACAGTGTCATAAGGCGGTGTGTGCATGACGTAAAGTGTTTTCGACGCGTTCTGAGTGGCTTCTGGCTGGCTTAAGTCATCCTCAATTGAAGTCTGGATGTCCTCAGGATCAAACCTGGCTTTTGCAAACCCAGTCGGAGTGCTTATCAATCCTTCTAAACGAGCATTAGAGCTGTAAGGCTTTGATTTCCCTCCAAATTTTCCAAATAACCCTTTCTTTGGAGCTTCAGCAGTTGGTCTTGAATCAAATTTTTCCCAGTCCTTAAGCTGGAATGGAGTTATTGGGACAAATGAATAACCATAAATATCAAAGTCAGGTGTTAATTGATGCCTTGCACCGTGAATATAAGTTAAAAGTTCTGGATCATTCTTTTTTAGAACATCAAGATTTGAAGAGAAATCATCGTTTCCCATCATCAAGAAGATTTTAGCTGACAAATCTGGCTTGAACTCTCTTATCATGTCAGGCAAAGCTTTTTCCAAGAAATCCCTTTGAAATTGCTTAACATCACCTTTCCCTTCAATAGGAGCAAGGTCTCCGCCGATTATGACGCTATCAGCCTTATTATCAGCTGCAAACTTGAATAGCTTTGCGTATTGGCTTAGATTACCTGCAAGGTCAGACGAATAAACTATGATGCGATTCATAGATATAATAGTGGTAATACTTATTTATAAATCTTTCGATTATTTAACCACCAAAAAGTAGTAATAATCCCCTGCACCCGGACTTGCTCATAGCTTCTTGCGCCGCAGTAATAATGAGTTTGAAACAACACTAACTGAGCTTAAGGCCATGGCTCCTCCTGCGAGTATGGGTGAGAGCATCCAGCCTGTCCAGTAGTAGAACACTCCTGCAGCAATTGGTATTCCTATAATATTGTAGATTAATGCCCAGAACATGTTCTGCTTTATTTTGCTCATCGTCATCTTGGAGAGCTTTATTGCTCTTGGCACGTCGAGCAAATCGTTTCTCATCAGCACAATGTTTCCTGATTCCATAGCCACATCAGTGCCAGAGCCCATGGCTATTCCTATGTCTGCCTGGGCAAGAGCTGGCGCATCATTTATTCCGTCACCTACCATGGCAACTTTTGCCTTGACTCTGCCTTGCCCTTCGTCATTTCCTTCCTGCAGCTTCTTCACATAATTAGCCTTGTCCTGCGGCAGTACTTCTGCAAACACATTAGTAATTCCTGCTTTTCTTGCAATGGCTTTTGCAGTCCTCTCGTTGTCTCCTGTGATCATGTAAACTTCAAGCCCTAGCTTTTGCAGCTGGCCAACAGCTTCCTTTGAAGTCTCTTTTATCTCGTCTGCAACAGCTATTACTCCAATAACTTTTTCTCCTGATGCAAGTATCATTGCTGTCTTGCCGTCTTTTTCCAGTTTTTGAATGGCATTCATTTGCTTGCTGATATTTATCTTGTAATCTTTCATTAATTTTGCATTTCCAACATAGTAGTTTATCCCTTCAACAACAGCGCTTACCCCGTGGCCAGGTATGGCTTTGAATTTGGTTGCTTTTGGAAGAGCCATCTTGCCTGCTTTCTTCACAATTGCTTCTGCAAGGGGATGCTCTGAGTTCTTCTCTATTGCAGCTGCAATGCGTAAAACATTTTGCTGCGAATTCTTTTCAAAAGCCAGGATTTCTGTAACCTCAGGAGTTCCTTTGGTTATTGTTCCTGTCTTGTCAAAGATAATATATCTTAATTTGTGGGCAGTCTCAAGGGCTTCACCGCCCTTAATCAGTATTCCTTTCTGCGCTCCTTTGCCTGTGCCTACCATTATCGCTGTTGGCGTTGCTAATCCTAGGGCACACGGGCATGCTATAACAATTACTGCCACTGCTGCAATAATTGCAAATGAGAATGGCTCGTGGATAATAAAGTACCAAACAACAAAGGTTAATAGGGACAATAGTATAACAATAGGCACAAAATATGAGGATATTACGTCAGCAAAGCGCTGGATAGGAGCTTTTTTTCCCTGCGCATCCTCTATTAGCTTGATTATCTGGGCTAGTGTTGTATTAGCTCCTACTTTTGTAGCCTTGAACTTAAATGCTCCGTACTTGTTAATGGTTGCAGAGAACACAAAGTCACCCTTTTTTTTATCAACAGGCAGGCTCTCGCCTGTTATCATGCTCTCATCAACAGATGAGTTTCCATCAATTATTATGCCATCAACAGGTATCTTCTCTCCTGGCTTGACCAGTATCAAGTCTCCGACCTGCACATCATCAATTAGCACCTCAACTTCCTTGCCTTGCTTAATAACAGTCGCAGTCTTTGGTGATAATCCAATAAGTTTTTTTATAGCGTCACTGGTTTTTCCTTTAGCTCTTGCTTCAAGCAGCTTTCCCAATAATACGAGCGTGATAAGGATTGCGCTTATCTCAAAGTATTGCCCTGATTGGGGCGAGAAGAATAGGGCGTAAACGCTGTAGAAGTATGCTGCGCTAGTGCCTACTGCTATGAGTGTGTCCATGTTAGAAGTCTTGTTTTTGAGTGCAACCCAAGCTCCTTTGTAGAATTGCCATCCTGCAAAGAACTGCACTGGCGTTGCAAGCAGCCATAGCAGGTATTCCTTGTAAGGAACCATGATATTAAGCCACATGAATACCATTGCGATGATGAATGAAGGGATTGCAAAAGCAAGACTGAATATGAAAAGCCTCTTAATGCGCCTTATTTCTTTTTCCTGCATCTTCTCCTGCTTCTCAAGATCTGCCTTTCCCTGGCTTATCTCTGCTCCATAGCCCTTTTTCTTGACAATAGCAACAAGCTCTTTTTCAGATATTTTTTTCTCGTCAAACAATACTGTTCCTTTGCCAGTGCTGTAGTTAACATTGGCTTCCATTACCCCTTCTGCTTTTGACAGCGCCCTGTTTATCAGGGTTGAGCAGCTTGCGCAGTGCATTCCTGTTATTGCCAAATCGATTATTTTCATTTAAGCCCTCTATTTGATAACAAATTCATAATCAAATGATTCTATTGAATTTAATTCTTCTGTTTTTCTAATTCTTTAGTTTTTTCCCAATTAAATAATCCTTCTTTCATCCGCCACAACCGCAGCCGCCACCGCCACTGCCTCCCCCGCCCATTCCGCAAGTTCCTGCTGGGGCTGCTGGAACAGTGTTCAACTCTTGCTGGACTGCAGCAGCATTGGCTAGGTCAATATCATCCTTTACAATGAATGTGCCTTGGATCATTCCCATCCAGCAACTCCACCTTATTGTGCCGGCTTGGTCAGGTGTAAATTGTATGGTCTGCTCGCCTTGCTTAACA
>Ga0315283_10005584_pt1 | contig 11131 bp, 11 predicted proteins | sample YL17G09_0_MG_FD_204541 | JGI IMG/M metagenome (GOLD analysis project Ga0315283, IMG submission 204541) | Sediment microbial communities from Yellowstone Lake, YNP, Wyoming, USA - YL17G09_0 | ecosystem: Environmental > Aquatic > Freshwater > Lake > Sediment | place: USA: Wyoming | collected...
GACAATATGATTTGAACCAAATGCACCTCTTTAATAAATTATTAAATCGCATACACGTGCGAATAAAAACTACTTCACGACAAAAAATGGATGAGCAATTCTGTTGGTTTATAGTACCTGAAATAATGATTGGAGTTCCAAAATATGACCAAGCCGCATGCATAGCATATTTAATAGATAAACTTAAAAATAATGGTTTTAATGTTAAATACATTCATCCAAACACGTTGTTCATTTCTTGGACGCATTGGGTTCCAGATTATGTTAGAACCGAATTAAAGAATAAAACGGGTATTATTGTTAATGAATACGGAGTTAGACAAGACGATGGAAATAATGAACATAAACTAATACAGGACTCCAGAGAACAACCTGTATTTGCACTAAATCTTAAACCGTCCGACATTTTACAACAAAAGGACAAACAACCTAAAAAAGATTATACGCCGATAAAATCATATAAACCTTCAGGAAGTTTAGTGTATAATGATGCACTTTTAAGTAAAATGAATGATAAACTACCTTAGATGTCAATTTGGCAATGTCCACATTGAACTATTTTATCGTTCTATAATATAATGAGTAATATAGACAAAAAAACGTTAAAAAAATTTAAAAAAATTAAAAAATTAAACCCCGAAACAAATGCCTTTAATAAAACAAAAAAAATGTTACCCAAAAAAATATTGTCCCAAAAAATAGCGACTGCAAAAATAGTGCCCAAAAAAATGTCTCAAGAAATAGTTTGTAAAACTAAAGCATTTGAATCATTTGAAGATAAAATTGAAGAAACATTTAAAAAAAACAAAATAGATTTTACATCAGCTAATTATAATTTAGAAAAACAAATTATAAATGATTTAAAAAAAGCAGTTAGTCCGTCGAACATCACTCCTAATACTGATTTTTATTCTTATATAAACGAAAGATGGTTAAAAGAATACAAAGTAACAGTGGACCAAGAATATATAGTTCAAGTAGATGATTTTAGAATTGTACAAGATAAAGTATATAAAGAATTAGTTGAAATAGTAAAAAAATATACAACCGACCCTACTACAAAAAATACTGAATTAGGTATTTGTATAAATAAAATGTATAAATCGCTTTTAACATCAAATACCAATGAAATGTCAACAAGATACGCTTTACGTTATTTATCGGAAATAGATGAATTGAGAAAAGATAAAAATAATTTATGGAACTTGTTGGGAAAATTGAATAGTTCTGAGATTATTGCTTGGGGTGCGCCAATAGTATGGAGTATAAATGTAGACGACAAAAATCCTACTGTCTACAAAACGTACATTACTTCAGGAAAATTAACATTGAATGATATTACTTTATATTTCGATGACGGTACCAACGTGGCTTATAAGAAAAAATATAAAAAAGCCTATTTAGATTATTTAGAAAAATTATTTGAAAACACGTTTGGTAAAAAACATGGTTTTAACGTTAAAGATGTATACGATTGCGAGGTTAAAATTGTAAATGCATATGGTTGTGATATTATTAAACACGTTGACCCAAATAATTACAATTTAGTTACGAAAGAAGAGGCGATGCAAAAATTAGGATTTAACTGGGAAGCATTCGCAAAAGCACTTGGCTTTACAAATGTTCCAGACAATTTTGTAGTAATTAACTTAAATTATTTGTTGTGCATGACTCAGCTTTTATTGAAAGAGTGGGATAGTGTACAATGGAGAACTTACTTCGTTTACATGTACATAAGACAAGCGCAAAGAAACAACGAGATAGGGCGCCATATATTTTTTAATTTTAATGGAAAATTTATGTTAGGTCAAACAAAATTACCAGACCCTGAAATATATTCTGTTTTTGGAGTAGGTTATGCTTTTAGCACATTTCTTAATAATGCATATATTGACAAGTATAACAATAAGGAAGTTATTAGTTATGTGCAAGCCATGTCTCAAGACCTTAAAACTGTGTTTATCAGAATAATAAAGCGCAATAAATGGCTAGAGCCTAAAACGAAGGAAATTGCGTTAAAAAAATTAAATAATTTTAAAATAAACATAGGCTCCTCAAAAATGACAACCAAAGACCCTTTGCTTGATTACATTGAAACTGACCCTTGGGGTAATTTGTATAAAATGTCACGGTTTAGACATAATTTAGCTATAAAACTAGACGGAAAAAAGGTAATTAACTTACCTATTGTTGACTGGTCGTTGCTGCCGCCAAAATTTGTAAGCAATCAATCATACGTTGTGAATGCTATGTATACTCCAACCAAAAACGGAATCGATGTTCCTTTAGGATATCTTCAAAAGCCTTTCGTTGATTTAGATAACAGAGGTATTGAATATAATTTAGCACATATTGGATTTACGTTTGGTCACGAAATGTCGCATGCATTAGATGATTGGGGAAGTAAGTACGATGAATACGGAAGATTACATAATTGGTGGACAAAAAAGGATACAGCTAAATATAAAAAAATTCAAGAGGATGTTATTAAGCAATATGAAGTTTTTGCTTCTTATGATGGAATTAAATTCGACGCAACACCAAGTATAGGAGAAGATTTAGCAGATATTTCTGGATTATCTATATGTTTAGAATATTTAAGAGATTTTCAATTAAAAAATATGGATATTTTGCCAATACAGCGTTTATCTTTTGAAGTGTTTTTTGTATATTTCGCATTACAACAAAGACAACAGATTAGCAAAAAGGCGATAGTCTCTCAATTAATCACAAATCCACACCCTTTAGATAAATATAGAACCAACGTTCCTTTATCACGACTTCAAGTATTTAGGACAATATACAACGTTAAAAAAGGGGATAAAATGTGGTGGCGTTCAACTAACAGAGTTTGGGGAGAATAATTTAGAAAAATCTCAAAAATTTTGATTTTTTTTTTATTGTATATATATATAAATGGCAAATACTCGTCGTCGTTCTCGTTCAATGTCTCGTAGCCGGTCTAGAACCGCATCTCGCGGAAGAGCTCGCTCTGCTGCTGCCGGTCGTGCCGCGTCTGCTGCTGCCGGTCGTGCCGCATCTGCTGCTCGCGCTGCGTCTGCTGCTGCTGGTCGTGCTGCATCTGCTTCCCGTTCTGCATCTGCCGGCCGATCCGCCGCTGCTGGTCGTTCTGCTGCTGCCGCCGCCGGTCGTGCTGCCGCTGCTGGTCGTGCTGCCGCTGCCGCTGCCAGTCGTGCTGCCGCTGCCAGTCGCGCTCGTGCCGCCGCTTAAACTGCAACCAACTTTTAAACACATTGCTTCATAAAATATATTATTTTATAAAATATATTTTATATATATATAAATGGCTACCAAGCGACACTTGAAACGTAAACGCATCAATTCAAAACGCGGAGGCAAAAAAACGATGAAAAATAAGTCAAAACATTGGACCACTGCTATTTCTGCCGCACAAACAACGCTCACCAAAACTGGGTCATTATCCAAGGCTAAACAAGTGCTTAAAACGCAAGCACTTCTCAATGCGCGCAAATTATTTGGTTCTGTTGGAGAACAAATGTAGATAAGACTACAATATTAGAAAATATAAATATACACATTTGTATAATATTTATATTAAACGCGATGGTTTTTCGACTTTCGGCAAAACTTACGTTTTGTTCCGTTGGCTCTTTTACATCCTGGCTTGCGTCGGCATGTTGCAGGGCCTAATTTTCGACAATGTGAACTTTTAACTCGACTTCTATAAGTCTTTAATCGGTTGGTTTTGCTACGGGTAACTGCCATTTATTTATGTATATATATTAAAATAGTAGAAAAGTTCTAAATAAAATTAAAAAGCCCACGATTTTTCCGGGTTTTTTTGCGCATCGATTTTTTTGGTTTTCTCGTTTTTGTTTTTATTTTATGTGTTTTTCGTCTACCTGCTTTTTGAACTAATCCAAATGGATTAAATACACCTATTACGTCTTTCATGTATATATATTAACAATATTATTTATTTTATGCCATAGTTATTGGCATAGTAGTTATTGGTATGGCAGTTGTTGGTAAAATTGGTTGTGTCGTGACAGGAACAGGTTGTTGTGTAGCGATAGGAACCGGTTGTTGTGCAGTGATGGGAACAGGTTGTTGTGTAGATTGTATAGCGATAGGAATAGGTTGAGGTGCAGTGATTGGAACAGGTGGTTGTGGCGCATTTGCTAAATTGGGATTAATGTTAATATTGGTAGGCTGCACAGCTGGTGTTTGCGTCGTTTCAACAATAATTTGGTCTGCTCTCTTTTTCAAATTAGCAATTTGCTTTTGTGTAGTCTCTAATATTTTGGATTCAACAATTGCTTCATACAATTTAACTCCATTTACATAATCAACTTCACATTTTACGTACAAATCAATTATAAATTTACGTGCTTTTTCTACAGCTTTTTGTAGTGTAGCGTCAGTCAAAGCAGGATTCACCCGTATTTTCTTCTTTTGTGTATACGGGTCAATAACAAAAGTAAACAAATCATTTATCACAGATAATAATTTTTTTTGATTGTTTGCAGCGTTATTAATCATATTTTTAGTATTTGTAGCATACTTTACAAACAATTCATCTTTGCTCGAAAGTGAATACTTGGTTTGTAAAACTGGGCTTGGTCCTTGACATCCGAGTTTACTTTTATAATCTCTTAATTTAATGTCACTAAATTTGGTAATTTCAGGTGGCATTGTTTTGTTGCCAGTAAAAGCGGTATAGAACAAGTTCAAGTCTTGTTTAAATTGTTTTTTTGTAGGTTCAGACATTCCTGTAAATGTCCCATTCGAATAGTCATAATTATCATCTAAATACAGCCTCATAAGTTCGGTAATTCCCGGTTCATTCGCTAACGTTTTTACTTGTCCATTTTTGTCTATATTCATATCGCATACTTTCGGTTGTACGAAAGCCTGGTTGGTCTTTTCATCCACGTATTGGTTTTTTTTTAAAGCATGTATTCGGTTATCGCAAATATTTAATTTATATACTTTTTTTTGCACATTTTTTGGTATTTTGTCTTTTTCCATTAATCCTGTTTTAATTGTATTTCCATTTGCGTCTTTATACGTGTAGACTGGATTTATTGTCATTACAATAGCCGCAAATATATGGGCTATTTTAACATAAAATTTTGCGATACCTATACAAACACGTTTTTTCTTTATACTTTTTTTTGCATCATTTGAAACGTCTAAACTTTCTAGCATATCCTTATTCACATATGTAACCTGTTCTTTTGATAATTCATTTACATCAACCCCATTTTTAACTCTTTGAGCTAAATAGGTAACTTCGGCGTTGTTAAAGTGTCTATTTATTATGTCAGATGTTAAAATAACTAACTTGTTGCAATATTCTTTTTCTGAAAGTTTGCTTAAACTTTTAAAGTCCATTGTTAAAATGTAATACGTTGCAATGTAATCTATTACGTCATAAAAATTGTCAAATTCCTTTTTGTCTGTTTTTTCTGAATTGGTTGAACCTGCATTTCCCATTATATATATCTTCTCATAAAAAATATATAAAATAAAATTGAATTAGAAATTTCTTTTCTATAACAAAGAAAAAGGAATGACAACTAATGATAAAAGCAAAAAACGAAAAGATTGTATAATTAATAAAACCGAATTATGGAATATATTTGATACTGAAATAGAAGAATCAAATATAAAAAAGGAAAAAGTCCCATTGGAATGTCTTTACAGAACCATCGGAAATAGAGAAATGTGCGACCGTTGCGAAAGTAATTTAGCATTTTCAGATGAAGGATTTTTAACATGTATGAATTCAAAATGTGGCATCATATATAAAGACATTGTAGACCAAACCGCCGAGTGGAGGTATTATGGTGCAGACGATAATCAAAATTCAGACCCCACTAGATGTGGCATGCCTATTAATCCACTGTTACAAGAATCGTCTTACGGGTGCAAAGTATTGTGCAATGGTTCAATGAGCTACGAAATGAGAAAAATACGACGATATACAGAGTGGCAATCGATGCCATATAAAGAAAAATCGCAATACGATGAATTTCAAATAATCACCATTATGGCACAAAACGCCGGCATTCCAAAAATGATTATTGATGACGCCGTCAGGTATCATAAGAAAATATCAGAATATGATTTAACGTTTAGAGGGGATAATAGGGATGGAATTTTGGCGGCATCTATCTATATATCGTGTAGAATAAACAATTTTCCGAGAACAGCAAAGGAAATTGCTCATATCTTTCATCTTGACGTAACGAGCTCAACAAAAGGGTGTAAAAATGCATTGGCAATCATAAATAATATTGAAAAAGATATGATAAATTCGGATAAGACTAATTTAGGAATTACCAAACCAGAGGCATTTATCGAACGATTTTGCAGCAAGTTAAATATAAACAATGAACTCACAAAAGTGTGCAAGTTTATTTCGATGAAAATTGAGAAAATGAACATTATGCCTGAAAATACACCACATTCTATTGCAGCCGGAGTGGTATATTTCATATCACAATTTTGCAAGCTGAACATTACAAAACGCGACGTTAAAAGCGTTAGTGAAATTAGTGAAGTGACTATTAATAAATGTTATAAGAAATTAGAAAAGGTGAAGGATGATTTATTGCCTCCTACAATCATAAAGAAATATTCGTCGTTTTAATTGTTTACTCAAAATTATTTAAATACATGTGATAATTGTACAAATCGATATTTATATTTTTTAGTTTTTCCAATTTTGCTTTTTGCAGATTCACTTCAATACTGTCTTCATACAACATACCTTTTTTCCCACAAAAATCTTCATTGCTCCTACAATGAGTTGCATATTCATGTACAACGTTCTGTTTTGTACCATCAATTAGAGTTGTACTGAACAACTTACACCTTCCGTCTTCTATTTTACCGTTGTTATTGTTAACAAACCACCCACATGAAGCACAATTACGTTCCAATGCAATTGTATTTTTAATATTTACGATAATGAATACGATGGTAAAGAACATTTATATAATTAATTGATAAAAATCCTCTAATATTGTTTATTAAAGTTTAACATAAAAACAATAAATAGCGAGAGCTATTAATAAAGATGAAATTAACATGACAATGTACGTCATTATATATTTGTTAAAATATGTAATTAAATAGTTTTACACAAAGATTGAAATTAATAAATTAAAATAGTGATTTTTTAACCTTTGTAATAATTATGTCAGACCAGAACAAAATTCCCAAACGTGTTTTTATTGTTCCTTATAGAAATCGTGTTCAACACAAGTTCTTTTTTAGCAAATATATGAGTTTTATTTTAGAAGATTGTGACGACTATGAAATTTATTTCTCTCATCAATGTGATGCAAGAACATTTAACAGAGGTGCTACAAAAAATATAGGATTTTTAGCGGTTAAACAGAAATATCCAGAACATTATAAAGACATTACTTTTATTTTTAACGATATAGATACAATTCCATTTAATAAGATTTTTGATTACCAAACTACCGAAGGAACTATAAAGCACTATTATGGTTTTAAATACGCTTTAGGTGGAATTGTAGTTGTTAAAGGCTCTGATTTTGAAAAGCTGAATGGGTATCCTTGTTTTTGGGGGTGGGGAATGGAAGACAATGTTTTGCAAAAACGATGCAACAAACTAGACATAAAAGTAGACCGCAGTGTATTTTATAATATAGGCAGTCCAGAAATATTACAATTGTTTGATGGGATTTCTAGAATAATAAGCAAGAAGGACCCATGGCGGATGGATAAGGATACAGGCATAGACGGATTGAGAACCATTCAAAGACTTGAGTTTACAATTGACTCCAAATCTCATAATCCTAATGACAATATATTTGCGGTGCATAATTCAAACATTTTTTTCATTAATATATCTACTTTTCTTACTTATATAAAATTTGAGGGAGACCAATATTACAATTATGATTTAAGAGAACCCAAAAGAAAGATAATTAATCCTGATAAATTGAGGGAAACAAGACAGACGGTTGTAACAACTGATAATTGGTCTACTATTCCTTACTATCCTACTTCAATAGAACGTAAAGAAAATGTGGCAAAACATTTAATGAGTATCGGGAAACAAGTACCCGAGTCCCTTTTGAGAGAAATAGATACGTTAAAAAGAAATGAAGACAAAAACGATGCATTTAATAATTTTAAAAATGTGTCAAGTACATCTGACGGACAACCGGGTGCAGAAGTTCGTCCTCCACAATCGCGACCTTATTATAATCAAATACAACAACATCAAATGCAACAAATGCATCAGCAACAGTTACATCAACAACAGTTACATCAACAACATCTACATCAACAACAGCTACATCAGCAACAGCAACATCAACAGCAACAACAGATGCAACAACAACATCAGCCACCTCCTCCTCCGAATAAATATTCTGCACAATATGCGCAATACATAGGTCACAGGTCAAGAGCATATGCCAGCGCGCGAATAAGACTGGGTGGAGTATTTTAAAGTGGTTTTGTCCACACATAAACAATCTCTTTGTAGTCATTTTGCCGTTTACTTTTTTTATACGGATATACTTCATGTGCTTCTCCAAATAACTTTGTCAATACATTCTCATAAACTTCTTTACATACATTTATAATGAAATGTCCGCCTGGTTGTAATCCGTTATACACTTTTGTAAAAATGGGTTTATAAAAATTTGTATCCATATCTGCCTTGTTAATATATTCCACATTATTTTCGTATTTTTCTATAAAATAATAGGGCGGCGATGTAAACACCAAATCATAATTCATTAAACTATAATCTACATTTAATGCATTATCAAATATCATTTCTATTTGAGTACTGCACGTTTTATTTAAATAACTTATCATTCTCTCATAAGGTTCTTTAAGTTTTATATTTATTTCAATCCCAATATATTTGTTAATATTTAAAACGGAGGATGCAACGGCTCCCCCTCCCCAACCCGCGCAAAAATTCAATATACATTTGGGCTTATATTTAGAATATATTTCCATATAGACAAGAGGTCTAAGAATGTTTATAGCACTAATACAAATATTATATACTTCTTTTAAAACGACCAATTCATTCTTCGTATTGTTCTTATTTTTAACAGTGGAATAATATGTAAGCATATTTTGTATGAATTTTTTCTTTTTGAATTCATCAATATTTACTACAAACTCATAAAAGTTTACATTGTATTTGCCCTTTGTTTCTAACCGTTGTTGAAATGTAAAATAATCTACAACATTATTCCCTATGCGACATCTTGGACTTGCCGTATGTGCATTTGTTCCGATTTCGGCAAGTTGTACCATTTCTCTCTCAATCGTTTCCAGAGAGATATTTTTAATTTGTCTGGACATAGTTTGTTTTTCAAAATCAGTAAAGGATTCTTTAAGCATTTAGTAAGAAACGAGAGAAAATAATTGGTTAAATAATTTAAATTTAAATACAATAGTACTATAATATTATACATTAAATGAACAGTATTTCTGATATAAAACACGCTTTTTACATCAATTTAGACTCTAGACCTGACAGAAAACAGCATATTGAGAATCAGTTGACCACTATTGGTATTCCTGCAGAAAGATTCAAGGCTATCAAATTGTCTAATGGGGCACTGGGTTGCAGCATGAGTCATTTGCAAATTGTGGAAATGGCAAAAAAAAATGCATGGAGTCATGTATTAATTATGGAAGATGATATTAAATTTTTACAACCAGATGTTTTTATAAGCCAATTTAATAAATTTTTAGAAACAAACAAGACGTTTGATGTAGTGCTAATTGCGGGGAACAATATGCCTCCATTTACCAATGTGGACGATACGTGCGTAAAAGTAACAAGGTGTCAAACTACAACAGGCTATCTTGTGCAAAGTCATTATTTCGACACGCTCATTCATAATTATAGAAAAGGAATAGAGAAATTGATAAAGAATCCAGCAGACCTGGTGCTCTATGCTCTGGATAAATTCTGGTTTCATATACAAGAGAAACATTATTGGTATTTAATAATACCTTTAACAGTTGTACAAAGAGCAGGTTATAGTAATATAGAAAAACGAGCGACTGACTATACTAGAATGATGACGGATTTAGACAAGGTAGAATTTATTAAGAATCAAAAAGCGGCACATTTAAAAGCACAGATGTCACCAGCAAGGATATTTGGACGTAACTAATGTTGTTTGTAATTACAAATGTATAATTGTTTAGAAATATATATTTACATACTTTATGTCTGCTCCTGTTATAACATCACTTAGTTCAAATTCTGGAACAACCGCGGGAGGTGTAGCGATGATGGTATTTGGTTCTAATTTATACGGTGGAACAGTTACTTTTGGAGGTGTATCGGCTAGTGATTTAACGTATGCAACGGATGGTAGTCATATATCAGTTGAGGGGGGTACACCAGCAGGAACTGCTGGAACAGTCGCTGTAATTGCAACTGTAAGTGGAGTTGCTAGTAATGATGTATTGTATACTTATATTACTCCTCCTATTGTATCATCTTTATCACCAACTTTTGGAACAACCGCAGGCGGCACAACAGTAACCATAACAGGTTCCGATTTCACCGGCGCAACCAGTGTTACCTTTGGAGGAATAAATGCTACAAGTTTTTCAGTAACAGATGCTAATCATATAAGATGCATTACACCAGCAGGAACTGCTGGAACAGTCGCTGTAATTGCAACTGTAAGTGGAGTTGCTAGTAATAATGATGTATTGTATACTTATATTACTCATCTTATTGTAATAGATTCGATTAGCCCCGAGTCTGGTTCAATTAAAGGTGGTACAACTATAATAATCACGGGAACAAATTTATCTGCTGTAACCGATGTTACTATTGGAGGAATTGCTGCTACTGATTTAAATATTGTGTCAAGTACCCGAATAATATGCACCACACCAGCAGGTGATGTAGGCACAGACGATGTAGTAGCAATAGCAGGTAATTATGGAACTACTTGGACACAAACAAGTGCACCTACAGCTGTCTGGCTAGGAGTAGCTATGTCGTCAGACGGTACAATCCAAACTGCTGTTGCAAGTGGCGGAGGTATATACTATTCTACAGATACTGGAAAAAATTGGACAGCATCAACAGCAGACCCACTTAATT
>Ga0315283_10005585_pt1 | contig 11129 bp, 13 predicted proteins | sample YL17G09_0_MG_FD_204541 | JGI IMG/M metagenome (GOLD analysis project Ga0315283, IMG submission 204541) | Sediment microbial communities from Yellowstone Lake, YNP, Wyoming, USA - YL17G09_0 | ecosystem: Environmental > Aquatic > Freshwater > Lake > Sediment | place: USA: Wyoming | collected...
TTTGTAACATAAGTCCTGCCCCTCCTGCCCCTCCTGCCTTCCCGCTCTCCCAGTTTTTGGGCAGCAGCCTTATTCCGCGCTGCACTAGGCCAACAGTGATCCCAGCCACCACGAACAAAGGTTGGCCGTCACCGCACCAATCCAGGCGCGGCGCCAAGGCACCTCAAAGGCCGATAATAGAAGCAGCGCCTCAGTCACCGGCGCAAAGATCTCCCCACCCAACATCGCCTCGCCCAGCGGTCGCCCATGCGCAGCAAATAGCGCCGGAAAGCCAAAAACCACCATCGGGTGTGTCGCCAGATTGATCGTGACGATCGACATCAGCATACGGCGCAGCGTCATGGGCGCCGACTTTTTGCCGAGGATCGTGTTGGTGAGACAAAAGGCAGCCAGATAAAACGGGGCTTCCACCATACAAGTGAGGCCAAGGGCCGACAGATATGTCCAGGTATCAAGGGGCGCCAGCGTCAAGTCGCCAAGAACATCGGCACAGACACCATCAACCTGCGTTGGACGAAGCGTGTATGTAAGCAGGATGATGGGCTGAAAGCAATCCATCATGCGACCTCTACGTTTGCATCGCGCGTCCCTTTGCTCGCCCAAAACACCAAGAGGCCTGCAAGCTCCAGGTAGCCGTGGCCGGATGCTAAACAAAAATACGTTGTTCTTGCCGCAGTGAAATGGCCGAGGCTCCAAGCCAGTAGCCAGGCAGCGCCGAGTCCCAAGCATGCCGTCAGTGCGAGATGCGCGCCGCTTTTGCCAAAGTCCCGGCGCAGCAGTCCTAAGCTTTGGCGCCAGGTCACGGGGCTGGGACGGAGCAGATGTTGTTCAGGGATGGCGCGCAGCCAAACGATATAATGCACCGATTGGCCAAAGGCGTAGGCGGTGAGGGCGTGACGCCATAGGCGCGGGCTGAGCGCCCAAGGCTCGAGACTGCTTGCGACGTCATCTAGTGATAGCGCGGCAAAGGGCTGCCAGCCGTGGCTTACCGCCCAAGCTCCGAGAGCATCAAGATAGCCTAAGAAGATCAACACGTGGGCCGCAGTGAAAAGTGCTAGCCCCAACTCCGCGATGCGCTGTTCACGTCGGTTCCGACATGCCAGGCGCCAGTAAACAAAGGCTATAAAATGATGTCCCAACAGCAGGGCCCCGAGGACGTAGGCGGGATAGACCAGGGAGACAAACGTAAACGCCACAAATGGACCTGCGAGCTTGGCGAGTTGCCTGGGTGTGTGACACCGCAGCAGCGGTGCCATGAATGCCAGGCAAGCCAGGGACATCATCAGCTCAGGGCGGTTGTCCTGCAGCAGCAGCGTCCACAAAGAGTCGCCTGGGCTTGCTTCAACATGAAGGGTGGCCAGACGCAGGGCGGCCAGGCCAACGAGCAAGCAAGCCATGCTTAGGTAGAACCGCGGCTTGAGCTGGATCGGATGCATCCTGGCGCGCAGCGGCAGGTAGCGCACGCTACTGACCAGATGCGGGAGGCCGTAGCAGATTGGGCCAAGCGCCAGCATGAAGAGTGGGGCCAAGCCAGCTAGGATCAAGGCCAGCCCCATGCTTACACTGCAGAGGATGCCTAGGCGCAAGGCCCGGTCTTGAAATAGGCGACGGGCGACGGACCCATGCAGCGTTTGCCGTAGGAGCCGGCAGCGCCACACATCAAGCTGAAAGCTTAGGTCACCGTACCAATCGGACCGTGCGTCCACTTTGTCACCCGATTAGCGAGTGAAGATAGCGCACACTTGAAACCTGCCGTTTTCAAGCTTGGTGATTTCCGGCGTCGAAGCCGCTTTGTACGCGGCATTGCGCAAGAACTCGCCAACCTTAGCTGGGTCTGCGGCATTGCCGGTGGCATCGGCGTCGACCTCGGCACATTTCATCACCTTAACCCCGCCATGCGGTCCGCGGCGCGGGATGATATCGGCCATGGCCATCGTGCCGTTGAGGAGCAAGCCCAGGATTGTTGCCGTGTTGTATACTTTCCAGTTGCTTTTCATGAGAAACTCCGACTCAGGGGTTAGACACAGCCGCGGTCATACCTGAGTTTGTTCACGTCGCCAATGAAAAGTCCTAAAGGCCTACTGATTATTTCTTGCCGCCTGCGGTGGCAGGATGGAGCAGAAGTTGTTCAGCTTTCTGCAGGCCTTCTTCGAGGTAGGACCCTGCGCCAAGGGTGACAAAGGCGATCTGCCCTTGCTGGTCGATGACCACGACTTCTGGAATGGCGGAGACCAGGTAGCTGGACAACGTCGTCTGATTTTTGTCTCTAAGGATGGTGAAAGCAGGCTTTATAGCGGCGGCGTACGCCGTCAGTTGGGCCGGCTCCTCATCGGAGATCGCCAGGACCGCGAGCTTGTCTTGGCGATGGGCCGCAGCGAAGGCGGAGAGCCGCGCGTGGGTCGAGCGGCAGGCTGGGCACCACGTCGCCCAGAACTCGAGGATGGTGACCCGGCCGAGAAGCTGCTCGCTGGTGGCCGGCGCCTCGCCATGAATGCTCTCGAGCTTGAAAGGCGGCGCTTTGTGGCCAAGGAGCTGTTGCCGGATCAGGTCTTGTTGGTCTGGCCGTGCGACGAGCTTAATGGCCTGGGACTCGGGCTTTCCAGCGCGGATAAAGTGCACTGTGACGGTGTTGCCGACGCCTTGATTCTGGACGGTTGTGATCATTTCCGTCGGGTCTCTGACGCTCACGCCGCCGATCGCGGTGATCTCATCACCGAGCCGGAGGCCAGCTCCCTCCGCTGGCGTGCCGGCGATGACCCGGTTGATGCGGACACCCTTGGGGCCCTTTTCGATGCCGACACCGAGCCATGGTTTCGCTGACTCTAAAGTCGCAGCAGTGGCAGGACGCGCCACCATCAGCGAGGCCACCGCCAGGAAGACACCATAGGTCACCACGAGTAGCCGCTGCAGCATGCTGGTTCCTTTACGATCCTTCGACGTCGGTCGGCATTTTGCCCTATGAATGCTAGTTTAGCATATCTGATGGTGCCTGAGCTGGGGGCTGTTTCTTCATGATGTTAGTGACTTAGGAGTAGAACTGCGCTATGAGCCAAGAGCTTTTGAGAGACGACCCTCATAAGCCGGAGCGAATCTGCCGATAAGCTGGTGGTGACGATTCTTTTCCAGGAGCTGGTTATGGCAAAGTTCTTTATCTTTATCCAAGACGACCCTGATAAAGCCGGGAGTTACCTCGGCTACATTCGTCCGATCGGCGTACCGGACCTAAGCGCGGCAATGACCAAGGGGCTCGACCCTCATGCCATGACGATGAGCTTGAAGAGCCTGTTTTTACAGGACGATCGCTACGGCTGCGGGGACGAGCTCTACGCCCCCAATCGCAGCTCGAGGCTGTGCACCAAGCTGTGACGACGCGCACGGCGCCGGTCCTGTTTGGTGGCAAGGCGCACGTAGCATCGGACTAAACCTTGATATCCGCTCCCAAAAGGATGGTCTGTTCACCAAATAGTAACAGATCCAGCCGCAGGTCGATGGACGGGTCTGCGGCAAAGGTTGCGCCCAGGCGCAGGTTCAAGCGGTCTCGGCGGCTATTGTCACTGTCCCCACTGCCACGCGACGTGGTGGTCTTCACAGTGCCTTTGTCGAGTAAGAAGGCCTGCAGGCCGCCGAACAGCGTCAGTTTGTTCAGATTGTGCCGTACCATCAGACCTAGGATGAGGTCGGTTTGGGTCAGCTCGACTTTGACGCCGTCGCGTTTATAGTTAAATGCGTCGCGGGTTAGACCGATGGAGCCGATCAGCTCGTTCTTATCAAAGTGCGTCAGGTCGATGTCGGTATCCACTTCAAAGCGAAAGCCAGCGCCGTTTTTGACTTTGATGTCGCCCGTGGTCTCGCCGTCAAAGAGGATGCCGATGCCGCCGCCGAGACTGAAGCGTGGATTGATTGCGGTTTTGTAGCCGCCAAACAGCATGGTTCCAGTGGCGTCAAAGTCGACGTTGTCGTCGGCCGAATATTTGGTGTCGACCAAGATCAAGGCCGCGGTCGCTCTGGCCTGACTCGGCAGGACTGCGGTGCTGGCGGTGGCCAGCGATGCGGGGGCCGATAGGCCAATGATCCAGAACATCCAGGAAAGCTGTCGCCACTTCATAGGTATCTCCACTTAGGTTCGGACCGGGTTTTTACTGCAATGGCTTCCGCCGACAGTAAAAGACTGGACGTCGGGCGTCAATCCGAGCTTCACGACGCCGGTCGTCTCAGGGCGATGGCTGCATATTTAACCTTGCGGGCGCAGGGTGGCTCGGCTGGATCAACGGCCTGACCGGCGCTAATCTTCCGCCTTGCGGGGGTTGCTGCAACGTGCAAAAGTTGTGGCAAGACATTGACATCACGTGAGCCGGGGGAGTCGCCATGGATTTGCAGGTGGAAATCGATTCGAGCGGCGATGCCCTACAGGTCAAGCTTCGTGGCAGCCTCTCGGAGTTCTCGGAAGAGGCGCTCAGCGTTCTGCACAAGTATGCGCAACAGGCCGTGACGATCAACTTTGCCGACCTCGAGCAGCTCAATAGCAGTGGCGTCCGTGTCTGGACCTTTTTCATCGGCCCCTTCGCCGCAAAAAGACGCGTGACGTTTACCCAGTGCCCCGAAATCATGGTGTCGCAGTTTGCGATGATTCCCCAGGTGAGCAAGGGTTGTGAAGTCATTTCGGTGATCGGACGGTTTCGCTGCGATCACTGCCATAAGGTCTATAAGCGCCTCTACGACCTGCGCTCGCTGCGTCAGGCCGGCGAGCTCCTCGACGCCGATGCGCCGTGGCCATGCAGCGTCTGTGGCCAAGCGATGGAAACGCTAGAAGACGAAACCTTCTTCGACTTCATCAACGAGGGACTGGATCCCAAAGGGATTACAGCCTGAGTCGGGGATGGGTTGGTTGCGTCCGCTAGCACGGTACGCGTGCTAGTGGGCAGCCAAATCGTCCTAATGCCTCTGGTCGGTCGCTTTGGCACCAAATACGACGTACTGGCCCTCATCGCCCTTGGTGTTGCTCAAGCGGCAGGGCAAAGGGGCCGCTGCACCAGTAGGACATTAGTCTATGTGCTGACTAGCGGGTCGACGCAGGCTCATGGTTGTTAGCTGCTGAGCCTGAGGTAAGCCGGTGGCCGAGGCGGATCATCGGCTTTTCAATCAGCCGAAACGATGCTTCCGACGTCAGCCACACCAGGACTAGACCAAGGGGAAAGCTTTGTATCCAGCCCAAGGGTAGGGGGCGAGCGACTTCAGGTCCGACCAGAAACAGCGACTGCCACAGGTAGATACTATAGGACCGGTGGCCGATATAACGCAGCAGCGGATGCTCTAAACACCGGCTGAGCCAGCTGCTTGGGTGGAGGACGGTGGAGACGATGAGCAGCGAAGGTAGGAAGGCGATCCACATATGCCGCAGCGGCGGCTCCCAGACGATGGCGGCAACCAACGCAGTCAACCAAAGAGGCACCAAGGCAGGCCTAGTGACCGCATTTAGCCAGCCACGCCAGTCCGGCTGAAGGTAGGCCGCGGCCATCGCCACGCCCCATAAAAGTCCGTCGCAGCGAATGTCGGTCCGCTCAAGGAAATTGCCCATGGGCATCAAGCCCGCAAGGATCTGCAGACGAAATTCGACAAAGCGCCAGGCGGCAAAGATGAGCGCTAATGCGGCAAAGAAAAGCCCAGTCCTGCGTCCTTTGAGCAACGCCAACAAGGGTGGCATCATCAGATAAAAGTGCTCCTCGACCGATAACGACCAGAGGTGTCCAGTGAAGCCGGTGCTGTATCCCATGCCGATCGGCAAATAGTTGCGCAGATAAGCCAAGCAGCTGACGGCCTCCTGCCAGCCCAGCAGCGGCCAGCCTGAAACGGTCGCAATCCAGAGTACGGCTAGATAGACCCAGTAAGCCGGGACGATGCGAAAAAGGCGCCGCAGGTAAAAGCGTCTAAAGTTCACTTTGCCAGCTGCGGCTTGTTCGGCCAAAAGCTTGCCGCCGATCAGAAAGCCGCTGATTGAAAAAAATACATCGACACCGTACGAGCCAAAGCGGGTCCAGAGAAAAATGCCCGGAGATGGCCATGGACCGGCGGGGCAAAAGGGGAAGGAAGCACCGTGACAGATGATGACGGCTAGGATGGCGACGGCGCGCCAGCCGTCTAGGGTAGGCAGGTAGGACGTGCGTTCATGGCGTGGTTGCATGCCTACTCCCAGGGTTAAGCCGCCGATGCGCCGGCTTGTGCCGCGAGCAAACGTTCGATCTGCTTGGCGATGGTCTCTAGCGAACACACGGTGTCCGCGGCGCCGAGACGAATGGCTTTTCTAGGCTCGGTTTAGTGCCGCGAATCGCTCTTCTTGGTTCGGTCGCTCCGGAATAAAAGTGAGCTTAGGCGGATCGCTTATCTGTACCAGGCTCGGGCCTTGGACGTGACCAATGAGAAAAGAGGTCGGATTTTGCCATTAGCCAAATAGACGATGGGTCGCTCGGTTGCCGACGGCACGGGCGGGGCATCGCCTTCAAGATGGAACCATTCAAGAGTTTTGGTGTTTGCGCCGAGAGAACACAACCAGGGGTAGCGGGTCAAAGCGAAAAGATATCAGAACTTTCCCAGAAATGTTCTGTTATCCGTATTGGCATCAACTCCGGTGAGGTGATCTTCGGTGATCTAAACCCGACCTAAAATGTTTTGCGTCGATGTTGCCGCGCCTCAATGGACGCATCCTTCGACTCTGGATGTCTTGAATGCGCTGATGCCGATGCCATCGTGTGCACGGGTGAGGCGATCGATCTGTTGCAGAGCATCCGGATTAACCTCACTCAGCGACCTCTTGCTAAGGAGAACGGTGCCGTAGTCGTAGCAGATCGACCCAGCATCGATGCAGACATGTGCCAGTAGGGTGTCCGGCGTCTGGTCCAACAGATACCAACGCTCGTGATAACCCGAAAAGTTCTCATAGGCTACCTCGACGGCACCGGAATTTAGTGGTGTAAAGGTGCCATGGGCGCCGGTGAGGCGCGTGGATCCGTTTAGCGTCAACGGCACCGAGAACGTCACCTGCACAGGTCCACCTGTTTGATCTGCGTTCGTAAAATCAAATCGTTGGCAATCATAGTCGAAGATATGTGTGCCTCCATGCGATGCGGCGAACCAGTAGGTGCCAGATAGCTTTTGTAGGGGAACCATCGGTCGGTTGTCATGTTCGTAGTTTGGCAGACTGCCAAAGCCAAGGTCGACGCAGCGACTGTCAAACACGCACTGGCTGGTCTTGTTGATGCGATCTGACTGATAAAAGAAGCCGCAGGTCGAGGGACATTTAATCTTGTCGTCGCCGCAGCTGCGGACACAGCCAAGCCAGTTGCGGCATTCTTCGTCGATACCGCATTGGAGCAATGTGACGGCGCAGCTCTTTAGTAAACAGATCGGATCGTCTGCGGCCGGAGCGAAGGCAAGGGACTGGGTGGTCATGAGTAGTCCGAGACTCATGACGAGGGCTCGTAGGGTGTTCATGCTTTGCCTCAAAAAGTCGCTTTAGTGACCGTGCCAGTGTGGCCGGGCTATAGGATGTGCAACTAGCATCCTGCCTGTCTTTCCTGTAGTTGCAAGACCCATTTCTGACAGATCCCCAGATTCCAGGGTCGACCCTCAGCAGGGTGCAGAGCCGGATTCTGCGCTTGGAGCAAAATCGATAAAATTGTCAAAAATCACCTAAAACGCGTTGGCAACCGACCGTAAGGATTGGGGGGGATGAAAATGCTTAAGGTTTAGTAAAAACCTGCCGATAGGTGTAGCAGGTCATGTTTAACGATCTCGGATGCACCGGGATTGGAGGTCAACAGTCATGAATTCACCTGCATCGTCGGTACCACGTGATCAGCGCCCAGACATTCAGCCGCGCAATTTTGATATGCCCATCGGCGATGATACGCCGAGGTATTTTGCTAACAATGATCCCTATTTAACGCACTTTATGAATGCTTTGTCGTGCATTTTTCCTGGCGGTGAACGCTTTTTCGTCAGCAGCGTTCTGGCCTACCAAAAGCAGGTGACTGACCCGGAGCTTAAGCGTCAGGTCCGTCAGTTCTGTGCCCAAGAATCGATTCATGGGCAGCAACACGAAGCTTTCAACCTTTGGACTGAAAGGTATGGGCTTGGGATGGCGGAGATGACGAAGAATTACGAAGCGACTCTGTTAAAGACCTCCAGGCGAGAATCAAAGCTGTCAAAATTAGCGACGACTGCGGCCTTGGAGCATATGACAGCGGTGTTGGGTAATGCCTTGCTATCAAACCCAGAGGTCCAAAAGATCTTGCATCCCAATGTGCTGCAGCTCTGGATGTGGCATGCGATCGAAGAGATTGAACACAAAGCGGTCGCCTTCGACGTCTACCAAGAGATGGGCGGAACTTATAGTCGGCGTGTGGGTAAATTCATCGCTGCGACCATTGGACTCGCTTTAAGTGCCATCATCCTGATGACCATTCTGCTGTGGCGCGACCGGCAATTATTCAACGTGCGCTCCATGGTCCGTTTTGTCAGAATTTTCTGGGTAACGGGCTATGCCGCGACCGCTTGGCGCGGATACCGCGAATATTTTCGCCGAGACTTTCACCCGTGGCAAACCGACGACCGCAAATTGCTAAACAAATATTTGCCTGACGTGACCAAATATGTTGGTGGCAATCAGGGCCGGTTGAAGGAAGCTTCGGCATAATGTCCTAGGGTCAGTCACTAGCTGTAACTAGCTGATCTCTCAGTCGGGCGAATGTAAGAGTGTGGAGTTACTCACCGACTCTAACAATCGAACGATCCGCTTGTAGGGCCAGGTCATCCTGGCCTAGTGAAGTGGGCTTGCGCAAGCCATAGGGTCGAGGGCGACTTGGTTCTACGAGTGGGCTAGTAGTACGCGTATCAGTGTGCTGCTTGGACTACAACTAGGCCACTAATGAACTACTCCCCCTAATCCTCACGCTCTCTTACGAGAGCGCTCCGGTATAGGCGGAGTTTCGTGCTTCATAGGTGGGCATCTGCCCTCCTCCACACCTAAGGCCAGTTCCTGACCCGTTGCACTTGCGTACAAAGCAAAATTCAACATGACGCGTGCCGCATTGACATCGCGGCCTAACTCTAAACTGCATGCCGAGCAAGAGTGCAGCCGCTGCGAAAGCGGCTTCTTTTCCACGCGGCCACATCCAGAGCAAGTCTGCGATGGCTTCAGCTTCCTAGTGGGTACTTCCACATACTTGATACCAGCATCTTCCGCTTTGTATCTAAGCAGTGAGAAAAACTCAGCAGGCGAGGTGTCTAAAATGGAACGGTTAAGTCCCGCCTTATGAGCGCCTCCAGCAACTGTCATATTTTTAATGTTAAGATCCTCGGTCGCAACGAGCCGAGCCATTCCGACAATCCTGGCGCTTTCCTGATGCAAAAAATCTTCCCGCTTAGCCGCTACTTTTTCGTGACGCCGCGCCAGTACACGCTTTGCTTTCAGGCGATTGACGGAGCCCTTTTGCTTGCGCGACAGCTTGCGTTGAGCGCTCCGCAGCCCACCCAAAGCAGCTTTCATAAGCCGAGGATTTTCAACCTCGATGACTCCCCCATGCTCAGTGACCATGGTCATAAACTTGGTGGTGCCCCAGTCGAGGCCGACGGCCACATCCCCGCCCTTGCGGAACGGTATGGGGGTTTCAAAGGTAACCGAGGCGAACCATTTGTCGCCCTTGCGAATAATCTCCATGGTCTTAGGCACGCCTGGATCACGGCTAGTTTTTGCCTCGTCTACAAAGCGGGCGCGGCCTCTGGCTTGCAGATTGCCAACACCCGACAAACGCAGAGTCCCGTTGATGAAGTCGGTGTTGGGTGAGAATTTCCACCCGTCACCATGCGCTTTATAGCCCCAACCTGGGTATCTATCGAACGCTTTAAAACGGGGGAATCCCGCCGGACCTGCGCCACCTTTGACACGGCGAAAGAAGGCTTGAAAGGCAAGATCCAACCGCTTTAGCGTGACCTGACTCGACTGGGCATTAAGATCGGCATATTCCGGCATCTCACCGCGTAACCTGGTCAGATCGGCGCACTGTTTAGAGAAGGATAAGCTGACGGCGCAGCGCTGGTAAGCGTCAATTCTTTGCTCTAAGGCACAGTTATAGAGGCGTTGGTGAAGACGCAGCATTTCCGTCATCTGGTTCGCTTGCCGACTAGATGGATAAAGACGGTATGTGACTTTTCGATTGACCAAGTCCATGCGCAAAAGGTAAATCAGTTCTGATGAACATGCAAGTCTTAAAGACTCTACATCACTGCACCTACGATCTTAAGTGCCACTTAGTTCTGGTGACTAAGTACCGCCGCAAGGCGATCACAAAGGAGATGCTTGCTTGGCTTCAGCAGCACTTCTCACGACTTCTTTTGAATTGGGAATGTGAGCTTTTAGAGTTCAATGGTGAGGCGGACCATGTCCACCTGCTCATTTCCATAAACCCGAAGGTTCAACCGTCGAAGCTCGTGAACAATTTAAAGACCGTAACATCGCGTCTTTTGCGCAAGGCCTATGCTGACCATCTAAGCAGGTTTTACTACAAGCCTGTGTTTTGGAGTCGAACTTATTGCCTGTTGTCGGTTGGCGGTGCACCGCTTGCGGTGCTTAAACAGTATATCGAGAATCAGGCGGAGATTGAATGATTGGGCCGCTCATCCTCGCTGTTAGCTCAGACTCACGGCGGTTGGCTTTCACCTCCAGCCAAGCTGCGCTATGGCTGGAGCACTTGCCAACAGGGTGGTAGAATTGATTTTGTCGCTTAAAACATTGTGCTTTCAGATGCGGAAAGTGTGCTCAGTTGTCGGAAAGATCTAATGTTTTGAATGGAGCGAGCAGGCCATGCTCTAAGCGCGGATGGAGAAAAGTGCAAGTACCGTGTTTTATCGTGATGTTTTGTTTTGCATCTAGGTCGATATGCCTAAATAAGTCCGGCAAAAAACCGTGAGGCCGACACCACCCGAGTCTTGCCGACTAGCCGATCGATGCCTTCGGCGTTGACGACCTGTATTTTTGGTAGAACCAGACCAAGCAAGGCTTCCGCAATCCGAAAATTTGGCGACACATCACCGTCCGACGTCTTGCACTCGACGAGCGCAATGGGCATGCGATTCAA
>Ga0315283_10005586_pt1 | contig 11128 bp, 3 predicted proteins | sample YL17G09_0_MG_FD_204541 | JGI IMG/M metagenome (GOLD analysis project Ga0315283, IMG submission 204541) | Sediment microbial communities from Yellowstone Lake, YNP, Wyoming, USA - YL17G09_0 | ecosystem: Environmental > Aquatic > Freshwater > Lake > Sediment | place: USA: Wyoming | collected...
AGGGTGACAAGCTCAGCGATGAGCCCGCGAACGAGCTTGCGCGAGGCCCAGATCTCCCCCTTCTGAATCGCGGTCACTGCCTTCATGAGGTCCTCGGGCTCGATGGTGCGCACGCAGTAGCCACTGGCGCCGGCCTTGAGCGCGAACACGCCCTCCTCGTCGGCGAGCCGGTCCGTCAGCGCAACGATCTTCGTCGCGGGGCTCAGCCGCCGGATGCTGCGCAGGCCGCGCACCCGACGTAGCCCCGGGAGGGCCAGGTCGACGACGAGGACGTCCGGCTGGAGGGCGGCCATGACCTGCTCGAGCGCCCGCCGCTCGGTAACCTCGCGGACGGCGAACGCGACGTTCAATTCGCGAATCCAGCACGGGCGGCTCTCGGTCAGAGGGCCGGCGATGACCAGCGTGGCTTTCCTCGACCGTCTTGGTGGCGGCGCGCGGTTTTTCGCGTTCTTCCTTGTGGTCTTCAAGTTCAGGACCGTCTCCCCGGAAGGTGGATCGTCAAGGTTATGCATGGTTGGTTCGATCGTTTTCGCCAGCTGCTCTTCGGTTTGGAACGGGCCGAACGCGGTTGCCTAGGACCCGGCTACCTGGTAGCGGCAACCGTCGTGTTCAGGAAAGCTTCCTTCACCTCTAACGCAAATATCATGCCATGCTATTTTTCGCACCGGAGACCCCGTCTCGCGCGTTGCTGCACAACGGGGTTCCCCTTGCGCGAAAACGCAACAATCGTTGCGTCCGAGCAAAAGCCCTGCCGATGAAGCATAGTCGGTCGAGCGGGCGCTGCCGAAAACCGCAGGCGGCATTGCCTTGGGTCGCGTCCGACCGCGCGACGCGTCGAAGTCGCGCACGCGGCGGAAAGGATTGCGCGCCACGGTGCCTTGCGACCCGTGGGGCGCGCTTGCGCGGCAGGACAACTTTCGGCACTTCTGCGACATTTTGCGCCGCTGGGCGCCCCGCGAAGCGCGGATGTCGATGCGTCCCAGATCGTTCTTCCATTCCGTTCCTGCGGATTCGCGGACGAGCGTCGGTGACCCTTTGCCAACGCGCAGAACACCACTAGCTAGTAGACAAGATCCGGCGACGCAATGCAATGGGATCGGCAACAAATTTCCGAAGTTGTAGCGAACAATAAAGTGGAGCAGACGGTGATGAGTTCCGCCGCGCCGAGACACCGTCGATCGAGCGGCGCATGCGGCGTCCTCGCGCTTCGATGAGCGTCGCCGAACAGCCTCCACGGTGAAGTCGCCGGCGGTGACAACTCACGCACGGCGCCGGCAGCCGCAAACCGCGGCCGATCCTGCGATCACGCACGGCGGGACGCACGCGAATGGCCGCCCGGTTCACACGGAAAAAAGGGACCGGCAGTCGCCCGCCGGCCCCTCGCTTGCAACGATTGCGCTGACGACTACGCCGCGTCGGCCGATACCTCGGTCGTCGCCGCCGGTGCCGGTGCCTCGGCCGCCGGCACTTCCTCGCCCGGCTGCGTGAACCCGGCTTCGGGTCCGAGCAGCTTCTGGCGCTTGCGCGCGTTGTGGTAGGCGAGACCGGTGCCGGCCGGGATCAGCCGGCCGACGATCACGTTCTCTTTCAGCCCGCGCAGGTCGTCCTTCTTGCCCATGATCGCCGCTTCGGTCAGCACCCGCGTCGTTTCCTGGAACGACGCCGCAGAGATGAACGAATCGGTGGACAGCGAGGCCTTGGTGATGCCGAGCAGCATGTGCTCGTAGGTGGCGCCCTGCTTGCCCTCGTCGGCCATGACCTTGTCGTTCTCGTCCAGCAGATCCGAGCGCTCGGCCTGCTCGCCCATGATGAAGCGGGTGTCGCCGGCGTCCTGCACCTGCACGCGACGCAGCATCTGGCGGACGATCACTTCGATGTGCTTGTCGTTGATCTTCACGCCCTGCAGCCGGTAGACGTCCTGCACTTCGTCGGTGATGTAGCGCGCGAGCGCCTCGACGCCGAGCAGCCGCAGGATGTCGTGCGGATCGGCCGGGCCGTCGACGATCGACTCGCCCTTGTTCACCACCTGGCCGTCGTGCGCCGTCACGTGCTTGTCCTTCGGGATCAGGTACTCGTGGGCGACGCCGTCGAGATCGGTGATGACGAGGCGCTGCTTGCCCTTCGTGTCCTTGCCGAACGACACGGTGCCCGTGGTTTCCGCAAGCAGCCCCGCATCCTTCGGGGAGCGCGCCTCGAACAGCTCCGCCACCCGCGGCAGGCCGCCGGTGATGTCGCGGGTCTTCGACGTCTCCTGCGGAATCCGCGCGAGGATTTCGCCGACCGTCACCTGCTGGCCGTCCTTGACCGTGATGATCGAGCCCAGCTGGAAGGTGATGTTCACCGACAGCTCGGACCCGGCCAGCTTGATCTCGTCGCCACCATCGTCCAGCAGCTTGACCTGCGGCCGCACGCCCTTCGCCGCCGCGCCTGCCCGGCGCTTGGGGTCGATGACGACCAGCGTCGACAGGCCGGTGACTTCGTCGACCTGCTTCGCCACGGTGACGCCCTCTTCGACGTGCTCGAACTTCACGCGGCCGGCATATTCGGTGACGATCGGGCGGCTGGTCGCATCCCACATCGCCAGCACCTTGCCGGCGCGCGCCTGCTCGCCGTCCTTCACCTGCAGCGTCGCGCCGTACGGCACCTTGTGGCGCTCGCGCTCGCGGCCGTTGTCGTCGTGGATCATGACTTCACCGGAGCGCGCGATGACCACCAGCTCGCCCTTGGCGTTGGTGACGTAACGCATCGACGGCGAGAAGCGGATGGTGCCCGCCGACTTGCTTTCGAGCTGCGACGCCGCGGCGGTCCGCGACGCGGCGCCGCCGATGTGGAACGTGCGCATCGTGAGCTGCGTGCCCGGCTCGCCGATCGACTGCGCGGCGATCACGCCCACCGCTTCGCCGACGTTGACGAGGTGGCCGCGGCCCAGGTCGCGGCCGTAGCACGCGGCGCACAGGCCGTAACGCGTATCGCAGGTCAGGGGCGTGCGCACCTTGACCTCGTCGATGCCGAGCGCCTCGATCTGCTCGACTTCGTCCTCGCCCAGCAGCGTGCCCGCTTCAAACAGCGTCACCTGTGTTTCCGGGTTGACCACGTCGGAGGCGATCGTGCGGCCGAGGATCCGCTCGCGCAGCGCCTCGATCACTTCCCCGCCTTCGACCAGCGCCCGCATCTGCACGCCGTTGGTCGTGCCGCAGTCGTCCTCGGTGACCACGAGATCCTGCGTCACGTCGACGAGGCGGCGCGTCAGATAGCCGGAATTGGCCGTCTTCAGCGCCGTGTCGGCGAGGCCCTTGCGGGCGCCGTGCGTGGAGATGAAGTACTGCAGCACGTTCAGGCCTTCGCGGAAGTTCGCGGTGATCGGCGTCTCGATGATCGAGCCGTCGGGCTTGGCCATCAGCCCGCGCATGCCGGCCAGCTGCCGGATCTGCGCCGCCGAGCCCCGCGCGCCGGAGTCGGCCATCATGTAGATGGAGTTGAACGACTCCTGCTTGACGGTCTTGCCCTCGGCGTCGACCACTTCCTCGGAACCCAGCTGGGTCATCATCGCCTTCGCGATGTCGTCGCCGGCGCGGCCCCAGATGTCGACCACCTTGTTGTAGCGCTCGCCCTGCGTGACGAGGCCCGAGGTGTACTGCGCCTCGATCTCCTTCACTTCGGTCTCGGCCTTGCCGATGATGCCGTGCTTCTCCTGCGGGATCAGCATGTCGTCGGCGGCGAACGAGATGCCGCCGCGCGTCGCGAGGCCGTAGCCCGCCTGCATCAGCTTGTCGGCGAAGATCACGGTCTCGCGCAGTCCGCAGCGGCGGAAGCTCGCGTTGATGATCTTCGAGATCTCCTTCTTCTTCAGCGGCTTGTTGATCGTCGCGAACGGCAGCCCGGCCGGCAGGATCTCCGACAGCAGCGCGCGGCCGACGGTCGTCTCGAAGCGCTCGAGCCGCTCGGTCTTTTCGCCGTCCGCGTCGGTCGCCGCCTGCATGATGCGGACCTGGATCTTCGCGTGCAGCTCGACCTGGCGCGACTCGTACGCCCGCGACACCTCGTCGATGTCGGCGAAGCGCATCCCCTCGCCCTTGGCGTTGATCTTCTCGCGCGTCGCGTAGTAGAGGCCCAGCACGATGTCCTGCGACGGCACGATGCACGGCTCGCCGTTGGACGGCAGCAGCACGTTGTTGGACGCCAGCATCAGCGTCCGCGCTTCCATCTGCGCTTCGAGCGACAGCGGCACGTGCACGGCCATCTGGTCGCCGTCGAAGTCGGCGTTGAACGCCGTGCAGACGAGCGGGTGCAGCTGGATCGCCTTGCCTTCGATCAGCACCGGCTCGAACGCCTGGATGCCGAGACGGTGCAGCGTCGGCGCACGGTTCAGCATCACCGGGTGCTCGCGAATGACGTCTTCGAGGATGTCCCAGACGACGGGCTCCTGCGCCTCGACCATCTTCTTCGCTGCCTTGATCGTGGTGGCGAGACCCATCGTCTCCAGCTTGTTGAAGATGTAGGGCTTGAAGAGTTCCAGCGCCATCAGCTTCGGCAGCCCGCACTGGTGCAGCTTCAATTGCGGGCCGACGACGATGACCGAGCGGCCGGAGTAGTCGACGCGCTTGCCGAGCAGGTTCTGGCGGAAGCGCCCGCCCTTGCCCTTGATCATGTCGGCGAGCGACTTCAGCGGGCGCTTGTTGGCGCCGGTCATCGCCTTGCCGCGGCGGCCGTTGTCGAGGAGCGAATCGACGGCTTCCTGCAGCATCCGCTTTTCGTTGCGGACGATGATGTCGGGCGCCTTCAGCTCCAGCAGGCGCTTCAGCCGGTTGTTGCGGTTGATCACGCGGCGGTAGAGGTCGTTCAGGTCCGATGTCGCGAAGCGGCCGCCGTCCAGCGGCACCAGCGGGCGCAGCTCCGGCGGCAGCACCGGCAGCACCACAAGGATCATCCATTCGGGCTTGATGCCCGACTTGTGGAAGGCCTCCAGCACCTTGAGGCGCTTGGCGATCTTCTTGATCTTGGTGTCGGAGCCGGTGGTCTCCAGCTCCTTCCTCAGCTTCTCGATCTCGTGCGGGACGTCGAGCGCCTTCAGCAGCTCGCGGATGCCCTCGGCACCCATCGTCGCCGAGAAGTCGTCGCCGTGCTGCTCCAGCTTGGCGAGGTAGTCGTCCTCGGTCAGCAGCTGCGCGCGGTTCAACGGCGTGAGGCCGGGATCGGTGACGACGAACGCCTCGAAATAGAGGACGCGCTCGATGTCGCGCAGCGTCATGTCGAGCACCATGCCCATCCGCGAGGGCAGCGACTTCAGGAACCAGATGTGCGCGACGGGGCTCGCCAGCTCGATGTGGCCCATCCGCTCGCGGCGGACGCGGGCGAGCGTCACCTCGACGCCGCACTTCTCGCAGATGACGCCGCGGTGCTTCAGGCGCTTGTACTTGCCGCAGAGGCACTCGTAGTCCTTCACCGGGCCGAAGATCTTGGCGCAGAAGAGGCCGTCGCGCTCGGGCTTGAACGTGCGGTAGTTGATCGTCTCCGGCTTCTTCACCTCGCCGTACGACCACGAGCGGATCTTCTCCGGCGAGGCGAGGCCGGTCTTGATCGAGTCGAATTCCTGTTCCTGCGTGACCTGCTTGAAAAGATCGAGCAGTGCTTTCATCGCTGAATTCTCCGAGGGCGGATTCGTGCGCCGCGGCTCTGCGAGCGGCGGCGCGGGGGCATTTCTCTGATCCCTGTCACCTGTTGCCTGTCACCTGGCATCAGTAGCGCTCCAGGTCGATGTCGATCGCCAGCGAACGGATTTCCTTCACCAGCACGTTGAACGACTCCGGCATCCCGGCTTCGATCTTGTGCTCGCCCTTGACGATGTTCTCGTAGACCTTGGTCCGCCCGTTGACGTCGTCGGACTTGACCGTGAGCATCTCCTGCAGCGTGTAGGCCGCGCCGTAGGCTTCGAGTGCCCAGACTTCCATTTCGCCGAAGCGCTGGCCGCCGAACTGCGCCTTGCCGCCCAGCGGTTGCTGCGTGACGAGGCTGTACGGGCCGGTGGAGCGCGCGTGCATCTTGTCGTCGACCAGATGGTGGAGCTTCAGCACGTGCATGAAGCCGACCGTGACGAGGCGGTCGAATGCCTCGCCGGTGCGGCCGTCGTGCAGCGTGATCTGGCCCGAGCGCGGCAGGCCGGCGAGATCGAGCATCGACTTGATCTCTTCCTCGGTCGCGCCGTCGAACACCGGCGTCGCGAACGGCACGCCATCCCGCAGGTTGCCCGCGAGACGCATGATTTCGGCGTCGTCGAGCACGCCGAGCTCTTCCGGCTTGCCGGTGGTGTTGTAGATGCTCTCGAGCAGCTTGCGAACTTCGCCGGCCTTCGCCTGCGCCTTGAGCAGCAGGTCGATTCGCCGTCCGAGGCCCTTCGCGGCCCAGCCGAGGTGAACCTCGAGAATCTGCCCGACGTTCATCCGCGACGGCACGCCGAGCGGGTTCAGCACGATGTCGACCGGGGTGCCGTCGGCCATGTACGGCATGTCCTCGACCGGGACGATCTTCGACACCACGCCCTTGTTGCCGTGGCGGCCGGCCATCTTGTCGCCGGGCTGCAGGCGGCGCTTCACCGCGACGTAGACCTTGACCATCTTCTGCACGCCCGGCGGCAGCTCGTCGCCCTGCGTCAGCTTCTTCTTCTTCAGCTCGTACATCTCGTCGAACTGCGTGCGCTTCGCGGACAGCGAATCCTTCATCGCCTCGAGCTGGCGCGCCGCTTCCTCGCCGGCGAGGCGGATGTCGAACCAGTCATAGCGGTTGACGCCGTCGAGGTAGTCCTTGGTGATCTTGGTCCCCTTGGCGATCCGCTTCGGTCCGCCGTTGACCGTCTTGCCGTGCAGCAGCTTCTCGATCCGCGCGAAGGCGTCGTTCTCGACGATCCGCAGCTGGTCGTTCAGGTCCTTGCGGTAGCTCTTCAGGTCCTCGTCGATGATCTGCGCCGCGCGCTTGTCGCGCTCGATGCCTTCGCGCGTGAACACCTGGACGTCGATCACGGTGCCGGAAATGCCCGACGGGACGCGCAGGCTGGTGTCCTTCACGTCGGAGGCCTTTTCGCCGAAGATCGCGCGCAGCAGCTTCTCCTCCGGCGTCAACTGCGTCTCGCCCTTCGGCGTGACCTTGCCGACCAGCACATCGCCGGCCTCGACTTCGGCGCCGATGTAGACAATGCCGGAGTCGTCGAGGCGGCCCAGCTGCGCCTCGCCCAGGCTCGAGATGTCGCGGCTGATTTCCTCGGCGCCGAGCTTGGTGTCGCGGGCGACCACCGTCAGCTCCTCGATGTGGATCGACGTGTAGCGGTCGTCGGCCACCACGCGCTCGGAAATCAGGATCGAGTCCTCGTAGTTGTAGCCGTTCCATGGCATGAACGCGACCAGCATGTTCTGCCCCAGCGCGAGCTCGCCCATGTCGGTGGACGCGCCGTCGCCGATCACGTCTCCCTTGGCGATGACGTCGCCGACGCGCACCAGCGGCCGCTGGTTGATGTTGGTGTTCTGGTTCGACCGCGTGTACTTGGTCAGGTTGTAGATGTCGACGCCGACGTCGCCGGCGGCGGTTTCGGTGTCGTGCACGCGCACGACGATGCGGCTGGCGTCGATGTAGTCGACCTTGCCGCCGCGGCGCGCCTGCACCGCGGTGCCGGAGTCGACCGCGGCCGTGCGCTCGACGCCGGTGCCGACGAGCGGCTTCTCGGCGCGCAGGCAAGGCACCGCCTGCCGCTGCATGTTCGAACCCATCAGCGCGCGGTTGGCATCGTCGTGCTCGAGGAACGGGATCAGCGAGGCCGCCACCGACACGATCTGCGCCGGCGCCACGTCCATGTAGTTGACCTTGTCGGCGGTCGCCAGCATGAACTCGTTCTTGCTGCGGCAGGACACCAGCTCGTCCTTCAGCTTGCCGATCTTGTCGAGCTGCGCGTTCGCCTGCGCGATCACGTACTGGCCTTCCTCGATCGCCGAGAGGTAATCGATCTGGTCGGTGACCTTGCCGCTCAACACCTTGCGATACGGCGTCTCGAGGAAACCGTATTCGTTGGTGCGCGCGTACAGTGCCAGCGAATTGATGAGGCCGATGTTCGGGCCTTCCGGCGTCTCGATCGGGCACACGCGGCCATAGTGGGTCGGGTGCACGTCGCGCACCTCGAAGCCCGCGCGCTCGCGCGTCAGGCCGCCCGGCCCGAGTGCCGAAACGCGCCGCTTGTGGGTGATTTCCGACAGCGGGTTCGTCTGGTCCATGAACTGCGACAGCTGCGACGAGCCGAAGAACTCCTTGATCGCCGCCGAGATCGGCTTGGCGTTGATGAGGTCGTGCGGCAGCAGGTTGTCGCTTTCCGCCTGGCCGAGGCGTTCCTTGACGGCGCGCTCGACCCGGACGAGGCCGGAACGGAACTGGTTCTCGGCCAGTTCGCCCACCGAGCGCACGCGGCGGTTGCCGAGGTGGTCGATGTCGTCGATCTCGCCGCGACCGTTGCGCAGCTCGACCAGGATGCTGACGACCGCGAGGATGTCCTCCTTCGACAGGATGCCCTTGCCCAGCGCGCCCATCGGTCCGATGCGGTCATAGAAGGCGGTCAGCCATTCCGGCGTCCGCTCGACCCGCTTGTTCGGGTACGCACGGCGGTTGAATTTCATCCGGCCGACGGCCGAGAGGTCATAGCGCTCTTCGGCGAAGAAAAGCCCATGGAACAGCGACTCGACCGAGTCCTCGGTCGGCGGCTCGCCGGGACGCATCATCCGGTAGATCGCGACGCGCGCCGCCATCTGGTCGGGCGTGTCGTCGGCGCGCAGCGTCTGCGCGATGTACGGGCCCTGGTCGAGATCGTTGCTGTGGATCGTCGGCACCGACGCCACGCCGGCGTCGACGAGTTTCTGCAGCGACTCCTCGGTGATTTCGTCGTTGGCCTTGGCCAGCACCTCGCCGGTGGCCTTGTCGACGATGTTGGTTGCCAGCGCGCGGCCGACGAGGTAGTCGGCCGGCACGTGGATCTTCTTGATGCCTGCATCCACCAGGTCGCGGATGTGCCGCGCGGTGATGCGCTTGTCGCGCGGGATGATGACCTTGCCGTCCTTGCCCAGGATGTCGAAGCGGGCGACGTCACCCTTGAGCCGCTCGGGCACGAAATCCATCTGCAGGCCCTTCGCCGACAGGTGGAACGTGTCGAACACGAAGAACTGGCGGAGGATCTCCTCGTTGGTGAGGCCGATCGCCTTCAGCAGCGTGGTGACCGGCATCTTGCGGCGACGGTCGACGCGGAAGAACAGCAGGTCCTTGGGGTCGAACTCGAAGTCGAGCCACGAGCCGCGGTAGGGGATGACCCGCGCCGAGAACAGGAGCTTGCCCGACGAATGCGTCTTGCCGCGGTCGTGCTCGAAGAACACGCCCGGCGAGCGGTGCAGCTGGGAGACGATGACGCGCTCGGTGCCGTTGATGACGAACGAGCCGTTGTCGGTCATGAGCGGGATTTCGCCCATGTAGACCTCCTGCTCCTTCACCTCCTTGACGGTGGGCTTGGCGGCCTCCTTGTCCATGATCGTCAGGCGCACCTTGGCCCGCAGCGCCGAGCAGTACGTGAGCCCGCGCTGCTGGCATTCGGTGACGTCGAACGCCGGCGAGAGCAGCGAGTAGCTGACGAAGTCGAGCCGGGCGTTGCCGGAGTGGCTCGCGATCGGGAAAATCGACGTGAATGCCGCCTGCAGGCCCTCGTTCTTGCGTGCGTCGCCGGGCGTGCCGGACTGCAGGAACGCGCGGTAGGACGCGAGCTGCGTTTCCAGCAGGAACGGCACCGGCAGCACGCTCGCCCGTTTGGCGAAGCTCTTGCGGATGCGCTTTTTCTCGGTAAACGAATAGATCTTCGGACTCGTTTCGGTAGTCATGCCCTCTCCGGCTTTCGCGAGGCCGCCGCGGCGCGCGCGGTGGTCTCGTCATGCGCCGCCCATTGCGGCGGCGCCGATCGTTCATCGACTGTTCCGGGAGCCTTGCGCTCCCCGGCTTGGTGGTTGGCCGCTACCAACCGCTGGCGGACGGCGGCGCGCACCCTGCCGACCCCGGCGCGCACCACCCGACCATGCCTGTCTCCTGCAGTCGCTTCAGAAGACAAAGAGGAACGGACTTCGCAGATTTCAGGCCATTTCATGCCATTTCCTGCCAAGTCCGCTCGTCTTCGCCTTCGCGAAGAGGCCGGGCGTCCGGCGCTGCCCATAACGATTGCGCGGGGCCGGTTTCGACCCACGCGCAACGGGCAACGTCACCTGCCCGACCGGTGTTACTTGACCTCGACCTTGCCGCCGGCTTCTTCGAGCTTCTTCTTCGCGGCCTCGGCGTCGGCCTTCGACACGGCTTCCTTGACCGCCTTCGGCGCGCCGTCGACCAGGTCCTTGGCTTCCTTCAGGCCCAGACCGGTGAGCTCGCGCACGGCCTTGATGACGTTGACCTTGTTCTCGCCGAAGCCGGTGAGCATGACGGTGAACTCGGTCTGTTCTTCGGCCGGCGCGGCGGCAGCGCCGGCCGAGGGGGCGGCGACCGCGACCGCGGCGGCGGCGGACACGCCGAACTTCTCTTCCATCGCCTTGATGAGCTCGGAGAGCTCGAGGACGGTCATCGACGAGATCTTGTCGAGGATTTCAACTTGGGCAACTGACATTTGTAGCTCCTGGATCGTAAAGGTTTGAATGGGGTAATCGCTGCTCGTTTGCAGATCAGGCCGCCGGTGCTGCCGCCGCTTTCGCGTCGCGAACCGCAGCCAGGCCGCGGACGAGCTTGCTCGGGACCTCGTTGAGCGCCCGTACGAGCTTGACGATCGGTGCCTGCATCGTGCCGACCAGCCGGGCGAGCAACTCCTCGCGCGAGGGCAGCGAAGCCAGCGCGGCGATGTCCTTGGCGGACATCACCTGGCCGGGCATGGCGCCGCCGGTGATCACGAACTTCTCGTTGCCCTTGGCGAAGTCGTTCAGGACCTTCGCCACGGCAACGGGGTCGGCGCCAATGCCGTACGCCAGCGGTCCGACCATCTTGTCGGACAGCGCGGCGAACGGCGTGTCGGCGACCGCGCGGCGCACCAGGGTGTTCTTGACCACCCGGAAATACACGCCCGAAGCCCGTGCCTTCGCGCGGA
>Ga0315283_10005587_pt1 | contig 11128 bp, 9 predicted proteins | sample YL17G09_0_MG_FD_204541 | JGI IMG/M metagenome (GOLD analysis project Ga0315283, IMG submission 204541) | Sediment microbial communities from Yellowstone Lake, YNP, Wyoming, USA - YL17G09_0 | ecosystem: Environmental > Aquatic > Freshwater > Lake > Sediment | place: USA: Wyoming | collected...
GGGTGCGCCAAGATTCAAATGCTCCCCGGGCTGATTGGAGAGCGGATCGGAATTCCCGTCGAGGTCTTCAATCCTTTTGCCAAAATTGACTGCCACCCAGATAGTTTTGATCCGGAATACATCAAACAGATGGCGCCCCTGGCCGCCGTCGGCGTGGGGCTGGCCCTGCGGAGAGAGGTCCTGAGATGATCCGCATCAACCTGTTGCCGGTTCGGGCTTTAAAGAAGAAAGAGAGCATGAGGCAGACCCTTTCCATCCTGGCCTTGTCGCTGGGACTCGTGGTTTTGGTCATCCTCTTTTTCCATCTCTCCCTCGCCAACAAAATCAACCAGGTGGAGACGCAGAACGCCGCCTACAACGAAGAGATCCGCAAGCTAAAAATCGACACCAAAGACGTGGAAAAATTCAAAGCGGAGAGAGACGACCTTCAGCGGCGCCTCAACGTGATCTATACCCTCCAGCGGGCCCAAACCGGCCCGGTGCGCGTTCTGGACGACTTAGTCACCGCGATTCCGGACAAGCTTTGGCTGACCGCGGTGAAAGAAAAAGAAGGAAAGATGGAAATCAAAGGCATGGCCCTGGATAATCCGACCATCGCCAAATTCATGACCAATCTGGAGAAATCCGGGGTGGTCAAAAATGTGGAATTGGTGGTTTCCCAGCAGGTGGAAAAAAAGATTCTGAAGCTCAAAGAGTTTACCCTGACCTGCCAGGTCCAATACGGGAGCCCGCCCAGCGGGCCCACTTCTTGAGGGGAAAGCCGTGGCTATTACTCTTGATCGTATCGTAAAATTGTCGACCTCGAAGAAGATTTTCATCCTGAGCGGCCTCATGGTGCTCATTTTGGGGCTCTATTTCTACTTAGTTTACATCCCGAAATCCGAGGTCTTAACCCAGAAAACCGCCGAGATGGGCAAGTTGGAGACGCAGGTCCGCGAGCTGCGGATCATCGCCGCCAATATCAAGCGATTTCAGGCGGAAGCGGCCAAACTGCGGGAAGAGCTGCAACTTGCCATCACCCAATTGCCCACGAGCAAGGAGATTCCCGCCCTTTTGGCCAACATCTCCAACCTGGGAAAAGATTCGGGGCTGGAATTTCTCCTTTTCCGTCCGACCCCGGAGGTGAATCGCGAATTTTATGCGGAAATTCCCGTGGAGATCAAAGTGCGGGGCGGCTATCATGACGTGGCTCTGTTTTTCGACAAGGTGGGCAAACTGCCTCGGATCGTGAACATCAACGGGGTTGCCATGGATGATCCCAAAGAAGCCCAAGGGAGATGGGAAATCATTACCGCCTGCACGGCGACGACCTTTAAGTTCATTGAAAAAGATGCCGCCGACGCGGCCAAGGAAAAAGGCAAAGATGCAAAAAAGGGTACTCCACCCGAAAAAAAATAGGGAGGTCTTTCCTGTGAAAAAATGGGGGGCCGCCTTGCTCCTGTCCGTGATTCTGGGAATTGGCGGGTGCGGAGGAGAAGCTCCGAAACCCACAAAAGTTCCGATGCCTCCGGTGGATAAGAAGACCGGCGGGCCGGTACCGTCCAAGGCTCCCGCTCCGCCTTCAGCTGAGGTGAAAGCCGAGCCGCCGCCGCCGGTGGTTGCTTACAACTACAACCCCAAGGGCAAGGGGAACCCGTTCAAACCGCTGGTGGTCGAAAAGCCTGAAGCTCCTGCGGCAAAGCCCAAAGGCGTGGAAGAGATTCCGCCCGACGCCACCCCCTTGGAGAGGATCGACTTGGACAAGCTGAAGCTCGTCGCGGTGGTGTGGAACATTCCGGAACCGAAGGCGATGGTAGAAGACTCCGGCGGAAAGGGGTATATCCTGACCAAAGGCACCCCGATCGGGAAGCACCGCGGCCAGGTCTCCCGAATCTTCGCCGCCGGCGTCGTCGTGACGGAAAAGTATGAAGCTTCACCGGGAAACATGAAAACACGCGAGGTCACCCTCAAGCTGTACGCTGATTGAAGGAGGAGACATGAGAGAAAAACGCTTGCGAAGGAAGAATCATTTCATCATCTGGGGAGCGCTGCTGGCCCTGTTTCTGGCTTCCCCCTCCTTTGCCCAGACGCAGCCAGAAAAAGGTGGCCCTTTGACCATTCAAAAGATCGAAGTGGCGGGCTCGGGCCCCGGATCCCGGATTGTCATCGAGGGGTCAACCCCCTTCGAGTATACGGTATTCAAGGGATCCAACCCGGTTCGGGTGATCGTGGAAATGCCCAAGGCGCAGCTGGGAAAACTGGCCGGGCCGATCGAAGTTCGAAACGGAACGGTCAACGTGATCCGCAGCCGCCAGACGGAATACGGGGCGCGGGTTGAGATCGGTTTGGACCAGTCCGTGGACTATCAAGTGGTGGAAGAGGCCAATTTTCTTTTCATTGAATTAGCCGCTCCCGTCATTTCCGCCCCGGGGGAAATAAAAGCCCAGGCCGCGCCCCCCGCCCCCAAACCGGCCGTTGCCCAAGCCGCTCCAGCGAAGCCGCCTGCCCCGGTGCCGGCCGCAGCTCCGGCCTCCCCGGAGAAGCCGAAGGAAGCGGCGGCCGAGGTGCGCGCCATGAAGGAAGTCGCGGTTTCGGAAAAAGGGGATTTCCTGGAAGTGGAATTGAAGGGCGGCGAGGGCTTGGCCGACTACCGCTACTTTCAGCTGACCCAGCCTCCCCGGTTAGTGGTAGACCTTCCCAAGGTTACCAATGCTACCTCGAAGAGACTGATCGACGTGGGAAACCCCCTGCTCAAGGACATCCGCCTCGGGCAATATCCGGAAAAGCTGCGTTTGGTCTTTACCTTCCCGGGTAACAAGGTTCCTCCCTACCAAATGGCCAAGAACGGCGAGGGATTGAAGGTGTTGCTGGGCCAGGCAAAGCCGAAGGAGGAAGCGAAGCCGGTCCAGGTCGCCCAGGCAGCAGCGCCGCCGCCGGCCGAGAAAGAAGCGGCGCCCGCGCCCGCTGAAAAGAAACCCGAACCAGCCCCGGCGCCCCCCGCGGCTCCGGCGCCGGCGCCCGCGAAGAGCAACGGCCCGGAGAAAGAAGCCGCGGCCGAGATCAAAATCGTGGAAGGGGATAAGACCCAGCTGTCCCTCTACAAAGGGGCCAAAATCTCTCTGGACTTCAAGGATGCGGACATTCACAACATTTTCCGGCTCATTGCCGAAGTCAGCAACCTCAACATCATAACGACCGATGAAGTGAAGGGCAAGGTCACCGTCCGGCTGGTGAACGTTCCCTGGGATCAGGCTTTGGATGTGATTCTCACCACCAAGAACCTGATCAGGATCGAAGAAGGAAACGTCCTGCGGATCACGACGCTGGATAGCGTCCGGAAGGACCGGGAAGAAAAACAGAAGGAAGAGGAAACCCTGCTCAAGACGCGGGACACGAAATTGAAGCTGGAGGAGCCCTGGCGAAAGATCATCAAAGTGAATTACGCCAACGCGGAAGATCTCCAAAAACTGTTGCTGGAAAAGAAGGATGAGGGCAAAGGATTCCTGAGTTCGCAGGGGTCGGTGAAGGCGGACAAACGGACCAATACCCTGATCATCCAGGATGTGCGGAACAACCTGGAAGAGGTCGAACGGCTGATCAAACAGCTCGACAGCGCAACCCCGCAGGTTCTCATCGAAGCCCGCGTGGTCCAGGCCCAGACAAATTTCTCGCGTTCGCTGGGGGTTCAGTGGGGAGGGAGCTACAATCAGACGCCGGGAGGAAAGTGGGCCTATGGGTTGACGGGGAATAATCCAGGGGCCGCCCCGGGGTGGGGGTTCTCCCCCGGAGGAACGACCTCAACCGGGACGACGGTTCCCCCCTCCAATCTCAGCATGCCTTCCAACTGGGTCGTGAACTTTCCGGCCAGCATCGCGAACACGCTGGTTGGAGGAATGGGCGTTTCCTTCGGGAAGCTCACGGGAAGCTTGCTCAATCTGGATTTGCGGCTGCAGCTGGGGGAAACGAGTGGTCAGACCAAAGTCATCGCCCGGCCCAAACTGGCGACCTTGGACAACACCAAAGCCCATATCAAGCAAGGCGAAATGATTCCGTACGAAACCACCTCCCAGGCCGGGACTCAGGTGCAGTTCATCGATGCCGTTCTGCTCTTGGAAGTTACCCCCCATGTGACCCCGGACGGCACCATTAGGATGATCGTAAAAATCACCCGGGATGCGCGAGGAAATTTCCGCACCCAAATCAACCAGGTCCCCAGCGTGGACAAACGGGAGGCCTCCACCGAGGTTTTGGTGAAGGATGGAGAGACGATCGTCATCGGCGGAATCTACGAATCGGAGAACAGCGAAACGACCACGGGGATTCCCTGGTTCATGAATATCCCTGTTCTGGGGTGGCTCTTCAAAAACGAGGAAACCACGAATGTGAGACGAGAACTTCTGATCTTCATCAACCCAACGGTCATTCAGGTAAAATCAGAATCCTAAAACCGTTCGCCGCGATTTCCAGGGCGCCTCTGCAGGCGCCCTTTTTTTTTGCGGTTCGCCTCCGGACAAAGGCGAAAAGGCGGACGGCTCATTTTTGAATGTCAACGTATTTAACCCGATCCCTATAGATAGCCTCTGCTGCGGAGCTTTCCGCTGCAATTTCAGACTTTTTATCCTTGGCCCCTTACCGGGATTTCATTATCTAACGGGGCGGGGGCCAAGGCCTCCCCGCCTCCTTTGGCGGAAGCTCAGTCGGTTCACCGGGGCTATGGGCCTCCCGGCCGATGCTTCCGGCGCGTACCGCCCGAACCCCCAGGCCACAACAAAGCTTGCACCCCGCCCCTCTTCCCTGAAGGGTTACAATCGCCGAGGGTTTCATCTTGCAGCCCCAAAAGGGTTGTGGTATTTTTGTAAAGATAGAATTTGGAGGCGAGAATGGGCAGAAGATTCGATCCGCAAGAGATCGAGAGGAAATGGCAGAGCATCTGGGAAGAACGAAAGCTTTTTCAGACCCGGGAAGATCGCCAACGGGAAAAGTACTACGTGCTGGAAATGTTTCCCTACCCTTCGGGAAAGATTCACATGGGCCACGTGCGGAACTATTCGATTGGCGATGTGGTTGCCCGGTATAAACGGTTGCGGGGATTCAACGTCATCCACCCTATGGGCTGGGATGCGTTTGGGATGCCGGCCGAGAATGCGGCGATCCAGCACGGCGTGCACCCGGCTCAATGGACCGCCGATAACATTGCCACCATGAAACGGCAGTTGAAACGGATGGGATTCAGTTATGAGTGGGAGCGGGAGGTCAACACTTCTCGCCCCGAATACTACCGCTGGGAGCAGTGGCTGTTTCTGAAGATGTTCGCAAGGGGTCTGGCGTATCAAAAGACCTCCTCGGTGAACTGGTGTGAAAAGTGCCAGACCGTCCTGGCCAACGAGCAGGTCGAGGCGGGAAAATGCTGGCGCTGCGACGGAGAGGTCGCCCCGAAGGAAATGCCGGGTTGGTTTTTCAAAATCACCGCCTACACCGACGAGCTCCTGGAATACTGTGATCGCCTTCCGGGGTGGCCCGAGCGGGTGACCACCATGCAGAAAAACTGGATCGGAAGGTCCGAAGGCGCCATCGTTCATTTCCCCCTTTGGGAGCGGGAAGGACACATCCCCGTATTCACAACCCGGCAGGACACCTTGTACGGGGCCACATTCATGATCCTGGCTCCGGAGCACCCCCTGACCCTGGAACTCTCCCGCGGAACCGCGCAGGAGAGAGAGGTGCAGGAGTTTCGGGAACGGGTCCGGAAGCAGGACAAGATCAAGCGGACGGCCGACGACTACGAAAAAGAGGGGCTCTTCATCGGGGCGCACTGCCGGAATCCGCTCACGGGCAGGAAGATGCCGATCTTCTCGGGGAACTTCGTGCTCATGGAATACGGGACCGGGGCGGTGATGGCCGTCCCCACCCACGACCAGCGGGACTTTTATTTCGCCAAGAAATTTAACCTTCCCCTCGCCGTCGTCATTCAGCCCGAAGGAAAACCTCTTCTCAGCGCGGAAACCCTGGAAGAGGCTTTCTGCGAAGATGGCGTCTTGGTGAACTCCGGGCCGTTTTCCGGGATGGCCAGCGCCCAGGCCCGGGAGGCGATCGGGCGGCATCTGGAAGAGAAGGGACTCGGGAAGAGGACGGTCCATTACCGCCTGCGCGACTGGGGGATCTCCCGGCAGCGCTACTGGGGGGCGCCGATTCCCATCGTTTTCTGCCCGGACTGCGGGACGGTCCCCGTCCCGGAGAAGGATCTCCCGGTGGTTCTCCCCCAGGACATAAAGCTTACCGGCAAAGGAACTTCGCCTCTGGCTTCAGTTCCGGAGTTTGTGAATACGACCTGCCCGCGCTGTGGAAAACCGGCGAAGCGGGAAACCGATACCATGGACACCTTTGTGGAATCCTCCTGGTATTTTGAGCGCTTCTGCAGCCCTCGGGAAGACCGGGGCATGTTCGACCGGGAAAAGGTGAAGTACTGGATGCCGGTGGATCAGTACATCGGGGGCATCGAACACGCCATCCTGCACCTTCTCTACTCGCGCTTTTACACCCGGGTCCTCCGCGATTTCGGGTTGGTGGATTTCCCCGAGCCTTTCACCAACCTGTTGACCCAGGGGATGGTGGTCAAGGAGACCCAGCACTGCGCCAAGGACGGGTTCCTGTTCCCCGAGGAAGTGACCGCCGAGGGAACCTGCCGGAAGTGCGGCGGGTCGGTGGCGGTGGGGCGGACGGAAAAAATGAGCAAGTCGAAGAAAAATGTGGTGGACCCGGATACGCTGGTTTCCAAATACGGAGCCGACACCATCCGCCTTTTTTGCCTTTTTGCCTCGCCGCCGGAGAAGGATCTGGAGTGGAGCGAAATGGGCGTCGAGGGGGCGGCCCGATTTTTAAACCGCGTCTGGCGGTTCATCGAAGACCGCCCCGGGATTTCCCGCCAGGCGCCCCTGGTTGAATGGCAGGCGGCGCTGCCGGAAGAACTCCAGGCCCTGCGGCGCAAGACCCACGGGACGATCAAGAGAGTGACCGAGGATATCGAGAACCGGTTTCACTTCAACACGGCGATCAGCGCCGTCATGGAGCTCATGAACTTCCTTTACCAGCAGGAAGAAAGAATGAAGCAACCGGATTCCCTGACCCAAGGGGTCCTGCGGGAAGCCCTGGAAAACCTGGTGGTCCTTTTGGCGCCCCTTGTTCCGCACATCTGTGAAGAATTATGGGAGGTTTTAGGCAATTCCGGCTCCGTTTCCCAGGCCCCCTGGCCGGCTTATGACCCCCGGGCCCTTCAGGATGCGGAAGTTCTGATCGTGGTCCAAATCAACGGCAAACTTCGGGGGCGGGTAAATGTAAATTCGGGGGCCACGGAGGAGGAAATCCGGCAATCCGTGCTTCAAAACCCCCGCATTCAGGAAGCCCTGAAAGGGCAGGCGGTCAGGAAATTTATTCTCATCCCCCAGAAGCTTGTGAATCTGGTCGTCTAAGAGGGGCGCGGTTCCCAATTCTACGAAGAGGTGGAGTGTTACCCATGGCGGGTCAAAGGGAAAAATCCTGGCGCTGGGTCGTTTTTTTCGCTTTCCTAACCGCAGGAGGCTGCGGCTACCAGCTCCAGGGAAAGGGAACCTCTTCCGATCCCGCGATCCAAATGGTGGCGATTCCGATTTTCGGCAACCGGACCGCCCAGACGGGAATCGAGAGCGAAGTCTCTCGGGCGTTGGTCGAGAAATTTACTTCCTCTCAGCGGATCGCGATTGGCTCCCAGGGCACGGCCGATGCCCTGCTGCTCGGGAACGTCAAATCCTTTACCACCTCCTCGGTGGCGGTGACCAGCGGCACGCAAATCACCACCGGGTACCGGGCGGCTCTTACGGTGGAGGTGACGTATCAGAGAAGAGGGGACGGAAAGGTCCTCTGGAAGGAAGAGATTACGGAATGGCGCAATTATCCGGTCGTCTCCGATCTTGCGGTTACCGAAAACAACAAACGGGAAGCCATTCGTAAAATTTCCGAGCGGTTGGCGGAGCGGATTCAGGAGATAATCCTGGGAAGTTTTTAGAACCGAAAAGGCGGAGGCCCGATTGCGGGAAGAGCTTTTCCGGATGATCTTCCGAATTTCTTCCGGGTTCGGGGGCGCGAAGCTTTCCGGGCGGGACGACAAAGACGCCGATCCGCCCGGAAAACAAGGGGGACCGGAAAAATCAGGCTTGAGCCTTGAGCGCGTTGACTTTTCTCGCAAGACGCGAGATCTTCCGGGAAACGGCTTTTTTATGCAGGACCTTCTTCGAAGCGGCTCTTTGCATGGCCGGGACGGCGTTTTTCAGGGCGTCGCTGGCATGGGCATGATTTTTCTCTTCTACGGCCAGCAGGACTTTTTTGGCGTGAGTTTTGATGGCGGACTTCACCATTTTGTTGCGGAGCCGCCTTTTTTCGCTTTGGCGGGCCCTTTTTAGAGCGGAAGCATGGGTGGCCAAGGGACCTCCTTATTGGCAATAAGATAAATAAATGATGTTTTCGTAAAAAGTCTCTTGGAGCGTCACCCCGGCGAACCCCGGATCTGGTCCGGGGCAGGCGCCGGGGTCCAGAACATCTTGAAATAACTGGATTCCGGCTTTTGCCGGAATGACGAATTCTATGGAATTGCGACTATTTACGAGACCATCAAATAAATATTTAAATACAAAAGTGCCCTTATGTCAAGATTTTTCTCAAATTGGCTGTCTCCCGGAAAGGCGATCCGGTCCGGCGCCGAACCGGCAGAGCACGCCCCGCCGCCCTTCTTCGGATAGCGAACCGCCATGCAAGAACAAAAGACGATTGCCAGAGCGGCGGGAATCGTGGGGGGGGCGACCCTCCTCTCCCGGATTTTCGGTTTTATCCGCGACATGATCGTGGCGCAGTTCTTTGGCGCGGGGATGGCCACGGACGCCTTTTTTGTGGCTTTTCGCATCCCCAACCTCCTGCGCCGCCTCGTCGGGGAAGGCGCCCTGACCGCTTCCTTTATTCCGGTCTATACCGAATATATCACCCAACGCCCGCCCGAGGAGGGGCGCGAGTTCGTCCGCGCGGCTTTTTGGCTGCTGGCCGTTTTCTTGCTCGTCCTCACCGGATTGGGGATCCTGCTGGCTCCCGGGATCGTGAAAGTCATGGCCTACGGGTTTTCCCAGGAACCCGAAAAACTGGGATTAACCGTTTTCCTCACCCGCCTGATGTTCCCCTATATATTTTTCATCGGCTTGGTTGCTTTGGCCATGGGGGTTTTGAATTCATGGAAACATTTTTTTGCCCCCGCCCTGGCGCCGGTCCTTTTAAACCTGTCCATCATCCTGTGCGTCCTGGTTTTTAATCCCTTCCTTTCGGAGCCGATCCTGGCGCTGGCCTTAGGGGTCCTCTTGGGCGGGGTCGCCCAGCTCGTTTTTCAATGGCCTTTCCTTAAAAAAAAGGGGATTGTTTTTGGTTTTCGGTTCGAACCGTCCCATCCGGGCGTGAAACGAGTCGCCGCTCTCATGGCCCCGTCGGTGCTGGGCCTCGCCGTAACCCAGCTGAATGTGATGGTCAGCACCTTCCTGGCTTCCTACCTCCCCGAGGGGAGCGTTTCCTATCTTTACTATGCCGACCGGCTGCTGGAATTCCCCATGGGTATCTTTGCCATTGCCGTGGCCACGGCCATTCTGCCGGTCATGTCGGAGCAGGCGGCCAGAAAGGACTTGGAAAATTTGCGGGAGACCCTCTCGTTCGCCCTGCGCTTAGTCTTTTTTGTTACGCTTCCGGCCATGATCGGGTTGATCGTCCTGCGCCAGCCGATTCTCAACCTCCTCTTTCAGCGGGGGGCCTTCACGGCGCACGCCACGGAAATGACGGCGCAGGCCCTGCTCTATTATTCCTTAGGGCTGGCGGGGTTCGCCGGCGTTCGCATCATCGTTCCGGCTTTTTACTCCCTCCAGGACACGAAAACCCCGGTCAAGATCGCCTTTGCGACCCTCGTGGCCAACGCGGTCCTGGGGGCCCTGCTGATGCACCCTCTTAAGCACGCAGGCCTGGCCCTGGCCACCTCGCTCGCGGCGGGAATGAATTTCGCCCTTCTTGTTTTCCTGCTCCGAAAAAAAATGGGGAAAATCGGCCTTGGAAAAATCGTTCGATCTTTTTTCAAGAGCCTCGGGGCTTCCGTGGTGATGGGAATCGCGGCCCTCCTCATCTCCCTGCAGGGAGAGTGGGTGCAGGCCGGAGCCACGCCGGAGAAAATTGGTCTTTTGGGAGGAGCGATCGCCGCGGCTATCGCAGTTTATGGAGTGACCTCCTATTTCCTGGGCAGCGAAGAGCTGCAGCTTGTCCTGGAGGGAGTCAAAAAAAGGCTCAAGCTTCAGAAGAGATAACTTTTTTCCTGTCCCAGGACCGTTCCGCCTGCTGTTTTCCCTCCTTTTATCAATGGAGCCTCTTGCAAGAGGCGGTCACTCCGTCATTCCTCTATGTAAAAAAGACTTGCTTTTCAACATAGAGGAATGACGAATTCTATGGAATTGCGACTTTTTACGAAACCATCATCTTTTATTGATTGACAAGCCGTCTTGATTTGGATTAAATAGGGGCATAAGCGTGTTTATGTCTTAAAAAGATCAACAATTCAAAGGGTTTTGCCGGCGTTTTCCCGGTATTCTATCTTGGAGCGGCCCCGGGAGGCCTTTTGTTGGAAACAATGGAAATGGAATTCGAGATTGCCGGGCAGGATTTCAAAAAGGCGGGGGAAGCCTCCTTTGCCATCAAACACCGCCTGAAGCTCCTGGGGATTCCTCCCGAAATCATCCGCCGGGTGGCGACCGCCTCCTATGAAGCCGAACTCAATGTGATTGTTTATGCGAAGCGGGGAACGATGAAAATCCGGCTGGACGAGCAGGAGATCGGGGTCGTGGTGGCGGACCTCGGCCCTGGAATCCCCGACCTTGAAAAGGCGATGCAGGAGGGATATACCACGGCCCCTCCTTATGTGAAACAATTGGGGTATGGAAGCGGAATGGGGCTGCCCAACATCAAAAAAAACGCCGATTGGATGAACCTTCAATCGGTCGTAAACCAGGGCACCCTCCTGGAGTTCAAAGTCCACCTGAACGAGGGGAAAACGAGAGGGAAATGAAAACCCCGGCCCAGCCGGACCTCCTCTTGACGCTGGATCAGG
>Ga0315283_10005589_pt1 | contig 11125 bp, 11 predicted proteins | sample YL17G09_0_MG_FD_204541 | JGI IMG/M metagenome (GOLD analysis project Ga0315283, IMG submission 204541) | Sediment microbial communities from Yellowstone Lake, YNP, Wyoming, USA - YL17G09_0 | ecosystem: Environmental > Aquatic > Freshwater > Lake > Sediment | place: USA: Wyoming | collected...
CCAGTGACAAGCGCGGGCAGAAGATCTTCTACCGCCTGGAACTCGCCTGCGTTGCTGAGTTCATCAGCTGTCTCGACGGGGCCTGCGCAGGCCAGCAGGCAAAGCCTGCCGTCTGCCGCGCCTGAGGAATCGCCATGGCCACCCTTACCCTCAATCCCGGCGCACGCCACGAACTCAAGATTTTCGGGCTGCTCGCCGCGGTGTTTGCAGCCGTGTACTTCCTGCCCGTCGGCCAGCCGCGCTTCGACGGCGCGGTGAGCGAAGCTCTCGAACTCACCAAGTGGTACGCGCGCGAGCACGTGGTGCTCTGCTTGCTGCCCGCGTTCTGGATCGCCGGTGCCATCGCTGCGTTCGTGTCGCAAGCGTCCGTGATGCGCTATCTCGGCCCGACGGCATCAAAGCCGCTTGCCTATGGAGTCGGATCCGTGTCCGGCACGATCCTCGCGGTGTGCAGTTGCACCGTGCTGCCGCTGTTCTCGGGCATCTACCGAATGGGAGCAGGCCTCGGTCCTGCGACCGCATTTCTGTATTCCGGCCCCGCGATCAACGTGCTCGCGATCGTGATGACCGCAAAAGTATTGGGCGCGCCGCTTGGCATCGCCCGTGCTGTTGGCGCGGTGGCGTTCAGCGTCATCATCGGCCTGCTCATGGCATTCATCTTCCGTCATGAGGAACAGAAGAAGGTCGCGGCAGTCATCGCGCTGCCGGAATCGGCAGCGGGTCGACCGCTTCGACAGACAGCCACGTTCTTCGCGGTACTGGTCGGCATTCTCGTCTTCGCGAACTGGGGCGCGGCCTCGCAAACCACGGGCTTCTTCGCGACAGTCTTTGCAGCGAAGTGGCTGATCACCTCGCTGCTCGGCGGCGTGCTCGCGATCATGCTGTGGCGCTGGTTCAAGCTTGAGCCGGCGCGTATCGCCACCGTCGCTGCGGCAACGATCATCACCGCGATCGCACTGCCCGGTCATCCGACCTGGCCGTTCCTCGTTGCGGTTCTTGGTCTGGCGTGGCTCACGGCGGGTCGTGACGACGAGGCCGGCGAGTGGTTCAAGCAGGCGTGGGACTACACCAAGCAGATCGTGCCGCTGTTGCTCGGCGGCGTCCTCGTTGCGGGCTTCCTGCTCGGGCGTCCAGGCCACGAGGGAATGATCCCTTCCGCGTGGATCAGCGGCCTGGTCGGTGGCAACTCCATCGCCTCCAACCTGTTTGCCGCCGTGTCCGGTGCGTTCATGTACTTCGCCACGTTGACCGAAGTGCCCATCGTGCAGGGCCTCGTCGGCAGCGGCATGGGCGCAGGCCCGTCACTGGCACTGCTGCTGGCGGGTCCGGCCCTGAGCCTGCCCGCGATGCTGGTGCTCAATTCAATACTTGGTCTGAAGAAGACCGCCACGTATGTGGCGCTCGTCATCGCGATGGCCGCGATCAGTGGCTGGATCTACGGGCTGCTGATGGTTTAGGCGGGCTTCAACCCGCAGGAGCGCGTATATGAAAATTCAAATCCTCGGTTCCGGCTGCGCCAAGTGCCGTCAGCTGGCGGCGGTGACGGAGCAAGCAGCGCACGAAATGGGCCTGACCTACGAACTCGAGAAGATCACCGACGTTACGCGCTTCGCCGACTTCGGAGTGATGTTCACGCCGGCGCTGGCGGTCGACGGCGTCGTGAAAGTCAGCGGCAAGGTGCCGTCGCTCGACGAAGCGAAGAAGTTGCTGAGCTGACCAAGAAGCGCCTGTTCCAATCCCAGCCACGAATGCCCGAGCACACAGTGATCGAACAAGCCGGCGAATCATTGACTGCGCCACTGGCCGCGAGACTGAACGAAGCGTGCCAGTGCATCTGGGTCGATCGTGCGAAATTGCGCGCCCAGCTCCACGCCAATCTCGGTGACGCGGGCAGCCTCCTCGAATCCCAGGCCGGACTCGTCTCGGGCAGCGTCGTGTTTCTTGCTCCGAGCGAAGCCGCCGCCATGGACCGGACCGCCCGGCTCATCAAGCGCGCACTTACCAGCGGCCCCTACCAGGAGAAGATCGAGCGATACGCGCCCGCTCTCGCTCGTCGTCCCCAGGCAACCGCGGGCGGTGTCCTGGGCTTCGATTTCCATCTCGGTGGTCCGACGCCGCAGCTCATCGAGATCAACACGAACCCGGGAGGTCTGCTCGTCAGTCTTGAGCTGGCGCGCGCAGCCACCGCAAGTTGCGACTGCTTTGCGGAACCGATATCCGTCATGACCGCGGCCGGTGTGGAAATTGATCGGCTAGGGCAGCGCATCACGGATGGATTCCTGGCGGAATGGACCAGCGTCCGCAACGGAGTACCGTTGCGGACCATTGCAATCGTCGATGACGAGCCGCAGGGCCAGTACCTGTATCCCGAGTTCCTGCTGTATCAGCGGTTGCTCGAGCGCGCTGGATGGCGCGTCGTAATTGCCGATGCCGCAAGCCTCTCCCTGCAGGACGGTGCGGTATTTTCCGCCGACGAGCGCGTCGACCTGATCTACAACCGCGTGACCGATTTCTATCTGGCCGAAGAGCGACACTCCGTCCTGCGATGCGCATACGAGAGGAACCTGGCAGTGATCACGCCGCACCCGGCCGCGCATGCGCGATGGGCAGACAAACGGCTGCTCGCCTGGCTGGGCGACGAGGAGTTACTGCAGGAGGCCGGTCTCGGCGCCGAAGATCGCTCGCACCTGCGGCAGACCATTCCAGCGACGGAGGTGGTCGGATCCGCCGCTGCCGACGACCTCTGGAAGCGGCGCAAGGGCCTCTTCTTCAAGCCAGTCGATGGTTTTGGCAGCAAGGCCGCCTATCGGGGCGACAAGCTCACTCGCACGACGTTCGACCACATCCTTGCGCATCATTACGTCGCGCAGGCGATTGCGCCAACGTCGTTCCGGCGAGTCTCATCCGCAGATGGCGTTGAAGCCGATCTCCGCGTCGACGTCCGCAACTACGTCATGCACGGTGAAACCTGGTTGCGAGCAGCGCGCCTGTATCGCGGGCAGACCACGAATTTCCGTACCGCCGGTGGTGGCTTTGCGCCGGTGCTGACCCTGCCGATCTGATCCACGCGTTGCTACCGCTCAAAACCCGAAGTACAGCGTCAGCCGGCCGTAGAGATCGTCGTCCGGATTGCTGATGCCATCTGCGCTGCGGTAGTGCACGTACTCCAGGCTCGGGATCAAGCTGATGTTCGGGTGCAGCTCATGCTGCCAGGCAAGGATCGCGAGGTCGAAGGGAGTCGCCGTGGCGATGCGCAGGTACGGGATCTTATCGGCGTCTGCATAGCCATCGAAATTTCGGTCGTAGCGCACCGTCAGCGTGCCCGGCTCGGTCAGATGCCAGACGCCGAACACCGAGGCGACGGCTACGTCCTCGTCTGGCGCGCCCTGCACCTCGCGTTGCTGGCTCGCGTATTGCAGTCCATAACGGCTGCGCGCTCCGGCCCAGCCAGCAAAAGCCTGCCACGTGCTTCGATCCGTTGCGCCCGTGCGATCCTCGTAGTCGGCGTACAACTGCAGCACAAGCGCATCCGTTGGGCGCAAGCCAATGCTGCCCATGAGTTTCTTGCCATCGTTCGTCTCGGAGCCGTCGCCGGAGCCGTTGCCGAACATCGCATGGTAGAAAACCTTGCCGTTCGACGCGCTGCCCTTGTACGCAACACCCATGTCGCGCGAACTGCCGAACCGGTAAAGGTCAAGTGGGGTTTTCTCGAGCGGCCGCTGGCCCCAGAAGGTTTCGACGAAGTCGAAGGTCGGCGAGGGCGACAGGCCGAGGTAAAGTTCGTGCCCCTCGCGCTTCCAGGCAAGGTACGCGTCCTTCACGAACGGTTCGAGCTTCGAGTTGGTACTGAAATCTCCCGGACTGTTTACCTCGAAGCGGAGCCGCGCCGACCACTCGCTCGCAAGCTGTGAATCAAACGTGAGATAGCCGCGGCGGATCCAGAACCCCGTCCGATCGTCGATCGTCGGATCGTGGTGATCGACCACTGCATAGGCGTCGCCGAAGACGAGGCCGCTCACCTTGATTTTCTCGTACCAAGGTTGCGGAGTTGGAGCCGCTGCGGGTGCAGAACCGACGGCAACCGGCACGGTTGCGACGGCTTTCCCGGAGTCACCTGCCGAGTCTTCACCGGCTGCCTGCGCCTCCAGTTCGGCAACGCGCCCTGTCAGGCTTTCGTTCGCCTGCTTCAGCGCGGCGTTTTCAGACTCGAGCCGACCGAGGCGCTCGGCCAACGCGCTCACCTCGCGACGCAAGGCGTCATCGGGTGACGTCACCGATTGCGCGCCAGCAGGGCCCGCCAGCATTGCGGCGAAGACGAGTACCGCGCTTGTCCTGTGCATGATTGTCAGAAATTCCCCGCGTCGAATCGGTACGGCTAACCCGGCTCCCAGGGAGTACACGCGCAATATTTCATGCCAGCAAACACCCGGCGAAAGTCGGTGAGAGTGCAGTAGCCGGTGCTCTCGAATATAGTGGCCGCCTGAATCGCAGTCATTTTACGCGCACACCATTGCGAATACTGCGCAGTGGTCTAACGCTGATCGCAAGGAGCAACCTTTTCGATGGTTGCAATGGTTGTCACTCAGCCCAGGGTGCCCAGATGAATGAGACGCTCTTGACTCGACGACACATGACCGGGATCTTCGGCCTGGCGTCAGCCTGCATCCTCGCAGCAATGGCGCCTTTGCCCGCGCAGGCCGCGACTGGCGACGGCGATTGGCAGTGGAGGGCAACGGCCTACCTGTGGCTGCCGAGTCTGGGCGGCGAGACCTCCTTTCCGCCGAGCGGCGGCGGCCCCTCGTTCACGTGACCGGCGTCTGGCGCTACCTCGACTACGATCTCGGCGACAGCAAGCCGATCAAGTCGATCGATTTCAACGGCCCGGCGCTGGGCGTCACGTTCCGGTTCTAACGCCGACGCCAGTCGGTTCAGCGCGGCCAGCGGGCGCTTCGTTCCACGACGTTGAGATCGAGATGGTTGCGCATGTATTCGTTCGAGGAGTCGCGCCGCGGCGCGAACTCCCACGGCGTGTGGTTGCCCGTGCGCAATGCCCCCATCACGAATCGGCGCCGCGCCTGATCCTGCAGCACGTCTGCATGAAACCGCGCCAGGTCCCACCGCTGCGTGACTTCTTTGCGGAATTCGGCGACGGTCGCGGCCCACTCCGCGTGGCCGGCAAGGTTGACCCGTTCATCGGGGTCCGTCGCGAGGTCGTACAACTGGTCCGGATCGACGGGGCAGTGCACGAATTTCAACGTGCCCCGGCGCAACATGACGATCGGGGCGCAGGCACCCTCCGCCGCGTACTCGCCGACGACGGTTCGGTCTTCTGCTGCGCCTTCGCACAGCGGCAGTAGTGAGCGGCCCGCCAGCGGATCGACGGCGTCGGTCACCGAGCCACCCGACAACTCGATGAGGGTCGGCAGCACATCGACCAGCGAGACTGGCGCCGACACGCGGCGCGCGCGGAAGCGGGCGGGCGCGTGCACGACCAGCGGGATACGCGCGGACCCCTCGAAGAAACTCATCTTGTACCAGAGCCCGCGCTCACCCAGCATGTCACCGTGATCGGCGAGCAGGATAACGATCGTATCGTCCGCCAGTCCGAGCGACGCGAGCGTCCCGACCAGCCGGCCAGTCCAGTCGTCGACGTACGAGATGTTTCCCAGGTAGGCGCGACGTGCGCGGCGCACGTCGTCAGCGGTGATCGGCGTACCTTCCATGTCGCACACTGCACGCAGACGTAGCGTGTGCGGATCCGCAGGCACGTCTGCCGCAGACACCTCGGGCATCGGAATCTCGACGTCTGCGTAGCGGTCCCAGTGTTCCCGCCGCGTCACGTACGGATCGTGCGGGTGCGTGAAGCTGGCGACGACGAGAAACGGTCGTCCATCGCCGGCACGAGCTGCATCGTGCAGCGCGCGCACCGCGTGGAAGCCAACCTCGTCATCGAACAGCAGCTGGTTGGTGACCTCGGCTACGCCGGCTCCGGCGACGCTCGCCATGTTGTGATACCACCAGTCGATGCGCTGGCCAGGTGTGCGCCAGTCCGGCGTCCAGCCGAAGTCAGCTGGATAGATGTCCGTCGTGCGGCGCTCCTCGAAGCCATGCAGCTGGTCGGGGCCGACAAAGTGCATCTTGCCGGCGAGCGCCGTGCGATAGCCGGCGGTGCGGGCGTAATGCGCAAACGTTGGAATCGTGCTGGCGAGGTACGCAGCGTTGTCGTAGCCGCGCGTAGCCGAGGGCAGCTGCCCCGTCATCAGGCAGTAGCGCGCCGGTGTGCACAGCGGGCTGTTGGTGTACGCGGCGTCGAACACCACGCCTGCGGCGGCGAGGCGATCAATGTGCGGAGACTTCGTGGCGCGGTTGCCGTAGCAACCGAGCGCCGAAGGGGTCAGCTGGTCGTACATGATGACCAGTACGTTCGGTGTGCTGTTCATGCGGCGATCCTAGCACTCGAAGACGCGTCCACCGGCATCGGCTTCGTCAGCATCGCCGGGCTCGCCACGAGGGCCTCTGCAGCGCTAGACACCTTCCCGCGGCATCGAGTTGTCTGCGTTGCGACAGCGCTCGAAACGGGCCAGCAACCCGTCGTGCACAGCCGGCTCGACCGGACCCACCGCGATCCATTCGAGCGCGAGATCGTCGAGCGCAGCCGGGGTGACGCGTTCGCCGCGACCCATCGATTCGACGAGGCGTCGCATCTGGTATTCACGGCGCAATTCCACGTCTTCCGGCGGCGTGGCCGTGCCGGAGGCCAGCTCCGCGCGGATGCACAGCAGCCGCAGCGCCGCCTCGTTCGCGGCGAGGTTGGCGCTGACCGCGCCGGCGGCGACCGCGGCGATCCGTTGCTCGAGGACGTTGCGCACGGCTTTCGGCGCATGGGCGAGAGCGGCGATCACAGAGGCAGCGGACGCCCGCAGCGCCTCGCATTCGGCTGGTGACTGACCCTGGACGGTCGCGAGTGCGTACGCGCGGACTTGGGCAGCGGCGGCAAATCCGTCGGTCCAGCCACGGCGAGCCGCTGCAGCGCGGTGCCTGTGCACAGCTTCGGCGCAACGGTCGGTCGCGTGTGAAAACCGCTGGTGCAGCGCGCGTGCTGACGCCCGCGGCAGGTCCATCGACTCGAACTGCGCGCACAGCTCGTCCAACTGCGGCACGGCAGCCAACAAAGGCTCGGCGGGCAGCCCGGCAATCCGCTCCAGTTCCTCACACACGGCAGTTGCCTGCGCCTGGTTCGCTTCGAGGGCGACGGCGTACGCCGCCGATTCCTGTGAGCTGCGCTGGAAGACGGCGTCGCACTGCTTCCGGAACTCGTCCCAGAGAGCGTTGTCCAGCTTCCACGGCACGATGCCGACGGTCTTCCATGCTCGCTGCAGATTCTTGGTTTCGTCGATGGCCCTGCGCGTGTCCTCGAGGTTGAGAAGTTCGGCGGTGCGGGCGATCAAGTCGCGCTTCGTCTGTACGTTGCCTGCGTACTCGGCATCGAGGCGCGCCTGTAATTCGTTCACCAGCGCATGAAAACGTGCCTGCAGCGGCTTCACGACCGCCTGGTCCACCGGCGCGTATTGACGCCACTCACGCCGCGACTCGACGATGGCCTGGTTGATTGCACGCCAGTTCGGTTGCTCGCCAGCCTGTTCCGCGGCAAAGGCCGTCAGCCGTTCGATCAGCGCTTCGCGCCGCTCCTGATTTTCCCTGCGCAGCTCGGCTTGCCGGGCGAAGTGCTCGCGACAGGGCTCGTAGGCGCGATCTGCTGCCTCCTGGAACTGCTGCAATTCGTCCGAGGGATCCTCGCCCGCGCCCCGGTTGAGGGTCCGCCATTCATCTCGCAGGCGGCGGATCTGTTGCGCGAGCTCCTCGGGTGCGATATCGGCGCCGACCAGCGATTGCATCTGCTGCACCAACTCGGCCCGCTTCGGTACGACCCTGAAGGTCTTCCAGTCCTGCAGCTCGGTGAGTTGCGAGTCAACCTGCTCCAATTGGCGTGCGAACCACGCCGGCAGGGCGGGGGCCTCCGGCAGCCTTTCCATGATTGAGGCGCGCAGTCGGGCGGCGCGCGCCGTCCCGCCGCGATCGAGCGCCGCTTGTGCCTGTCGCAGCAGCCCAAGGATGTCGCGGGCCTTGGCCTCGTCTGCTGCACGTTGTGCCTGTTCGGCCTCGCGCAAGGCCTGCTGTTCGGCGTCTTGTATCCGAGCTTGCTCGGCCGCAGCCGCGGCTGCCGCCTGCGCCTCGATATCCCGTTGACGCCGCGCCGCTGCCGAGGCGAGGGCGGTGGATCGCTGCTGCTCGGCCTCCGCCTCGAGCGCCTGCTCGAGCGCCTGACCGTGCTGCACGACAACTTCATGCGCACGTTGCAGGTGCTGCGTCACATCGCTTTGCAGGTTCGGCTTCGCCTGGGGTGCAAGCGTCCGCCACCGGACCTCGAGCTGAGTGAGGGTCGCCGGGTACGACGTATCGTACGGGCGCTCGCTGTGCCGGGCGATGGCCGCGGCAGTCTCTTCCAGGTCCGCCTGCAACTGCTGGGTGCTGCGGATCTCGGCGAGGAGTTCATCGCGCCGGGTCGTGAGAATCCGATGGACGTTCTTGTCTTTGCCGTGGCGGGTGGCGGGGATGAGCTCGCGCAGCTGATCCAGGTCCGTGATGCTTCGCGCCGCCATCTGGCGGATTCGCGCCGAGCTTCCCTTCAGTACCCACTGGCCGACCGTGGCCATCTCCCCGGCCGCGATGGCCTGCGACAGGCTCGCTTCCTCTTCTCTTGCGCGTACGGATGGGTCGGGTGGCGGCGGCGATTCAACTCCGGTAACACGTTCGCTGGTTGCCGGTGGCCCGGCCGTGGGCGGTGATTTACCAAACAGGCGTGAGAAGATTGTCATCGTTGGATCTTGGTTGGTGCGGGCCCGCCCAGCAATCGGCGATGTTACCTGTGTCGTGGCATGCCCGCATTTGGCGAGCGCTGGGAGGTGACGCCGAGCAGTGTCTGCAGGAGATCTTCCAGCGGCATCATCGTGAGCACGAGCGGAACGATTGGCGCCAGCGTGCCACTGCCGTCATATCGTTTCGCGGATCCCCTTGCCGCGCGATCTACCGAGAACGGTCCTGTTCGCCCGCCCGGTAACCGTCCTTGTAGTCCTGCGGATGCCGGTCCTGGTCGTAAGGACGGCCTTTGACGGCATCATTGTAACCGCGCTTGTATTCCGAACTGCCGTTGCCCTGGTTGTGGCCAGAACCGTTGTTGCCGTAGGACGAGAACGTGATGATCATTCGCGTGCCGCCCTCCCACTTGAACTCCTGCGTGTTGCCGCTCGAATTCGTGCGCACCACCTTGTTGCCCTTCTGGTCCCTGAATTGGTTCGCCTGGTTGCCGGGACGCAGGTTGTAGACGTCGCCGTTGCGAAGATCGATGTCGATGTAACCCTGCCGCTGCCCGAACGTGCAGGGGCCGGACTTGCCTTTTTTCGTCTCGCCGTCCTTGCGGACTTCGCAGTTGGCTTGCCGCGTGTCTGCCTGTGCAACCTGGATGGAGACTGCCGTGCCCAGGGTAAGAATCGCTGCTGCGACGATGATGGATGCTTTCATTCTTGCCTCTGCCGTCGTGAATGGGGCCGCGGACTTCGCGGGAGACCAGCGCAAGGCTAACGGGTTTTCGCGATCGAATCGAGCGCACGACGCCGCTGCAGGCCCTGCAGGCGATCACGATCAACGCGGCTTGCGAATACGGGGAGGAGGGCAGCAAGGGCTCGCTCGAGCCCGGCAAGACCGCCGACCTGGTGATCCTCGACAAGCATCCGCTGAAAGTGGAACCTATGACGGTCAAGGACATCACGGTCGTCGAAACCATCAAGGATGGGGCGACGATCAACAAGACCCAGTGAATCGTTTCGATACAGCCACGTTTCTGGCGATGACGGTGGTGTTGCTGCTCAGCGCGTGCACCACCTCGCCCACGGTCCCATTCGAGGTCGAGGTGCCACCCGGCGTCGATGAGGCGCGCGGACGCTTTGCCGAGATTTTCTGCTCGGTGCTCGAGAGGAATGGCACCAGTCTGCCGGACTACCGCCCGTGCGCGGACGCACTGAGCCATGTGACGAGCGTTGCGCCGGGCACCGGCAGGGTCGTGGATCTCGGGCCATCCCGTCGCCGCTACCTGGCCGCAATCGTGCCGGGCGTCGGCTATTCCTGCATCAAAGAGTGGTTGCAGCCGGCGACCACGCCGCGCGAGCAGCTCGCCCGATTCGACTACGAGGCGCAGATGGTCGAGGTCGACGCGCTCTCCGGAACCACGAGAAATGCGGGCCAGATCCGCGAGGCAATCATGGCGTTGCCACGGGAGTCCGGGCCGCCGCGCGTCGTGCTGGTCGGCTATTCCAAGGGCGCGCCGGACGTCCTCGAGGCGCTGGTGCGTTACCCGGAATTGGGCGAGCGCGTCGCCGCGTTCGTCAGTATTGCCGGCGCAGTCGGCGGTTCCGCGTTGGCGAACGACGCCACCCAGCAACAGGCGGACCTCTTTCGCCACTGGCCGCAGGCCAAGTGCGACGCGGGTGATGGCGGTGCAGTGGCCAGCCTGCGCACGGACGTGCGCAAGGCATGGTTGGCAGCGAACAAGCTGCCGCCCGGAATTCGCCTGTATTCGCTGGTTACGCTGCCTGATCGGGACCGCATCTCGGAGGCACTCGTGCCGACGCACCGGAAGCTCGCCAGGATCGACCCGCGCAATGACGGTCAGGTCATCTACAGCGACCAGATCGTGCCCGGCAGCACGCTGCTCGGATTCCTGAATGCCGACCACTGGGCCGTCGTGCTGCCAATCGACCGGTCACATCGAGTGCTGGGCAGCACGTTCGTGAACCACAACGACTATCCGCGCGAGGCGCTGCTCGAATCCCTGCTGCGGTACGTCGAAGAGGACCTTGCGGCGAGCGGCAAGTAACGCAGGACGCGGACGGCGTCGGTCTCGATGTTTCCTACAGCGTGAAATCCGCGGCGATCGCCAGCATGTAAACGCGGGTGTCCTGGTACGCCCCGGTCAGTGGCGGGATGCCCGGCAAGGGCAAGGGATGCGTCAGTTGCACGACCTCGGCGGTGCCCTGCAGAACGACGGACAGTTCCGCACGCAGACGCATTG
>Ga0315283_10005591_pt1 | contig 11121 bp, 7 predicted proteins | sample YL17G09_0_MG_FD_204541 | JGI IMG/M metagenome (GOLD analysis project Ga0315283, IMG submission 204541) | Sediment microbial communities from Yellowstone Lake, YNP, Wyoming, USA - YL17G09_0 | ecosystem: Environmental > Aquatic > Freshwater > Lake > Sediment | place: USA: Wyoming | collected...
CCACGGCGGGCGGACGGGCGAACTCCAGGTCGAAGACCTCGGCCCGGGAACGGTACCCCAGGGGCAGCGGCGGCCCGAACGACATCCTGATGTGCGGGTGATGCCCCTGGCTGAAGGCGAGCGGAAGCCCCGAACGACGCAGGGCCCGCTCCCATGTGCGCATGAGATCCAGATGCGAGGTGAAGCGCAGCTCGATCCCCTTTTCGAAGAGGATGCGGAATCGTGTGCTCGAGGCAACGCTGGAGGCGGACGCTCCGGCGGCGCGCGATACCGGCGCGCTCGAGCCGGCCGGGCGCCGGTGCGCGCTGCGGCCGTAGACCGGCGGGGCGACCGCGGCCCGCGCCAGCTCCAGATCGAGCGGCGGGTGCGGCTGTCGAAGACCCGGGCGCTGCGCGCAGTCGGTCACGCCACAGGAGTGGCAGCGGTCCTCGAGCCGGCAGTCGCCGGTGACGGCGGCCTGCCCGGCGCGCTCCCGCTCGTGCAGCAGGAAGCGCTTCGTCACGGGCGACTGCACCACGTCCCAGGGCTGCTCGAATCCCGGCGAGCGCTCCTCGAGCGCCCGCTCGGGGTCCAGGCCCTGGTCGCGGAACACCTCGCGCCAGATGCCGAAGCGCAGGTGCTCGCTCCAGGCGTCGAAGTGGCAGCCGCGCCGCCAGGCTTCCTCGACCATCCGGCCCATGCGGCGGTCGCCGCGGGTGAACACGCCCTCGAGCAGCGAAGTCTCCGCATCGCGGTACTTGAGCGTGACCGGCGTGCCGCGCGCCGCGCTGCGCAGCAGGCCGAGCCGGCGCACGAGTTCGGCGGTCGGGACCTGACCGGCCCAGGCGAAGGGCGTGTGCGGCTTGGGCACGTGCGGCGAGACGCTCACGTTGACGTGGAAGTTCTTGCGCCCCTCTGCCCTGGCCCGCTGCCAGGCCTTGACCGACAGATCGATGATCGCCAGCAGATCCTCGTCGGTCTCGCCGGGCAGTCCGCACATGAAGTAGAGCTTCACGCCGTTGTAACCCTCGCGCGCCGCCGTGGCGACGGAAATCAGCAACTCCTCCTCGGAGTGGTTCTTGTTGATCACGTCGCGCAGGCGCTGGCTGCCGGCCTCGGGCGCGAGCGTGAGGGAGCTCTTCTTCTGCCCGGCCAGCCGTCGCGCCACCTCGGGCGGCAGGTTGTCGGGCCGGGTCGAGGGCAGGGCGATCTGCACTCGCGCCGGGCACAGTTCGTCGGCCAGCGCATTCACCAGTCCGGTGATCTGCGTGTGGTCGGTGGAGGAGAGCGAGACCAGCGAGACCTCCTCGAGCCCGGTCGCCTGCAATCCGCGCAGCACCTCCTCCATGACCTGCTGGGCCGGCTTCTCGCGCGCCGGACGGTTGATCATGCCCGCCTGGCAGAAGCGGCAGCCGCGGGTGCAACCGCGCATGATCTCGACCGAGAGCCGGTCGTGGGTGATCTCGCCGACCGGCAGCAGCGGCACGGCCGGGTACGATTCGCTGCGCAGTTCGGGCGTCCACACCGACTCCACGCGCGCCGGGTAGCCGGGCCGCGCCCGCGGCACGAGCCAGCCCTCGGGCGTCACGTCGCCAACGTAGCCCCTGGGCACATAGACGCCGCGCACACGGGCGAGGCGCCGCAGCAGCGCTGCGCGCCCGAGCCGCTCCTGCTTCGCCTGCTTCACCCGGTCCACGATTGCGTGGATGACGTCCTCCCCGTCCCCGATGACGAAGGCGTCCACGAACTCGGCCATCGGCTCCGGGCTGAAGGCCTGCGTCCCGCCCGCGATGACCAGCGGATGGCGCTCGTCGCGCTCGATGGAACGCAGCGGCAGCCCCGCCAGGTCGAGCATCATGAGCACGTTGGTGTACTGCAACTCGTATTGAAGAGAGAAGCCCAGGACGTCGAACGAAGCGGCGGGACTGTGGGAGTCGAGCGAGAAGAGCGGGATCGCCAGCCGCCGCATCTCGGCTTCGGCATCCGGCCAGGGGGCGAAGGTTAGCTCGGCGGCCGCATCGGGGCGCTGGTTCAGCACATGATGAATGATCCGGATGCCGAGGTTCGACATCCCGATCTCGTAGGCGTCAGGGAACGCCAAGAGTACTCGCACCGCGGCCTCGTCCCGGGCTTTGCGCAAAGCCTGAGGCGCACTGCCCAAATAGCGGTTGGGCTTTGAGATGCGCGGCAGCAACTCATGCTGGATGCGGTCCGCGAGGGGGCTCGTCATGGGCTCTGGACTTCTCCGATACGGAAGGCTGCGCCGGCTGCAGACGGCACCGCTCAGGGGCCGGCACCCAGCCTGGTGCAAGCGCGGCGGGACACCCGCGGGGAGGGCCTCTTCATGCGGCCGAGCCCTGCGCAGCGGGGCGCAGGGCTCGGCCCGGCGAAGCCAAACTAGCACAGCCTCCAGAGGCTGCCAACCGCTGTCTGACGGCCATGTGCTTCCCTTGCGGGGGCCGTGCCGGAGGCCTGGAAGCGACCCGACTCGGCCCCACGAGTGGCACTCCAGGCTGTCTGCAGAACGGGACAGCAACCGGGCCCCGGCCCACCTTTCGTAGTTGACATCACCCGGTCCAGCAGGAGTACGTTTGCTCCGCGTGGCATGCAGACCGTTGCCCGCCAGTACCCCCGAAGGCGAGCGGATCCGGTGACGACCGCCACCGGGACGTGTCCGCGCTGCCACCCATGCGAGAGTGCCGTCATGGCCAGCCTCAAGCCCCTCTGGCTGTCGGTCGGTTCGCTGAGTGAACAACTGCGCCGCGCCGACTCGTTGCACGTGGGCCTCGATTTCGACGGGACCCTCACCCCGCTCTCGTCCGATCCACGGGAGGCCGCGTTGTCGGTGCGCGCTCGCGAGGTACTCGAGCGTCTGTCACGGCGGGCCGGAGCGCGGCTGGCGTTTCTTTCGAGCCGCACACTCGACGACCTGTGGCGCAGGGTCGGAATCGAGGGCGTGTTCTACGCTGGATCTTCGGGACTCGAGACCCTCGACGAGCGCGGCCGGCGCGAGACCCACGCCGGAACCACCCTCTCACTGCCGCTGCCGCTGCTGCGTGAACTCGAAGGATGGTGCCAGCGCTTCCCGGGCGCACGCCTCGAGTCCCGCGGCAGTTCCTGCGCGCTGCACGTCGGTGGGGTCGCCCCCAGCCTGCAGCCGGCGTTCGGGGCCGGCGTGAGACGGCGCCTGCGTCCCCACGACTCACAACTGATCCTCGTCCACGGCCGGGCCGCATTCGAGGTGATGCCCGCCGGTGGCTGGGACAAGGCCGCGGCACTCGAGCGCTGGCTGGATCCAGCCGGGCCGGGGACGCTGCTCTTCTATTTCGGCGACGACACGCGCGATGAACCGGTGCACGAAGCGGTGCGGCGCCGCGGCGGCCTCGCCGTGGCGGTGGACCGCATCGTCTCCAACGCCGAGTACGCTCTGCCCACACCCGGCGACGTGATCTGGTTCCTGGAGTGGCTGGACCGGGAGTGGTCGCTGCGCGCCCCGCCCCCGATCCGTGCCGGACAGGACCGGCTGGAGCCTTCCACCGCCTGACGCGCAGCCAGTTCCGCGGTGGGCCGCCGCTGAGGACCGTGATAGGGTCCGCGCGTTCCCGTCCTTCTTCCTTGGAGGCACACGGCATGCGGATCCCAGTTCGCCCGGTCTCGTTTCGAATGGCCCGGGAAGGACGCGCCGATGCATGAACCAGGCGCGAGCGCAGCGGCCCTTGACTTCCTGGCCCGCCTCGAGCGCTGGGCGGCCGTCGACACGTCGGTGGACGCAGCGGCGCTGCATGGCGCACTGCTCGTCCATTTGCGCAGCGAGCAGGCAGCGGACGCGGCCAACGGGCTCATCCACCAACTCGCGGCACGCGCGCTCGACGTGGCCGACGCGGGCCTGCATCGCGGTGAGCCGCCTGCCGGATTGCGGGTCCAGCTCGCCCAGTCGTGCGCCGCGGAGCGCGCCGACCTTGCGGGCGCGCGGGCCGCGGTGGTGCGCACCGCGAGCGCCCTGCTGACCGAGCGCGGCGCGTGGATCGCCACGCTCTCCAGCAGCACGACCGTGCGCGCGGCCCTGCTCGACCTCCACGGCCGCGACCGAGGGCCGCGCGTGCTGGTGGGCGAAGGACGCCCGCTCCTGCACGGCCGCGCACTGGCGTCCGCGCTGGGCCTGGCCGGCGTGCCGACCTGGCTGGTGGTGGATGCAGCGCTCCCGATGCTGCTCTCGCAGGCCGCCGCACTCTGGCTCGGGGCCGCTGCGGTCACCGACCGCGGTGCGATCGTGGCGGTGGGCGGCTTCGCCGTCGCGCTCGCGGCGCGCGAGTCCTCGGTGCCGGTCTACGTGCTCGCGCTGCGCCGCAAGTTCCTGCCCGGGACGACCGCGGCGCTGCAGATCGAGGAGCAACCGACCGCAGAGGTGTGGGACGCGCCGACCGCCGGTGTGCGGCCGCGCAACGTGCACGCCGAGATGGTGCCGCTGGAGCTGCTGCGCGGCGTGGTGGTCGAGGACAGCGTGCTCGGACCGACCGAGGCAGCCACGGTGGCGCGCGAGCGGCCACTCCCCGGACCGCTGGCGGAAGCGCCGGACCGCTGAGCACGTGGTGCGCCGGGCGCCCGGCGTTGGTGCGGGCGCGGATTCGATTTCGCCTGAGGCGAGCCCGGCTGTATGGTGTGCGGGGCTTTGTGGCAGATGGCCGCCCACACCCACCGGGCTGGTACCACCGTAGTGTCGCGAACGAGGGTTCCTACATGGATCGTGAACTGAAACACGATGTGGTGATCCTGGGAGCCGGGCTGGCCGGCCTGCGCGCCGCCGTCGAGATCTCCCGACGGCTCGAGGGCAAGGTCGACATCGGCATCGTCTCCAAGGTGCAGCTCATGCGTGCCCACTCGGTCTGCGCCGAGGGCGGCACGGCGGCCGTGTTGCGCACCGACCTAGGCGACTCGCAGGAACTGCACGCCTGGGACACGGTGAAGGGCTCCGACTTCCTGGCCGACCAGGACGTGGTGCGGACCTTCGTCGAGACCATCCCGAAGGAGATCCGCCAGCTCGATCACTGGGGCATCCCCTGGACGCGCGACGCCGAGGGCTACATCGCCCAGCGCCCGTTCGGCGGACACAGTTACCCGCGGGCGACGCTGGCGGCCGACAAGACCGGCTTCTTCGAGATGCAGACGCTCTACGACCAGCTCCAGCGCTACCGCAACTTCACGCGCTACGACGAGTTCTTCGTCACCGACATCCTGGTCCACGACGGCCGCTTCGCCGGCCTGGTCGGCCTGGACACCGGCAGCGGCGAGACCATGGCGATCCGCGGCAAGGCGCTGCTCATCGCCTCGGGCGGCGGCGGCGCGCTCTACGGTTTCACCACCTACTCGCAGACCGTCACCGGCGACGGCATGGCGATGGCCTACCGGGCCGGCCTGCCGCTCGAGGACATGGAGTTCCTGCAGTTCCACCCTACCGGCCTGGTCCCCAACGGCATCCTGATGACCGAGGCCTGCCGCGGCGAGGGCGGCTACCTGCGCAACAACACCGGCGAGCGCTTCATGGAGAAGTACGCGCCCAAGCTGGTCGAACTCGCGCCGCGCGACATGGTCTCGCGCGCCGAGACCGAGGAGATCCTCGCCGGGCGCGGCTTCAAGACCCCCGACGGGCAGGACTACCTCGAGCTCGACCTCACCCACCTCGGCGCGGACCGCATCAACAAGCGGCTGCCGCTGATCCGCGAGGTGACCATCAAGTTCCTCGGCCTCGACCCGATCACCAAGCCGATCCCGATCCGCCCGGTGGCTCACTACTCGATGGGCGGCATCGAGACCGACATCAACGGGCTCACGCGCGTCGCCGGCATCTGGGCGGCGGGCGAGGCGGCCTGCGTGTCGCTGCACGGCGCCAACCGGCTGGGCGCGAACTCGACCGGCGAGTGCCTGGTGTGGGGCGGCATCGCCGGCCGGGAGATCGCGGCGGCGCTGCCCGGGCTGGGTGCACCCGCGGCGCTGCCGGCGGAGCAGGCCCGCGGCGCCGAGGAACGCATCCAGCAGGTGCTGGCGCGGCGCGGCAGCGAGAACATGTACGAGCTGCGCCGCCAACTGCGTGAGGCGATGGACTCGCGCGTCGGCGTGTTCCGCAACGGCGACGACCTGGCGAAGGCGTTGAAGCAGATCCAGGAGCTCCGCGTCCGCGCGCAGCAGGCGCCGGTGGCGGACCAGTCGCGGATCTACAACTCGAACCTCATCCACGCGCTCGAACTGGAGAACCTGGTGGACCTGGCCGAGGTGACGGTGGCCGGGGCGTTGAAGCGGCAGGAATCACGCGGCGCCCACGCCCGGCGCGACTTCGCCGTGCGTGATGATGCGAACTGGCTCAAGCACACGCTGGCCTACCACACCGGGACCGGACCGCGACTCGAGTACAAGTCCGTGACCATTGACATGTGGCAGCCGGTCGAGCGCAAATACTAGCCCCGGAGGAAATCATGGAATCCCACGCACATCCGAATCGGCTGGGCATCCGGGGGTGGGTCGGCGGCGGGCGCTGGGGCTTCGAGCGCTATCTGTACACGCTCCACCGCCTCACCGGGCTCGGCCTGCTCACCTACTTCCTGCTGCACATCTTCGTCACCTCGGCCCGGGTCTTCGGCCCCGGACCCTGGAAGGAGATGATGGAGGCCGTCAGCGGGCCGTTCTTCAAGATCGGTGAGTATCTGGTCTTCGCCGCCTTCGCCTTCCACGCCGTCAACGGCATCCGGCTCGCGCTGATCGAACTCGGCTTCGCGGTCGGCCGGCCCATCGAACCCATCTACCCCTACGCGACCTCGGTCGGCCGGCAGCGGCCGCTCGCGATCGCGGTGATGCTGATCGCGGGCGTGCTCGCGGTCTGGGGTGGCTACAACTTCTTCTTCATGGATTAGGAGACCACCATGCGAGACCGCACGCTCTGGACCTGGCACATCTTCGCAGGCGTGGTGATCCTGGTCTTCCTCGGCCTGCACATGACCATCATGCACTTGAACGGAACGTTCCCGACCTTCAACAACCCGTTCGGCGGCGAGGCCGAGTCCTGGCAGAACATGGCGGCCCGGGCCCGGACCCTGTTCTTCACCGTGACCTACGTCGTCATGCTCGGCGCGGCGCTGTACCACGGGCTCTTCGGCCTGCGGGGCATCCTGCTCGAGCTGAACCCCGGCGCCGGGCTGCGCAAGGGCATCAACGTGGGGCTCTCGATGCTCGGCCTGGCGTTGTTCGCCTTCGGGGCCTGGGTCGCCATCTCGGCGCCGGGCGTCGTGGCCCGGATGGGAGGCTGACATGGCCGACACGAGCCTGAAACCCGTGACCTTCCACCTGCGCCGCTACGAGCCCGGCAAGGACCGCGAGCCACACTGGGAGCAGTACCAGATCGACGCGCCGCCGGGCATGACCGTGCTCGACGGCCTGTGGAAGGTGAAGGAGTTGTTCGCGCCGACCCTGGCGTGGCGCTCGTCGTGCCGCATGGGCATCTGCGGTTCGTGCGGCATGCTCATCAACGGCCGCCCGCGGCTCGCCTGCAACACGCAGATCTCCGAACTGCAGAGCGACGTCGTGGCGGTGGGGCCACTGCCCAACTTCGGCATCATCAAGGACCTGGTCCCCGACCTGCACCCGATGTTCGAGGCCCACCGCGAACTGAAGCCCTACCTGCTCCGCGAAGACACCCAGGAGCAGGAGAACCCGACCGGGGAATACTGGCAGACGCCGCACGAGCTGGAGCGCTACCTGCAGTTCAGCTACTGCATCAAGTGCGGCTGCTGCATGGCGGCGTGCCCGACGGTGGCGACGGATCCGGAGTATTCCGGGCCGATGCCGCTGGGCCAGGCCCACCGCTACAACAGCGACACCCGCGACGACGGGTTCGCGAAACGCCGCGAGGTGCTTTCCGAGGTGCGTGGACCGTGGCGCTGTCACTTTGCGGGCGAGTGCTCGCAGGTCTGCCCCAAGGGCGTGGACCCGGCCAAGGCGATCCAGCTGATGAAGCAGGACCTGGTCTTCGACCTGCTGAAGCTGCGCGGGCGCAAGCCGCCCGCGAGGCTGGTGGCCACACCCTGCGGCAAGCGACGCGAGGACATCCCGGCCGCACCGCCGCGGACGATCACGAAGGCCTGAGACTCGCGGCGTCCGAGCACATAGCGAACGCGGCCTGTCCGCCCTGCAGCACGGGGCCGGGCAGGCCGCGTTCGTGAATCCGGACGGGTCCCGGCGAGGTCCTCACGCAGGCGCCGCGACCTGATCGGGACCAGCGCCGCGGCCGAGCTATCCCTTCACCACCAGGATCGGCTTGAGCCGTGCGACGCGCTTCGCGAGGTCGGCGCCCTCGACCACGCGCACCACGTCGGCCACGTCCTTGTAGGCCTCGCTGCTCTCCTCGCGCAGCGTGTCGCGGCCCTCGTAGCGCACGGCGATGCCGGCCTCGCGCAACTCGGCCACCAGGTCGCGACCCTGCGTCTCGCGCACCGCCTGGGTGCGGCTCATGCGGCGCCCGGCACCGTGGCAGGTGGAGCCGAAGGCATGCGCCATCGAGCCGGGGCGCCCGGCCAGCACGAATGAGTAGCGCCCCATGTCGCCCGGCACCAGCACCGGCTGGCCCACCGCGCGGTAGGCCGCGGGCAGCTCGGGATGCCCCGGCGGGAAGGCGCGCGTCGCCCCCTTGCGGTGCACCAGGCAGCGCACCGTGCCCGCCGCGGTCCGGTGCCGCTCGAATTTGGCGAGGTTGTGCGCCACGTCGTAGACCAGCGTGAGCCCGAGCGACTCGTGGCTGCGGCGCAGCGTGGACTCGAAGGCGCGGCGCACCTGGTCGGCGATGCACTGCCGGTTGGCCCAGGCGAAGTTGGCGGCCGCCCGCATCGCGCCGAGGTAGGCAGTGGCCTCGGGCGAGCGCAGCGGGGCGCAGGCGAGCTGGCGGTCCGGCAGCGTGATGCCCCAGCTGGTGAGCTTGCGAGCGACATCGCGCACGTGGTCGGTGCAGACCTGGTGACCCAGTCCGCGTGAGCCACAGTGGATCATCACGGTCACCATGCCCAGTTCGAGCCCGAACACCCGCGCCGCCGCCTCGTCGTGGATCTCGTCCACCTCCTGCACCTCGAGGAAGTGATTGCCCGAGCCCAGTGTGCCGAGCTGGTCGCGGCCCCGGCCCTTCGCCCCCGCGCTCACCGCGTCCGGATCGGCATCGGCCAGCGCGCCGCCCTCCTCGCAGCGCTCGAGATCGCTGGCAATGCCCATGCCGTGCCCCACAACCCAGCCGGCTCCCTCGCGCAGCACGCGGTCCAGTTCGCCCGGCTTCAGGCGCAGCGCGCCCGTGGAGCCCACGCCGCAGGGCACCTCGCGAAAGAACGCGTCGGCCAGCGCCTCCACATGCGGGGCGAGTTCAGCGCGCGTCAGGCGGGTGCGCATCAGGCGCACACCGCAGCCGATGTCGTAGCCCACCGCGCCCGGCGAGACCACGCCCTCGTCGGGATCAAAGGCCACCACTCCGCCTACCGGCAGTCCATAGCCGCAGTGCGCGTCCGGCATCGCGATCGAAGCCTCGAGGATGCCCGGCAGGGTCGCAGCGTTGCGGATCTGCTCGCAGGTGCGGTCGGCGAGGATGTGCTCGAGCAGCGCCCGGTCGGCGAAGATGACCCCGGGCACGCGCATCGCGCCCGTGCGCGGGATCATCCAGCGGAAGTCGTCGAGCCGCTCGAGCCCGGCGGCGGAGATGGCGTCCATGACGGCGGGAGTCTGCGCCCGTCGCCGGATGCGTTCAACCGGGCGGGGCGGGGCGATCACAGTGGAGAGAGAGCGCCACACACGTCGCGGGGTATCCACGCAGTCATTGACCCCGTGAGGCGCCGTGGTCCGCGGGTGGAACGCAGAGCGAACGAAGAATTCGCTTGACAAGATTTCACGTGCGCACGTCGTCGCCCCGGCGGGCCGGTCGCGGCAGCCCGCCACGGCGCGCCAGGCGCGCGTTGGCGGCCGCGAACGCTTCGCAACGCAATCAAACTCGCGCCGCTCCTCGTTGCGCGCGCAGCGGGGCTCTGCGAGCGTCGAAGACGAGCGTGGTATCAATAGATAGTTCCGCCCCCGTGACCCGCCCCCGCGGAGTCACTCTCGTGAACCGCTACTCGCTGACCCACGTTCCCGATTCCGCCCTGCTCCACGATCTCCGATCGCTGCTCGCCAGGGAGCGCGCCACCACCGCCGAGTTGCTCGCCCACCTCGCCGAAGTCGATGCCCGGCACCTGTACGCGGCGGCGGGATACCCCTCGATGTTCGCCTGGTGCGTCGAGGAACTGCACCTGTCCGAGGACTCGGCCTGCAAGCGCATCCGGGCGGCCAGGGCGGCGCGGCAGTTCCCGGCCCTGTTCGCGATGCTGGCCGATGGAAGGTTGCACCTGAGCGCGATGGTCATGCTGGCGCCCAGCCTCACGCCCGGGAACGCCGAGGAGTTCCTCGCGGCCGCCACGCACCAGAGCAAGGCCGGGATCGAGCAACTGCTGGCCGAGCGGTTCCCGCGGCCGGACCTGCCGGCCCGGATCGAGGCCCTCGCCGCGGCGCCGACCCTTGATCTATCCGCCCCGGGGCAAATGAACGACTCCGCTCCCGGCGTCGTCCTGAACATGGGACAGATTGACCGTTTATCCGCCCCGGGGCGGATGAAATTCACCGGTGATAAACAGCCCCCAGGAACGGGGCGGCCCGGGGTGGTGCCGCTCGCGCCCGGGCGATACGGCCTCCAGTTCACTGTCGGCCAGGGCACCTACGAGAAGCTGCACCAGGCCCAGGCGCTGCTCGGGCACGCGGTCCCTTCGGGCGAGTTGGCCGAGGTCTTCGACCGCGCCCTGGACGCGCTCATCGGCCAGTTCGAGCGGCGCAAGTTCGCCGCGACCGGCCGGCCGGGTTCCCGGCCACGGCGGCCCTCCGCGAACCCGCGCCACGTGCCGGCCGAGGTCCGGCGCGCGGTGTGGCAGCGCGATGGCGGCCGGTGCACTTACGTGAGCGTCGCCGGTCACCGCTGCGAGGCGCGCACCCGGCTCGAGACCCTATGGAACGACGGGCTCGCGGTCGTAACGTCGAGCTGTCTCCGCGAAGAGAAGCCGACAGCGGTGGCACGAGGCCACCTCGATCGCGGGTTAGCAC
>Ga0315283_10005595_pt1 | contig 11116 bp, 4 predicted proteins | sample YL17G09_0_MG_FD_204541 | JGI IMG/M metagenome (GOLD analysis project Ga0315283, IMG submission 204541) | Sediment microbial communities from Yellowstone Lake, YNP, Wyoming, USA - YL17G09_0 | ecosystem: Environmental > Aquatic > Freshwater > Lake > Sediment | place: USA: Wyoming | collected...
ACTGCAAAAAAAGGGAAAAGAAACGGATCAAAATCTCTATTTACAGAAGAAGTAGTACAGCTCGCTCTCCCATCTCACTCCTCCTCCTTCCCCTCTCCCTCCCCTTCGCTCTCGCCCCGCTGCTCGAACTCGCTTCTCGTCAGGCTCGCCGTGAACCACACGCCATCCGCCCTGCCGCCGACCCTCTGCACCAGCAGCCAGTCGAAGTGCGCGGGCTTGACGATCGAGGGGCGGGGGAAGGGGGTCCCGCTCCCTCCCTCCGCGGCGGCGGCGGCGGCCGAGGCGGCCGGGGCGGCGACCAGGGGCCCGGGCACCACCCGCACCCTGCGCAGCGCCCTCGCCGGCCCCTCCTCCCCGCCGCTCGGCAGCCACCCGAGCGCCCCCACGACCTCGTAGCCGCCGTGTCCCAGCAGCGGCGCGTGCCCGGGCGCGTGGAAGAGGCGCCGGAACCGCTCGAATTGGCCCAGGTCCTGGCGGCGGCCGCCGTAGCTCGAGCCGCGCCCGACCTCGAAGGGGTCGATGTCGGCGAACCTGTAGAGCACCTCGACGCCGTGGTCGCGGTAGGGGCGGTCGTTGGCGCGCAGGGCCTCCATCTGCATCCGGAGCGCGTCGTCGGGGGAGAGGTCGAGGGCGGGGCCCAGCGACCAGTCCTCGCGACGGCGGTAGCGCCTGCGGCCCTCGCCCTCGGACGGGGGGGCGGAGGGCCCGCCGCCGCCGCCGTCGCCGACTTCCGCGTCGTCGCTGTTGTTCGTGTTGGCGCTGCTTTCCTCTGGCGTGGAGGCCGGGGAGGAGGCCCTCGCGGGAGCGAGGAGCTGCTGCTGCTGCTGCTTTGCGTTTTTTGACGGGGAAAGGCGAGGCGTTTTTTGTTTTGAGCGGGAAGAGGGAGGTCGGGGCCGGGAAAAAACTTCCTCGTTGTCAACAATGAAGAAATGTCGACATCGCAAAAATCAAACAAGAAAGAGAGCCTCGAAGAAGCTCCGTTTGCAATGTGACACTCGGAGCGTCGGCGTCTCTTCTCTCTCCTCTCTGCAGAGCAACGAACGCGGAAACTCACGCTCGCATGACGTCGATTTCTCTTCGCGACATTCGCGACGAGGCATCGTCGAGGGTTTCGCATCGCCGCCTCGCCCGCCGCCGCTCTCCGGGGCCCGAGCGCCGTGCGGCATCGAGCAGAGGCCAGCGCCACCGCCGAGAGGCTCATCGTGGTTCAGAGGTTCCGGGTTTCCCCCCTCCGGGTTTGTCGAGACAAGGCGGGAGAGGAGATGAAGAAACAAGGGAGAGAGAAACAAAAGTGGAAGCGCCGCGAGTCTGTTTTTGGTTTTTCAGAATTTCTGTTTCATAGCTTCCGGCTTCTCGTCTCTTTCAAATCTACTACTTCTGCTGCTGCTGCTGCGCCTGCCTCCACCGCGCCAGCTCCTCCCTGACCACCCCGGCGGCGGCGGCCCTCTCGTCCAGAGCCGCCTCGAGCTCTGCGGCGTACTCTGAGAAGCTCTGCTGCTGCTGCTGCGTTTTTCGGCTCCCACCTCCTCTGCCGACGTCGTTTCCTCCGCTTGCTCCGCTTCCGCGCGCTCCTCCTCCGAGGTCCCCCGCGCCCGCCAGCAGCGCCATCTCGAGCCTGAGCCCTGCCATCGCCCTCTCGATCGAGAGGCGGTGCGCCGCCTTGATCGCGGCCTCGGGGCTGGAGGAGGAAGGAGAGGGGAAGGGAGCAGCGGCAGCGGAAGAAAGCGCGGCGGAGGGCGGCAGGAGCGCCGTTGAGACGCGGCGCGCGCCGCCGAGGGAGAGGGCCCGCGTCGCGGCCGTCGCGGCCCCAACAGAGGCCTCCGCAGTCTCTCCAGTCCCAGCCGCAGTCGCCGCAGCCCCTTTGCCGGTCCGCCGCAGCTGCCGCTGCTTCTCGGCGACGTCGACGAAGGGAGGCGCCAGCGAGGACCCGTGGCAGGAGGAGTCGGGGGCGGGGGCAGAGAGCTTCGGCGGCGACGACGCCCTTCGCGGACGGGGAGCAGCGCCGCTCCCTCCGCCGCTTCCCGGCGCCCCCCCAGCATGAGCGGTCGACAGCAAAGGGAGCGCCGGGGCGGGAAGGCCGTTGAGCGACGCCCTGCGGGCCGCGCGGAGCAGCCGCTGCTGTCTTTGCTGTTGCTCGCCGCCGGCGCCGCCGACGCTCCCTCGGGCAGCTGCTTCCTTCCCGCCGCCGCCTCCTCCCCCTGCCCCGCTGCGAAGCTCTTTCACCCTGTCAGCGTACCGCAGCGTGTTGAGCGTGTGTTCGCACGAGCGCTCCCCGGGGGCCACCGTCGCCACCATCACGGTCCTCGAGTTCGCCCCGACGAACGAGTCGCGCAGCACCTCGGTCAGCTTGGACCCGCGGAACGGGACGTGCCCCGCCCCTCCTCCGCCGCTCCCGCCGCCGCTCCCGCGCCGCCCGTCTCCCGCTGCCGCTCCCCCTCTTCTCGAGTCCAGCGCCCGGATGCACTCCTTCAGAGCCAAGAGGCTCCGGTTGATCTGCGCCCCCTCGAGCCTCGTCGCGGCCCCCGCCTTGTCCCCGACGTCGGCGCCCCGCTCCGATCCCGCCAGGTCGATGAAGCTGAGCTTGCCGACCAGTCCAGGGCAGGGGAGCGGAGGTCGCCCTCGCTGCTGCTGCGAGGAGGAACTCGCTGCTGCTGCTGCTGCTGCTGCAGCCAGTGCCGCGGTGGCCGAGGCGGCGGCGGCGGCGTTCGAGTTCGGGTTCGGGGGCGCGGGAGAGGAGAGGCACGCCGCCAGCAGCGCGTCCGTCAGCTGCGGCGGCAGCGCAGGGGGAGAGGCGCCGGCGCCGCTCGCCGCCGTCGCCTCCTCCCGGGCCCTCTCGACCGCGGCCCTGGCGGTCGCCGCGGCCCTCTCGGCCTCCTCCTCGCCCCTGGCCGCGGCCTCGTCCTCGGCCCGCTGCCTCCTCGCCGCGGCCGAGGACGACTGGGCGCGGCTCCCCCCCGCCCCCCCGGCGCCCGCTGCTCCTTCCGCCCGGCTCCCGTCTCCTCTCGTCCCCCCCGCCGCGGGGGACGGCGGCAGCCGGTAGAGAGAGAACTGCGTCACGCAGTGCGACCTCGACGAGTCGGCGTTGGCGCCGGTGGAGCCCGTCGACCGCGCCCTCTCGGCCGCCGCCGCCACCGCGGCGACGTCGGTCGCGCTGCGCACCCTGGCGTGCCTCAGGCGCGCGATGACGACGCGCCCCTGCGCGTCCTCCCGGGCGTCGAGCCTGTTGCGCGCGTTGAGCAGGTCGAAGAGCTTGCCGCCGTAGATCTCGAAGCAGGAGACCCAGAGGCCGTGGGAGCAGCCCGAGGGCGCGGCGGCGGCGCGCGGAGGGGGAGGGGAGGGCGCGGCGGCGCCTCCCGCTCCCTCCCCCCCGCCCCCCCCGTCCTCCCCCTCGCCGCCCCGCGCCTCCCACCGCCGCATCCTCTCGAGCAGGTCGGCCGCGGCCCTCTCCGGCAGCCTCCCCATCGTGTGCGTCTTGCCCGACCCCGTCTGCCCGTAGGCGAACGCCGTCGCCCTGCCCCCCTGGCGGCAGCAGGCGCGCACCAGCGGGCCGACGGCCGCCGCGTAGACGTCGTCGGCCGAGGCGGCCTCGTCGAGCACGGCGTCGAACTCAAACTGCTGCAGCTCGACGTACCGGGAGCAGTCGACGCGGCAGCGGGGCTCGGCGACGACGACGGTGCGGTCCGCGGCGCGGGCGTCCAGGACGTCGGCCTCGCCGCGGGAGCGCTCGGCGGCGTTGAGCGGGCGCTTGCGGACGACGACCTTGATCCGCGGCGAGGGAGGGGAAGGAGGAAGAGGAGGGGGAGCTGCGGCCGCTGTGGCTGTTTTCACGGCGGGGGGGGAGGACTCCATGCCCACGATGACGCCGGTGGGAGGCGAAGGCGGAGAGTCCTCCTCGAGGGCGGCGGGCACGACACTCGACGCCTCCTCTTCCGCCGGCAGCAGCGTCTCCTGCGAGACGTCGATCTCGAACGACGCGAGCGCTCCGGGCAGCGACGGCGCGTTGGCCCTCGCGGGCTCCTCCTCTCTCGTCCAAGGCTTCAGGTGCTGCTGCTGCTGCTGCCCGCCGCCGCCGGGAGAGGAGAGCCTCAGTTGCGGGGGAGGAGGAGGAGGAGGTCCAGCTGCCGAGGAGGGAGAGGGAGCAAAGGCCTCGGAAGCGTCGGCCGCGACTTCGACACACAGAGCAGGAGTGGCGGCAGCAGGAGAAAGAGGGGCGGCGTCTTTCCTTCCTCCGAGACACCACTGCTGCTGCTGCTGGCTCGACGGCTGCTGCCGCGCCTGAATCGCCTTGATGAGGCGGTAGAGCCTCTGCTTCTCGTCGAGCTCGACGACGCCGAAGCGGGCAAAGTCCTGAAAGTGAAAGCAGTTGAGAGTTTTGTTGGGGTCGAGGTTGAGAGAATCGAGAGAATGCTCTCGAGAGGCTGGAAGAGGAAGTCTCTTCGGCGACGCCGAAGCGCGAGAAGCGATTTGCCTTCCCAAAGTTTTTCGCTTTGTTTTCTTCTTTCTTCCCTTCAAGAAAGAGGGACGTTCGACGCCTTTTCAAGCTGCATTCCCCGTCGCAAGGCTTCCGTGAGAGTCTACTGTCGACAGTTGGCCCGGTCGCGGCGAAAAAAAGGCATCCCTCCCCCGTCAAATGCGCAGGGAAGAGAAGGGAGAGACCCGCATCGCTCTCTTTTCTTCACCGGCCTCTTCGTCTTCATTGCTTTCTTCCTCAAGTCCGCACCTGCATCAGGAGGCCCGCAAACGCCGCGTCCGACACGCCGTCAAACGCCCGCGCGTGCCTCTCGAGCCCGGCCGACTGGAGCCACTCGGAGACCGAAGACATGGTAAGGAGAAAGGGAAAGCGAACAAAAGAGAGAGAAAAGGAGAGAGAAAGAAGCAGCTCTCAAAGAAGAAAAAGGCCCCGCTTATGTTGATCATTCAATTTGTTTCCCATCGTCGTCACGACGTCGTCGTCGAAGAGGGGGTCTTTTCTCCCCCGTCGTCCTTCCCCCTGCTTCTCTCGTTCTCTCTTTTTCCCTCTCGAGAGAGACACCAACGCGCGGCCTCCACTGCCCGAGAACGAGTCTGAAGCTAAAACAGCAGGTGCGTCTCTTGAGGACGACGAAAGCGGTTCATCGTGCTCACTGGTTTTTTTCTTCAACTCTCTTGACGACCATCGCCGCACGGCTCCTCGCCTCCTTCTTTTCTCTCTCGCTCTCTCTCTCTCTCTCTCTCGCTCATTCGCGCAGTCTCTTCTTCTCAACTCACACGCAGGTCTTCGACAATAACCAACTCGACTGAACAAACTCGTCACAGGAAGCGGAGACAAAGACAAAGAGAAAGAAGCAACGAGAGAGGAGTTCGACAATGTCGACCGCTGCGACGATGCTCGACCAACGCCGCCGCCTCCCTCCTTCTCCTCCTCCTTCTTCCACCCCCGACAACAACGCCCCCCTTCCCCCGCCACTCCCGGAGACCGTTCTCCTCCGCGGCGCCCTCTGCGCCCTCCAGGGCGCCGACTCCGACGTGCTCGTCTTCTCGCAAGAAAGAGACGCGTTCGAGCTCACGCCCCAGGCGGCGCTCGCGACGCCGCGGGCGGCCGCCTCGCTCGTGCTGCAGCTCGCCGAGGTGGGGTGGCTCCACCGCCGCGTCCGCCGGGCCGCCGGGAGCAGCCTCGAGAGCCGAAAGGAGAGCGGTTCTGGACAGCAGCAGCAGCAGCAGCAGCACCACCACCACCACCAGCAGCAGCAGCAAAAGAGTCTTCCGAGCAGCGACGGCGCTGTAGCGCGGGCGTTCCGCGCGGCGCTGCGGCGCGAGCTGGCGCCGGTGCTCGAGGCGGCAGCGAGGCTCGACGACGCGCTCAACGCCACGGCGAGAGACGCGGGAGGAAAACCCACGGCCGCCTCCGTCTCGGCGGCGGCGGCAGCAGCTGCGAAGAGCGGGGATCCGCTGTCCTCGCTCCTGCCTCCACTCGGCCTGCCCGGCGGCGGAAGCGGCCCCGCCGGCGGCGGCCACGGGGAGGAGGAGGCCGAGAACGCCGGCGGAGGAAGCTACCTCACGCTCCGCCGCGCCGCGGCCCTCGTCCTCCCTCTGAGGGAGCGCCTCCTCTCCCTGGCGCTGGCCGGGAGGGAAGCCCCCCCGCCGCCCGCGCCCGCCTCCTCAAACCCTCCCGACCTCTCCGGCTCCTCGCCCTCCGCGAGGCTCTCCGCCGCCGCCGCAGCCCCGGCGCTGGCGGCCCTGTGGGGGTGGGCCCTGGACGGAGCCCTCCCCGGCGGGGGCGGGGGCGGAGGCGGAAGCGGAGGAGAGGGCTTCGTCCGAGGAGACTGTGCCGTCCGCGCCGCGGCCGCCCTCGCTCCCTCTTCGAGGTCGCGCTCGGATTCAAGGCTCCGGGGGGGCGCCCTCTGGCGCCACGCCTTTGTTCTCGACGCCGAGGCCATCCCTCCCTGCCTCTGGGAGGCGGAGGGAGGCGGCGGCGGCGGAGGAGGTGCCGCGGCGCTCGCCGCCGCTGCGGTCGCCGCCTCCTGCGGCCGGAGGAGCAGCAGCTGCAGAAACGGCCAGCTCCTCTTCTCCTCGCCCCCGGCGGCCGCTGCCGCTGCCTTCCGGGCGGGCAAGGGAGTGCTGTGGCTGCGCTCCTGCCGAGGAGCTGCTGCTGTTGGGGCAGCAAGCGGGAGCGGGGAGGAAGAAGGAGGAGCCTCTCCTTCCTCCTCCTCCTCCTCCGCTTGGGACTCATCGCGCGAGCGCGCCCGCCTCGCGCGCCGCGCCGCGCTGCTCCCGCCCCACGACGGCGGGGCCCACGCCGCCCTGCTCCTCCGCGCCGCGTCCTGCGTCGACAGGCGCGTCATGGAGGCCTTCGTTGGTAGCGGCGGAAGGGGCGACACCAGGCGGCACGGGAGGGCGCAAGCGGCGCTCGAGGCGGTGCGGCGGTTCGCGCTGTGCGGCAGCGGCGCCTTTGCGCGCGAGCTAGTCGAGGCCTGTGGCGGCGGCGGCGGCGGGAGCTGCGAAGGAGGCGGCGGCGGCTCTTCCGGCGGCCGCTTCTCTTCTCGCTCTTCGACCGCCTCCTTCTCGCTCTCGGCCCGGGCCTCGGACGTCGCCGAGCTCGACCTGGCCGCGGCCCTCGAGGAGGCGCTGCGCTCGTCGGGCGAGGACGAGCTCCTCGAGGAGCTGCTGCTGGCCGCCGGAGGGCTCCCGCCCCCCGCCTCCTCGAACGGCAGCGGGAGCGGGCAGCAGCAGCAGCAGCAGCTCGTTCCTTCCTCCTCCTCCTCCTCCTCCTCCGACCTTCCCCCTCCCCCGCGCCTCAGGGCCAGGCTCGACCGCTCGTCCTCGGCCGCCGCCGCCGGGTCGCCCGCGTGGGACGGCTTCCACCTCAGGCTCGAGAGCTCGGACGAAGGGCCGCTCGCGACGCTGCTGACGCCCGCGGCGCAGCAGCTGCTCGCCGGCGCCTCGAGGCTGACGTGGGCGCTGGCGAGGAGCGAGGCGGCGCTGGCCGCGGCGGCGAGGGACCTGCGGGCCGCAGCGGCGGCGGCGAAGAGCGCCGCGGCGGTGGAGAGGGGCCGCAGGAGGAGGAGCAGGAGCAAGGGGGCGAGGGGTGCGGGGCAGGGCGGCGGCGGGGCTGTCGCCGCCGCCCTGCCCCGCCTCGCGCTCGAGCTGCGCGCGCTGTCGGCCCTCCGCGCCCGCGCCGCCGCGGCCGTCTCGGCGCTGCGCAGCGGCGCCGCGCTCCTGGCAGTCGACGCCGCCTTCTCGAGGCTCTCCGCGGCGGTGGCCGCGGGCCCCCCGGACCTCGACGCGCTGCTCGACGCCCTCGAGGGGTGCCTCGAGGGGATGGCGGCGGCGCTGGGGCTGGATGAAGAAGGAGCGGGGCCGACGGGGGCCGCCGCCGCCCCCTCGTCCTCCTCGTCCTCCTCCTCCGCCGCCGCCGCCCTCTCGAGCTCGCTCCCCTCGGCGCTGAGGGCCCTGCTGGCCGCCGCCAGGGCGGTGCGGAGGCCGTGCTCGGCGCTGCGGGTCGCCGCGGTGGAGGCCGCGGCCTCGGCCTCCGCGTTCGACGAAGAGGGAGAGGAAGAGAAGGGAGGAGGAGGCGCCGGCGGAGACGGGAACGACGACGATGACGACGACGAGAGCAACGAGTACTCCTCCCTCTTCTCCTCTTCCTCCTCTCTTTCCTGCTCGCTCACCGAGATCTCCTCGGACAGGAGGCGCGCCGCGGACTCTCTGAGGGCGCGCGCCGGGGCGCTGGCGGACGCCCTGACCGAGTCCGAGGAGAGAGGGGAGGGGAAGAGGAGGAGGAGGTGGGGGGCGCGTGAGGGCTCCGACTCCGACTCCGACGGGGACGAGGACGGCATCTCGGCCCCCTTCGCATCCGCCCTCTCGACCTCTGCTTCGACAACGACAACGGAGTACAGGTGGAGGGGGTGCGCATTCGAGGGGGCGAGGCCCCTGCTGGAGGAGTGCAGGCTTCCGTGAGTGGAGAGGAGTGGCGGAAACGAAAGAGAAAAAGAGAGAGTGAGAGAGAGATAGAGAGAGAGATAAACGAACGAAAAAAACGGCGACGACGAAGTTTTTTTCCTTCGGGCCTTCGCTTCCCTCTTTTTTTTCTTCGTTTTTTTGTGAAATACAAGCAGTCAATTCGAAAAAGGAGAGAAGACTTTGATGCACTGAGAGGAGGAGGAGAGAGGGGGGGGGGAAAGGTTCAGTTTGTCTTTTTCTCCTCTCCTTCTCGTCCTCCAGTTGTGCTCCCACTTCCGCCCCGGGCTCCCTCGGCCAAGGCGGCCAAAACGTAGAGAAGCATCACGAAGTTGACCGCGATTACGGCGGCCCCGCCGGCGAGCACAAGGCGTCTCGAGTCGTCCAACGGGGTGCTGCCGAGGAGCGGGGAGACGAAAGCTGTTTTTTTTTTCTTTTCACGAAAGAGAAAAGAGGTGAGAAGAGAGAGAAGAGAGAGAGGGAGAGAGAGACAGAGCGTTGTTTGAAAAGCAGACCCCCCCCTCCAAAAACGAATCTCTCGCACCGTCGAGCTTCCCTGCGCGAGCGGCAGTCCAGGCCAGGGACGGGAGCAGGACCAGCGCCGCGGAGGCGAGGGCGAGCTTGGCGGCGACGCCCGGGGCCAGAAGAGAAGAAGAAGAGGAAGAGGAGGTCGAGGTCGGAGAGCGAGTTTGAGGAGGCATTGCGAAAAGAGAAAACGCCCAGTTTTCTCTTGCTCGTTTTGAACCTTCTCTTTTTTGTTTTTTGCGTGGACAGGAGGAGCCTGAGAGCGAGAGGGAGGTTCGAAGATGAATGCGAGTCGCTATCGCTCCTCGCAAAGAGGAGAGAGAAATGAAGCGAAGTGGCGAAAGAAAAAAACTAGTTGATTCGCTCTCCTTCTCGCTCGGGACGATCAAAAGTGCCGAGAGAAGTGAGCGACGACCTCCGGCAACACTGTCAAACAAAACACAGTTCTTTTCGCTTTCCTCCTCCTCAGCCGTGGAAAGGCTCGTCGTTTTATTTCTCCCTCTCTCTTGGACAGAGCCTGAGAGAGACTGCCCATCAGCAAAGCTCAGCAGCGCCAGCAGCAGCAGCAGCTCGCTCTCCTCCCCGCCGCTTAGAATTGGCAGCCGTCGTTCTCGCCTTTCGTCTCGCTCTCGCTTGAAGAGAACGCCATGCAGGCCGCCCTCGCTCACTCTGCGGGCCTGGGCTCCGCTGCTGCCCAAGGTAGGGGCAAGAGGATACTGTGGTCGAGCTCAGAGGTAGCGAAATGGCCAGCAGGAGCGGCCGGAGGGCCCTCTTTGAACTCTCAGCCGCGGTCGCCGAGATGGGGCGGCGGCGGCTTTTTTTTTTCTCTCGCTCAGCTTTCTTCCTTGCCCTCACCCTCCTCTATCGCTTCCACCAACCAGCCTCCTCTTCCGCCCGCCGGTCCCTCTCGAGCAGCCCCTGCTGCTCGACCTCGGCACCGGCGCCGTCGTCGCCCGCGGTGGCAAGGGGCAAGGCTCTGCGCCGTAGGGCGACGACGCTCGGCGCCAACAGCAGCAGCAGTAGCAGCAGCACCGCCCGCAGCAGCGCTCACTGCGACCGCCGCTTTGCCGCCTTTGCCGCCGCCGCAAACGCCACAGACCCCTCCTCCAACAGCGGCGGCGGCGTCTACGCCGCCGAGCCCCTCGAGCAGGGCGTCACCAAGGCCGTACTCTCGGCCTTCGTCGCCGACGAGGCCGGCATCATCAACCGCGTGGCGGGCGTGTTCGCGCGCCGCGGCGCCAACATCGAGTCCCTCGCCGTGGGGCTCAACATCGACAAAGCGCTCTTCACGATCGTCGTCGCCGGCCCCAGGTCCGCCGTGGCGAATTTGGTGAAGCAGACGGCGAAGCTCGTCAAGGTGCGGTACGTCGAGGACATCTCGCTGAGTCCGAGGGTCGAGCGGGAGCTCGTGCTGTTCAAGGTCTCTGCCCCTTCCAGCGCGGGCTCTCTCCGCGCCGAGGTGCTGCAGCTCGCTGACATCTTCCGGGCCCGCGTCGTCGACGTGGGACCGGAGTGCGTGACGCTGTGCTGCACGGGGGACGCCGGTAAGTCTGCAGCCTTGCAGCGCGCGCTCGAGAGCACCAGCGGCGGCGGCGGCGGCGGGGGCGGGACGAAGGACGGAAACGGGAGCGGAAACGGAAACGGAGGGAAGGGCAGCATCGTGCGCGAGATCGCGCGGACGGGCCGCGTCGCGCTCAAGCGCGGGCCGGCCTTGCTGGAGATGGGAGGCTGGGGCGACTCGGTGTCGGGGGCCCCGGCTCCGAGCGCCTCCGCAGCCGCCGCCGCGGCCGGGTCTCGCGGGACCGCCGAGGGGGACGGCGTGTACGGCGGCGGCGGCGGCGTCGACGAGGCCCTCGCCGGCGCCGTGCTCGACGCTCCCCGGTACTCAGAGCTCGGCGACCCCGACTGCGACGCCGCCACGCTCTCCATTCTCGTCGCCGACGTGCCCGGTGTGCTCAACCAGGTCACGGGGGTGCTCGCGCGCCGCGGCGTCAATGTGCAGTCGCTCGCCGTGGGGCCCGCCGAGGATGTCTTCACGGACAAGTCGTGCCCGCAGTCGAGGATCACCGTCGTGATCCCCGGCACCAAGGACGGCAGCACGGGCAAGATCGTGAAGCAGCTCGAGAAGCTGGTGTACGTGACGCGCGTCGAGGAC
>Ga0315283_10005597_pt1 | contig 11114 bp, 8 predicted proteins | sample YL17G09_0_MG_FD_204541 | JGI IMG/M metagenome (GOLD analysis project Ga0315283, IMG submission 204541) | Sediment microbial communities from Yellowstone Lake, YNP, Wyoming, USA - YL17G09_0 | ecosystem: Environmental > Aquatic > Freshwater > Lake > Sediment | place: USA: Wyoming | collected...
GAGATTGGCGGTCCGGCCTTTCTGACCGCCCTCCTCAACCAGGTGCCCACCTCTCTCCACGCCGAGGCCTACGGACGGATGGTCGAAGCCGACGCTATCCGCCGCCGAATGTTGACCGCAGCCAACCAGATCGCCACACTGGCCTACAACCAACGCGAGTCGGTCGAGACCCTCATCGAGGAGTCAGAGAAGTCCATCTTCAACGTCAGCGAGCGGCGTCTGCGTCATGATGTGCAGCCCATCCGTCAGGTGATGAGCGAAGTCTATGACCGGATAGGCGATCTCTACAAGCGTCCCGAGGACATTTTCGGTGTCCCGACCGGTTTCATTGATCTCGATCGTAAACTGATGGGTTTGCAGCCCTCTGATTTGCTTATTATTGCCGGTCGTCCGGGTCAGGGCAAATCCGGCTTCCTTCTATCGGTGGCGAAGAACGCTGCCTTGCTGCATAAGAAGCACGTCGCCATCTTCTCGCTGGAAATGTCGAATGAACAGGTTGCCCAGCGCCTGATTACCCAAATGACTGAGATCGACTCGCAACGCTTGCGCACCGGTAAATTGGCAGAGGATGAGTGGCCAAAATTTACCCACGCCATCGAGGTCCTTTCTGACATGCATATTTACCTCGATGATACCCCTGCCATTACCCCGCTGGCCCTGCGCACCAAATGCCGCCGCCTGCACATGGAATTCGGCCTAGACTTGATCATCCTCGACTATATCCAGTTGATGAGCGGCGACACGCGCACCGAGAACCGCGTCCAGGAAGTCTCATACATTTCGCGCAGCCTGAAGGTGCTGGCCCGCGAACTGAACGTCCCGGTACTTGCTGCCGCCCAGTTAAGCCGCGCCGTCGAACAGCGCACAGATAAGAAACCGGTTCTGTCCGACTTAAGGGAATCGGGCTCCATTGAGCAGGACGCTGATATCGTCATGTTCATTTACCGGCCTGACCAATACGAGAAGGACACCGTCAAACAAAATGTAGCCGAAATTATTGTTTCCAAGCACCGAAATGGTCCCACCGGCAGCGTGGAATTGATTTTTATGAGCCACCTGGCCAAATTTGTGGACGCCGCCACGCGCAGCCTTGATTTGTCCCAAATGTAGGGACCGCCCATTCGGGCAACATGAATAAATTCACCGGCTTTACCGACTCCGAACCCTTCACCCAGATCCCCGACTCGTTCTTCCGGCACTTGCTGAACGAGATCGCCGAGGTTGACGAGTTGAAGGTCACCCTCTACGCCCTCTGGCGCTTTGAACATATGGAGAGCCCCGTCCGCTTTTTACGGGAACAGGATTTCGCCGGGATTGTCCCGGACCCCGCTCTAGCCCTTGAAAAAGCTGTCCAGCGCGGCAGCCTGCTGCAGGTCCAAAAGAAGGACGTGGCTGCGTTCTACTTCCTGAATTCCCCCCGCGGACGGGCCGCTGCCGACGCCTTCGCCAAAGACCACCGGGATATGCCTGCAGGGGCTGCCCCGTCCAACCCTCCATTGGAACGCCCGAACATTTTCAAACTCTACGAAGAAAACATCGGCCCGTTGACGCCCCTGCTTGCCGACGCTCTTAAAGACGCCGAACAGACCTACCCGCCGGAATGGGTGGTGGAGGCACTGGAGATTTCCGTCAAGAGTAACAAGCGCAACTGGAAATACGTGGAAGCGATTTTACGCCGCTGGAAGGAAGAAGGACATGCCAAAGAGCAAGATGGACGCGACGCTAAAGAACCTCGTGGGCGCGACGTCGCGCGCAAAGTCGAAGACTTCCTCAAACGCTAGTGCCCAGCCTCCCGCCCTGGGCGACCCAAACTGTCCGCACTGCCACGGACTGGGTTACCTGCGTAGCGATGCTGATCCCGGCTCACCCGACTTCGGCAGGCTGGATATCTGCGTCTGCCGTCAATCGCAGGTGGCACAGACGGTGCGTGAGCGCCTGTTTTCGCTCAGTCACCTCGACGAACTTCAGGGTTTGACCTTTGAAAGTTTTATAACGCGCGGACGCAAGGGTGTGGGGGAATCGCAGGCCAATTCGCTCGAATGGGCATTCAACCGCGCCAGGCAGTACGCTGGATTGCTGGACGGCTGGCTGCTCCTGCAGGGCGGATTCGGTTGCGGCAAGACTCACCTGGCCGCGGCCATCGCCAATTTCGTCGTCGGTTTGGGCGTGCCCACCCTCTTTCTGACCGTCCCCGATCTGCTCGACACACTGCGCTTTTCCTACGCCAGCGAAGACACCACCTTCGAACAGCGCTTCGATGAGATCCGTAACGCTCCCCTGCTGGTGCTGGACGACTTCGGCACGCAGAACGCCACTGCCTGGGCGCAGGAAAAACTGTTTCAGATTGTGAACTACCGCTATATCAATAAACTGCCGCTGGTAGTGACGACCAACCTCGACTTGGATGAGATCGAGGCGCGCATCCGTTCCCGCCTTGCAGATCCGGAATTGGTCAGCGCGGTGCGCATTGCCGCCCCCGATTATCGCCGTCCGACCGACGATAAAGGCCACCCTGAACTCTCTTCGCTCGACTTGCACGCCAGCCGCACCTTTGCCAGTTTCGACGACCGGCGCGACGAGGGCCTCGCCCCCGACGAAGTGCGCTCATTGGAAAAAGCCGTCAAAGCCGCCACCACTTTCGCCCTCAAACCGCGCGGCTGGTTGGTTCTGACCGGTCCGTATGGCTGCGGCAAAACCCATCTGGCAGCCGCCATCGCCAACACTCTGACCGACAAGGGTAACCCGCCTTTGTTTATCATGGTTCCCGACCTGCTCGACCATCTGCGCGCCACCTTTAGTCCATCCAGCAGCGTCTCGTACGACCGCCGCTTTGACGAGATTCGCACGGCCCCGCTGTTGGTGCTGGACGACCTGGGCGCGCAGTCCACCTCCCCCTGGGCCAAAGAAAAACTGCATCAACTCTTCAACTACCGCCACAACGCCGAACTTCCGACTGTGCTCACCGTGGCAGTGGATATGCTCGAATCAATTGACCAGCGCCTGCGCGTCCGTTTGCTGGATGAGCGCATTTGCACGATTTGCGCCATTACCGCTCCGGCGTATCACGGGGGTAGAAGCAAGAAGACGAGGAGATAGATCTTGCGCCTCCTGCTGCAAGAAAGAGTGGAAGAAAACAATTATTTCTCCAAATCTTAGAGCTTCCTTATTATGAAGAAATCGGCTTTGATCGTTCTCCTTTGCTCTGTAAACATCCTGGCCATCGGCGCATTCATCGTTTGGTACAGCAGCCGGACTTATCCGATGATCGGGCATGATTATAAGTTGTTCATGCCCTATATGATCGATTCGTATCTTCACCAAAAAATTAATGGCCTCTCAATCCAATGGTATACGCCCAGCTTTGCTGGAGGGAGGCCGGTTTTTCCCTTTCCAGAAGACCTCCAATTTTCTCTGCCTCAATTTCTAATCTGGATTGTCAATCCATGGATTGCGAATCTTACAGCAATCATAATTTATCTAACCATCGGCTTTATCGCCACCTATTATTTCCTAAAACAATTATTGGGATTGCACTCTCTCGCCAGTGTTTTGGGAGCCGTTTTCTTCATCGCCAATGGTTTTTATTTTAATCACATGGCGGTAGGCCACGTAACTTTTCAAGCTTTTCCCTTATTTGCAGTGGTCATGGTTATCATTGTACATCCCCGTCTACCGGAATGGATGGGAGGGTTACTTCTCTCGTTTATAGTTGCCATCCTGGTTTATTCAGGTATTCACAATGTTTTCTTTTTTGCATTAACGGGCATACTCGCCTTGCCCAGCCTCTATTTGATCAAACCCTCTTTATTGAATGGCAAAAGATTACTCGCGATTGCGTTATGGGGGGGAGTCTTAACCATATTATTGTGTGGGTCCAAGATAACGGCTGTTTACTCTTTGATGCGCTTCTTCCCCAGAATAGCCCAGGATAGTTACAAGACCAACCTGCTAACCGGGGTGGCTGGCATAGTTCATCAACTGCTTGGGACAATGACTTTGGCTCCAATTTATGCCCTGACCGAAAGAAACACCGCCAGCTTTGTCCTGGATTTGATGAAAAGCACCGGAACCCCTTATGGTTTTTGGGAATTAGACGCGAGTTTGTCACCGGCCTTGCTGCTGCTCCTGGGAGGAGGAACGATTGCGTTTATTCTACGCAAACCGAATATTAAGGCGCCGGTTATCAAAAAAAAGTTGATCGCAGAAATTTGTTTGATTCTCGTCATATGGTTGGTAGTCGAATTTACACTGGCGAAAGGGATAATTTACCCTCAGCTTAGAAACTTACCAATCCTCGAGTCTCTAAGAGGAAATGTCCGCTATATATGTGTTTTTATTTTTCCACTGTCCGTTGTTGGCGCCGTTATCTTCAACAACTGGACTAGGAACTGGAAGTCAAAAGTAATGCTCGTTATCGTCTTCATCGTGCTGGATGGCATTGCTCTGGGGTCTTTGTGGTCCTACCACTGGATTCTAACTAAATATCAAGTGCTGAACTGCGATGTCCAACCCATCTTGGTCACTTATGAAAAAATCCGTTTCGAAGGAGAGACTTTTCCTGTAGAAAATGTTGTTCCCGACGCCGATCCTTGGGACGTTTTCCAGGCGCGCGCTACAAATTTAATCGATCCTTATAATACATTTCTCAAGGGAATAACCATTTATCGTGAAACGCTTCACGCGGGATCCGTTTACGATGTTGATAATGGCACCTTCAATATTATTGATCCAACCGGCTACGTATTTCCCGAAGTAAATAATTCAACACTGTTCGAAAGAATCCCGGTTACAGATCGGGATAAATTCCTTGATTTTATTAACCGCCGCCAGCCCAAATGGAACCTGCCCGTTGTACAACATGTTTTCAATTGGATTTCTTTGATAATGCTCATTGTCGAATTTGGCGCGGTGATAACTTATTTGGCGCGGAAACGGGTTCGATTTCCAGGATTGAAATCCAAGGATTAAATTTAACCACGCGCACCTGCTTACCTGTCAACCACAAATTGGGGGGAGATTGATGGGGTATGCTTTCCTTAATATAGGAAAGGACTGTCTAAGAAATATTTTCTCAATGTGGAGGCTGAGAAACGCACCATGTTGCCGGCTTTGAACGGTATCGGATTATCAACACTATGGATCAAACCCGGATTCGCTGAATTTTAGAAGAGTTCTTTGTCATCAACGCCAAGATAAGGTCCTTGTTTGATTTCCAGTAAAACGGTATCCTCCTTAATTCGAAAGCCGTGTCCTCCTCCGACCATCAATACAACATCGCTTTGATACAAGTCACGCAATGCAACCATACTCTTGTGTTCGTCATACACTTCAATTTGACAGTGCCCGGATCGCACTACCAAAACCTCAGCCATGCCGATGATATGGCGTTCAAGGGGTTTGTGGATATGCCGGGCAATGACGCTACCCTTGGGGTAGACAATGAATCCAACCTGTTGCTTATCCTCGGGTGGGGTAATAAAAGTTGTCTTTTCAGGTTGGGCATTTCCCCGAATCACATAACAGAGCGTTTCACCATTAGCAGTGATAATTTCTATATTATCCATATCCATTACAGCCTTCCCAAGATGGTTGCCAGACGCAAACGTACAATAGCACATACGTATTTTCGTCCTCGTCGCAAAAATTGTAAAAGATGTGTGCCGGTTTTTGACTCCCCACTCCTCCGAGGCATAGCCATGTAAGGTAGTTCACAAACCCTGTATTTTTTGTGCAAAGTTCGAAAGATAAAATCCACGAAATATTCACCATAGTCCCCGCGTAGCGGGATCTCCTGCAAGACCTCTTTCCGCACAGCAATAAAACCGCTTGTATAATCCGCGAAGGAGGCATCCAGGAAGAAACGCGTAAACCAATTAAGCGACGAACTTAAGAACCTCTGCAGCGCTCCCCCTTTCCCAATCCGGTCCTCGCCTCCCCCCACCACATAACGCGAATTGACGACCACATCGAAGCCCTGATCCAACATGTAGAGCATCTGAGGGATACGCTCCGGAGGATGCGAAAAGTCACAATCAAGCCAAACAATCACATTATTTCTGGCGGTTTCTATACCAGTGGAAAGCGAAGCAGTTAAACCATGATCTTTCATGCGGCGAATGACTTCAACGCGGGCAGGAGGACAAACCATCTTTGAGGCTATCTCCCAGGTCCGATCAGGGGAATCGTCGTCCACTACAATAATTTCAATTTCACTGACTCCGGCTTTCTGAAGTGCATCCACCGTACATTGGATCAGGCTGACGATATTTCCAGCTTCATTTAGAGTCGGCATGATTACCGAAATACCAGTAATATTTCCAAGCATATTTTTCATGAGAATAAAGATTTTCCAGGGGCGATTTCTAAATCAGTCTGGATATTTTCCATCACCGAGCTCAATTTTTACCTTTCAATTCCTCACCTACGACACGACACACTTCTTCCAATTGTTCCAGAGTCAGAGTCAACCCGCTGGGTAAATAAAGTCCCTGTCTGGCAAGACGCTCGGCAACCGGGTAATGTTCATCCACAAACAGACCACGCGCAAGAAAAACAGGTTGTTCGTGCATCCCTAAGAAGAATGGTCTTGTCATGATCCCGCGCTCTGAAAGGCGTTTCGCGAATTCTTCTGCCGTGGTCCCGGTACTCGGCTCCAATACAATACCATACATCCAATAAACATTCTTGGCCCAGGCCTTTTCCACCGGCAGTTGGAGACCTTGGATCTGGCTTAATCGCCTGGTATATTCCTGCCCCATCCAGCGTTTATGCTGAATTGCCGCTTCAATATTCTCTACTTGAGCGAACCCCAAGGCCGCCTGGATGTTTGTCATACGAAAATTGTGTCCCAAAGCCGTGTGATAGAAACGTCGTTCCTTTTGAAAACACAAATTCCGCAGGGATCTAACTTGATTGGCATAAGACTCGTTGTTTGTTAATACCATACCACCCTCACCAGTGGTAATAATCTTGTTGGCATAGAAGCTGAAACAATTTATATCCCCCAAACTGCCGCAGCGTGCACCTTTGTACTCGGCTCCATGGGCTTCTGCTGCGTCTTCAATAATTATCAGATTGTGCCGCCGAGCGACATCCCAGAGCGGCTCCATATCAACAGGATGCCCGTAGATGTGGACTGGCATAATGGCTCTGGTACGGGGAGTGATCTTAGCCTCGACTTGCCCAACATCCATACACCACGTACGCGCATCACAATCCACTAATACTGGCGTGCCCCCATTGTAGGTAATGGCTTGTGCGCAGGAAATAATTGTGAATGTCGGCAGAATAACTTCCTCACCAGGTTGTAAATCCAGACATGCTACCGCCAATTGCAGTGCAGTTGTTCCATTACTGACCGCCACCCCAAATTTCATTCCGCAATAGTCTGCCCATGCTTGTTCAAAGGCCCCGATAAACCGCCCCTCGGATGATATCCAGCCTGTCTGCAAACATTCCTTTACGTATTCCAATTCATGAAGACCGATGCGAGGTTCATTGACAGGAATCATTTTGACCTTTTTCCATCGCGGTGATTAAACTGTCAACGCCAGGCATTTCACCATCCATCAGAAGCCAGCGTAAACAGAACGCGCCATTTAGTATTAGCAATTGGCAAAGAAGTTCATCCGACAGATCATTGAATCGGATAAATATGGATTAAAAATGAACTCAAAGGATCGTGATCGGGTCCGGAATAGTATATAAATTATATCACTCTAATTTTTTCAACTTTTGCAGACGAAGTTTGATTCATCATAAATAGTGACCTCTTGTCCGGATGATCTGGGCGCACAAATCACCTCCTGAGAGAGTACAAAGACTCTTCCAGTCATTCACCTACCATCGCGATGCCAAACTACCGACAATGCTTACCGTGGCGGTTGATCTGCTAGAATTAATTTCCACTCGGCAGAGAGGTGTTGGAATGGAGTATAATCGGACATACATTATCTAAAATACTAACTATCAAAGGTGTCCCATGCTTCCATCCTATATCCTCTCCCTCCGTGAGGGCCTTGAAGCCGCGTTGATTATCGGCATTGTCCTGGGCGCGCTGCGCCAGATGCACCGCCGGGATCTGGTCTCCTCCATCTGGGCTGGAGCGGGCAGCGCTGTCCTGCTCAGTCTGCTCATTGCCATTTTACTCACGCGTCTCGGCCTTGAAATGAAGGACCCGGCCGAAGCCATCTTCGAAGGCATTACCATGTTGCTGGCAGCCGGGATACTGACCTGGATGATCTTCTGGATGAACCAGCGGGCGCGCACCCTGAAAGCCGAACTCGAATCCGGCGTCCTGCGTGCCTCGCAGACCGGAAAATGGTCGCTATTTGGGTTGGCCTTTATCGCCGTCCTGCGCGAGGGTGTGGAACTGGCCTTGTTCCTGACAGCCGCTGCGTTTTCCTCGAGCGCACCTCAGACGATCCTGGGTGCGTTGCTCGGCCTGGGTACGGCAATTCTGCTCGGTTGGTCGTTTTTTGCGACTACCGTCCGGCTTGACCTGCGGCGCTTCTTCCAGGTGACAGGTTTCCTCCTGCTCCTGTTTGCTGCCGGGTTGGTGGGTCGCGGGGTGGGTGAACTGGTCGAGGTCGATTGGATTCCCGCCCTCATTCAGCATGTCTGGGAATTGGGAGGTGTGATCAGCGCGGAGTCTGTGCTCGGACAGACCCTGGGGGCATTGTTCGGGTACAGCGCCAGTCCTTCGCTGATGCAGGTGCTGGCCTACGCGGCTTACTTCGGGATGGTCTTGTTCGGATTACAGGTCGCAGGTCGAAAGCGGCGCTCCGTACCTGTTGCATCCTCTTCGCCGATCTTATCCCCCCAGGAGGGCACATCCTCCCCGAAGGGGAAGCTCCCCTGAGGGCGTACGGGGCAGCGCGTAGTCGGACGGCTTTCTTTTAGAAATCCATCACGCCATCATGGCTGCTATGGACACCAACTAATATGCCAGCTTTTTGGTTTTCCAGGAGCACCCTGTTGACATATGGCTCTGCCCTCAAGCCAGACTCGTGACGCAAAATTTACTTTTGGCATGGCATTTTAAAAATTACATCCGTCCAGGGTTCATGAAAATCTCGTGTAAAACGGACGCGACTTGAACGGCACACCAGCCTTTTGTTCTACAAGACATCCCAAATTTTGCTTACCAGCCGGGTCAATTGTTCCATCCCTTTTTCTAGCGGTTCCAGGTTGATGAATTCATGAACGGTGTGTGCCCGGCCTCCGCTTGTCAAGCCGATGGTTACAGCTGGCAGGCCGCGGCTGAGAGGCAGGTTGGCGTCTGTTGAACCGGTGTTCAGATGGGGTTCGACCCCTGCCTCTCGCAGGCAGTCCTGGGCCAGTCTCACCAGAGGGTGTTCTGCTGGCAGCTCTCCCGCGGGCCGCTGGCCGATAATTTCTGCTTCGACCGATACGCCCGGCTTCTTAGCCTCCCGGGCAATTTGCTCCACCTGCCCGGCCAGTGCCTCCAGCGTCTCTGCACACTCGGAACGCAAGTCCAGTTCCAGCATGGCTTCGGCGGCAATCGTATTGACCGACGATCCGCCCGAGATGATTCCGATATTGAGCGTGGTGCGCGGCGAGGTAGTCCCGGTTCCTGCACGGGGCGAGGTAGTCCCGGTTCGGTCCCCCGATGGGGTATGGGGCAGCGCAGTGATACGGGTAGAGAGTGCTGTCAGTTCGTGGATGGCAGACGGTTGGCCGTGATCGATCCACGAGTGGCCGCCCGAGGTCCGCACAGTGACACGGTAGCGGCGTACGCCCAACCCACGGTGGGTGATCTGTCCCAGCGCCATGCCTTCGAGCACGATATACGCCAGCGGGGTAGTCCCGGTTCCAGCACGGGGCGGGGTAGTCCCGGCTCTCGGACGGGGGGGGCCAGATTCGAAATGTTCCACACATGCCCGCATACCGCTCAGATCCCCCAGCCCCTCCTCACCGACATTGGCCACCAGCCACAAGTCACCCGGCAGGGTCAGCTTTCGCTCGCGCAGTGCCCACAGCAGGCCAAACATCCCGGCCACACCCAGGGAATTATCACCAATACCGGGGCCAAGAATGCGCCCCGGCTGGCGCTCAAAATGCAGATCAACACTCGCCGGGAAAACGGTATCCAAGTGAGCACTGATCACCAGCACTTTTTCAGAACCGCTGCCTGCCAGCCGTGCGTACACATTGCCCGCCTCATCTATTTTTACATCCGCTGGGGTCAAGCCCTCCTCAGCGAAGCGGAGGCGCACAAATTCTGCCCGCCTCTGCTCGTGAAATGTGGGGGCGGGGATCTGCTGGATCGCAATTGCCAGGTCGAGAAGACGGGTGGTTAAGTCGTTCATCGAGACTATATTTGACGCACTATCCCGGTCAGGGAATCGAGCCTCGCCTGGGCCAGACCGGGTAGAGCCTCCAGGGCATGGAACACGCCGCTGCCTTCGATGGTCAGCGAGGCAGACACACAGCCATGCAGCACCCCGCGCAGGGGATCATAGGTCTTCTGATAACCTGCCAGAAAGCCGCCGCAGAATGAATCGCCCGCCCCGGTCACATTCGTAACACGCGCCGGGTAAGCCGGGATTTCCCATCGTTTTTTGGAAACGGAATCGTAGAGCATTTGGCCGCGCGCACCACGTTTGACCACGATGAACTCACAGCCAGCTTCACCCAATGCTTCAGCCATCTGCCACAGGTCGTCGGTGCGGCCCCAGAAGAGGGCGCGTAGTTCTTCTTCGGAGGGCAGGAAGGCCGTCAGCCCTTGCAGGAGCATGCATACATCCTTGAACGCCTTGCCAGTCATAAAAACTGCGGATGGGTCCAGGGTCAGGGTGGTAACCGAGGCCTGCCGGAAGGTGGAACTAAGACGGCTGACAGTCAGGTAGTCGAGTGGGCAGAGGTGGACGGCGTGGGCGTTCAGATAGTCTTGCGGAATGTCATTCGGACGCGGTGAGGCAGGCTGGGAAGTCCTGCGGTAATCGTCGGTTTCAGTGGGCGGCTGGTAACCGAGCAGCGACTTTGGGAAAGGCAAGCCGAGCCGCGCGAAGTGCGCCACCGGGTTGCTGCGCTGGATGATCTGGTTTTCCGAAGTAGTCCCGGTTTCGGCACGGGGCGAAGTAGTCCCGGTT
>Ga0315283_10005599_pt1 | contig 11112 bp, 5 predicted proteins | sample YL17G09_0_MG_FD_204541 | JGI IMG/M metagenome (GOLD analysis project Ga0315283, IMG submission 204541) | Sediment microbial communities from Yellowstone Lake, YNP, Wyoming, USA - YL17G09_0 | ecosystem: Environmental > Aquatic > Freshwater > Lake > Sediment | place: USA: Wyoming | collected...
GCGCTCGCCCATTGCCACGCCCAAGGACCGCGTGCCCGGCGCCTGCGTGTCCCCGGGTTTGAGGCTCTTTCGGCCCCTGTGCTAGCCTCCGTTGCCCCATCTAACCCGGCGGGGGGGCCGCTCCGGAGCCTCCCGCACCGTCCCTGACCGACGAGGCGTGTCCTTGGAACGCGGCGATCCCCAGGCCCTTCAGCAGCCCTACGACCCAGGACGTATCGAGCAGCGCTGGTATGCCTTCTGGCTGGAGCGGGGCGTGTTCCAGCCGCGCGTGGAGAGCCGCGCCGGCGAGCGGGCGCCCGGGAAACCGTTCGTCATCTCGATCCCGCCGCCGAATGTCACCGGCTCGCTCACCATGGGCCACCTGCTGGGCGAGTCGGTGCGCGACGTGGTGCTGCGCTGGCAGCGCATGGAGGGCCGCGAGACCCTCTACGTGCCGGGCATGGACCACGCCGGCATCGCCACGCAGAACGTGGTGGAGAAGAAGCTGCTCGAGGACGGGCGCAGCCGCCACGACCTGGGCCGCGAGGCTTTCCTGCGCGAGGTCTGGGCCTGGAAGGAGCAGTACGGCGGCCTGATCCTGCGGCAACTGCGCCGCTTCGGCATCTCGGCCGAGTGGTCGCGCGAGCGCTTCACCCTCGACGAGGGCTACTCGCGCGCGGTGCTGCACACGTTCAAGGCGCTACACGAGAAGGGACTCATCTACCGCGGACGCTACATCGTCAACTGGTGCCCGCGCTGCCTCACCGCGCTCAGCGACGAGGAGGTGGACCACGTGGATACCGCTGGCCACCTCTGGTACCTCAAGTACCCGGTCAAGGACTCGAAGCAGTCGGTGGTGGTCGCCACCACGCGACCCGAGACCATGCTGGGCGACACCGCGGTCGCGGTGAACCCGAAGGACCGGCGCTACGCGAAGCTGGTCGGCAAGACGGCGGTGCTGCCGCTGATGCGCCGCGAGATCCCCATCGTCGCCGACGACATGGTGGACCCCAGGTTCGGCACGGGCGCGGTGAAGGTCACACCCGCGCACGACCCGAACGACTTCCAGACCGCGAAGCGCCACGACCTGCCCGAGTTGGTCGTCATGGACGAGCACGGGGTGATGAATGACAACGCCGGCGACTTCCGCGGCCTCGACCGCTTCGAGGTCCGCCGGCGCGTGGTCGCAGCACTCACCGACTCCGGTTACCTGGAGAAGACCGAGCCCTACACCGTTCCGGTCGGGCACTGCTCGCGCTGCCAGACCGTGATCGAGCCCTACCTGTCGTGGCAGTGGTTCGTGAAGATGACTCCGCTCGCCGCGCCCGCCATCGAGGCGGCGAAGAAGGGCCAGGTCAAGTTCTACCCGGCGCGCTACAAGAAGGTCTATCTCCACTGGCTCGAGAACATCCGCGACTGGTGCATCTCGCGTCAGTTGTGGTGGGGGCACCGCATCCCGGTCTGGTACCGCGGCGAGGAGATGGTGGTGTCGCTCGAGCGGCCCGAGGGTGAGGGTTGGACCCAGGATGAGGACGTGCTCGACACCTGGTTCTCGTCCTGGCTGTGGCCGTTCGCCATCCTCGGCTGGCCCGAGGAGACCGGGGATCTCGAGCGCTTCCATCCGAACTCGCTGATGGTCACCGGGGCCGACATCATCTTCTTCTGGGTCGCGCGCATGGTCATGGCCGGGATCGAGTTCCGCGGCGAGGTGCCGTTCCAGCACGTCTACTTCACCAGCATCGTCCGCGACGCGCAGGGCCGGAAGATGTCGAAGACGCTGGGCAACTCGCCCGATCCGATCCGGATCATGGACCAGTACGGCGCCGATGCCGTGCGCTTCACGCTCATCTACCTGACGCCCACCGGCCAGGACCTGGTGTTCGACGAGAAGCGTGTCGAGACCGGGAAGTTCTTCGCGAACAAGATCTGGAACGCGGCCCGGCTGGTGCAGATGCGGCTCGGGGACGAGGACCTGTCGAAGGTGCGCGAGTCGTCGCTCCGGCTCACGCTCGCCGACCGCTGGATCCTGTCGCGCTACGCCAACGCGGTGAAGAACGTGACGCGGAACCTGAAGACCTACCGCTTCAACGAGGCGGCGAACACGCTCTACCAGTTCGCCTGGGCCGAGTACTGCGACTGGTACCTCGAGATGGCCAAGCCGCGCTGGGCCGAGGACGCCGACCCGACGGACCGCCGCACGGCGCGCTGGGTATCGTGGAAGGTGCTGGACGGCATCCTGCGCCTGCTGCACCCGTTCATGCCGTTCGTCACCGAGGAGATCTGGCAGGCGCTGCCGCACGAGGGCGAGACCCTGGCGCTGGCGGCCTGGCCGCGCGCGAAGAAGGCCTGGTTCGACGCCGAGGTCGAGCGGCAGGTCGGTTTCCTGCAGGAGCTGGTGGTGGCGGTGCGCAACCTGCGCGCCGAGAACAAGGTCGCACCCGGCCGGCCGGTGGCGGTGGTGGTGCGCGGCGCAGCGGAGCAACTCGACCTCGTCGAAAATCTCGCCGGGCAGCTCAGGCCGCTGGCGAGGATCGAGAGCCTCACGCTAGCCCGCGATGGCTCCCGCCCGCAGGTGGCCGCCTCCGCCGTGGTGCAGGGCGCCGAGATCTTCCTGCCGCTCGAAGGCCTCATCGACCTCGATGCCGAGCGCGAACGCCTGGTGCGCGAAGCGGACCGGCTGCTTCACGATCTCGAGGGCACGCGCCGGAAGCTCAATAACGCGGAGTTCCTGGCCAAGGCCAAGCCCGAGGTCGTCGAGCGCGAGCGCCAGCGTCTGACGCAGCTCGAGGAGACGCTGGACAAGCTCAAACGGGCCCAGGAGTCCCTGCGCGGGGCGAAGGGGTAGCCCAACCGGCTGAGCGGGACAGGCTGACCGGTGGAAATCCGTGCCTGCTTGTCTTCCCGTGTGGTAGACTCTCTGTCGTGCTGCCGTGCGCCGCCCTTCCCCGGGGCCGGGCGCGAGGCATCGTGGGGTCTGCCAAGGACGCCCCCAGGAGGCCGCCGATGAGAACGCCGCTCCCGTTCCGCTTGCTCGCCTGGCTCCTCCCGCTGCTGTTCGCGGCGGTGACGCTCGCGAATCCCCTTGCAGCCCAGCCCGTGACTTCCGGCCCGTCGGACCTGACGCCGGATCAACGCGCCTACCTCGCGCAGGCCGCGGGAGCCCCGGAACTGGCCGCGTGGCAGCGTGGAATCATGATGGATCTGGCCCGTTCGGGAAGAGCCGGGCGCGAGTCTGCCCCGGCGCCCGCGGGAGCCGCCTCCGCCACCGTGGACGATGGCGCGTGGTCGCAGCTCGCGGCCGGCGAGACGGCCCAGCACTGCGTGATCCACGACCCGGTCCGCGACCGCATGGTGGTGGTTGGTGGGTTCGGCTTCGGCGACGTCTGGGCGCTGTCCCTCGGCGGAACGCCGACGTGGGCCCGGCTGGTGCCGGGCGGCCCGGGGCCCGGGGCCCGGGGCTCCGCGAGCGCGATCTACGATCCGGTGCGCGACCGTGTCGTCGTCTTCGGCGGCGGCGCGACGAACGACGTTTGGGCGCTGTCGCTTGGCGGCGCGCCGGCGTGGACGCGGCTCACCCCGGCGGGCGCCCCACCCTCCGCTCGGGGGGCCCACAGCGCGATCTACGATCCGGCGCGTGACTGCATGGTGGTGTTCGGTGGATACGACAGGACGACGAGCTTCGACGACGTGTGGGCCCTCTCCCTGGGCACGACTCCGGCCTGGACCCAGTTGGCCCCGGTCGGTGCGCCTCCCGCGGCGCGCTGCGCTCACAGCGCGATCTACGATCCGGTGCGCGACCGCATGGTGATCTTCGGCGGATGGAATACATGGAATGGGTCCACCTACCACGCGGACATCTGGACCCTTTCCCTCGGAGACACGCCCGCCTGGACCCAGCTCGCACCCTCGGGCGCAACACCTGACGCCCGATTCGGGCAGGTCGCCGTCTATGATCCGGCCGGTGACGCCATGGTGGTGTTCGGTGGGCGTCGCGCCGCTTTCCCGCGCAATCTGGGGGAGGTCTGGACGCTGTCGCTCGGGGACACGCCGGCGTGGATCCAACTGGCTCCTGGCGGTCCGGGGCCGGGTGCGCGCTACCTGAATGCCGCAGCCTACGATCCGCTGCGCTGCCGCCTGATCGAGTTCGGCGGGTACAACAGCATCGATGACCCCACGCGCGATGTCTGGGCGCTCACCCTGGGTGCCACGCCCGCCTGGGCGAACCTGACCCCCGTGGCGCCGACGGCGCGCTACGGCCACACTGCCGTCTACGACCCGGTCGGCGACCGAATGGTCGTCTATGGCGGGTACGACGAATCCACGCCGCGCCTCAACGACGTCTGGACGCTGTCCCTGTCTGGCCAGCCGCAGTGGTCGCAGCTCGCGCCGGTCGGGACGCCGCCGGATGCCCGCTTCCGCCACAGCGCGATCTACGACCCCGTGCGCGGGCGGATGATCGTCTTCGGCGGCTACGGTGGCAGCCGGTACGACTACACCGGCCCGCACTTCGGCGATGTCTGGGCCCTGTCGCTGAATGGCCCGCCCGCGTGGACGCAGCTCTCGCCGGCCGAGGCGCAGCCGGCCGCGCGGCAGCTCCACAGCGCGATCTACGACCCGCTGGGTGACCGCATGATCGTGTACGGGGGCAGGGACGGCACCACTGCCTGCTACGATGACGTCTGGGCGCTGTCACTGGGCGACCCGCCCGCATGGACGCGACTGTCGCCGGCCGGCACGTCGCCGGGAGGCCAGAGGGCGCACACGGCCGTGTACGCCCCGACGCCGCCCCGGATGGTGGTGTTCGGCGGAACCGTGAAAGGGGTCTCCTATCCGACGAACGATACCTGGACCCTCTCGCTCGACGGCACGCCGACCTGGACAAAGCTGGAACCCGCCGGGAAGGCGGCTGGCCTGAAGCGCGCGGGCCACGTCGCGATCTACGACCCGGTGCGGGACCGGATGATCGTGTACGGCGGGGGGTACGCTTGGGGCGGAATGGACTACACGATTGACCCCTGGGCCCTGTCCCTGGGCCAAGCCCCGGCGTGGACGGAGCTGTCACCGACGGGGGAGGAGGTCGTCCAGGAGTTCATCGAGCCCGCCAGCGCGGTCTACGACCCGCTGCGCGACCGGATGCTGGTGTTCGGAGGCGCGTGCCTGCAGTGCGGCATGGTCTTCGACGGCACGTACGCGCTGACCTGGGCCTCCGGTGCCGTTCCCGTGCAACTGGCGCTGGTGAGTGCGCAGGCCGATCCGGGCCGCGTGGTGCTGAACTGGTACGCGGCGGCCGGGGCCGGGGTGGTGGCGACGGTGTCCCGGCGGACGGCGGAGACGGATTGGGTCTCCCTGGGAGAGATCACCGCGGCCGGGACGGGGCAGTTGATCTACGAGGACCGCGCGGTCGTGCCGGGGACCCGGTATGGCTACCGGTTGGGGCTGCGGGAGAACGGCGTGGAGACGTTCGTGGGCGAGGCCTGGGTGGACGTGCCGCTGGCGCTCGAGTTGGCGCTGGCCGGGGCGCAGCCGAACCCGGCGATGTCGGAATTGGCGGTCGCGTTCACGCTGCCGGACGCCACGCCGGCGCGGCTGGAGGCATTCGACCTGGCGGGCCGACGGGTGGCCACGATGGACGTTGGAGCGCTGGGGGCCGGCCGTCAGCTGGTGAGGCTCGGGGAGGGCCGGGTGCTCGGCTGCGGCGTGTACCTGGTGCGCCTGACGCGGGGTGGTCGCGCGCTCACGACCCGGGCGGTGATCGTCCGGTGATCGGAGCCGGTTCGTGCGCGGACGGCCATCCTCCGGGGTGGCCGTCCTGCTGTGCGGGAATGAAGGGCGCCCGCTGGCGTAAGATGTGTGCTCGTCAGCCCCGAACCCCGGAGGAACCATGACACGATCGACCGTCGCGACCATGCTCGGCCTCGGACTCCTGCTGGCCCTGGCTGCGACCGCCGCCGCCGGCCCCGCCGTCACCGTCTACACCCGTGACCTCGGCTACGTGCGCGAGACCCGCGCGCTGGAGCTGGCGGGCGGGCGCGACACCGTGCGGCTCTCGGACCTGCCCGAGCGGCTCGACTTCTCCTCGGTGCGGCTCGTCCCCTCGGGGGCGGCGCGCCTCACCCGGCTCGCCTATCGCTGGGACGTGGCGAGCGGCGATGCCTTTCTCGAGAACGCGGTCGGCAAGCGCGTGAGCGTGGGCTCGCGCGGTGACCGCGTGACCGAGGGCACGCTGGTCGCGAGCGACGGTTCGTGGCTGGTGGTGCGCGCCGACGACGGTTCGCTCTCCACCCTCGCGCGCGGCGCGGTCGAGGCCGTGCGGCTGGCCACGCCGGCGGCGCGGCTCTCGTTGCGCCCGACGCTCGAAGCCGTGCTCGAGGACGGCAGGCGCGGGAGCGTGGCTGCCGAGTTGTCCTATCTGACCGGCGGGCTCTCCTGGAGCGCCGAACACACCGTGGTGCGGCGCGGCGAGCGTGAAGCGGTCTGGTCGGCCACCGTGACCGTGGAGAACTCGACCGGCCGGGACTACGTGGACGCCACGCTCAAGCTCGTGGCGGGAGAACCCAAACGCGATCAGGCGCGGCCCATGCCCAAAATGCGGGCCATGGCGATGGATGCCGTGATGCAGGTGGCGGGCGCGCCCGACCTCTCGGAAGAGAACTTCTCCGAGTACCACCTCTACACGCTGGGCCGCCCGGCGACGCTGCGCGGGCGCGAGCAGCAGTCCTTCACCATGATCGAGCCGCGCACCGTGAAGGTGACGCCGCGCTACGTCTACCGCGGTGGCGATGCCCGTGGCGTGATGAGCCAGATGGTGATCGTGGACTCGAAGGAGGCCGGGCTCGGCCTGCCGCTGCCTGCCGGGCGCGTGCGTTTCTACGAGACCGATCCGGCGGGCGCCCCGCAGTTCACCGGCGAGAGCAGCATCCAGCACACGCCGGAGGGGGAGAAGCTCGAGCTCGAGGTGGGCTCGGCCTTCGACCTCAAGGCGGAGCGGCGCGACCTCTTCAACCGCCGCATCAGCGACCGCGAGCGCGAGGTCTCGGTCGAGATCAAGCTGCGCAACCACAAGGCGGGCGACGTCGTGATCCTGGTCCGGGAGACTGTGGGCGGGGACACCGAGATCACCCAGAAGACCCACGAGTTCACCCGCAAGGACGCGAACACGATCGAGTTCGCGATCCCGGTGGCGGCCGGCAAGGAAGCGGTGCTGAGCTACACGGCGCGGGTGCGGTACTGAGGCTGGGGCGGCGACTGCTGCTTGGCTTCTCGGAGCGGTCCGAGCCCGGGAGGGCCCGTGGCGCGGGCGACGAGCCAGCGGTGCCCCGGGATGGCGGTGGGCGAGCGCATGGTGCCTCTGCTCGCCCACCGCCATCCCGGGGTACCGCGCCCCCGCAGGTGACCCCCGCCCGATCCTTCGCACCCGCTCGACCCTTCGCCCCGGCTCGGGTAGCATCGCGCGGCCATGTCCTTCCAGCTCCACCGTCCGTTCCCGCCCGAGGGCGACCAGCCCGAGGCCATCCGCCAACTGGTGGAGGGCCTGCGCCGCGGTGACCGCCACCAGACCCTGCTGGGGGTGACGGGCTCGGGCAAGACCTACTCGGTTGCCTGCACCATTGCCGAGTGGGGCCGGCCGACCCTGGTCATCTCGCACAACAAGACGCTGGCGGCGCAGCTCTACGGGGAGTTCCGCCAGTTCTTCCCCGGGAACGCGGTGGGTTACTTCATCTCGTACTACGACTACTACCAGCCCGAGGCTTACGTTCCCTCGACCAACACCTACATCGCCAAGGATGCGAGCATCAACCAGGACATCGACCGGCTGCGACTGCAGGCCACCTCGATGCTGCTCGAGCGCGATGACGTCATCATCGTCGCCAGCGTCTCGTGCATCTACGGCCTGGGCACGCCCGAGGACTGGCGGGGCATGCGCCTGGACGCGAGCGCGGGCGAGCGCCTGACGCGCCACCAGATCCTCGAGAAGCTGGTGGGGATCCAGTACACGCGCAACGACCTCGAAGTGGGGCGGGGCTGTTTCCGGGTGCGCGGTGACGTCATCGAGGTGCACCCGGCCTACGAGGACGTCATCGTGCGCATCGAGCTGGACGACGACATGGTGGCGCGGCTCTCGGCGGTGGACCCGGTCACCGGGCAGGTGCGCCGCCGCATGGACCGGCTCGCCCTCTACCCGGCCAAGCACTTCGTCACGCCCGAGCCGCGGATGAAGGCGGCGCTGGCGGGCATCCGCGCGGAACTGCGCGAGCGACTCGAGGTCTTCCGGCGCGAGGGCAAGCTGCTCGAGGCCCAGCGCCTGCAGCAACGGACCGAGTACGACCTCGAGATGCTGGGGGCCATCGGCACCTGCCCCGGCGTGGAGAACTACTCGCGGCACCTCTCGGGGCGCGCGCCGGGCGAGCGGCCGGGCTGCCTGCTTGACTACTTCCCCAAGAACGCCGACGGGACGCCCGATTTCCTGCTGGTGATCGACGAGTCGCACGTCACGGTGCCGCAGATCGGCGGCATGTACGAGGGCGACCGCTCGCGCAAGCAGACGCTGGTGGACTTCGGCTTCCGCCTGCCCTCGGCGCTGGACAACCGGCCGCTGCGCTTCGCCGAGTTCCAGGAGCAGGTCGGGCCGGCGCTCTACATCTCGGCCACGCCCGCCGACTATGAGCTGCAGAAGTGCCGGGGCGTGGTGGTGGAGCAGGTCATCCGCCCCACCGGACTGGTGGACCCCGAGGTCGTGGTCAAGCCGGTCGGGAACCAGGTGGACGACCTGCTGGAGGAGATCCGCGTGCGCGTGGCGCGGCGCGAGCGTGTGCTGGTGACCACGCTCACCAAGCGCATGTCCGAGGACCTCACCGCCTACCTGGGCGAGAACGGCGTCAGGGTGCGCTATCTGCACAGCGACATCGACGCGCTCGAGCGGGTCGAGATCCTGCGGGGCCTGCGCCTCGGCGACTTCGACGTGCTGGTGGGCATCAACCTGCTGCGCGAGGGGCTCGACCTGCCCGAAGTGACGCTGGTCGCGATCCTCGATGCGGACAAGGAGGGCTTCCTGCGCTCGGAGCGCTCGCTCATCCAGACCGCAGGACGCGCGGCGCGCAACGTGAACGGGCGCGTCATCCTCTACGCCGACCGGGAGACCGACTCGATGCGCCGCGCGCTCGAGGAGACCCGGCGGCGGCGCGAGAAGCAGCTGGCCTGGAACGCCGCGCACGGCATCACGCCGCGGACCATCGTGAAGAGCGTGGACCAGGTGCTGCAGGCCACGGGGGTGGCCGATGCGGTCCGCGGCGGGGAGGAGGACATTTCCGGGTTCCTCGCGGCGGTCGGGCGTGACGACCCGCTCGAGTTGATCGCGCGGCTCGAGGCCGACATGCTGGACGCGGCGCGGAAGCTCGAATTCGAGCGCGCCGCCTCGCTGCGCGACCGCATCGACGAGCTCAAATCCATGCTGGCGGGCATCGAGCAGCACGGCGTGCATGCGGCCGCCGGTCCTGTCCGTCAGCGCGAACGCTCCGGCGCCGAGCCCCGGCGCCGCTCCCACCGCTTCGGGAAGGACCGCTAGATGCTCGAGGCCATCGCCCTGCCGTTGGTCAAGTACGCGCTCTCCGAGGACGTGGGCACCGGTGACATCACCACGCTCAACTCGATCCCCTCCGGCGTGAACGCGCGCGCGGTGATCGTGACGCGCGAGGATGGCGTGGCGTCGGGGATCGACGTCGCGCGCCTCACCTTCCGCGAGGCCGAGCCGCGGCTCAAGTTCCGCCCGCTGGCGGAGGACGGCGACCGGTTGAAGGCAGGCGCGGCGCTGGCCCAGATCACCGGGGAAGTGGGTGGCATCCTCAAGGCCGAGCGCACCGCGCTCAACTTCCTCCAGCGGCTCTGCGGCATCGCCACCCTGACGCGGCGCTTCGTGGACCAGATCGCCGGCACGGGCGCGACCATCCTCGACACGCGCAAGACCACGCCGGGGCTGCGCTTCCTCGAGAAATACGCGGTCAAGTGCGGCGGGGGCGACAACCACCGGCTCGCGCTCTGGGACATGTACCTGGTCAAGGACAACCACATCCGCGCAGCGGGCGGGGTGACCGCCGCGCTCGAGCGCATCCTGCGCACGCGCCAGGGCGACCTGCTGCTCGAGGTCGAGGTGGAGTCGCTCGACCAGTTGCGCGAGGCGCTGCGGCCCGAGGTGGACCGGATCCTGGTGGACAATCGTCCGCCGGCCGAGGTGAAGAGCGCGGTCGAGGTGGTGGACGCGTGGTGCCGCAAGCATCCGCCCGACAGCCCGCGCATGACGCCCGGGGCGCGACGCTGGCCCGAGGTCGAAGTGTCGGGTGGCATCACCCTGGCCACCGCGCGCGTCTACGCCGAGACCGGCGTGGACTACCTTTCGATCGGGGCGCTCACCCATTCGGCGCCGGCCCTCAACCTGAGCCTGGAGATCGAGGACGTTGGCTAGCACCTTCGACCGGGTGCGCTTCGGGTCGCGGCTCACGACCCGGCGGCTGGGCCGCACGCTCATGGCGCGCGCCGAGGTCGGCTCCACGAACGACGAGGCCTGGGACGTGTTCGCGGTGGACGCGCCCGATGGCACGATCGTGGTGGCAGACGCCCAGACACGTGGGCGCGGCCGCGCCGGGCGCACCTGGCACACGGCGCCGGGCAGGGCGCTCGCGCTCTCGGTCCTGCTCCACCAGGGCTGCGACCGCCGCTCGCTGGGCCTGCTGCCGCTGGCAGCGGGGCTGGCGGTGGCGCAGGCCCTCGAGACGCTGGGCGCGGCACCCGCGCTCAAGTGGCCGAACGACGTGCTGCTCGGGGGCCGCAAGGTGGCGGGCGTGCTGTGCGAGAGCCGGCGGATCCAGCCTGCGCCGGGTTACCCCCTATTCCCGCCCGGGCGGGCGGGTGCTCCCGCGGTCGTCCGCGACGCCGCCGTGGTGGGCGTGGGTGTGAACGTGGCGCAGGACGCCGGCGACTTCCCCCCGGAAATCGCGGAGACGGCGACCTCACTCTCGCTCGCCGGGATCGCGACCGACCGCGAGAGCGTGGCGGCCGCGTTCCTGGACGCGCTCGAGCCCCTGTGGACGGAGCTGCAGGAGGGCAGGCGCGCGGCGTTGCTCGCCGCCTGGAGCGCGCGCG
>Ga0315283_10005600_pt1 | contig 11112 bp, 12 predicted proteins | sample YL17G09_0_MG_FD_204541 | JGI IMG/M metagenome (GOLD analysis project Ga0315283, IMG submission 204541) | Sediment microbial communities from Yellowstone Lake, YNP, Wyoming, USA - YL17G09_0 | ecosystem: Environmental > Aquatic > Freshwater > Lake > Sediment | place: USA: Wyoming | collected...
TTATAGTCATGATATTATCAAATGGGATGTTTTTAGATGATGATGATCAGGTTGAAAAATTGTTGTTTCTTATAAAAACATTTCCAAAATTTAATATTCAAATAACCCATGATAGTCGATTTTATCCGCAAAAAATTGATTATAAAAAAGCCAAAAAATTGAATTTAAATGTATTCAAAGAAATAGCAAGCCCACTTATACCGATAGGAAGAGCAAAAAAGTTACTACAAGAAAAAAGATTTGAAAAATCCATACATCCAAAATGCACAAACCCAAAACTTATAAAATTCCAAAGACCAGATTTTAATTTGTGGGATATCACATTAAAATTAACACTTGCACACAAAGCATGCTTTCCGTTTATTGATAACTACGGAAACATTTATGCTGGTGAAACAAACTCATGTCAATCAATAGGTACAATATATGATGATCCACAAAAAATTTCAGACAACATATTCAAATTAACCTGTAACAAGTGTATCTAAATTTTTCCAATTCGTACTAACTCGTATAAATTATGATACTTATCCTTTAATGTTTTATATAAATATTTAATAGGGTTGTTGTTGAATGACGGTTGTTCTGTATAGATATGAATTTGATTTTTCAAAATATTCATTTCATGCATCGAGTTGTAAATAAGCGTATCATATAATTTTTGTTCAGATGAATCAAATTTTTTGTAATTGGCTTTAATATATGCTAAACCACCAATCGCATATTCAAATATCTCATTTGTTTTATATGGTTGCATGGTATCATTCATGTTTTCCAATAAATTGATCAATGGATTAAAATAATTATTGAACACAGCTAATTTCACAAGTGATTCTTCCATTCCACATTTTGTTTTCAATTTTTCCACTGGAATATGATATACATGATGGTTATCATCTTCCACCACACGACCTTTATTATAATTATCGTATCCAATAACCTTAGCTGGTTTTCCATTCGGCAGAATTACAAAATCATTTAAAGGAAAAGCTTCATCAAGTTTCATAGTTGTGCTACTTCCTAATAATTCTAAAGTATTTTGATTCATTTGATGATCACGAAAATGTTGAGTTTTTTCATCTTCATTCAAATAATCAGTATCACGATATTTAACCAACTCATCTCTTTTTGGCAATAAATCAGGATTGCCCTCTGTGTATTCAGTAGGTTCATAATCCCCATCTGTTATTTTAGTATAATAGTTGTGACGTTGCCATGGCCAATTTCGTGGAAATTCACTGCGATTCATGGAGTTGTTTCCATCATATCCAACACCATATTGATGCTGAACAAATGGTGATAAACTACTATAATCTAATGCTGACGAATACTTTAATCTTCTTAAAGGCCCACGATATAAATTATCATATTCGGGAGCTATAGGTTCATCATCACCTATTGGGGTTCTGTCTGTAAACTCGCATTCAAATTCTTTTGATTCCTGAGTTCCCGGCACTTTATAAAGCGGTTGTATATTTACACCAATGGCTTTTTTAATTAATTCTTCACTCATGATAAATACCCCAAAACTTCTTTTAAAAAACCCAAGTAATTTACATTATGCATTTTTTCCCCACACTTACCGATAACATAATAATAATCATCACGATATAAAAATATGGTTTTTTTTATCTTACTAAAATAGACATTTCCAGATTTTAATTCATCCAACGGTTCGCCTTGCTCCAAACTCTTCATCAATTCTAAAAACAAATTATGAGGGAGATATTTGTTTGCAATTTTCACGATTTCAACAACATCATCTCTCATAAGATATGGAAATGATTTACTAATAATATGAAGTTTAATCGAATCTATAGTCATAACATCTCCCTCATGATAAACAGTTAATCTAAAACCTCTTGTAATGTTCCATCTGGTGCAAGAACAACCTTCTTGTTTGAATCTTTTATAGCCCTAACTTCATATATATCTGATTCAATTACTTCATGATAACTTTTTGTAATTTCAATATCATAGAAGAAAGATAAATTCATATAAAATTTTACTCGTTCGGGGGTTAAAATAGTTCGATGGAAATACATGCCGGATGAATCTGATGTAGTAAAAATTTGTTTTTCCACATCTTGTAACAATGTAATACGTTCATTTGAATCCATATCAGAATTTTCAGCTGATACGATTTTATCAAACAAGTGTACAAAATCTACAAATGTGGCTATAAAAACTCCGCCAGGTCTAAGTAATTGATAAGCACGATTCATCCACTTATATACATCACACACATGTGTATATTCAAAAAAATGATCAAATCTTAGTTGGTGTAAATGGCCTTCTCCGAAGGTGTTTGAAAACAATTCCATGTGTTTTTTTGCACGTTTCCATGGATCAAAAATCTCAGGAAAAGTCCAATCAAGATCACAATCAACCATATCATAGATATCACAAATTTTTATATTGATTTCATCGTTTCGAAAACGTCTGCCATTAATATTTACAAGTAATGGGTTTAACCTAACATTAGGTTGATTTTTTCTTTTTCGCTTTTCATTAATTTTTTCTATGTCTAAATCAACAATAAATTCATCTTCATCGATATTCGGGTTATCCATATACACTCCATTCATTTAATAAATGGTTTGATGTGGATAAACAGAATATTGAAGCTACATATTGTTTTTCACTACATTTGTACCTGTTTCTAAACTGACAATTGGTTTCCAATTATTTAGAGTATTCAGCAGTGTGAATTTTTTTTGCGGGATGACATTCTTATTATTGTTGAAAACAACATTTATTGGCTTGTACGTTTTTACAACATCTACAATTTGCCTATATTGAATATCATTGTTTATTACATTATAGATCCCATTCACATCTTCGCGAATGCTATAGATTAATGACGAAACAACATCTCCTATATAAATCATATTTGTATAACTCAAATTGTGAACATCAATAGAAAAATTATTATTTTTTAACAAATCATAGATTATATTATCAGACCAATATGCTTGTTCTTTGTTTCCATATATCTGACTTGTTCTGAGTGAAACAAAATTTATACCATATTTTTCTCTGAAATGATGACAGTATAATTCTATATAAAACTGATTTATTTGTTCGGGATCAAATGTTTGTAATTTATATTTATGTGTTCCATTACATGTTGAACAGTTTTCATGTGTTAATTCATATGATGATAAAAATACAACTTTTTTTACCCCATATTTGATCGCATAATTCATGAATTTCATAAAATTTGAAATACAATCAACTGTATGATTTTTTTTTGACTTTTCATTAATTAAATAAAAAACTATTTCAGGTTTATGTTTTTTAAAAACATCTGAATAATCTTTGCTTATATCTTTTTGATAAGATTTTAAAAGTTGATTTTCACATCGTTCTTTATCAACCACTATTAAATTATAATCTGATTCTTGCAAACCAAGAGCCAAATTATACCCAACAAATCCATTGCCTAAAATTAAAATATTCATATTTATTATTTTGCAAAACAAAATTCTAAAAAAAGCAAAATAATAAATATATAATTTATTTAGGAGGTTTCAAATGAGTGACGAAGTAATTGATGTACCAGCAACACCAGTTCAAGAGGTGGCTCCCCAACAAGCTAATCCACAAGAACAACTGCAAAATTTAATTAATAATGAACTGCGTTTTGCAGAAGAAACAATTGTACGTGCATTACGTGCAGCTGTGGTTAATGTGGTTAATGCTCTTCAAAGTGCTGGAAAATAAAAATTTAGTGGGGCTTTTGCCCCACTTTTTTAAAATACTTTCTTAGAAAAATATTCGATTGTTTTCTCTAAACCTTCTTGATAATCAATCTTTGGTTCCCAATTTAAATGTTTTTTTGCCAATGTAATATCTGGTTTTCGTTTTATTGGATCATCAGATGGTAAATCAACAAATTTAATTTCTGAAACATCATTATTTGTTTTTTCTAATACATCTAAAGCGACTTCTAATACTGTTTTTTCTTTTGGGTTTCCCAAATTAAATGGACCAACTAAACCTGATTCCATCAATGATATTAATGCATCTACCATATCATCAACATAACAAAATGAACGAGTTTGTGAACCATCTCCATAAATTGTAATATTATCTTTTTTCAAAGATTGAACAATAAAGTTGCTAATTACTCGCCCATCATTTAAGGCCATTTGTGGCCCGTAGGTGTTAAATATTCTAGCCACACCGATATCTACATTGTGTTCTCTATGATAATTGAAACAAAGCGTTTCTGCCGCCCTCTTACCCTCATCGTAGCAACTCCGCAGACCAATTGGATTTACATTCCCAAAATATTGTTCTGTTTGTGGATGTTGTAGTGGATTACCATATATTTCTGAAGTTGATGTAAAAACCAATCGAGCTTTTGTTCGTTTAGCTAAACCCAACATATTTAAAGTACCCATCACATTTGTTTTAACTGTTTTAATAGGATTTGATTGATAATGTATTGGAGATGCCGGACATGCTAAATGATAAATTTGATCCACTTCTAAATAAATTTCTTTTATTACATCATGCCTAATAAACTCGACATCCAAATCTTTTATATTGCCTTTACTTCCTGTAAACAAATTATCTAAAATTATAACATGATTATCTTTTGATAGCTTCCGTGCCAAATGACTACCAATGAAACCTGCTCCCCCAGTAATTAATATTGTTTTACCTTTGGATGGAGTGAAACTCGGAGGAATATTTGCTTCAATCATATCGTCTTCAACAATCAATTTATCATGCTGAGTATCATATAACCATTGTACGGGGGTATCCAACAATTTAAATTTTTGACCTGTCATTACTGATTGTGCCAATATTAAACCATTTGCTATCCCATGCATATAAGAATCATAATCATAATTTCCTGATTGTGATTGAAACTTAACTAAATCATCTAACACTTTTAACTTGTCATCTTCAGATTGAAAGCTCAAAATTTCTTTTATAGTCGGAAAAGTAAAAATTGGATTTACACCTTTTTTCAACTTATAATTTCGTATTATTTTTTGAACATAGTTCACATTAAATGAATCTTGATTTAATTTCATAGGTTTTTCCAATTTTGCATCTTTATTTATGATTTCTGTATATCTGAACCAGTCACTCAAAAAATCATTAAAAAAATCATTGTTTTTTATTAACTTTTTAAATTTACCACTATATGTTTTTTTGGGTAACTCTAACTCATTGTTATCGATTATTAATTTAAATTGAATTGGTTTGAAGTCAAAATACTCACAACAAACAGCCTTGATAAACTCAAAAGATATAAAATCTCTGTAATCAATATAGTTTGTACAATATTCTTGAAATTGATATGTATTTGGCGATACTTCAATTATTTTAGTGCTTAGTAATTCACTTGGATAAATCTTGTCTAAATTCTTTTTAATGTCGGATAGTGATGTTTGGGTTGTAAAGCTTAATATGCATTCAGCATGCTTATCTGATTTCTTCATGTTTATTATTATGAAATAGTTATGATCGTTTGTAAATCTTTGATTATGAAAAACGATTTTCATATCCCTACAACTAATTATTAAAAAACACTTCCATATAAAATTTTTCCAACAAAAGAAAAGCCAAAGACTTTAGGCAAAGGCAAAGGGGAGTTTTGTATGCATAGTGTACGGAAACGCAATGGTATGGTTGTATCTTTTGATCCAACAAAAATTAAAAGCGCGATGAAAAATGCTTTTAGCGAAACCGATATTGAAATCAACGATGAAATATATAATCAGATGATTTCATGTATCGTTGATAAATATGAAAAAAATTATATACCACATGTGGAAGAAATACAAGATTCAGTAGAAAACACTTTAATTGAATTTGGATATATTAAAACAGCAAAATCTTATATCATTTACCGAAACAATCATGAAAAGATTCGAAACAGCTATACTGTAAATATCCCTAAACTAATTGAAGATTATGTGGCTCAAGGTGATTGGCGAATCAAAGAAAATTCCAATATGGCATATAGTCTTCAAGGTTTGAATAATTATCTATCTGGTTATATTGAATCTCAATACTGGCTGAATACTATTTATGATGATGATATCAAACAAGCACATAATAATGGGGATTTCCATATCCATGATCTATCAATGCTATCCACCTATTGTTGTGGTTGGGATTTGATGGATTTACTTAAAGTGGGTTTTTGTGGGGTATCAGGAAAAATTGAAAGTTTGCCACCTAAACATTTTGGAACAGCTTTGGGGCAGATAGTAAATTTTTTATATACACTTCAGGGTGAGGCTGCCGGAGCTGTAGCTTTTTCAAATTTTGATACATTACTTGCCCCTTTTGTTAGATATGATAAATTGTCATACCAAGAAGTAAAACAAGAAATGCAAACCTTTATTTTTAATATGAATGTTCCAACTAGATCTGGTTTTCAATCAACTTTCAGCAACATTACAATGGATTTACAATGCCCATCTCATATCGCAAGTTTTCCAGTAATAATTGGTGGAGAATATCAAACCGAAACGTTTTCCCAATTTCAAAATGAAATGGACATGATAAATAAAGCTTTTTGTGAAGTCATGATGGAAGGCGATTCTAAAGGTCGAATTTTATCATTTCCAATCCCAACTTATAATTTAACAAAAACATTTGATTGGGAAAATCCAAATTTAGAAATTTTGTGGAAAATGACTGCAAAATTAGGCATTCCATATTTTTCAAATTTTATCAATTCCGATATGAATCCCGATGATGCTTTTAGTATGTGTTGCAGGCTTCGCTTAGATCTCAGCGAGTTAAAATCACGAGGTGGCGGTCTTTTTGGAGCTAATCCTTTAACTGGTTCAATTAATGTTTCAACCATAAATTTACCAAGAGCCGCTTATCTTGTTAAAGATTTAGATGGAGATAAAGAGCAAAACTTTTTTAAACATATTGATGGGCTGTTAGAGCTTTGTCGAAGACAAATGAAAATAAAAAGAAATTTTTTAGAAGATTTGACAGAAAAAGGACTTTATCCATATTGTAAGTTTTATTTAAGACAAGTTAAACAACGCTCAGGTAACTATTGGACAAACCATTTCAACACAATAGGAATTTTAGGCGCACACGAAGCTATGATTAATTTAATCGGAAAGGGCATAGATAGCCCCGAAGGTCAAAGAATTACACTTAACTTGTTGAACTATATAAGAGAAAAACTTATTCGCTTTCAAGAGGAAGATAACCAAATCTATAATTTGGAGGCAACACCAGGTGAAAGCACAACATTCAGATTTGCCAAAAAAGACTTAAAAGATTTTGTTGATATTGTGACCAGTGGATGTAAAACCGCACCATATTATACAAACTCAACAAATTTGCCTGTCAATCACACTAATGATATTTTCGAAGCATTAGATCATCAAGATAAATACTTAGTTCTTTATACAGGTGGAAGCGTCTCCCATGGTTTTTTAGGTGAAGCAATCGATGATCCCAATGTTTGCAAAAAGTTAGTAAGAACAATTGCTGAAAATTATCATCTACCTTATTTTTCAATTACTCCAACTTTTAGTGTATGCCCAACACATGGTTACTTTTCAGGCGAACATAAATCATGTCCACATCATTAATACTTTATTTATAATCGTTCTAAATAATAAAGGAGGTTTAAAATGAATACAACAGCAACAGAAACAAAAGAAAAATGTGAAGGTAGAATGGAAATTTATTCTCGTGTGGTGGGTTTTTACAGACCAGTGGGTCAATGGAATACGGGGAAACAAGAAGAATTTAAAGATCGAATCGAATATGAAGTAGAAAAATAGAAACGGATAGCCCACTGAAAAGTGGGCTTTTTTATGTTTTTTTTATATTTGTAAAAATAATAATATGTATAGTTTCAGTGATCTAATGGAAACAAATGCTTTGTTATTGAAAATATTAAAAAATTGTGAGAAGTCGGTTGGCGATTATATTTTTTCACAAATACTTAATAGTTCTAAAATTACGCCTGATGAATATGATTTCATCGTAGACTCACTAAACGAACATTTTGAATTCACTCTTACTATCCCCATTAGTTTGAATTAATTGTATTTTTTTGATAAAATATTATTTGTTTCAAAATTCATCTTTATCACAAGGAAAAAACATGTATACTCCATTATGGGAAGTCGATGATCATAATATTCTTGCAGAAAAATACAAAGATAAAAAATGTGTATCAGTAATCGTTTTTCATAAAAGATTGAAAGATGAATTATATGATGATCCAAAACACATGTTAAAAACAAATAAACTTTTACTAAACCAAATTACTCAAGATGCTATTAAAAAAATTGGTAATAATTGGTGGAGTCAGGATTACATTCAAACTTTAATATCACAACACAATATTCCATTATGGGCTAGTAATGATTCTACGGAAAAAGAAAACAATGCTTTCAAACAAAAAGTTTTTGATGAAATTTATCAAAGTCAAATACTAATTGAAAGCATAAAACTTTTGGATCAATACAAGATAGCTATAGAGCATAAATTCAATGAAGATGACGAAGAGTATTGTTATGACGAAAATGATGATCCGATTTTATTAAGCGAAGATGAATACAATCAACTTTTGGAAAAAAAACTATTAGACTGGTGCATGCCAAAATTAATGATCGAATATTCTCGAAATTATAATCATGCGCCTGAACCTTTTAATCATTGGGATAATAGAAATTTTTGGCAACAATATTTTTTCATAGAAAATGATAATGGTGATTCTTATGTACAAGGGGGCATGGCCAGTAGTGGTCAACGTGAAAATCAAGGTCGATTTGCTCACACATTTGCAACATTAACAAAAAAATATAATAAAACGATACCTACGATATTACATGTATATGATGAAAACAATGTTTTTAAACCATTAACCGCTTATGAAACATTTAAGGTATTACCACATGAACTATCCGGTAATTATCAGTCAAATGAAAATATCAAAGAATTGTTTGATGGTTTATTGATATATTACAAAATGGATTTTGAAAACAACAACTTTGAGATAATAGATGATTACAAATATTCTTAAAAAGTGCTTTCCGTTTCCACCTCGTGATAATCAATTAGATATCGCATGCGAAATAGTTAATGCATTTACTGATCACAAACATGTTATTCTTAACGCACCGACTGGTGTTGGTAAATCAGTTATAGCTATGGCTGTAGCTAACTATTTTAATAAAACAACCTCGATTGTTACATCAGAAAAAATATTACAAGATCAATATACAGATGATTTTAACTTTTCAAATATTGTTAGTGTTAAAGGTGTAAACGCATATACATGTCCCATCGATGGCAAATCGGCATCTGAAGCTCCTTGTCGATTGTTAGGGATAAAAGAATGCAATGAGTATTGTGACTACCATCAAATGCTATTAAGGCGTAGTCGTAAAATTTGGATAACCAACTATAACATTGCCCTAACATATCCAATGTTCTCTAAACGCCAACATTTTCTAATCATAGCAGATGAAATGCATAAGATTGAATCGATATTGCTAGGGAATGTAACTTGCACAATTAGTATAGGTTTTCTTGATACACTTGAAAAACGTTTAAATTTGTTAAACAACAATAACAATACGAGTTTTTCAATCACTAATTTATATGAGTTGTTTTTTAAAGGGAAAAACAAAAACGATCCCGATAAAATTCAATTTTACTATGATATTTTTCAAGATTTTAATTATCATTTAAGTTTTATTATTGCTGAAATTGATCGTATTTTACGAAACAACTATGAGGATTTGAAATATAAATCATATGAAGGTTTATCTGAAGATGATCACGACCGATTAAAATCTATGAAATATTTTTCAAATACTGGTGTTTTTATTACAAACTTCATGCATAAATTCAAAATCCTTTATGAATATATAAATAAAATTACTTGGATTGTTGAATTAGCTGAAAAAGAAATGGTTTTCAAACCAGTATATGCTAACTTTTTATTCAACGATATAATCAACCCATTATCTGAAAAATTTTTATATATGTCAGCAACATCATATTGTAAATCGATGTTTACAAATGAGTTTGCAATTTCAAATGATGAGAAAGTATATGAGATAGCTGTTGATTCACCGTTTCCTATAAACAACCGGAAAATTTATATATCAAATTTTGCAAGCATGTCTTATGACAATATAAAAGAAAGTCAACAAAAAATGCTTGGTTGTATTGATGACATGCTAGATAACGTCCAGTGCCGTTCTGTGATCCACACAGGCAATTATTCTATTGCTCAATACATATCTGATCATTCTCGTCACACTAATCGCATTGTAGCCCCACGAAGCGGTCAACGTGAAATAATGATTGAAACCATGTTCAAACAAAAACCAAATGGGATTCTAGTATCCCCTTCTTTAATCGAAGGTTTATCTTTGAATGATGATATGTGTCGTGTGCAAATTGTTGTTAAAGTCCCCTATACTTCCCTTGCTGATAAAAGAGTTAAAATTCGTGCATCTCAAAATCCAAACTGGTATTCACAAGAAGCAATTTTTAAAATTGTACAATCTTCAGGTCGTGGTGTTCGTCACAAAGATGATTACTGTATAACATTTATTTTAGATTCATCTTTTGATCGGTTATATAACACGCATCAACAAATATTCCCGTTTTGGTTCTTAAAAGCAATCGAATATATAAATGTTGATGAAATTATTCCAACTTTAAATAATTTTTTGCAAAACCATGTAGAGGATAAACAAATATTCGAAAAAAAGCCAAATCCATTATTTGATTTCGAATTACCATTTTAGGATGTGCAAATGGCCAAATTAAAAAAAGTTATTGTAAAAAGCGTTTGTTTAGATTGTATCGGTAAAATTTCACTTAACTTAGAACATCAAATCGTTTTATGTGGTAAGAATTTCGAATGTGAATGGTGTGATAATATCATTCAAAAATTTGAAAAATATGCACAATTCTATAGGATGAAACAATAATGCAATTAAAAAAATACTGCTTGAAAGACGGAGCTTTGACCGTTAAGGAAAATATATTAAAAAAATATAGTAATTTCGACTTACGACTTGAATTTGACCGCATAACTTTCTTTGAAAATAATTGTGGTGTTATCCAAAAAAACAATCA
>Ga0315283_10005601_pt1 | contig 11111 bp, 11 predicted proteins | sample YL17G09_0_MG_FD_204541 | JGI IMG/M metagenome (GOLD analysis project Ga0315283, IMG submission 204541) | Sediment microbial communities from Yellowstone Lake, YNP, Wyoming, USA - YL17G09_0 | ecosystem: Environmental > Aquatic > Freshwater > Lake > Sediment | place: USA: Wyoming | collected...
GGCTTCGTCCATCAAACGTCGCCCTCCACGCCGCTACTTGAGCGCATCGATGATGGCGCTCATTGCGCTCCCTCAGTTTCCCATCTGCTCTTCGACCACGGTGATCGACTCGTCGAGCACGCGCACGATCGTGTCGATCTGCTCGCGGCTGATGATGAACGGCGGCGCGATACCGAGCACGTGGCCGCCGGCCAGCAGGCGCACGAAGACGCGGCGCTCAAAGGCGGCGTCGCGCACCTTGGCGGCGCCCAGGGCCGCGCCGGGAAACCACTCCTTCGTCTCTTTGCTCTGCACGAACTCGATCCCGGCTACCATGCCGACGCCGCGCACGTCACCGACGATCGGATGTTTGAGCAGCGAGCGCAGGCCTTCCTGCAGGTAGGGGCCGAGCCTGGCGCAGCGCTCCACCAGCTTCTCGCGCTCGATGATCTCGAGGTTGGCGAGGCCGGCGGCGCTGCAGAGCGGGTGGCCCTGGAAGGTGGCCCCGCTCATGAACTGCTTCATCTCGGCGGCGGGGGCCATGAACGCCTGGTAAACGTGTTCGCGAGCGGCGACTGCCGCCAGCGGCAGGTACCCGCTCGCCAGCCCCTTGGCCATGGTCACCAGGTCTGGGTCTGAGCCCCAGCGTTCGAAGCCGAACCACGAACCGGTGCGGCCGAAGCCGGTGATCACTTCGTCGTTGATGACCAGCACGTCGTTGGCCTTGCAGATCTCGCAGACCATGGGCCAGTACTCGGCCGGCGGCGGGATCACGCCGCCGGTGCCGATCATCGTCTCGCCGATCAGCGTGCCGACGTTCTCGGCGCCGTAGAAAGCGATTTCCTGTTCGACGATGCGGGCGCACTCCATCTTGCAGTCGTCGCCGTAGGTCTTGTTCCAGGGGCAGCGGTAGCAGTAGGGCGCTCCCAGGCGGATGAAGCCGGGCAGCAGAGGCTCGAACTTCTGCCGGTTGAGGCCCAGGCCCTGGATGCTCGTCGCCCCGAAGGTGGTGCCGTGATAGGAGCGGTCGCGGTAGAAGACCATGTACTTGGTGCCCTGGCCCTTGTTGCGCCAGTACTGGCGCGCCATCTTGAGCGCCGTCTCGACAGCCTCGCCGCCGCCCAGGCAGAGGAAGACGTGGTCGAGGTCGCCGGGCAGGTGGTGCGCGACCTTGGCGGCGAGCTTGATCGAGGGCGGGTTGGCGATCCCGAACATGTGGTAGCAGGCCATGTCGTCGGCCTGGGCGCGGATGGCGTCGTGGATCTCGCGGCGGCCGTGGCCGACGTTGACCGTCCAGAGGCTGGCGAAGGCGTCGAGGTATTCGTTGCCGTGCGCGTCGCGCACCACACAGCCCTCGGCGCTCTCCATGATGACCGGCGCGAGCCCCTGCATCTGCGTGAACGGTGGCCAGAGGTGGTCGGCGAAGTCGCGATCGAGCGCTTCGATCTCTTGATCTCCAGCGTCGATCTCCTGGTCGGAAGGCGGTGTCATGGTGGCCCCCTGTCGTGGTGGTGTGAGGCGAGTATAGGAACTGGCCGGTGGTGCGCAAGTCAAACAATCCGGCCGGGTCGTCCACTCGCGTGCGGCGATCGCCAAACGGCGGGTGAGATGGGAGTTGCCCTTGCGCGGGAATAGCCGAAGGTGTCTGATGTGCAGGGAAGGGGGTGCCATGGAGCGACATACAAGCTCGCAGTCTCCGAAAGAGGAGTTGCAGCGCATCGTCTGCGACCATCTCGACCGCATGCGCGGCCTCGGTCTGGAGCCGAACCGCGGTGTGGCGTTCGACCTCGACACGCCTTCCGGAGCGTCGCCAGCCCTGTGTGGCTGGTTGATCGTCGACCCGCGTACGCAGCACGAGCGTTGGCTGTTGTTCGACGACGGCGACGTGTGGCACGAGATCAACGACGACTGCCCGTCTGACGGGTCGCCTCAGACCAGCCGGACGGCCTATGAGTGGCTCTGGCGGCCGACCGGCGAGCTGGTCTCGATGCTTGGCTATTCGTTCCAGAACGCACGCCTCGGCGGCAGCGGCTTTCTCTCTGACGAAGAGCGTTTCTCGTCTCGCCCCTACGTGGTCGGCGATCGACGCCAGGCCCCCCGCCCGCCCGCCGGTCCCGAGAGCCAGATCCACTAGGTCCGCCGTGACGGCCGCCTGGCGGCGGCCGTCAGCGCTCATGCCGGTGTTCTTTGCTCAGCCCCTCGTTGGCCGAGCCTCATTCATGCTGCTGGTCGCGACCCCCTCGTCGCCCAGAGTAGAATCCTCACGATGACGGGCGCCGCCGCGGCGCCCGAACACGGTCGCCGCGAAAGGATCTGCCACGTCTGCTCAAAACGCGCCTCCTGACTCGGCCGCCGCCGTGCAGCCCTGGGGCGATACCCTGTCGCGGCGGCGCATAGCAGAAGTCCTCATCGCAGTGATGCTCGGCATGCTCCTGGCGGCGCTCGACCAGACCGTCGTCGGCACCGCCATGCCGCGCATCATCGCCGACCTCAACGGGCTTTCGCACTACGCCTGGGTGGGGACGGCGTACCTGCTCGCTTCTACGGCCACCATGCCGATCTGGGGCAAGCTCTCGGACGCCTACGGACGCAAGCGCTTCTACATCACCGGCATGGTCATCTTCGTCACCGGATCGGCGCTCTGCGGGCAGAGCCAGACGATGACCGAGCTGATCTTCTTCCGCGCCCTGCAGGGCGTCGGCGCCGGCGCGATGATGCCGATCTCCATGGCGATCGTCGGCGACCTCTTCCCGCCGGCCCAGCGGGCCAAGTGGACCGGCGTTCTGATGAGCGTGTTCGGCGTGGCGACGATCATCGGCCCGCTGCTCGGCGGTTGGCTGACCGACAACGTCGGCTGGCGTTGGGTGTTCTACGTGAACCTGCCCGTCGGCATCGTTGCCGTGGCCTTCGCGGCGTTCGCCTTGCCGAGCCACATCGCGCATCGCAAGCACCGCATAGACTACTTCGGCGCGGCGCTGCTGGTCGCGGCCTCGGTCCCGCTGCTGCTCGGCCTGAGCTGGGGCGGTACAGAGTACCCGTGGGGCTCGTGGGAGATCGTCGGACTGTTCGTGTTCTCGTTCGCCATGTGGCTCGCGTTCTTCTGGCGCGAGTGGCGCGCCAGCGAGCCGATCCTCAACCCGCGCCTCTTCCAGAACCGCATCTTCACCGTGTCGTCGCTGGCCAGCGCGATCCAGTCGGCGGCGATGTTCGGGACGATCATGTTCCTGCCGCTCTTCGTACAGGGCGTCCTGGGCAAGTCGGCGACCAACTCAGGCCTCATCCTCACACCGCTCATGCTGGGCGCGATCGTGACCAGCATCGGCGCCGGCCAGCTGCTCTCGCGCACCGGCAAGTACAAGATCCTCGTCATCTGCGGCTACATCTTCGTCGCCACAGGCGCCCTGCTCATGTCGCGCATGGGCGTCGACACGACCTGGACGACGCTGGCGCGCAACATGGTCGTGATGGGCATGGGTCTGGGCGTGGCGATGAGCGCCTTCACGGTGATCGTGCAGAACCAGTACCCGACGAACCGCCTCGGCGAAGTCACCGGCGGCCTCCAGTTCTTCAGGCAGATCGGCAGTACGGTCGGTCTCGCCATCTTCGGTACGGTCATGAACAACCGCTTTCACAGCGCCCTTGCCGCCGAGATGCCGGCGCAACTCAAACAGGCGATGGGCGGCGACGCGGCCGGCAAGCTCGACAACCCGCAGGTGCTCATCTCGCCCGAGGCGCGTTCCGCGCTGCAGGCGAGCTTCGACAAGTTCGGCGCCCAGGGTCAGCAGCTCTTCGAGGCGTTCATGACCGCGGTCCGCCAGGCGCTCGACACGGCGATCAGCGACCTCTTCCTGGGCGCGTTCTTCCTGAGCCTGATCGGGCTTGTCGTGGTGTTCTTCCTCAAGGAAGTGCCGTTGCGCCACACGCACGCCATGACAGACGAACAGGTGCAGGAGGAGTTCGCCGCCGAGGCGGCAGCGACGAGTCCGTAGCACTGGGCCCGCAGGAGCGCGATCCCATCTGAGCGTGCGACGGCATGTCCCCAGCGTTGACCCGGGAGCGGGTATATGCTGGTCCGGCTATCGTCGTTGACCGATCGAGGGGGCGGAAGATGGGTTGTTGCTTTGGCATCGTCGGACTCGCGGCGCCGCGCGTGGCGCTGTTCTTCGTATGGATCTTCAGCGACTGGATCAGTCGGGCGATCGACAGCCGGTTCTGGTTCTTGCTGGGCTTCCTCTTCCTGCCGTTCACGACGCTGGCTTACATACTCGTCTACCACTGGGGCAATGGCGTGCACGGCTTCGGCTGGTTCCTGGTCGCGCTGGCGTTCGTGGTCGACATCGGCAGCTACGCCGGCAGCGGCTACACGAACCGCGACCGCATGCCGGGCGGCAGCGGCAGCGGCAACGTCAGCGTGGTGGAGTAGCGAGCGGATCTGATCCGGCGCCCTGCGGGGCGAGCTCGACGAGGTCGAGCAGCTCGCCCAGCGAGGTGATCGTGGCCGCCTGGCCGTGGTCGGCGCCGGTGTGGTCGCGGTCAACGAAGACGGGTGTCGCGCCGACCGCGAGGGCGCCCTGCACGTCGGTGGCATGGTTGCCGACGTAGATAATCTCGTTTGTCGCCACGCCCAGACCGGCGGCCAGCCACTCATAAGTCGCCGAGTGCGGCTTGCGCAGACCGACGTCGGCCGACGTGACCAGCGCGTCGACGTGGGGAGCCAGACCGGCACGTTCGAGGTCGCCCTGGATCGTCGCCCGCGGCATGCCGTAGGGCACGTTGGTCAGGGCGCCGACCTTGAACCCGCGCCGCTTGAGTTCTGCCAGCGTCTCGACGGCACCGGGGTAGAGCTCAAGGTCCTGGCGGAAGAAATGGAAGAACGTATCGACGGCGGTCTCGACGTGGCGACCGGCGTCGCCGCCGAGGGCGTGCAGCATGGCGCCGAAGGCGTCTTGCGTGTTGACCTCTTCGAGGCCGCCGCGCGTTTGCATCTCGAGGTCGGTGGCGACTTGTGCGGCGCCGTCGATGTCGGCGCGGTCGCCGAGGCTCGCGGCCTCGGCGACCGCGCCGAGCACCGGCTTCCAGGCCTCGACGGCGCCCAAGGGCCAGCGGACGTAGTGCCAGAGCGTCTCGCCGAGGTCGAAGCCGATCGCCGGCGCGCGCAGGTGGGCTGGGGTATCGGGATTCATCGGCGCTATCCTCTCCTATGCCTCATGCGTCGCCGGGCCAGTCAGTGTCGGTGAGGTCTTCTCTCTCGGCCTCTTCCTTGAGGCTCTCGACCCTGCCGGTCGCAGTCGATGGCGTGACGCTCGACGTCGGCCCGCATCTCCTCGAGGTTCCTGATGCCGGCCGGCGGGACCGCGGACGCCTTGCAGGCGCCGGAGAGACCGTGCCGGCGGCGTCGGTGAGAAGCGAGTGAAGAAGGGTGGCCCATGATTCCCGCAGGATACGGAGCGAAGCGGGGGCGGTCAAACTGCGCTTCTCTCGCCGAAGAGCGGGCGCAGCTTCTCGACGGCGGCTTCGAGGACTTCGGACGCGTGATCACCGGCACTCCTGGCTCTCGTGGCTTCGACATCGGCCGCTTGCCAAAGGTCTCGCAGGGAATCCCGCGATTCGAACAACAGGAGGCCGATGTCGTACCGTGCGCCACCTCGCTTGGTGAGTCTTGGGTCCTGCTTCAGCTTCTCGGACAGGTCATCGTAGAGACTGCTCATGGCTTCTCCCTCCCAAGGGACCGCAGCCACTTCTCTTGAGTGATCGCGTACATCACCCGTTCGCGACCGCTCCAGGTGAGGCGGCTGCGCAGACAAAGGCCGTACTTCTCGACCAGGGCGATCGAGGCCACGTTCCTCGGGTCGATCACGGCCACGATCTCGGGCAGGTCGAGTGTGCGGAAGCCGTAGGCCAGCACCAGCCGGCACAGCTCGGACCCCAGGCCTTGGCGCCACCGACCGCGTTCGAGCACATAGCCAACGTTGACGTGGTCCATCTCGGCGATGTGGTGCAGCCCGGCGAAGCCGATGACTCCACCGTCTGGTTTGCCCACCACAGCCCAGTCGCCGAAACCGTGCTCACTCCAGTGCTCGTTGATGTCGGCGATCCGCCTGGCGGTCTCGGCGATGTCGCCGTCAGGCCCGGGGGCCCAGAAGCGCATCACGGCGGGATCCCCCACACTTCGGTACAGTGCCGGAGCGTCGTCGGGACTCAGAAACCGCAGAGAGAGCCGTTCGCCCGAGGGCGCTCGACCGAACGCTGTATCGGATGCCGTCACCTTTCACCCTCACGCTGCTTGTGGCCGGCTCGCTGCGCTCCTCGGATCCCCGAAGTCGCCCGGTAGGTCTTGTCCTCGCCCGTCCAGTGTTCGACGTCGGACTTGCGCCGGTCCGTCAGGGATGCCTTCTAGGGAAGGATCTCGGAGCTTTCGGGCACAGCGTGCTCGGGCAGCGTGCCGGTCGCGTCGGCGGCGACCGTCAGGCGCACAACACCCGGCTGGATGCTCGCCACCTGAGCGGCCGGCACGTATCGCGGGCGGTCAAGGTAGTTGTGCGCCAGGGCCGGTCCGCCGTGGTGGGTGATCGCCAGCCCGTCGAAGATGTCGATGCCGCGTTCGCCGACGGTGTCGAACACCTCGCCGATCTCGATTCCGTCGGCCGACAGCACGCGCCAGTGCCGCTCGATCATCAGCCACGAGACGGTCGTTGCGTCGTCTGCCATCAAACGCTCCTTTTCGATGTTCGCACCCGACCCTGTCCGCGCATCGCGCGAAACACTTGCGGATTCTCCTGCTTTCCGCCTGACGCGTGACCGACAGGCTGGAGTGAGCGCTGCGCACATCCGCGTGGCACCCGGCCCAGTCGCTGAGCGTTCGCGGTTGGTGGACCTACATCGGAGGACTACCGGCGGCGGCTGCGACCCGGAACTCGACGATCCGGCGGATCAGACCTGCAGGCAGGGGCTGTGCAAGGGGGAACTGCACCGAGCCCCTTCCGCTCTTGTAGGGCGTGAGTTCCTCTTCGAAGGCCTCGATCCCGCTCGAAGTCGGATAGAAGCCGATATGCCTCTCGTAGCCCGCGAAGTGGACCAGGTGCCTGCCATTGAGGTCGAACGTGGGGATCGCGTAGCTGATCGACTCCGTCGCGTCGGGGGCTGATCTCTTGACCAGCGCCCTCATCTCCTCCAGCACCGTCTGGGTCTCGGCCGGGAACTCGGCGATGTAGGCGTCGATGGAGGTGGCGGTCGATCTCTTCAACATCGCGTGCACCTGCTTGTCAGTCGTGTCCCGGTATCCGCACGGTACCCGCGCATCGCCATCGCTGCACGCGCACGGGATCGGTCGCCCACCGCGCGAGCGATCGCCTGCGCCAACCGTTTGCACGCGGCCTCCTTGGGCACTCGTCACGTGCGCCCCAGAGTGTTGCTCATTTCTGTACGAAATGGCAGAATATCGTGCAAGAAACGTCACAGAGCCCTTCGCCGCACCTTGCCGTTGCGTGGCGTAGAGTGACGCAGACCGAGCGGACCAGCGCAGGGAGTGTCAGCCATGACCAGGATCGTCTTCATCGGTGCAGGCAGCGTGGAGTTCACGCGCAATCTCCTCGGCGACATCCTCACCTTCCCCGAGCTTGCCGACGCCGAGATCGTACTGCACGACATCAACGTCGAGCGGCTCGAGACGGCGCGCGCGATGGCACAGTGGACGAACGACGCCGTGGGGGCGCGGGCGCGTATCGAGACGCACCTCGACCGGCGCCGGGCGCTCGACGGCGCCGATTTCGCGATCAACACGATCGAGGTCGGCGGCATCGCCGCGACGCGGCTCGACTTCGAGATCCCGGCGAAACACGGGCTGCGCCAGACGATCGCCGACACGTCGGGAGTGGGCGCCATCTCGCGCGCGCTGCGCACGATCCCGGTCATGAGCGGTATCGCCGACGACATGGCCGAGCTCTGCCCGCAGGCGTGGATGCTCAACTACACCAACCCCATGGCGATGAACTGCTGGGCCTGGTACGCGGGCTCGCTGCACGCCAACATCGTCGGGCTCTGTCACTCGATCCAGAACACGGCTCGTCAGGTCGCCGGGTACGTGGGCGTGCCGTCCGACGAGATCACCTTCTACGGCGCCGGCGTGAACCACATGAGCTGGGTGCTGCAGCTCGAACGCGACGGGGAGGACCTCTACCCGCTGCTCGACGCGGCGATCGCGGCCGACCCCGAAGGGATCGGCCGCACCGTGCGCGTGCAGATCTACAAGCTCTTCGGCTACTTCCCGACCGAGTCGTCGGAGCACTTCGCCGAGTACGTGCCCTGGCTGATGCGCGACGACGCCGAGATCGAGCGCCTGCGCATCCCGGTCGACGAGTACATCCGCCGCAGCGAGGAGAACCTCGAGTTCTACGCCGACGAGGTGCGCAAGCTCGCCGGCGGCGAGCCGTTCGAGATCGAACGTTCCGGTGAGTACGCCTCGCTGATCATCCACTCGATGGTCACCGGGCAGCCGCGCACCGTGTACGGCAACGTGCGCAACACCGGGCTGATCACCAACCTGCCGGCCGACGCCTGCGTGGAGGTGCCCTGTCTGGTCGATCGCGCCGGCCTGCAGCCGACGTACGTCGGCCAGCTGCCGGCGCAGTGCGCCGCGCTCGACCGCACGTTCCTCAACGTGGTCGAGATGACCGTGCGCGCGGCCCTCGAAGAGCGCCGCGCCCACGTTCTGCAGGCGGTGGCCCTCGACCCCAACGCTGCAGCGACGCTCTCGCTGGCACAGATGGAAGCCATGGTCGACGAGCTGCTGGCCGCGCACGGCGATCTGCTCCCGGCCGGTCTGGTGGCCAAGGCGTGAGCGACGACCTCGACCTGCTCGTCATCGGCGACGCCAACCCCGACGTCGTCCTCACCGGTGTGCCCGGGGAGCTTGGCTATGGGCAGGCCGAGCAGCTCGTCGAGTCCGGCACGCTGACGGTCGGCGGCTCGGCCGCCATCCTCGCCTGCGGAGCGGCGCGGTTGGGCCTGAGCGTGGGCCTGGTGGCGGCGGTCGGCGACGATGCCGCCGGTCGCTTCATGCTTGACGAGCTGCGGGCTCGCGGGGTCGACGTCCGCGGCTGTCACGTGGTCGAGAACGTGCCCAGCGGGCTAACGGTCAACCTGACGCGCGGCGACGACCGCGCCGTGCTGACTTCGACGGGGTCGATCATGGTGCTCGAGGCGGCCATGGTGGAGCGTGCGCTGCTGCGCAGCGCGCGCCACGTCCACGCCAGTTCGTTCTTCTTGCAGGCAGCGCTGGCTGCCGGTCTTAGAGGCCTCTTCGACGAGACCCTCGCTGCAGGGGCGAGCACCTCGCTGGACACCAACTGGGATCCCGATGAGCGTTGGGACGGCCCCTTGAACGACGTCTTGGCGGCCGTCGACATCCTCTTCGTGAACGAGGAAGAGGCGCGAGCGATCGCCGGAGTCGCCGGCGACGCGGAGGTGGCCGCGCAGGCGCTCGCGAAGCGTGGTCTTCTGCCGGTCGTCAAGCGCGGCGTCGAGGGTGCGCTCGCCTGGGAGGGAGGGCGGGCGCTGCGTGCCGCAGCGCCCTTCGTCCGGATCGCCGACGCCGTCGGCGCCGGCGACAGCTTCGATGCCGGCTACCTCTGCGGTCACCTGGGCGGCCGGGACACGGCCGCAAGCCTCGCCCTGGCGGTCGCCTGCGGAACGCTCTCGACGCGGCTCGGCGGCGGCGTCGACGGTCAGGCGACGCTCGCCGAGGCCGAGGCGGCCCTGCGGTGAGCCAAAGGCGGCCGCTGACGACCCTGCGGGCCGCGCACGTTGGCCGCGAGAACGTCACCGAACTGCTTCTCGATCTCGTTGCTGCGAACCGGCAGGGCACGGCGGTTGGGCTGACGTCGATCTGCTCGGCACATGCGTACGTCATCGAGGCGGCGATGCGGCACGCCGCGCGCAACGAGACGATCGTGTGCATCGAGTCGACCTCCAACCAGGTCAACCAGTTCGGCGGCTACACGGGCATGACGGCGGCGGCTTTCCGCGACTTCGTCGCGGCGCACGCCGCCGCCGCCGGCCTGCCGCGCGAGCGCGTCCTCCTCGGCGGCGATCACCTGGGCCCCCACCCGTGGCGGAACGAGTCTGCGGGAGTGGCGATGGCCAAGGCCCGCGACCTCGTCCGGAGTTGCGTCGCCGCCGGCTACGCGAAGATCCATCTCGACGCGAGCATGCGCTGCGCCGATGACCCCGGCGCCGAGGCGGCGCCGCTTCCCGAGGAGATCGCCACGCAGCGGACGGCGGAGCTGTGCGCGGCGGCCGAAAAGGCCGCCGCGCAGTTGCCTGCCGGCTCGCCGGCGCCGCTCTACGTCATCGGCACCGAGGTGCCCACACCCGGGGGCGAGCAGGCCGGCCAGGCCGGGCCATCCGTGACGCCCGTGGCGGACGTCGAGCGTACTCTCGACTTGACCCGCGAGGCGTTCCAGCGCGCCGGCCTCGCCGGCGCCTGGGAACGCGTCATCGCCGTCGTGGTGCAACCCGGCGTCGAGTTCGGCGATGCCACGGTGAACGCCTACGACCGCGGCGCGGCGGGCGCGCTTTCGACCTTTGTCGAGAGTCGACCGGGACTGGTCTACGAGGCACATTCGACCGACTACCAGAGTGGCGAAGCGCTGCGCGGGCTCGTCAAAGACCATTTCGCCATCCTCAAGGTCGGTCCGTGGCTGACGTTCGCGTTCCGCGAAGCGGTCTTCGCGCTCGAGGAGATCGAGGAGCGGCTCCCTGGCGACCGCAAGGAAGTCGAGCGATCGCACCTGCGCGACGTGCTCGACCAGGCCATGGTGCGCGACCCGCGGTACTGGGTCGACTACTACAGCGGCAGCGAGGAAGAGGTGAAGCGCAAGCGTGCCCTGAGCTACAGCGACCGCTGCCGCTACTACTGGCCGCAGCCCGAGGTGCAGGCGGCGCTCGCCCGGTTGCTGCGCAACCTCCACGAGCGCCCCATCACGCTAGCGCTCATCTCCGAGTTCCTGCCCGAGAGCTCCAGCTTCGTCGGCGAGGGTCGACTGCCTGCCGAACCTGTGGCATTGATCCATCACCACATCGAGCGCGTGCTGGACCTGTATACGGCCGCCGGCGACGAGCTCGCTGACCAAGGC
>Ga0315283_10005602_pt1 | contig 11109 bp, 9 predicted proteins | sample YL17G09_0_MG_FD_204541 | JGI IMG/M metagenome (GOLD analysis project Ga0315283, IMG submission 204541) | Sediment microbial communities from Yellowstone Lake, YNP, Wyoming, USA - YL17G09_0 | ecosystem: Environmental > Aquatic > Freshwater > Lake > Sediment | place: USA: Wyoming | collected...
TATAAGCTTCATTGTTTAATGGTTAAGGGTTAAGGGTTAAGGGTTAAGGGTTAAGGGTTAAGGGTTAAGGGTTAAGGGTTAAGGGTTAAGGGTTAAGGGTTAAGGGTTAAGGGTTAAGGGTTCTATCTAAAAATAACGATTAACTAACGATTAACTAACGATTAACGAAGAACCATTTACAGGCAAAAGTTATTAATCAGAATCCAAGGATTTTCTCATAGGTTGATTTATCAGAAACAACCTTTAAAGCCTTTCCAATAACTGGATCCCCTTCATTCAGAATCCTGAAATATTCATTTATGTTCCAGAGGTTTGATGCTACGAAAGCTTTCAGAACCTTTAGAATTTCATCCTTTGAAATCTGAAACTGAGCATCATTATATTTCACACCTGAATCTTCAGCTTTCTTTATGAAATCTGCTATATCTCCGGAGGAGAAGCTGAATTTTTCCTTAAATTCATCAAAGGTTACAAATTCCGAATTGAGCCTGCCTCTGTTCCTGTCGGAAAATTCCAGAGTATAAGAATTAATCATTCCTTTCCTTATAAGGCTCCTGTAATAATCAGAATAATTTGATGTATCAGCAGGAATGAACAGATCAGGCATGATCCCTCCTCCGCCATAAACAGTTCTTTTATTTATCAGAGTCCTGAATTTAAGCGAATCAGGAAAATGGATGCTGTCAGCTGTCATAAGTTCACCGTCGGTGTAACGCTTATAGAAGTTCTCAAGATATTTATCATATCCTTCATCATAAGGGCTCTGAATAAGTCTGCCGGTCGGTGTATAGTATCTTGCAACCGTAAGACGGATCATGGAGCCGTCATTCAGATAAAACGGGTTTTGAACAAGTCCTTTCCCGAATGTTCTTCTCCCGACAACCACTCCCCGGTCCCAATCCTGGATTGCCCCGGCAAAAATTTCACTTGCCGAAGCGGATCCTTCGTCAGTAAGTACAGCGATCCGTGCATTTGCAAGCTGGCCAGCTCCGGAAGATGTATAATCCTGCCTTGGAGTTTTCCGTCCACTCAGATAAACAATCAGTTTCTTGTCAGTGAAAAATTTATCGGCCATATCTGTTGCTGCGATCATATACCCCCCGCCATTGCCACGAAGGTCGAGAACAAGATTTGTCATATCACTTTTCTTCAGACTATCCACTGCTTTCATGAACTCTTTCAGCGTTATTGCAGCAAACTTATTAAGTTTTATATAACCAGTCTGTTTATCAAGCATATAAGCTGCATCAAGACTGTAAATTGGTATTTTATCCCTTATGATTGTAAAATCGAGAATCCCTTTTTCACCTTTTCTGTAAATGCTAAGGCTTACTTTTGTACCTTTCATTCCCATAAGCCTGCTTCTCACCCCGGAAGTCGAGATTCCTATTCCGGTGACTTTTTCACCATTTATGACCACTATCCGGTCACCGGAATGCAATCCAACTTTTTCAGAGGGCCCGCCAGGAATTGGTTCAATGACTATTATAGAGTCGCGGAGCAGGTTGAAATGAATTCCTATTCCCTCAAAATTGCCGTTAAGCGGTTCGTTCATCTCCTTTACATCCTTTGCCGAGATGTAAACCGAATGAGGATCGAGATTCCGCAGCATTTCAACAATTGTCTTCTCTGTCAGTTTGTTAAGATCAGTACTGTCAACATACCAGGCATCTATAAGTCCAAGTGTTCTTCCGAACTTAAATGTGTTATCATTAAGTGCCTGAGAAAATCCCGGAATACATGAGAATAAAACTATAATTGATATTATCTTAAATCTCTTCATCTTATACTTTTTACTTTTATCTTTTGTCTTTAATCGCCTTCTGTATACCGCTTATCTTCCTTATTCCCATTCAATTGTCGATGGAGGTTTGGAGCTGATATCATAGACGACCCTGTTAATACCTTTTACTTTATTAATTATCTCATTTGATATTATGCCAAGAAAATCGTATGGCAGATGTGACCAGTCAGCAGTCATCCCGTCAGTTGATACTACTGCCCTCAGAACGGCTGCATTCTCATAGGTACGTTCATCACCCATGACCCCCACCGACTGAACCGGAAGGAGTATTACTGCTGCCTGCCAGACCGAATCATACAGACCATGCTTTTTAAGACCTTCAATGAAGATCTGATCCGCTTCCTTCAGAATATCAAGTTTTTCTCTTGTCATGGAACCAAGAAGCCTTATTGCAAGGCCAGGTCCCGGAAACGGATGTCTTTTCAGGATTGCATCAGGCAATCCAAGGGCATAACCAACCTTTCTAACCTCATCCTTAAAAAGTAACCTGAGAGGTTCAATAACTTTCAGATGCATTTTTTCAGGAAGACCACCGACATTATGATGTGATTTTATTGTGGCAGAAGGACCATTTACTGAAACTGACTCAATAACATCGGGATAAATTGTACCCTGGGCCAGCCATTTAACATCTTTTACTTTATGAGCTTCTTCCTCAAATACTTCTATGAAGACTCTTCCAATTATCTTCCTTTTACTCTCAGGATCACTCACACCTTCCAGCTGATCAAGAAATCTGTCCACTGCCCTTACTCCCACAATATTAAGACCAAGATCTTTGTAAGATTCCATTACGGTTTCAAATTCATTTTTCCTGAGAAGTCCGTTATCAATGAATATGCAGGTCAGGTTAATACCTATTGCCTTGTGCAGGAGTGAAGCGGCTACAGAGGAATCAACACCGCCTGAGAGACCAAGGATAACCTTGTCATTTCCGATACTCTTCCGGAGGTTAGAAACTGTGGATCCTATAAATGAATCAGGAGTCCAGTTTTGAGAACAGCCACAGATATTTACAACAAAATTTCTTATTATCTGTAACCCTTCGGTTGTATGATAAACCTCCGGATGGAACTGGATCCCCCATGTTTTCTCGTTACTGATTTTATATGCCCCGGCTTTGACTGAAGCTGTTGATCCGGTTATTTCATAACCATCAGGAAGATGTTCAATTGTGTCGCCATGTGACATCCACACCTGTGTCCCCGGTTTTAATCCATTGAAAAGAGGATCGGTTTCATTCAGATGAATGAGATTAGCCCTGCCATATTCTCTGGTTCTGGAAGGTAACACTTCGCCGCCGTAATTTTGTACGAGGAGCTGGGCGCCGTAGCAAACACCCAATAATGGTATTCTTCCCTTTATACCTGTGAGTTCCGGCTTCGGGGAATTACTATCGCGAACAGAATACGGACTTCCTGAAAGAATAACACCTTTTACATTTTCATCAGGAGCAGGAAAACTATTACATGGATATATTTCACAATATACCGATATTTCCCGTATTCTTCTGGCTATAAGCTGAGTATATTGAGATCCGAAATCAAGTATTAAAATCTTTTCCTGCACTAAAATTCCTCCGGATGAAATCAGTTATACTATAATCTTTTGTTAACCTTTTTATTCCCTTGTATTTAAACTTTTTTTCTTACCATAAAGGGATTGAAGTAAGCACAAGGTAACATAAAGGATTTTTAAGTAGCCGCAAAGATAGTATTCTTTTTTATGTGATCTGAATATTACCTATATCATAAGTTGTACCATCTATGGCAGGAATTGTTGCCGGAAAAATAGATTTTGCTTCATCAACTAATCCCTTGATGTCTCTGTACCGTGCTGAAAAATGACCGATCATTAAGGTTTCCGCCTTAGCTTCAAGTGCAACCTTTGCGGCATCAACAGTCGTTGAATGCTTTGTCATTTTTGCCAGATCTGACATGCTTTTATCAAAAGTGGCTTCATGGTAAAGGAGGGTCACTCCGCTTACAAATGAAGGAAGTCGTTTGAAAAACATTGTATCACTGCAGTATGCATAAGATAAAGCTTCAGGAGGGGAGAGTGTTATTTCTTCATTTTTTATTAACAGACCCTCCATTGAAATGAAATCTTCCCCTTTCTTGATTGCAGGAATTCTTGATGTAGGAATTTTATATTTTTCAATACACTCTTTAATAATATTTCTATCCGGAGGTTTTTCCCTGAAAAGGAATCCATAAGCTTCTATTCTGTGTTTAAGAGGGAAAGCTGTTACAGTAATATGCTTATCCTCATAGATTCTGACAGGATCTTTTCCGGCAAGGGGAACAAACTCAATTTCAAAATTCAGATTTATATCAAAGTCTCTCAGGTGGGAGTTTAGCAGCTGATGATAGTTGGCAGGAGCGTGAAGATGAAGCGGAGCTTCCCTTCCCATAAGGCTAAATGTGGATAATAGTCCATAAAGTCCGAAGATATGATCCCCATGGATATGACTGATAAAAATATTATTTATTTTTCCGAATCTGATTTTACATTTCCGGAGTTGCATCTGGGTTCCTTCTCCGCAGTCGATTAAAAACAACCGCTCATGTACATTGAGCACATGAGCGGATGGATATCTTTGTGATGTCGGTAATGCAGAACTACTGCCAAGTATGGTCAGCTTCATCGGCACTCTGCAATACTTAATTTTATGATATCATTTTTTCAGCATCAGCAACCGACTCTGTAATTTTGAGTACAGTATCGAGCTGAGAAATAGTTATTAGTCTTTCAACTGCTTCACTTAATCCGCAGAGAATGAAAGTACCGCCGGCATTTTTGCACAGCCTGTTTGCTACCAGTATGGCGCTAAGACCAGAAGAGTCGCAATACTGACATTTTTTAAGGTCAAGGATGATATTCTTCTCGCCCTTTCCCGAAATAAGCACAAGTTCAGATTTGAGTGCAGGTGCTATATGTGTATCAAGCTTATCCGACTCGATCTGGATCAATGTGCTGTTATTCCGGCTTTTGATATTAAAATCCATAGTTATAGTTTTAATAGCCTAAATTTAACTATTTTTTTCTATTTCTTGGATGCTTTATTAGCTTTTTCTTCCATTTCTTCCTTTAGGGCAGCAAGCTGAGTAATATCTCCAAGGGTTGTCTTTTCAACATTAGGTTTAGCTTTTCTTGGGGATTTCTTTGATGGTTCAGCTTCCGCTTTCCGTGGAGTCGATTCAGAAGCTTTCTTTTCATCCTCATAAACCCTGCTGTGAGAAAGTATTATTTTCTTGGCCGACTTGTTGAATTCGATCACTTTGAAAAGCATTCTTTCATCAACTTTTCCTATAGTTCCTTCCTCTTTCACAAGATGTTTCGGAGTAACAAATCCTTCCACCCCGTAAGGAAGAGCAATTATTGCCCCTTTATCGAAAACTTCAACAACGGTACCTTCATGAATGGAATCTATAGTAAACAGGCTTTCAAAAACATCCCACGGATTCTCTTCAAGCTGTTTGTGTCCAAGGCTGAGACGTCTGTTATCTTTATCTATTTCAAGCACTGAAACTTCAATCTCAGAATCGATTGAAGTGAACTCTGCAGGATGTTTGATCTTTTTTGTCCATGAAAGGTCAGAAATATGAATCAGTCCGTCAACTCCCTCTTCTATTTCAACAAAAACACCAAAGTTTGTAAAGTTCCTCACCTTAGCTGTATGTTTGGAACCAACAGTATATTTATCGTCGATATTCTGCCATGGATCCGGCTTAAGCTGCTTAATTCCCAGCGACATTTTACGCTCGGTCCTGTCGAGTGTCAGAACAACTGCTTCAACTTCATCTCCCACCTTAAGGAAGTCTTGTGCGCTGCGGAGATGCTGAGACCATGACATCTCAGAAACATGAATCAGACCCTCAACACCGGGAGCTATTTCAACAAAAGCTCCGTAATCGGCCATAACTACTACTTTTCCTTTCACCTTATCACCTACTTTAAGATCAGGATCGACTGAATCCCATGGGTGAGAAGTAAGCTGTTTCAGTCCAAGGGCTATACGTTTTTTATCATCATCAAAATCAAGTATAACCACATTCAGTTTCTGATCAAGCTGCACAATTTCTTCGGGGTGGTTAACTCTGCCCCATGAAAGATCGGTAATATGTATAAGACCGTCGACGCCTCCCAGGTCTATAAAGACTCCATAAGAAGTAATATTTTTGACTGTTCCTTCAAGAACCTGTCCTTTTTCAAGTTTGGCAATAATCTCTTTCTTCTGCAGTTCAAGTTCAGCTTCGATAAGAGCTTTATGTGATACCACAACATTCTTGAATTCCTGGTTGATCTTCACAACCTTGAATTCCATTGTTTTACCAACAAATACATCATAGTCGCGGATCGGTTTCACATCGATCTGTGAACCGGGAAGGAATGCTTCAATTCCGAAAACATCAACAATCATACCTCCCTTTGTTCTGCACTTAATGTAACCAGTAATAATTTCATCCTTTTCAAGAGAAGCATTTACGCGATCCCATGAATTTATTGCTCTTGCTTTTTTATGAGAGAGAAGAAGCTGCCCTTTTTTGTCTTCCTGGCTTTCAACATACACTTCCACTGTGTCGCCCACTTTCAGGTTCGGATTATACCGGAATTCGTTAAGACTGACGACTCCCTCTGATTTATATCCAATGTTGATAACAACCTCACGCGGTGTCATCTGGATCACAGTTCCGATAACAACCTCATCAACAGCTACTGTTGATAGGGTCTGGTCGTACAGGTTTTCATATTCCTTGTGCCTGGGAGAATTCCTGAGCTCTTCGTTTTCAAAACCTACCCAGTCAAAATCATCAGCTGAGGGGAGACTCTTTATTTCAGCTTTGACTTCAGCCAATTCAACCTCCTTCTCAGATTCAGGTTCAGAACCTGAATCTATGACTTGTAATTCAGTCAGAATCAATTCATCTGCCTGTTCAGCTTCTTCATTGACAACTTCATGAACTTCTGCCGATGTCTCTTCCAAGTCATGCAGAACAGGAGCTTCATCCAAGGCAGAAATGATTTCTTCCTCAATTACCTGTTTTACAACTTTTTCTTTTATCTCTTTTACTTTAGCTTTTTTTGCCGGTTTGAGTCCGTCTTCAATGTTTTCAACCTTTTCTTTTTTGACAGGTTTTTTCTTGTTTTCAGTCATAATAGTAATAAAATGGACTAATAATTAATAAGTTAGACATTATTTTGTTAAAAAGTGGATGCAAAGGTAGTTTTTTTTATTGAAAAGACACAATATAATATAAGTTTTTCACGCTGTTATTAAAGGTTAGCTATCAGCTATCAGAGATCAGCTATCAGCTGCACGCACTGAACTCCCTGGCATATTGCCATGAACAATGTTCAGGCCTTACTTCTGAAAGCCGACTGCTGACTGCTGACTGCTGACTGCCGACTGCCGACTGCCGACTGCTGACTGCCGACTGCCGACTGCTTTTATTATTCAGATGTTCGATTATCTTTGTAGAAACATATAAATTCAGATTTAAACCTTCCATTTATTATGAAGATTGCAGTTATAGGAACAGGTTATGTAGGGCTGGTTACCGGAACTTGTTTTGCCGAAACCGGGATAAATGTCGCATGTGTAGATAATGACCTGAAGAAGATCCAATTATTGAAAAACGGGCAAGTGCCAATTTACGAACCTGGCCTTGAAACTTTGCTGGTACGTAATATTGAAAAGGGAAGACTCTCTTTCACAAATGATATAAAGGAGGCAATCGACGATTCTGAAGTGATCTTTATTGCCGTTGGAACACCTCCCGGGGAGGATGGCAGTGCTGATCTTAAACATGTATTAGCTGTTGCTGCTGAAATTGGCAGGTACATGAAAAGCTATGTTGTTGTTGCTACAAAAAGTACAGTCCCTGTCGGTACTTCAGAAAAGGTAAGGAAAGCAATGGTTAATGAGCTTAAAATACGCAAATCTGATATAACTTTTGATATTGCATCGAATCCTGAGTTTCTCAAAGAAGGATCTGCGGTGGAAGACTTCCTTAAACCGCAGCGAATCATTGTCGGAGTCGACAGCGAAAAAGCAGGGGAAATTATGAAACGGCTTTATATGCCCTTCCTCATGAATAACCGTCCGGTAATCTTTATGGATATCCCTTCGGCAGAACTTACCAAATACGCTGCAAATGCCATGCTCGCAACCCGGATAAGTTTTATTAACGAAATTGCCAACTTATGCGAATTGCTTGGCGCTGACATCAACTGTGTCAGAAAAGGGATTGGCAGTGACTCAAGGATTGGTAACCGTTTTATCTATCCCGGTTCGGGATATGGAGGTTCCTGTTTTCCAAAAGATGTGAAAGCAATTCTTAAAACAGCTTCAGATCTGGGTTATGATCTTAAAGTTATTTCTGCTGTTGAAAGAGCCAATGAGTATCAGAAAAGAGTAATATTTAACAAAATTGACAGCTATTTTAAGCATGATCTTAAGAAAAAAACAATAGCTGTATGGGGATTATCTTTCAAGCCAAAAACTGATGACATTAGGGAATCATCATCAGTTTACCTTATTGAAAAGCTGCTGGAAGCTGGCGTTAATGTCCGTGCCTATGATCCGGCTGCAATGGAAGAGACAAAAAAAGTGTTAAAAGAAGGTATTTATTTTGCTGATGATCCTTTCGATGCAGTAAAAGGTGCTGATGCCCTGGCATTGATGACTGAATGGCCTGAATTCCACCTGCCTGACTTCAAAATACTTTCAGAGCTTATGAAGAGGAAGGTGATATTTGACGGCAGAAATATTTATGATCCTGAAGAACTTAGAGGAAGGGGATTTGTTTATTTTGGGATAGGAAGGAGATAAGAAGATTGCTTCTCCCACTACGCGGGATCGCAATGACAATACTAAAGACAAACGTTGCAATAATATGAAAGGAATAATACTTGCAGGTGGCTCAGGGACAAGGCTGTACCCAATAACAAGTGCCATATCAAAACAGATGCTCCCTGTTTATGATAAGCCGATGATTTATTATCCTTTATCGGTACTGATGCTGGCCGGGATCAGGGATATTCTTATCATTTCAACACCACGGGATCTTCCGGGATTCAAAAATCTCTTAGGCGATGGTTCTTCTCTTGGAATTAAATTCAGTTATATTGAACAACCCTCTCCTGACGGTCTGGCGCAGGCATTTATTCTTGGCGAAGATTTTATTGGAAAAGATTCTGTCTGCATGATATTAGGCGACAATATTTTCTACGGTCAGGGTTTTGGGAATGTTCTGCTAAAAGCCTCTGAAATAGTAAGAGGAGCATGTGTTTTCGGATATTATGTCACTGATCCGGAACGTTATGGAGTTGTAGAATTTGACAAAAACCTGAAAGCTGTCAGTATTGAAGAGAAACCTGATAAGCCAAGATCAAACTATGCGGTAACAGGCCTCTATTTTTATGACAATTCCGCTGTAAATAAAGCAAAATCTTTAAAACCATCAGTAAGAGGGGAACTTGAGATTACCGATCTGAACCGGCTCTACCTTGAAGAGGGCACGCTTGAAGTAAGGCTAATGGGAAGAGGTATGGCCTGGCTCGATACAGGTACTTATGAAAGTCTCCTTCAGGCAGCAAATTTTATTGCAACTCTCGAACAGAGACAGGGACTCAAAGCTTCCTGTGTCGAGGAAATTGCATTTAAAAGAGGATTTATAACGAAGGAACAGCTTATTGCTTTGGCAGAACCATTCAGGAAAAGTCAATATGGCAATTACCTGTTAAGAATAGCAGAAGAAGAAATAAATATGTTTGACAATTGAATCTATAAGTAAAAAATGGAAATCACTGAAACAGGCTTCAGCGGACTCATTGTTATTCAACCTAAAATATTCTCTGACAGCAGAGGCTATTTTTTTGAAAGTTATAAGCTTGAAACCTTTCTTATGGCAGGAATACCTTTTAATCCCGTTCAGGATAATGAATCTAAATCTGTCAGAGGTGTAATAAGGGGATTGCATTATCAAATGGAACCTTTCGCTCAGGCTAAACTAATAAGAGTGGTTCTTGGAAAAATCTATGATGTGGCGATCGATCTGCGCAGAAATTCTTTAACTTTCGGTAAATGGTATGGTATTGAACTCGATTCGGAAAATAAAACGCAGTTCTTCATTCCAAAAGGATTTGCCCATGGTTTTTCTGTACTCAGTGATACAGCAGTTATCCAGTATAAATGCGATAATTTATATAATCCTCAGTTTGAAAGAGGTATAAGATTAAATGATCCTGAACTTAATATCGACTGGAGGATTGGTGATCTGATCCCGATTATCAGTGAGAAGGATGTAATGCATCCGCTTTTTAAAGATGCAGAGAAGAATTTTTAATATTAAACTAAGAATATTATGGCAGTCATCCTTGTGACAGGCGCGTCGGGTCAACTTGGAAACGAGATAAGGAATTCGTCAAAGAATTATTTCGGTTATGAGTTTGTTTTCACAGATATCGACACACTTGATATAACAGACGAAGAAGCAGTCAAACAAACAATTAAAACGACGCATCCTGACTGGATAATAAACTGTGTCGCTTACAACCTTGTTGACAAAGCCGAAACAGACTATGAGAATGCGTTTAAAGTCAATGGACAGGCTGTAAAAAATCTCGCTGAATCTATTAAGGGATCGGAATCCAGATTAATCCATATCTCAACAGATTATGTCTTTGATGGAAATTCAAGCACCCCCTACAACGAAAATTCCATCACAAATCCTCAGTCAGCTTATGGTAAATCCAAACTCGAAGGCGAGAAATCTGCACTGCTGCATCATGGAACAATGATAATAAGAACATCATGGTTATATTCTTCATTTGGAACTAATTTTGTTAAGACTATTTTGAAACACGGAAAAGATAAAGAAATTCTCAGGGTTGTTTATGATCAGACTGGTACTCCCACGTATGCTGCTGACCTGTCGAATGCTATTTTATCTGTAATCTCAGGGGTGATAAGGAACCAGATTGCCTTTAATGCCGGCATTTACCATTATTCAAACGAAGGCACATGCAGCTGGTATGATTTTGCAACAGAAATCATTAATGAATCGGGATTAAAATGCAAGGTGATCCCGATCCTTTCAAAGGAATATCCGACTGCAGCGAAAAGGCCCTCTTTTTCCGTCCTTGATAAAAGTAAAATAAAAGAGAATTACGGTATTGAAATACCACATTGGAGATCAAGCCTGATTAAATGTATGAAGCTATTAAGATAAATTTGTAAATTAGGAACATGAAAGTATAGCTTTCAGCGATCAGCGGTCAGCTTTCAATGGTTTTGGATT
>Ga0315283_10005603_pt1 | contig 11108 bp, 6 predicted proteins | sample YL17G09_0_MG_FD_204541 | JGI IMG/M metagenome (GOLD analysis project Ga0315283, IMG submission 204541) | Sediment microbial communities from Yellowstone Lake, YNP, Wyoming, USA - YL17G09_0 | ecosystem: Environmental > Aquatic > Freshwater > Lake > Sediment | place: USA: Wyoming | collected...
TACCATTTGACGCGGGTAAAGGAATTCCATCGCTCCGGGTCGGGGTTGTTATCGCCAGTGAGTTTTTTATACTGTCCGTAATAAGCGGCGGATCCGGAAAACCTATTCCCTCCGGATTTGGTGACAATGTTAACCACGGCACCCATGAAATTCCCGTATTCAGCCGAAGCCCCAATTCCCGTGACTTCGACCTCTTCGAACATATCGGGAATCGGCCCTGACCAGGCCGTCCCGATCTCCGGGCTGCTTAAGTCGACGCCGTCGACGTACATACCATTATCCTCGGAGTTCGAACCGTAGGCCATGAACCGTGAAGAAGATCCGCCTCCGGCCGTAATGAATCCGGCAACCTGGTTGACGATGTCGAAATAAGTATCCCGGTTAAAGGGAAGCTTCTCGAGCGTTTCTTTGCTGTAGCTTGTCGAAAGGCCCGATTGTGTGACATCGACAACAGGAGCCTGGGCGACGACCGTCACCTCCTCCGCCATCTCCTTCGGCTTCAAGTTTACATCCTGGGTGACCGTGCTCTCCATGGAGACTAAGATAGTATCATTCTCGACCGTTTGAAACCCATCGAGCTTGAACACAATTTTGTATTTTCCGGGAGGGAGGTTGGCAAAACGATAACCTCCTCTTTCGTTTGTGGTTTGGGGGGAGACGCCGCCCATCAAGGCTGGGCTGGAGAGTTCAACCGCGACGCCGGGAAGCGGGTTCCCTTCTTCATCCGTGACGACGCCGATGACTCTCCCAGTCAGGCGTTGAGCATAGGAGCCGATTGCCAAGGCTAAGACAAGAAATACCAGAATCCCAATTTTCCCAAAAGTTCCTTTTAAGCTCATAAAACCTCCTTCGTAATATTTCGTAATATAAAGATAAGTATTTTCTTTTTCCGCGACGCGACGAATTCCTGCTCCGACCGATGAATCTACCAATTTGACCACATGGGTAATATACTTCCGGCCGCTCGGCGATGTCAAGGACAACGAAAAATGTGTCAACGCAAAGTGAAAATGTCCGGTTCTTAGCAAAATGAAAGTGTCCGGTTCTCTCATCAGGGAACGTTCCCGAAGGACATATGCCGCCAGGGATGAGCCGGGGGCGGATAGTACTTCGGGGGTTTGCGTCTTGGCTTGACCAGGACCGGCTTGGGTATCGATTTTTCGAAGAAGACCCTCCAATCCGAGCGCAGCCGAAGCTATGACGCGCTCCATTACCGGATCAAGCTCAAGCTCGATATCGACCGTAAGTCCTTCGAAGGGGAAACGACGGTTATGGTGTCCTCGCTCAGGGACGGGCTTGACGTCTGCGTCCTCGACGCTGAAGAGTTCGCCGTGACGTCCGTCCTCAGCGACCATGGCGCGCCCCTGAAATTCGAGCAGTCGGACAAAGAGCTCAAGGTGTTCCTTCCGCGGCCCTGCAAGTTCGGCGAAATCGCCGCGTTCACCTGCTTTTACAGCGGCCGGGACCCCAAGATCGGGCTGCAGTTCGCCGAGGAGACGCCGGACAATCCCAAGATGGCGTTTTCCGATTCGTTTCCCGATAACGTCCATCACTGGTTCCCCTGCTTTGACTACCCGAACGACAAAGTCACCAACGAGCTCATCGTTTCGGTCAAATCCGGCTACAAAGTCGCCGCGAACGGCCGACTGGACAGCGTCGTCGAGGACAAGGCCGCCGGGTCCGTGACGTACCATTGGTCCCAGGAACTCCCCCATTCGACGTATCTCATCTTTTTCGCGGCCGCCCCCTACGTGGTGGTCCAGGATTCGTACAAGACCCTGCCCGTGAACTACTGGGTCTATCCCCAGGACGAGAAGAAGGCCATCCCCACATATGGGAAGACGCCGATAATGATCGAGTTCTTCAACAAGACTTTCGGCTATGACTATCCCTGGCAAAAGTACGACCAGATCTCGGTCCCCTCCGGCGGAGGCGCCGAGAGCACCTCGGCCACGGCCATGACCCAACGGATCATGGTCGACGAAAAGAACGAGCCGGACTTCTCCGCCATCGGCATCGTCTCCCACGAGCTGGCCCACCAGTGGTGGGGCGATCTCATCACGCTCCGGAGCTGGGCCCATACCTGGATGAACGAGAGCTTCGGGACGTATTCGGATTACCTTTATTTCCGGTTTGAAAAGGGCGATGACGAGGGCGCCGTCAACTTGTTGGGCAAATTGAACGGCTATCTCCGGGAGGCCAAGACCCGCTATATCCGGCCGATCGTCTCCGACCGCTATGATAAGCCCGGGGACATGTTCGACGCCCATACGTATCCCAAGGGCGCCCTGGTCCTCCACATGCTGCGGAACCTGGTCGGCGACGAACCGTTCTTCAAGATCATCAGCCATTTTTTGCACCGTTACGCCTTCGATGCCGTGGACACGCATGACTTCATCCGCTCCGTGAAGACGGTCACCGGGCAAAATCTCGACTGGTTCTTCGATCAGTGGCTGTTCAAGCCCGGGCACCCGGTCTTCGACATCAGGAGCGAATGGGACGGGGCTGCGAAGGTCCTGCGGCTCAAGGTCGCGCAGGTCCAGGATTTCGCCAAGGGTGTTCCCGTGTTCAGGGTTCCCGTCGCCGTCAAAATCGTCACGGCCAAGGGGAAAGACACGAAAAAGGTCTGGATCCGCGAGCGCGAAGAGACGTTCGAATTCCCGGCCGAAACGAAGCCCCTTATTGTCCGGTTCGATGAAGGCAACACGCTCATCAAGGAAGTCTCGTTTCCCAAGGACCGCGAGGAGATCTTCTACGGCCTCATGAACGACGACGTCATCGGGAGGATGTGGGCGGCCGGGGAGCTGGCGCGCCTCAGGGCCGATTCCGCGGCGATCGAGCGCCTGAGCGCGAGTGTGGTGGGCGACCCTTTCTGGGCCGTTCGGAAGAGCGCCGTCGAGGCGCTGGCGGCGACGGGGGACAGGCGGGCGCCGGCCGTTCTCAGGAAGGCGGCCCTTGACGCGAACTCTTCGGTCCGGACGGCCGGTCTCAAAGCCCTCGGCGATCTCAAGGACCGCGACCTCATCGGGTTCTTCAAGGACCGATTCAAGAAGGACGCGAGCGACCTCGCCCGGGCCGAAGCCCTGCGGGCCATGGGCAAGACAGGCGACCCCGCGGTCGTCCCGTTCCTGAAAGAGGCTGCATCAGTTCCGTCTCACCGGGACATGGTCAGGCGTGCGGCGGAAGACGCCATAAAGCAGGTCGGAATGGCCCAGCCGATGCTGGAGGAAGGTCATCCCCGCCTCATAAAGCACCATAATATAAACTAATCTCAGCTGCGCACCCCTAATAGGGAAATTTATGCTGATAGTCAAAGAGATCGAGGCCAAGGGCGTCCTCAACAAGTCCAAGATCTACGACTATTGCGTCAATTGCTACACGGGATGCCAGCATGACTGCGCCTATTGCTATGCCAAGCTGTTCATGAGGCGCTACTCGGGCCATGAGGAGCCGTGGGGCCAATTCGTGGACGTCAAGGTCAACGCTCCCGAGCTTCTGCAGAAGCAGGTCCGCCGGGCGAAAAAGGGCGTCGTCTGGCTGTCCTCCGTCTGTGACGCCTACCAGCCGCTCGAGGCCGGATACAAGCTGACGCGCCGCTGCCTCGAGGTCCTCGCGGCCGCAGAATTCCCGGCCACGGTCCAGTCCAAATCCGTCCTGCTTTTGCGGGACATTGATGTCTTCCGCCGCTTCAAGGACATCGAGGTCGGGTTCACCATCGCCACGGACGACGACCACGTTTCCAGGCTCGTCGAGCCGGGCGCGTCACCGGTTTCCGAGCGCATCGCCGCCCTCGCCGTCCTGAAAGCGGCCGGCCTCAAGACCTACGCCTTCATAGGCCCCATCCTCCCGGCCGATCCGGAAGCCCTGGTCGCCGCCCTGGACGGCAAGGCGGACCGTATCCTCATCGACCGGATGAATTACGTCGGCCAGTTCCGGACGTTCTTCGTGCGGCACAAGATGGAGCGTGCGATGACGGATGCCTTCTTCGCGGACATGACCCGCCGCCTGGCCGGAGAGCTGAAGAGGCGCCGGATGGCTTTCGAGGTCGTCTTCTGACCTTGCGTTCTTCCACATCCGCGAACTCGACGCCTGCATCCGTCTCTTCCGGGACAAGTGCTTTAAGTTCCCGGACTGAGCAAGGGCGGCGCTCATTCAGTCGTTGGAAAAGAAAGCCGATCCATGCTAACCCAAGTTCGACCGTTACTTACTGTGAAATTTACTGAATAATTTCGATAAGGCCTCAGGATCGGTGGACTTTGACAATTTTTTCCGACGTGTGATATAAGGCACAGGAAGGAATTCAAAGTGAGAAGCGGACTGCGGATCGGAGAAGTCAGCCTGCCTCGGGCGCTCTGGATAGGCGTCTTTATATTGGCCATCTCCATCATCATGTCGTTCTGGTGGCCGTTCCCGGCGGCAAGGCTCCTCCCCGCGGCGCAATCCGTTGTGCTTGTTCTGCTTTCTTTTGGCTGCGGCTACATCGACGCCAGCCTGGGGATGGGCTATGGGTCAACTCTGACCCCACTCCTCCTACTCTTGGGATATCAGCCCCTGGAAGTCGTGCCGGCCATCATCGCCTCTCAATTCGCCGCCGGCGGCATCGCCGCCTGGGCCCATCATTTTATCGGCAATGTCGATCTCCATCCAAGAAACCGGGCCTTTAGGGTTGCCTGCTTGCTGGCCTCAACATCGCTCTTGGGAACGGGCGCAGGTGCGTTGGTCGCACTCTACCTTCCAGCACTCTACCTCCAGGTCTGGGTTGGATTGCTGGTGTGTGCCATCGGCATCGCTACCATAGCCCTTAAACGCCGGCATTTTCCTTTTTCGTGGAAGCGGATTGTGTCTCTAGGCATTTTTGCGGCCTTCAACAAAGGCTCCACGGGAGGCGGCTACGGGCCCGTTGTGATGGGCGGGCAGCTCTTGGCTGGAGTAAGCGGCAAGAACGCCGTAGGAATTACAACTCTTGCCGAGAGCCTCTCCTGCATCGTCGGTGTCGTCATTTATCTCTTCGCACCCCGAGAAGTCCGCTGGCATCTTTCTCCCTTCCTTATCGCAGGCGCAGTGGCCGCTGTCCCCTTTTCGACAGTTACGGTGGCCGCGCTCCGGCCTCATCATCTGAGAGGTGCAATCGGCATCCTAACTTTTACACTTGGCTTGTTGATCCTGTTGAAGGTTTTCATTTTCTGAGCCCCTTTCGCCATGCCTGAGAGGCCGGGCAAAGACCTCATAAACCGCCAGAGCAAAAAAGACGGGATGGGAACTCGATACCTTTGAATATCCGAGCGCCAGCGGGAGGCCGATCGAAGTGGCGAAATAACTGGAAATCCTACAGGCCTCGATGAAAGCATGGGCGTTGGCGTATAGCCCGTAATAGCGGACTATGACCTGGCCTTTATCGGGAATATGGGATGTCACACGGGCGAGATCAAAGCGCTTGGCGAATTACGAAAACAGATCGGGGTGCAGAAGGAAACCGCGCCCTCCTATTTCCAGGGATAGAGCAAGTAGAGATGGGCCAGGCGCCCAGTTTCCCCAATGAAGATGGTCCCGTCGGGTCCCGCGACCATCGACTCGGCCTCGTAGGCCAGCCAGGCGTAGTAGGGCGTCCGGTTGACGTGGAGCATGCCGCCGCTCTCGAACGAGCCCGCCTGGGTTCGGTAGACGAAGACGCGGGCGGAGCCGCCCGGCTCGCCGCCGACTCCCCACAGGTCGCCGTCCTGGCTGAAGGCCAGCCCACGGATCCGTTGCTGCCAGATGGGCTTCCCCAGGTTCTGGATCTTCATCGTTTCCGGATCGAAGCGGAAGACGAAACCGTCGGATGTCCCGCCGTAGATGGCCCCGTCTCGGCTCAGGACCATGGCGTCGACGATGGCCTTGTATTCCCGTCCCCTCTCGCAGGGGATGCGGTGGTCAGGATGTTGGGTGAGATCTCCTGTTCCGGGCCAATAGTCGAACAGCGCTCCGTAGTCTCCCGTCCCCCAGACCCGGCCCTTCGCATCGAGCACGAGCGCCCGCGGGATGCTGCGGAAAGGTTCTTCGCTGAGAGGGGAGCCGCAGATCGGTCCTTTGTCCACGATCTTTCCGGTCTTGAGGTCCACGACGAAGAAATGCCCCCCGGGGAAGGTCACACCGTAGAGAACCCCGTTCCCGTAGATCAGCGAAACGACGCTTTCGCCGGGGACGGCGACACCGAGGTCCAGGGCGAAGGGGAGAGGCCTGGACGGATCGGGCGTCTGCATCCGATTGCGGCTCTGGAGCTCTTTCCCCGACTCGAACCGGTAGATATGTCCGCCCGCATAACCCTTGTAGCGCAGCAGGACGTCCTTTCCCCGTTCATCGATTCGGCCCTGGTTGAAGAGCGACGTCCCGATGTAGATCGATCCGTCGGGCGCCGCGGCCAGGGCGTGGAAAATGCTCTCCTGGCCGGGCAGGTGGCCCAACGGGAAGACATGGCCCCATTTCGGGTCGAGGACAAAGAGGTGGGCCCGTTTTCCGGAGGTCCCTCCGTAGAGGCAGCCGTCGGCGCCGAAGACCAGGGAGGTGATCGCGCATTCGCCTGGCGGGATCACGTCCAGGGGAGGCCGGCCGAGGACGCGTAGGTCCAGCCGCAGCGGGTTGGCCGAGTACATCGTCGTTTCCTGGGCCGCCAGGCCAGGGGCGAGGGTCAGGAGGACTATCGCCAGGCTGATGCTCGTTCTCTTGCTCATGGCCGTCCTCCTCTTCATCGGTTCTTCGCGGGCCGATAGATCAGGAGCCTCAGCGTGTACGTCCGGCCTTCGTGCATCTGCTTCTTGCTGTCCGTATCCTTCTCGAGGACGAGATCGGCCGGCAGGCCGGAGATCGTCCGGCCCTTTCCCTCCGGCTCCAGGACGTGGGCGACGAAGTAGATGGTCCCGTCCGGCGCGGCGCCGGCGGCGTTGGGATGGACCGCCGTCAGGCCGCCCTCCACCTGGATCAAGCCCTTGTCCTCCCGTCGGCCGGTGTTAAGGTCGTAGGTCACGAGCGCGGCGGCCATCCCGCCTCCCCAGTAGGGTGTGACGTCCTCGTTCCCCGCGGCTGAGTTGCAGGCGTAGTAGATGACGTTGTCCGGTCCCCGGCAGAAGGAGATCATGGCGTAGGGGACGTCGCGCTTCCCGACATACCGGTCGGCCGTGATCTGGTCGAGGAGCTTCATCTCGCCTTCGAGGCCCTTGTGCGGGTCGTATTCGACCAGATAGGAACTCCCCGTCTCCAGAAAGTAGATCTTCGTGTGGTCAGGCGATCCGGCGACGGCGGTGAAAGTCTGCTCGGTCTCCCAATATGCCCGGTGGATGGGGACCCCGACCTCGCGCTGGGGGAGCTGGACCTGAAGGTTCTCGAGGGCGTCCTTCTCCGGGTCGTAGCGGTAGAGCTTCCCCCGGCCCCAGCAGCCATAGACCCGGCCGAGATCGTCCACGGCCAGGGTCCGGCCGACGGCGTCCCAGTTCTGGACCTGGCCCATGTCGGTCGTCTTTCCGGTCTTAAGGTCGAAACAAAGGAAATGGGCCTGGGGATAGGTCACGGCGTAGAGCCGGCCCCGCTTCGGGTCCATGGTCATGGTGAGCAGCCCGTTCCCTTTGAGGGCGATCCCCATGTCGGTCACGACATCGGTCTTGGGGTCGTAGACCATCCAGTGGCCGCCGGGGTAGGCGTCGGGGCTTGGGAACGTAGCGAACCCGTAGAAGGCCGAAAGGTGGGTCCCGAAGTAGATCTTCCCGTCGGGACCTTCGCAGATCTGGGAGTGGACCTTGGCCTGGGGCTCGACGGCCAGATTGGTCTGGCCGACGATGCGGTTCATGTCGCCCAGGATCTTCATCGTGTCGGTCTTGGGATCGTAGACCGCAACCGAGGCCCCGGCGCCGTGGTAGTTCAGCCCGACGTAGACCCGGCCGTCCGAGGCGGCCAGGCAGGCCGTGTAGTTCGAGTCCCAGACGACAGGGTTCGGGAAGGTCCGGGATTCGAGCCGGACGATCTTTGGCTCCGCTCCCGGGAACGCCAGACCGGCCACGAACAGGAAGAGCCCTATCCGCCGGAGGATCGATTGAACGTTCATGGACTAAGTCCTCCCTTCCTAACCATGCCGGAAATGTATCGCAGACTGTGCGGCGATGTCAATGACCCGTGGGGCTGAATCCCGACCTTGTCGTCGATGTCCATTTAGCAGCTACTTTGAGCCGCCTTCGACGTCGTTTGGAACCTCTAAATCGACGTCGTAATAAATCGTGGACATCGGCCGGCCTGAAACCGGTTCCGTATTATCGACCCTCACGACGACATGATAAAAACCTTTCTTCAAACCCACCGTGGAGATCCTGTTGGTGAGGGTTTGGCTCTTGCCGTTCCCGGCTATGGTCACGGAAAGCCAGCCCGGAAGCCCTTCCCGGATTTTCCAAAACGGCAGTTCCGCGCTCCCCTGGTTACGGATCGTCACCGCCGCCGATAGCGCCTGGGCCGCCGTACCGGTCGCGCGGAGCGATACAACGTACGTGTCGGCGATGATGATGGGGGGCAGCGGAAAGTCTTTGGATTTGGAAATGCGGAGCATGGCCACATCATTCGGAGGCACGGTGACGGAAATCCTGCCGGCGTGGGGACCGGTTGTCTCATGCGTCCACAGATCACGCGCGTATAAGCCTGCCGTTTCGTCAATCCCGAGATCAGACCACGGGACGCGAACGTCCGCCGGCGAAGATTGCTGATTGAAGACAAGCACGGCCTGGCTGCCATCGAACAATCGCTTGCCGGCCCAGATGCTGACTTGACCTTCCCTGCGGATAACGTGTCCCTGGATACCCAACGGATCCTGATTGACGCCGATCGCCTCCCGGTTGGTCAGGATTTGGATCGTCGACTTCGACATGTTTCGCAGGTCGTTCCCGGCCATGAGCGGGGAGGCCATCATGCACCACAGGCTGAAAAAACTCCGATTCTGGGCCTCGCTCAGCCCGGGCATTCCGACGATCATCATGTCCGGATCATTCCAGTGACCGGGACCGGCCCATTCGAACAATGTCTCGTTGTCGAAGGCTATTTTCATCGCGCTTTCCCAGTCCGCGAGGCCCGGTCCGCAGATATCGCCGGTCGTTCGCCAAAGATGGCCAACGGCGGCGGCCCACTTCCACGGGGACCCCTCGCCCCATGTGCAGAGGCTGTGGACGATTGGACGCCCGGCGGCGTGCTGCGCGTCATGCAACAGGGTATAGGCTTTGACGACATCCTGACCTTCGGTATGACACCAGTCGATTTTGACATAATCGCAACGCCAGTCGGCGAACCGACGCATGTCTTCAAACTCACGGCCTTTTGTGCCCGGCATGGCCTTGCTGCAGGTGTGAGTCCCGGCATCCGTATAGAGCGCGTATTTCAGGCCTCGCTTGTGGATATAGTCGCCGAGCCCGCGCAGCCCGCTGGGATATCGTTCGAGGTTTGTGGTCAGCTTGCCGTCGCTCGCGCGGAGGAAACAGATCCCCTCGTCAGGGCCCACATATGAGTAGCCGGCCTCCCGCATGCCGCTCGCGACAAGCGCGTCGACGATTTCTTTAATCAACTTCTCGTTCTGCGGTTCCTGGCCGAAAATATTCCATGGATACCACCCCATGGGCGGCGTAAGGGCCAGTCCGTCGTCCAGGGCATGAACATTCGGGGGAGTCCCTTCGGCCCAAGTGAATATGGAGCCATAGACAAAGGCCATCCATATGCCCAGCATTATCACCGTCGCTCTTCTCATCGTTTTCCTCATTGCCGCCGGGGCTTTTGTGATTCCATCAACACTCTCGGACGTTCCTAAATTCATTCCAAGGACCCGCAATAGCTTATTGAGGAATGATCCTGACATTCATGGGTGAATTCTTGGTGATCGTCAAAAATACAACTAAGTCAGTTCCTTCCAGTTCATGATTTATTCCAATCCTGCAATCCTTAAGCTCCTGACCGTCCACCAGCACCTTGGCCCCATCGCTATTCCAATTTTTTATATGTATAGCTGGATTTATGATGAGGGACTCTTTATTTCCTTCCAGGTTAAACTCAATAGGTTTTGATGGGTCCGTCAAGTTTTCAAGCTGATAACATCGCTCGCTTTTGTCATAGCCGTTTGAATGCATGCCGGCGCCTTGAATGATCAAATCCGGAGGATAAGCCCATGATTTTCCGAATTTGATCACCTCATTCATTGTCATTTGATTCATTCCATAAAGTCCGTTCCAGTATTCCCTGTCATCGTTTTCGTGAATAACCGGTTCGGAAATCGGGAAACTCGTGCAATGGGAAGGCCGATCGGACGTCCGGGTCGTTCTTCCGTCACAACGGGCCTGTCCAACCGGAAAATGATTGCAGCCATCTGCCTTGTCATAGGAGTCTAGGCCCTCGTGCCGGATCCACATCTCGTTTTTCGGCTCAAAGCATATAAAGGGTTTATTCTCGGATTTGAAATTGAATTGTTGAATGGAATAAGGGTGGCTCGTATCCCAATCGAAAGGGCCATAAGGCGGAATATTGGGGTTTTCAACAAAGGACTCTTTTTCTATTCTGCCTTTATAATCAGCGACATAAGCATAATCTTTTTCAAGAAGATCGGATACTTTTTGGCCGGGATGCAGCAAAGCCAGGGATTCCTGAAATTGCCTTGGGAAGCCCAGCGTTCCTTTTTTCCAGGATACTTTTCTGATGGCGCTTCCATCCGGATAGATATAATAATACTCATCGATCCAGCATTCCCAGCCTGTTTTGGGATCGGGTCTCCAGGTGTGATCATAGGCGCTGACCGGAGCGTATCTCCAATGGACCACAACGCGGGCGTCATTATTCTCAATGATTCGGACATGGGAAAACCGGCAATGCCTATCCTGCATGTGTTCAAAGCATCCTTCCCGGTCATTTGAATCATTTTCCCAGGCTTCGACGCTTTGGTCTGTCATCCAATTCTCATTCTCGGAAACCCAGGACGCGCCATAGCGTATCCCTCTCCAGAAAACGAGCTTGATAGGAGACCTGTCAAAGCAGACGACAATATCCGGATCATCGTCAACCGGCCAAAGATGATCCCAACCCGGATAGTATTTGAGTTTCGTATAAAATGCACCGAATCGCCC
>Ga0315283_10005607_pt1 | contig 11104 bp, 10 predicted proteins | sample YL17G09_0_MG_FD_204541 | JGI IMG/M metagenome (GOLD analysis project Ga0315283, IMG submission 204541) | Sediment microbial communities from Yellowstone Lake, YNP, Wyoming, USA - YL17G09_0 | ecosystem: Environmental > Aquatic > Freshwater > Lake > Sediment | place: USA: Wyoming | collected...
CCTGGATCGGCACCGTGACTGCGCTTTTCGCGGTTTGCGTTTCGATCTTGGCTTTCGCGGTCATTCCGGGCCGAAGCTGCGCATCGACGGTATCGAGCGCGACCTTCACCTCGAACACCTGCGTCTGCTGCCCCGCGCGCTGCACCGCCGAGCCGGCGATTTCGAAGACCTTCCCGGCGTAGGGCTTCGCCTCGCCGACGGCGTCGACCACCACGCGCGCCGTCTGGCCGAGGCTCAACTGGGTCACGCGCGTCTCATCGACGTCCACCGTGGCGAGGATCTCGCCCATGTCCGAAACGATCATGAGGACGGTGCCCGGGTTGTTCATCGTGCCGGTGAGGGTGATCTCGCCTTTTTCGGCGTTCAACTTCGTGACCGTTCCGTCCATCGGCGAGCGGATCGTCGTCTTGGACAGGTCGTCCCGCGCCCGGGCGAGGCTCGCCTCCGCTTGCTGGACCTGCTCTTTGAGGCTTCTGACGTCGATCGTACGCGAACGGAAATCCAACTCGCTCAGTTCGAGCGCTTCTGTCGACACCAGGCCGCTATCGCCGTGCAGCGACTGATTCCTGTTGTACTTCCGTTCGGAGTTCGCAAGCGAAACCTCCGCCTGCTCGATCGCGATCTTCTGCATCCGGACCGCCGACTGCAAGCGGTCCACCTCGGTCCGATACCTTTCCTGATCGATTTGGACGAGCAGGTCGCCGGTCTTGACGACGTCCCCCTCCTTGACGGGGAGTTGCTTGATCTCGCCGATGACCGAGGACTGGATGTTGACCTTCGTCCGCGCCTCGATCCGTCCTGTCGCCGACACGAACGAGGCCAGGTCTTTCGTGGCCGCCTTGGCCATGTAGACCTCTTCCCCCTTCGCTTTGGGCTTGGAGAGGACGGAGGCCGCGATGATCCCGCCAACGACGACGACGGCCCCCACGGCGATGAGCGACTTCTGGAGAGTGGTCATCCGGTGAACGCCGAGTAGAGACTACCGAGCACGACCTTCAACAGGATGTAGAGGAGCCACACGCCGCCGACGGCGTAGCGCGCCGCCTTGGGCGAGAAACGCGTCGTCTTCGACAGGGCGATCGATCCGACGAAAAACGCCCAGAAATCGAAAACGTCGAGGCTCGAGGCTACGGCGAGAACGGCTTTGCTCGTGGTGTCGAAATCGAGGAAGGCCCCAACGTTGGATTTCAAGACCCGCGCGAAATCGACGTCGGACGCGTTGAGAGATTCCTGCGGAAAGGCCACCACCGCCGTCAGAAGTTGCGGAATGATCTGAATGACCTGCGTGTACGCATAGCCCGCGACGACGGTCAGATATTTCGTCTTCGCGCCGAACGACGCAGCGATCCCGTGGTAGATCAGCGGAACGATCAAGACCGGGATGAAGATGAAGAGGGTGGTCAGTGCGCGCCGCACGGGGCTCTTCTGCTTTTCCAACCCCAGGCGAGTCTTTTCGACGATTTCCTCCCGCTGTTTCGCGTCGAGGTTCGCGCCCGCCATCTTGTCGACGATTTTCATCTGGTTCTTGACGGCGTCGTCGATGTCCTTCTTCGGGACCGTGGCGCTTTGGGAAACGAAAAACGCCGCCATGACGAGAAACACGGGCACGAGCCAATCCCAACCGGGCTTGCGGGCGATCGATTCAAAGGTCTTTGCCGGAGAGAAAAATACACCCGTCAACCGGGCCAACGTCCCCAGTTCGGGACCGGACGGCGCCCCCCCTGTCGTCTCCGCCATGACGTCACCTCCCCGTGTTATCGGCGAGCTTCAGCCCCTTCGACTCGAGCAGCGTCCCCTTGGCGCGCTCGAGGTCGGCTAGCGCCTTGTTGTAGTCGAGCAACGCGCGGATCAACGAAAGCTGCGCGTTCCTCAGGTCGGTCTGAAACGTGAACACCTCGAACGACGTCGACATGCCGTTATCAAATTTCTTCTGCTCGGCGTCGAGCTTCTTCTGCTGCAACTCCACGTTCTTGCGGGCCGCCGCGACGCGCTCGTAGCCGGACTCGACAGCGCGGACCGCGCGACGGACATCGACACGGACAAGTTGCTCGGTATTCTGTTCCGACAGTTCCGCCTTCTCCCTTGCGATCGTAGCGTTCGCGTAGCTGGCCTTAGCGGCCCGGTTCCAGATCGGAACTGAGTACGTCAGGCCCACCGACCAGTCGTAGTTTCTGAACTTAGGGATCTCCGCCACCGCGGTCCCGAGTCCCCCCGTGATGAAGTTCTGGGAGATGAGGTCGTCGTCCGTATTTAGGATGCCGTCCGGACCGGCCGATTGGACGTTCTGAATCGACTCGAGGTTGTTTCCCGCCGGGACGAGCCGCGCCGCAAGATCAAGTCCGTGCCAAGCGTTCTTCTTCGCCACGCGCTCGCCGAGTTGGGCGTTTTCAACTTGCATCTGCGACTGGAGGATCTCCGGTCGCGACTTGAGGGCGGTCGCGATCGCGTCGTCGAGACTCGGCGTGCTCGGCGTCGAGGCCGGCTCTTCGGTCGGAAGAATCGACCTCGACCACAGGGGATCAGACGCCGGTATCGCGAGAAGGCGCCGAAGATTGTCTTCCGCGTTCTTGACCGCCGCTTTCGACGTGATGACACCTTCGACATTCGCGGCGACGTTCGCTTCGGCCTGCGTGATCTCAATTGGCGCCAACGTCCCGACCTCGACCTTCTTCTTGTTCAGTTCATACAGGTCCTGAGCGAGTCTGAGCGCCTGTTGGGCAACCTCTTGGGCCTTTCGTGTCGCGAGGAGATCCCAGTAGGCGTCCTCGACAGTGCGCATCGTGTCCGTCACCTTCGCCCGCAGCTCCTCGTGGCTGATCGTGACGTTGGTCTTTGCGACCAGGAGCGCGTACTCGTTGACCTCTTTCCCGAACCGCCTAAGAAGAGGCAGCTTGAAGTCGAATATCAGCGTCGAGTCATAACCGGGGGTGTAGCCGTTCGTGAACGCGGGCGTGTAGTCCGTCTTGCTCGAAGTGAGGCGGGCTTGATAAGTCGCACCGAAGTTCAGTGTTCCTGAGAAATCCGCGAAGAGCGCCCCGGTGGACGTTTTCGGAGCGACGTAGAGTGCAGCACCACCCACGAACGCGGGCTGCGCCTCGGACTTCCGCTCGCTGTAATCGAGGCCAGCAGCAAAGTTCGGATCGAATGCCGCCTTCTGGAAGAGCACTTCGTTCCATGCGACCTCGGGGTTCTTCTTGTCGATCGCGAGGTCGAGGTTGTTCTCGAGCGCTCCGCTGAGGCACTCCGACAGACTCATCGGAACCGCGTCGGCGTCTTGCGCTCTGACCGCGGGGACGGACGAGGCGAAAAGGGCTAAGGTCGTCGCCAGGGACACCAAGATCGTGGTTCTCGACTTCACGTCATTCCTCCGTTCGGATGAGCGTCTGCTCGTCGGCTCTGCCCCCGCCCGATCCGCCTGCATCGTCGCTCGCGTATTACGCGCGACCCATGGACGCGGTTTCAGTCTGCGGCGGAGGAGGATACAACGCGAGCGGCCAGGTGACACGCCACCCGGCGTTCCTGACCGATCGCCAGGAGGGGGGGCTCCTCGCGGGAACAGACCGCCTCGGCCACGGGGCAGCGCGGGTGGAAACGGCACCCGGAGGGGGGCCTGACGGGGGAAGGCGGCTCACCCGGGAGCACCCGCGCGCGCGGGGCCAGCGGGTCCCGGCGCGGGGCGGCCTCCAAGAGGGCCTTCGTGTACGGGTGGAGGGGGTTCGCGTAGAGCTCGGCCGTGCCGGCTTCCTCGACGATCTTCCCCAGGTACATCACGGCGACCCGGCGGGCGACGTGGCGGACCAGGCGCAGATCGTGGGCGATGAAGAGGTAGGCCAGCCCGCGCCGCTCCTGGAGCTCGGCCATGAGGTTGACGATTTGCGCCTGGACCGACGGGTCGAGCGCCGAGACCGGCTCGTCGGCCACGACGAACTCGGGCCGGCAGGCGATCGCCCTCGCGATCCCGATACGCTGGCGTTGGCCGCCCGAAAACTCGTGTGGGTACTTGTCGAGCGCGCCGCGATCGAGGCCCACTTCTTCGAGGAGGCTGGCCGCCCTCTCGCGCCGCTCGGTGCGCCCCGCCCCGATGCCGTGGATGGCGAGCGGCTCGGCGATCAGCGTCCCGACGCGCATCCTCGGGTTGAGCGCCCCGTGGGAATCCTGGAAGACGATCTGAAAGCGGCGCCGCATGCGGCGCAACGGGCCCGGCGCGAGTGCGAGCAGATCGGTTCCGTCAAACCGGACGGTTCCTGCGCCCGGCTCGATCAAGCGGATGAGCAGGCGGCCGAGCGTCGATTTCCCCGACCCCGACTCGCCGACGAGCCCCACCGTCTCCCCGGCGTCGATCGTGAGGTCCACGCCGTCGACCGCGCGTACTCCGGGACCTTCGCTCCCGAACCACCCCGCTCGGACGGGGAACGTCTTGGCGAGTCCCTTCGCCTCGACCAGGGGCTTGGCGCTCACCGGCGCTCCGGCGCGTGCAGATGGCACGCGACGCGGCGTCCGCCGGCAAGCGCGAGGTTTGCGGGCGCAAGGCCGGCGCACGGGGCGAAAACGTCGGGACAGCGTGGGTGGAAGCGGCAGCCCGGCGGGGGCGCGACGGGATCCGGAGCGTTTCCCGGAAGCGCACGCAACCTTTTCCCCCGCCCGTCGTCGCCTTCTTCGGGCATCGCGCGGAGCAGGGCGCGCGTGTACGGGTGCTTCGGATCGGCGAACAGCTCCTTGGCTGCGGCCTCTTCGACGAGCCGGCCTGCGTACATGACGCCCACGCGGTCGGCGACTTCCGCGACCACACCGAAATCGTGGGTGATCAGGAGCACCGTAAGGTTGTAATCCGCTTTCAGCTTGCGGAGGAGGTCCAGGATCTGCGCCTGGATCGTCACGTCGAGGGCGCTGGTCGGTTCGTCCGCGATCAGGAGGGCCGGGCGGCACGACAGCGCGATCGCGAGCATGACCCGCTGCTTCATGCCCCCCGACAGCTCGTGGGCGTACGAGCTGGCTTGACGCTCCGGATCGGGAAGGGACACCGCCGTAAGCAGCCGCACCGCCTCGCGCCAAGCGTCCTTGCGCGACAGACCCTTGTGGATCCGCAGCGACTCGCCGACCTGCGTGCCGATCTTCATCACCGGGTTCAACGCCGCGCCCGGCTCCTGGAAGGCGAAGCCGATCCCGGCCCCGCGCACCCGGCGCATCTCCTTTTCGGAGAGGGTCATCAAATCGCGTCCCTGGAACAGGATGCGTCCGCCGGCGATCCGGCCCGGCTCGACGAGCCGCATGACCGCGTAGGCGGTCGCGGTCTTTCCGCACCCCGATTCGCCGACCAACGCGTAGGTCTCGCCCGCTTCGAGCACCAGATCGAGACCGTCCACCGCGCGCACGTCGCCGCGGGGGCTGTCGTAACGGACGTCCAAGCCTTCGATCGACAGGAGAGGCGGCATCGTCCGGGATTCTAGCTCCCCTTGGGGGGCAGCCTAGAACGCAAACGTCTCGTGGTGGAGTCCGAACACGGCGCGCAGGCGGTCGGCGATCTCGCCCAGCGTGGCGTAGGACTCGACCGCGGTCAGGATGGGCGGCATCAGGTTGGCGTCGGTGCGTGCCGCTTCGTCCACGCGCAACAGGGCGGCTTCGACTGCTTTGGCGTCCCGGCGGAGGCGAAGCGCGGCCAGCCGCTCGCGGCGGGCGCCCTCGGCCGAAGCGTCCACCTTCAAGATGGGCGGCTTGATCGAGTCGCTCGAGGTAAACCGATTGACGCCCACGACGACGGCGTCCCCCGTTTCGACCTGCTTCTGCCAACGGTAGGCCGCCTCGTGGATCTCGCGCTGCTGGAAGCCGCGCTCGATGGCGCGCGTCGCGCCGCCCATCGCGTCGATCTTGGCGATGTACTCGATGGCGCCCGCTTCGATCGCGTCGGTGAGCGACTCGACGAAGTACGAGCCGGCAAGAGGGTCGACCGTGTCCGCAACGCCGGTCTCGTATGCGATCACCTGCTGCGTGCGCAGGGCCAGAAGCGCCGCGTGCTCGGTCGGAAGCCCCAGGGCTTCGTCCATCGAATTCGTGTGGAGGGACTGGGTTCCTCCCAAAACAGCGGAAAGCGCTTGCAGCGCGGTGCGGACCACGTTGACGTCGGGCTGCTGTGCGGTGAGCGTCGAGCCCGCCGTCTGGGTGTGGAATCTCAGTTTGCCCAGCTCGGGGTCTTGGACCCCAAAACGCTCCTTCACGATGCGCGCCCATAGACGGCGGGCCGCGCGGAACTTGGCGACCTCTTCGAAGAAATTCGCGTGTCCGTTGAAAAAGAAAGAGAGCCTCGAACCGAAGGACGCGAACGGAAGTCCTCGCGCGATCGCCGCCTCGCAATACGCGATCGCGTTCGCGAGGGTGAAGGCGACCTCCTGAACCGCCGTCGCCCCGGCCTCGCGCATGTGGTAGCCCGAGATCGAGATCGTGTTCCACTTCGGCGTGTGCTCGGAGCACCAGGCGAACAGATCGGTCGTGAGGCGAAGGGACGGCTCCGGCGGATAGATGTACGTCCCGCGGGCGATGTACTCCTTCAAGAGATCGTTCTGGATCGTCCCCGAAATCGAGGCCGGCGCGATCCCCTGCCGCTTCGCGACCGCCACGTAAAACGCGAGGAGGATCGACGCCGTCGCGTTGATGGTCATCGACGTCGAAACTTTGTCGAGCGGGATCCCGGCCAGCAGTTCTTCCATGTCCTCGAGCGACGAGATCGCGACTCCGACCTTCCCGACCTCGCCGTACGCCACGGCGTTATCGGAGTCGTACCCCATCTGGGTCGGCAGATCGAACGCGACCGAGAGCCCCGATTGCCCCTGCTCCAGAAGGTAACGGAAGCGCTGGTTCGTCTGGACCGCGGTGCCGAAGCCGGAGTACTGCCGCATCGTCCACAGGCGGCTGCGATACATCGTCTCTTGCACGCCGCGCGTGAACGGAGGAGCGCCCGGAAGCCCCAGCGCGGCAGCCGCATCGGCCCCCGCGCGATCGGCCTCGGTGTAGACGCGCTTGACCTCGATGCCGGAGCTCGTCGTGAAGCTCGGACGGCGCTCCGCGCCCTTCTTCTTAGTGGAGTCTTCGCTCACGTCTGGCAGTATAAGTCCACCATGTTTCGAACGGTTGAACGAACACCCTCCGGCGTGCGGCTGCTCGATCAGCGCAAACTCCCGCAGGAGGCCGTGTACCTGACCTGCACGACACCCGAGGAGACGGCCGAGGCGATACGGCTCATGGTCGTTCGAGGCGCGCCCGCGATCGGAGTGACCGCGGCGTTCGGGATCGCGGCGGCCGCATCTCAAGCCGTCGCGCTCGATGTCGGCGCTCTCGACCGGCGGATCGCGGAAGCCTGCGAGGTGCTCGCCGCGTCGCGGCCGACGGCGGTCAACCTGTTCTGGGCGATTTCGCGCATGGCGGGGAGGGCCCGTGAGTCCCGCTCGGCCGGTTTTGGAAACACCGAGCTCGCGGTGAGCCTCGAGCGGGAGGCCCAGGCGATCCACGACGAGGATCTCGCGGCCTGCCGCGAGATCGGCCGTCATGGAGCGACCCTCGTTCCGGAACAGGCGACCGTGCTGACGCACTGCAACGCGGGTGGCCTGGCGACGGCCGGGTACGGAACGGCCCTGGGCGTGATTCGCGGCGCCATCGAGGCCGGAAGGAAGGTCCGCGTGCTCGCCGACGAGACGCGCCCGCTCTGGCAAGGCGCCCGGCTCACGGCCTGGGAATTGATGGAAGACGGCATCGAGACCGTTCTCATCACGGACGGTTCCGCCGGAAGCCTGATGCGTTTAGGCCGGGTCGATCTCGTCGTGGTGGGCGCCGACCGCATCGCGGCAAACGGCGACGTCGCGAACAAGATCGGTACGTACTCGGTTGCGGTGCTCGCCAAGGAGAACGGCGTTCCGTTCTACGTCGCCGCACCCCTTTCGACGATCGACCTCGCCTGCTCCGACGGCGACCGCATCCCGATCGAACAGCGGGATGAGAGAGAGGTCACCGAGCCGTTCGGAACGCGCATCGCCCCGGACGGCGTAGGCGTGTTCAATCCGGCGTTCGACGTGACCCCGTCCCGCTACGTCGCCGCGATCGTCACCGAGCGCGGGATCGCGAGGGCTCCCTACGAGACTTCGTTGGCACGGCTTACGTCAGGCGCTTGATCGACCGCGCGCGTGCTCGCGAGGTACGCCGCGAACGGAACGAGCACCACCGCGATCAGGAATACGAACACGATCGCCTGGAGATCGACGTGAGCGTAGTCGTCGGCAAGGCGTGAGAAATCCATCCAGTGCCCGCCGCCTTTCGCGTCCTCGTAGTCCGCGACGTCTGCCGCGCTCGTGAGAAGCGAAAGCGCGAACGCGGCGTCGCTCAAGAGGACGAACAATCCGCAAAATGCGTAGAGCGGGCGCTCGCCGGGCACGCGGCACGCTGAGCCCGTGAGGGCCCGGTAAAGGAAGATACCGGCGAAGATCAGCTCCGACCCATGCCCCATCGCGATCTCGATCGCCTCGTGAAGCGGGGTGAAGGCGACGAGCGTGTAGGCGCACATCCACACGGCGAGCGCGATGAGGTAGCCCCGGTTCTCCCTGACCCAATAGGCGAGAGCGGCAAACGCGAGGTAGATGAGGATCGTCAGGCCGGTCGATCGTCCCTGATGCAGGGTCACGCCGCCGCCGTAGACGAAGTCGAACGCCGGGACGGCGGGAATACCGAACGCCCATGCCGCGACCGCGTGCCCGAGCTCGTGGACCAGCGTGATCAACGTGTGGAAGACGAATCGCAGGAACGGGACGCAATAGACGACCAGCGCGAGGGCTCCCCCCACGATCAACGCGTGGCGCGCGCCGTTTGGCCGCAGATCGCTCACGCGGCTCGAATCTAGGCCCCGCGAGAGGGGAAAGCGAGGTCGCCCTCCTTGCGGCGCACTGGGACCTTCGGCCACCATGCCCCGCCATGGCCAAGATCCTCGCGATCGAGAGTTCCTGCGACGAGACCGCCGCGGCGGTCGTCGAGGATCGCTGTCACGTGCTGTCGTCGGTGATCGCCTCTCAGGACGACATCCACGCGAAATACGGCGGGATCGTTCCGGAGCTCGCCTCGCGCCGCCACCTCGAGTGCATCGGGCCGATCGTGACCGAGGCGCTCGAACGAGCGGGCACTCCGCTCGCCGGGATCGATGCGATCGCGGTGACGTGCGGGCCCGGGCTCGTCGGCCCCCTGCTCGTGGGCGTTTGCGTGGCGAAGGCGATGGCGTGGCAGCTGGGGATCCCGTTGATCGCGGTCAACCACCTCGAAGGGCACGTGCGCTCGCCGTTTCTCGAGAACCCCGGCATCGAGCTTCCGGCGATCGCGCTGGTGGTTTCCGGGGGGCACACCGCGCTGTACCTCTGCCCGGACGAAGGGGTCTACCGGCTCCTCTCGCGAACACGAGACGACGCCGCGGGGGAGGCATTCGACAAGGTCGCGAGGTTCCTGGGGCTCCCCTTCCCCGGCGGGCCGGTCATCGACCGCATTGCCGAGGGGGCGAACGATCACGCGATCGATTTCCCGCGCGCGGTCATGAAGAACCACTCCCTCGACTTCTCGTTTTCCGGTTTGAAGACCGCGGTACGCAATCGCGCCACGGTAGACGGCCTCGCGCACGGGGGCCCCGCAAACGCCGAGGCCTCGACCGCCGTTCGCGACCTTGTGGCGTCGTTCCAGCGCACCGTGGTCGAGACCCTCGTGGACACGACGCTTCGGGCCTGCCGCCGCGAGGGTGTGTCTACGGTGCTGGTTTCGGGCGGCGTCGCTTGCAACCGCCGGCTGCGGCGAGCGTTCGTCGAAGCCGCGGCCGTCAACGGGCTCGCGGTTTTCATTCCGTCCCCCCGGTTCACCACCGACAATGCGGCCATGATCGCCGCGGCCGGGTTTCTCCACTTCGAGCGGGGCGATTTCGCCCCGCTCGACGTCAACGCGGACCCGAACTGGAAGCTCGGAGCCTGATCACCGGGGTCCGCGCCGGCCTTTCGCGGTCCGGTCGTCGCCGCGTTCCGCGCGCGTGCCGAATTTCTCGTCGGAGGCGCGCTGGAGGAGGAATTCGATCTGACCGTTGACGCTGCGAAATTCCTCCGCCGCCCAACGGTTCAATTCCTCCCACAGCTCGGGGCGCATCCGAAGCAAGACGCTCTTACGCTCGGCCATTCCAGCAGGCTCAGTGGTAGAGCGTTCCGGCGTTGATGACGGGCGAGGCGGAGCTCTCGCTGCAGAGTACGACGAGGAGGTTCGAGACCATCGCCGCCTTCCGTTCTTCGTCCAGAACGACGACGTGCTTCTCCGAGAGTTTCTGAAGCGCCAGTTCCACCATGCTCACCGCGCCCTCGACGATCTGGAAACGGGCGGCGACGACCGCCGTGGCCTGCTGACGGCGGAGCATCGCCTCGGCGATCTCGGGCGCGTAGGCAAGATGGCTGATCCGGGCCTCGACGACTTTGATTCCAGCCCGCGCGAAGCGTTCGGACAGCTCCTTCTCGAGGACGCCGTTGACGTGATCGGTGCCGCCCCGAAGCGTCATCGTTTCTTCGGCGTCGTCCTCGAACGTGTCGTAGGGATACCGGCCGGCCAGGTGACGGACCGCCGCCTCGCTCTGAACCACCACGTAGTGCTCGTAGTTGTCGACGTCGAAGCTGGCGCGGTAGGTGTCCTCGACCTGCCAGACGACCACCGCGGCGATTTGTATCGGGTTGCCGCCCTTGTCGTTGACCTTCAGCTTCTCGCCGTTCAGGTTGCGCGCTCGCAGAGTGATCCGTTTCTTCACGAGGAACGGGTTCGCCCAACAGAAACCGTTCCCCTTCACCGTGCCCTGGTAACTTCCGAAAAGCACGAGGACCCGCGCGTCGTTCGGGTTCACGATGAAGAGACCGGAAGCCACCAAGATCGCCGCGACAGCCGTTGCCAATCCCGTCAGCAGCATCGGGACGTTTTGAGACCGCACGGCGACGACGAAGGACCCCACGGCCGCCGCAGCAAGGACGAGGGCAAGGGCGAGCATCGCGTATCCGGACAAGACCGATCGGACGTTTTCTCGGTTCATGGTCCCCTCCTTGGGAGCGATTCCAATTTGATATCA
>Ga0315283_10005608_pt1 | contig 11101 bp, 11 predicted proteins | sample YL17G09_0_MG_FD_204541 | JGI IMG/M metagenome (GOLD analysis project Ga0315283, IMG submission 204541) | Sediment microbial communities from Yellowstone Lake, YNP, Wyoming, USA - YL17G09_0 | ecosystem: Environmental > Aquatic > Freshwater > Lake > Sediment | place: USA: Wyoming | collected...
ATTGCCGGTGCTGACCGGGATCGGCTCCCCAGTGCTTGGAACCACATCAGCGGCACACGCGTACTCGATCGAGCACTTCTGACCGAAAGGCGGCGGGCGTACCGGCCTTCACCCGCCGGCCGGACGACATGGTCTTGGTGGTGACTCCCGAGCTTCCTGCGTGTGTCAACGCCGGTCTAGAGTGAACCCCGTGTGCTGCTTTCAAACGGACCTCCTTCGGCGTCTGCCAGCCTCTTTTCTTGACTTCCTCGGCCTTGAGCAGTCCGACCCGCTTCTCGTCACGCAGGTGGGTAGCCTTCGCCGAGCGCGCCGATCACGTGGCTGTGATGCAGCAGGCGGTCGAGGAACGCCCGTTCCGGTTGCGATGACCGCGTCGCCGCTGAACACCTCGGCCCATTCCGTGAAGCTCTTGTTCGAGGTGAGGATGATCGAGCCGCGCTCGTAGCTCGGCTGACGACATGCGCGCCGCGGTGGTGAAACGCATGCGGTGGGGGTGCCGGCAGGCCTCGAGGCCGAGGGCCACGGCGAGATGCATCTTGCGCACCCCGATCGGGCCGAGGAGCAGCGCGTTCTCGCGGTGCTCCAGGTCGGCGCAGGAGGCAAGCTCGCGCAGCTGCTTCTCGGGCGGTCGGCGGCTTCGGCGAAGCTTCAGCTGCGCGCCGCCGCCTCATCGGCGATACGCGGTAGCTCGGGCGCCGTGCTGATGGCGACGCGGCTGCGCCTCCCGCCGAGGTAGTAGTTGAAGGCCCTTGATATGCGCCGGCAGGGCGGCCGAGGCGCGGCGCGAATCCGTGGCAGCCAGCGAAGTCGAGGAGCGCTGACTGGACGCGGGCCCGGCAGCGGGGCGCCCAGGACGAAGACCTTGGCGTTGTCGTAGAGGATGGAGGCCGGCGCGAACCAGCCGGCGATGCTCACCGCGCCATGCATCCCGGCAAGTGGAGACATCAGTCTCTGAATGGCTGGCTGATCCTCTTGCAACGCCCACGGGTTGCGTCGAGGCCAGCTCGCCAGCGCCGCTGACAGGAGAGTGAAGCGCGCCGGGTAAAGCGATGCAAACCTGGCAGACCCTCGCACCGCCGTTGTATGCTTCGCTCTGTCGCGCGACCCTCACGATGGCAACGACGACGCGACTTTCCAGCCGGACGGGAGCTTGATGTCCATGAACTGGCGGCGTGGCGCCAGGAAGAAGAATGGCGCTGCTCGCACGTGCTCGCCAGCGCAGCCATCTGCGCGGCGGCCGAGCGTTCGAGTGCTGGTGACCCGCCACTGCTCCGATTCGAGGGGTGTCCTGACGACTGGGAGGAGCTCGTTTCCAGTGTTCGTGGTCATCAACGCCGGCCTGGCCGGTCTCACCGGTCACATGTGTCCGGACAGCCGACGCGGCGGCGAACGATGAGTCGCATCCAAGCTCCCCTCGGTTTCCAGATCTTGGGGACCTTGGGGCAGGGAGCGGAAAGCACCGTCTACAGAGCCCGCAAGGATGGACGCGAATACGTGGTCAAGATGTTCGGTGACCTTTCCGGCTCGGAAGGGGACCTGGAGGCCTACTCCCAGCGGGTGAGAGCCCAAGAAGCCGGGATCTTTCCGGTTTCACTGATCTACCACGGAGCACGGCTGGCCGGGCTGTACTACAGCTATGTGCCTCTGTTCGGCGTCCCGGCGGTTGCCTATCGCCGCTCGCAGAGTCTGCGCCAAGCGCTGCTGTCACAGTATTGCTTCACACAGGCCCACCTGATGAAGCAGCACGCCATGGAAATGGTCGACGGAGCGCAATTCCTCCTGGCGGAGGACGGCCAGTTCTACTACGTTGACTATGGCTCCTGCATCGTCACAGCAGACAACGACTGGTGCCGAACGCGCGGCTATACGGTCTTCTCCTTTCTGCGCGCCTTGTTCGATCCAGTTGGCATCGTCCTGGATGCAGCTGTCAGGCAGCCAGGGTTCGACTACAGCCGCCCGTGCGAATTCGTGCAGCCGGCCCAGTACGAGACCCTGCGTCGTAGTTCGCCGTGGACGGCACCAATAGTAGAAAGAATCCGCCAGACGGAGGCCGGAGTATTCCTGGACCCTGACTTCTATGCTTGGATCGCTGGACTCACTGAGCGCGTTGTCCCACATGCCAAGTGGCTAGTGGCGCCGGACAAGTTGCGCAGGGCCATCGCCGGCACGCTATGAAGTGCCGCCGTTCGCCGGTTCGCACCTACCCCGAGGCGCTCGCACGGTATGCGGAGCGCGATCACCGAAAGCTGGCCTCTCTGCAACCGCGGCTGCCGGTGGTAGCCCTCCCAGTCGCGCGGCCAATGGACAACGCGTCGTCACCTCAAGTCTTGGCGGGCTGCGCCATCGCGGAAGCACTGTCGAGGCGCCCGGCAGCCATGGCTGCGGCAGGCAGCGCGGTGGAGGACTGGCGAGGGGGTGTTTGACGGGCGCGTGGTTTGTCTGAGGCGCGGAATCGGCGCGCACAAGATCTGGTGGGCGCCAAGGTATAGTACACATCTCAGGTATGTTCGGAACGAATGCTCCGGATCTTGTCGAACGCGAACCTCTGGGGGGTAGTCACTTGGCGCACACGGCGATCGTGACTGGCGCGGCCGGTTTCGTGGGCTCTCACTTGGTCGATCGACTGCTGGCAGACGGTGCCGACGTGGTAGGCATCGATTCCTTTGAGGACTACTATCCGCGCGCCTGGAAAGAGGCGAATCTACAGAGGGCGATTCGCAACGCGTCGTTCACTCTCGTGGAGGCCGATATCGCCGCTCTGGCTGAGGAGTCAGGACCCGGGCCCAGTCGGCTGGTTGGACTGGTGTCTAGGGTGGACAGCATCTTTCATCTTGCCGCTCAGGCCGGTGTGCGTGCGAGCTGGGGCAGTTCTTTCAGTGTCTACACAGCCAACAACGTCCAAGCCACGCAAGTGCTCTTGGAGGCGTGCAAGGACGCAGGTATCCGGCGCTTCGTCTACGCTTCATCGTCCTCCGTCTACGGCGACACGGACGTGCTCCCAATGAGGGAAGACGCTCGCTGCATCCCGGTGTCACCCTACGGTGTCACGAAGCTTGCGGCCGAGCACCTTTGCGGGCTCTATTGGAAAAGCTTCAACGTGCCGACTGTCTCACTGAGGTTCTTCACGGTGTACGGACCGAGGCAGAGACCGGACATGGCATTCAATAAGTTCATCAGGGCTATGCTGGACGGCAGACCGATCGAGATGTTCGGCGACGGTGCGCAAACCCGTGACTTCACCTATGTCGGTGACATCGTCGACGGCATTCTCGCGGCCGCCGACGCGCCGCCAGGTTCGGTGTACAACTTGGGCGGCGGGGCACGGGTGACACTCGCTCATGCCATACGGGTGTTGGAGGCGTCGAGCGGAGTCAAAGCGCGTGTGGCGCGCGACAGAGTACAGGCGGGGGACGTGCGGCACACATGGGCTGATTTGGCGCTGGCCGAGCGCGACCTGGGCTACAAACCCAAGGTGTCTCTTGCGCACGGCCTTTCGGCCGAGTTCGAATGGCTCGCCGAGGCGCTCGAGAGTGGCGTCGGGAACGCTCCTGGATGAGATGTTCGGCTGACGTGGTGGTGCAGGACTCCTCTCGCTTCATGAACGCACGTCGGCGTAGGCCTAGGATTCCTGTCACTCGAGGACCGGGACCGTTCGGAACGCAAGCCCGACCATGAACGGGCAATCCGCGGACAAGGTGCGACGCGCGCAGTGGCTCCCCCAGTGGGGGCCACGGGCTGCGTGGCTGGCGCTGGCGCTGGCCATGTCCGGCATCGTCGCAGTCTCGGTGGCACAAGGCCGCACCAAGATGTGGTTCGGCCTCGTCGCATTGTCGGCAGCCATCGTGCTCGCCAGCCTCGGGCGCACAGCACGACTGCGGGTTCTGGTGCTCGCTGTCGTCCTATCGTCGCTGCTGTTCGGCCCCTCGGCGCCCATTCCGCTTGGGCTGACGCTGACCGAAGCGATGCTCATCTTCGTCGCCTTGGCCGAGCTGCTCGCGACTCCGCTCGTCGGGCACCACAAGACCTTCGACTCGATTCTCGGACCACCGTACTACGTGCCCTTCGCGTTGTTCGCGTTGTTCGGGTTGGTCGCCACCTACATCAATGGGGAGGTGGTTGGGTATTGGCCCACCGTGTGTCTCGTCCCTCTCCTGATCCTCTTCTCGGTCGAGCGGCTGACCAAGAGCACCGATGATGTTCTGTGGCTGGTTCGCGCTGCGGTTGCTGCCATCCTCATGTTCGTGGCGATCGTGGTCCTCGCCATCGCCACCGGCCACACCCAAGGGGTGGGTGAAGGGGCATGGAGGCTTGCAGATCACCGAGCGGTCGCACTTGGGCCGCTGAGTTTCATGGTGTGGTCAATCCGACTTGGGTCGCTGGTCGCGATGGGATTGCCGGCAGCCTTGGTTCTGGCCGCGCGTGCGCGCCACTGGCGTGAGCGCGTTGTGTATACCGTCATCGTTGCGGCTCTTCTCCTGACTCTCGGGCTCACCTTTGCCCGAGGCGCGACGATCGCGGCGGCCGCCGGTGGGGTAGTCGCGATGCTTGTGTCGCGCCGCGTGAGGATGACCAGCGCGGTCTTCGGTCTGGGTGTAGTGCTCCTGATCGCCGTGGTCGCCGGGCCCGCGCTCCTGACCCTTCTTCCCCGCCAAGGCATTGAACGATTTGCAGTACTGGGCCGCGGCCTGGGCTCCGTGTACAACTTCGTTTACCGCACGAAGGTGATGGAGGTCACTCTTCACGGAATCGCGGGCAACCCTCTTGGCCCGGGATTCGGCTACTTGTGGGATCGCTTCCGCATCGACGAGTCCATCGTGTATTCCCTAATCCTGAACGGCACGGGTATTCTGGGCTTCTGTGCGTTCGTCGCGATGCTCGTGCAGCTTGCTCGCGGATACGTTTCCGGCCTGTCGCGCAGGCTCCGTGAAGCGCATCCGGACCTCGCCGCGATCGGACTCGGTACGCTGGTTGCGGCCATGGTGGCGGGCGTGTCCTCTCATAGCGTCTTCGTCGAACCGGTCCAGACGACCGTCTTCTGGGTGCTAGCGGCGAGCACCCTCGTGGGATGCATGAGGTGTCGCGCTCTGGAACGCGATTCGATTCACAGTGCCGAGTCGACACGCACTGACAGTAGCCTTCATGTCTGACCGACCGGACATCTCGGTCATCGTGCCCACGCGCAATCGATCGAATGCGATCGCGAACCTACTCGAGTCTCTCGCAGAGTGTGCCCCGGACAGCATCTCGTGGGAAGTCGTCGTCGTCGACAACGGTTCCAGTGACGACACTCCAGACGTGTGTCAACGTGCCGTGACACTCCTGCCAAGCGGAGTCATGAAGTGCGTCCGGGAGCCGGCTCCCGGACTGCACGCGGGCCGACATCGGGGCGCCCTGGAGGCTTCGTCGGACGTCCTCGTGTTTGTGGACGATGATGTGAGGACCACCTCGTCGTGGCTACCCGCGTTGCACAACGCCTTTCTGGACCCGGACGTTGAACTGGCCACTGGCCCGTGTCTGCCCCACTACGAGGTCGATCCTCCGGCCTGGGTTGAGTCGACATGGAGCCACCGATCCGGCGAGGGGAAGTGGTGTGGCTACCTCAGTCTTCTGGACTTTGGAGACACTCCGCGCGAGATTGATCCCACTTTTGTGTGGGGGCTGAATTTCGCCATTCGCCGTGAGGCCTTCCAGCGGCTCCGGGGCTTCCATCCGGATGCCCTGCCGTGGGAGTTGCGGCGCTATCGCGGCGATGGGGAGACCGGTCTGTCTCTCAAAGCAAGGGCCGCAGGAGCTCAGGCCTGGTACTGCCCCGATGCTCTCGTCTACCACTGTGTGCCGGCTAGTCGCGTCACCGTGGAGTACTTCATGCGCAGGAGTTACCTCCAGGGCATCTCCGACTCCTTCAGCGACATTAGAGCTATGGCGCGCCAGGCGGAATCCGATGGCCGTTCGCAACGTCACGCGACACGCTGGCCATTGAGGAGACTCCTCGATTCGGGGAGACGGGTCGAGCGACACAGTCACGACGCGCGTCTACGGGCAGAGCTGAAGATCGCGCACGACCAAGGGTATCTGTTTCATCTGACGGCAGTCGTCGCGGATTCAGCTTTGCTCGCCTGGGTACTGCGGGAGGACTTCATGGATGGCGAGTGGCCGGGCTTGTCGCGGCCGGAGTGAGACGGAATGGGCGGTGCCGTCTGGGAATGAAACCTCTTGTGAGTCACCGAAAGTGGGTTCTGCTCGTCTCGGCCAGGTAGAGCCGCTGCCCTATTGCAGAGGAAGGGGCGACTCGCCCAAGTCAAGCTGACCCGCACCCGAGAGCATCGAACTGAGCCGGTTCCAGCCAACACTGGTATCCAGGACTCCGCGACAGTCGAACCGTTGACCTCGGCAGGCCCCACTCGCCATCGAGAGCCTGCAGAATGTACGCAAGCGCCAGCGAGCGAAACCACGTTGCAAAGAGATTCGATTGCCCGGCTCGGGTGAAGAACTCCGGGGCCCCGCCGTACGCAAAAGGCTCGCCGATTCGAAATACGAACCCGCCGTCCCTCATTTGATTGGCAACGCACCACTTGCCCGCCCTGCGCAGGGCGCCGACAGTCTCGGCATGACGATACGTGGTCATGCGACTGAAGAAAGCCAGTGGCTGGATCGAATCGATGTCTTCACAGGCGCTCGTGTTCGGCTGATAGCCGAACCCACCTTGCCGGGTTTGTGTGGCAAGACACGCGTCAATGGCCGCTTCGAGGCTTGGAACTGGGCGGAGGTCGTAGAGGTACAGAACCCACATGTGATAGGCGGTCTGAACGGCTAGGGACCGGCCTTCAGGGGTCGGCGAGTGGGCTCCCCACGTACCGGTTCGGGGATCGTGATGGGCGTCAAGCCAATCAAGAAGCTCGTTCACGGCCAAGGATGCTTCCGGGCATCCCCCGTAGTCTCTCTCGTACTGGAGTGTAACCCCGTAGTTCATGACAGCGTTGGACGTTGAGGCGGGGTCTCGGGTCCAATCGAGTGACTCCAGCCAAGACGCCGTGGCTCCGCTGGGCCACAGATGACGGGAGAAAGTCAGAGGGTACCGGATGCTCTCATCAAACAGCGCCAGCGCGTTCAGAGCATGAGCCGTGAGATGCCTCCAGCCCCACCAGTCAATGGAGTCATCGTTGTACGGGAAGACCGCGGGGTCCTTGAAGAGGCCATCCGTGGGGTCCTGCGCCGCAAGGACCGTGTCCAGCAGAGCCCTGTGCCTGCTCTTCGATGCTGCTTCAGTCCCGTCAACAAGCGCGTCCAGCAGGAGCCGGTAGACTGAGGCGTAGGTCAGCGGCGTGTGTGCATCGGGATAGTACGCCGTTGTGGACGTGTCGATGGCACATGTCTGAGCATAGCTCCATGCGGCCGCAATGGGATCTCTCGGCCGGATCAACACCTCGCTAGTGGCTGCCAGCAATCGCGCACGCACCTCGGCCCCGATCATCGCCCGGTGGAGATCGCGGCGCCTCCTAGCGAGCAGCCCGCGTGACCTACTTATCGTGTCGGCCGCGGCCGGGTAGCCTTGAAGGAGTTTCTCTAGCGCCATCCTTGCGCCGCGTGCTCGGATCGGCGCGTCCACATCATCTTGGACGCTCGCCTCGATGGCAGGCTCTTTCGTCATTGGCGATCGCGGCCCACTGGACAGCTAGACGAGCCCAGCGGCGGGGTCGTATTCGACTTCGCAGCTGAAAGCAACGACGCCGTCCTCGGGCGTAAGCAGGTAGCCCGTCTCGTAGATGTCTCGCGGAAGGACGCTGAACCCAAGAGCATGCTCCACCTTGTCCACCAAGTTCCTGGGATGTGTGCCCAGCGAAACCGTCACCCAGAAGGCGCCAGGGGCGAAGCAAGGCCCTTTGATTGTGAAACGAATGACGCCGGCCTGAGGCACAGCATGTGGCGGGGCCTGTGCCATATACGTGTTGAACCCGCCGACTCTGGCCCCGGAGGCTCCAGTGACGATGATGCCGGCACCAGCCAGGGGAAGTGCGCACTCCGAAGCATCGTAGGCGATTTCCACGACGATCTGCGCGCCTTGCACGTAGGTACTCGTCACTTGGCCGTCCGCGTTGAGGAGACGAACACGAGTCAGGTACGACGACATCCCTGGAAGCCGGTGCTCGTGCTCGACAAGGGACGCCTCGCCCTCCACGGCGGCGTCAGCGGCCTCGAGGTACTGACGAATCACGGCAGCTGGTTGTCCGTCCCCGGCGACACTTCCCCGTTCGATCAGGATGCAACGAGTGCACAGCGAATCGATGGTGGCCATGTTGTGGCTCACGACCAGCACCGTCCGACCTTCCGAGGCGACGGCGCCCATCCTGCCGATGCACTTCCGTTGGAAGGCGGCGTCCCCCACGGCGAGCACCTCGTCGACAAGGAGAATGTCGGGATCGATGTGAGCTGCGACGGCGAATGCCAGTCGCACGTACATGCCACTGGAGTAGCGCTTCACCGGGGTGTCGACGAACTCCTCGACTTCGGCGAACTGCACGATCTCGTCGAATCTCCGCGTGACCTCGCGGCGCGACATGCCGAGAATCGCTCCGTTCAGGTAGATATTGTCTCTGCCGGTGAGTTCAGGATGGAACCCAGTCCCGACCTCCAGGAGGCTGGCAAGCCGGCCCTTCAGCTTCACTTGCCCGCTGGACGGTGCCGTGACCCTCGAGAGTATCTTCAGCAGAGTGCTCTTGCCCGCACCGTTCCTGCCGATGACTCCCAAGACCTCGCCGCGTTCCGCATGGAGATCGACATCCCTGAGCGCCCACAAGAGACCGGCCTCATCGAACCCGCTCCCATGACCGCCGATCTTCATGCGGGGATCGGGCTTGCCTCGAAGGCGCGCCCAGCCGCGGGACAAGTCCTCGTGGAGGGTCCCGCTGCTGATCATGCCCAGACGGTACTTCTTGCTCACTGCCTCGACCGAGATGACCGTTTCGGCGCTCACACCGTATCCATGAAAGTACGCTCAACGCGGTTGAACAGAAGAGAGCCCACCAGCAGCAGAACCACCGTGAACACCGCCGTGTAGGCCAGCATCGTCCATCTGGCATCGCCGACCCCGAGGAAGCCCTTGCGAAACGTCTCCACGATGCTTGTCATGGGGTTGGCCAATACGAGAAGGTGAAGTTTGCCGTGCACACTCGAGAGCGGATAGACGATGGGCGTGAGGTACATCGCGAGTTGCGTTCCGAATACGACGAGGTACTGGAGATCGCGGTACCGAGTCGTCAAGGCCGAGACGATGACCCCAAAACCCAGACCCAGCCCGGCCATGAGAAGGACCAAGACCGGGAGTAGAAGTGCATATGCGTTGGGCTGAACGGCGGTTCCGGTGACCATGTAGTAGACGACGAAACCACAGAAGAGCAGAAACTGGATCAGGAATCCAATCATGGTCGACAACACCACGGATAGCGGCACCGCCATTCTCGGGAAATAGACTTTGCCGAACACATTCGCGTTGGCGATGAAGGTCTGCGAGGTCTTCGTCAAGCATGTGGAGAAGTAACTCCAGACGACGGTGCCGGCCATGTAGAACAGGAACTGGGGCATGCCATCCGTCGAGAGCTTCGCGATTCGGCCGAAGATTATCGTGAACACGATCGTCGTAAGCAGCGGCTGCACCACATACCACAGCGGCCCGAGTATGGTCTGCTTGTAGAGGGAGACGAAGTCACGCCACACGAACAGCGCGACCAGTTCGCGCGCGTTCCAGAGCTCTCCGAGGCGGAGATCCCACCAGTGCCGCTTGGGCCGGATGGTCTGGGTCCAGTCGTCAGCACCTGTCCTTGGAGCCTTGCTCCTCATGCTACGTCGCGACCACGAGGGCGTTCCAGGTTGAGTCGGTTGGCCGTCTGGTATCCCAGTACGGCGAACAGCATGAGCACCGCATCGAACTGCCTCCCCAGGGCGAGGCTCCGGTGACCTCCCTGGATGAAACGGGGTGGGGAGACGACAGGCACTCAACCTTCTCCCGCGCGAGCGTCAACATGCCGGTCGACGCGTTCACGCCGGCAACCTCATAGCCTCTTTGCGCAAGCAGGCACGCGTGGCCGCCGGTGCGACAGGCAAGGTCGAGAACGGAACGCGTACTACCGTCGGCGTGCTCTGCGGACACCGCCTCCAGCAGGTCGCATTCGACCTCGTAGCCCTTGTCCGCGTACAGGTCATCATAGGCCGAGGCATATGCGTTGCCGAAGACGTCACCCGTCATGACACGCTCTCCAACACGACCGCCGAGACCCTCTCGACCTGGCCCTCCGTGAGGGCCGTTCCCGACGGCAGGTACAGCCCAAACTGAGCCAGCATCTCCGTCACCGGGTACTCCTCACCCGCGAACAGACCCATGCGGTGGAAGACCGGCTGCTCGTGCATGCCCAAGAAGAACGGTCGCGTCTGCACGCCGCGCTCTTGCAGCCGCTTCGCCAGGCCTGCCGCGAGACCCGCAGCGCCGCGGCCGCTGTCCTTGAGCACCACGCCGTACATCCAGAACGTGCTGCGTGCCCACTCGCGTTCCGTGGGAAGCTGCAGAGCGTCACACGACCGCAGGCGCTCGGTGTACGCCGCCGCCATGGCGCGCTTGTGCGCCACGATCTCGTCGATCCGGTCAAACTGCGCCACGCCAAGCGCCGCCTGCATGTTGGTCATGCGGTAGTTCTCGCCGAGCTCCTCATGGTAGAAGCGCCGGTCCTCGCGAAAGCACAGGTTGCGGTACGCCCGTGCGTGTGCAGCCCAATCGTCGTCGTCCGTGAGGACCATGCCGCCTTCGCCGGTGGTGATGATCTTGTTCGCGTAGAAGCTGAAGCAGGAGATGTCGCCCAGCCCGCCACACGGTCGCCCTTTGTACTCAGCCCCGTGCGCTTGCGCGGCATCCTCGATGATTACGAGGCCGTGGCGGACGGCCAACTCGCGCAGGGGATCCATGTCCGCAGGGTGGCCGTACATGTGCACCGGCATGATTGCCCGCGTGTGGCCGGTGATACGGGCTTCGACCTCGTGGACGTCCAAGCACCACGTCTCCGGGTCGGAGTCGACTAGAACAGGCACGCCGCCGTGCTTCGTGATTGCCTGCGCG
>Ga0315283_10005612_pt1 | contig 11100 bp, 12 predicted proteins | sample YL17G09_0_MG_FD_204541 | JGI IMG/M metagenome (GOLD analysis project Ga0315283, IMG submission 204541) | Sediment microbial communities from Yellowstone Lake, YNP, Wyoming, USA - YL17G09_0 | ecosystem: Environmental > Aquatic > Freshwater > Lake > Sediment | place: USA: Wyoming | collected...
CGGGCACGATGGGCCGGAGGGTCGAGCTCACCCGGGCCGAACGCGAGATCTACGCGCGGTACGCCCAGCGGGCCACAGCCTTCGCCCGCGCCCTCACGACCGAGAACGACTGGTCGGGCCTCGACGTCTACGCGAAGGAGGAGATTCTAAAGAGGATTTATCGGTTCACCCACGACGCCGCCCGGCGCGACATCCTGGCCTCGATCGTCTGGAGGGCCCAGCAGGGGAAGGCCCAGGTGGTGAGGCGATGATCCGCCGCTACGTCATCCACCCCCCGCAGCTCGTCGGCCGGCTCTCCCAGGCACGCCAGGGCGACACCGTCATCCAGGCGGTGCAGCGGACCGTGGGGGAGTACGACTCGGCGATGCAGGAGCTCCAGAGGTTCCTCAAGTACCTCATGGACGCAAACGACACGGCCCAGGTTGGTGCCGGCATCGACGGGGTCCTGGCGGGCGCAATCGCTGCTTCGGGGGTTTCGTTTGCGCCGGCTGGTAGAATCGCATCCACGAACGTGCAGACGGCGATCGAAGAGCTCGACGCCGAGACGCCGACCTTCGGAGAGGTCATGTCGAAGGTTTCGCTGGGGTTCTGACGATGATCCTTGGGAGCTCGCTCAAGCGGATCCGCGCGAAGCTGGCTGGGGCCATCACGACCAACCAGCCGACCTACATCACCTCCTGGGCCGACCACGACGAAACAACCCGTCGGTTCACGCCGAACGGGGGGCTGGGCCCGCTGAGTGGGGTCACGGAAGTCGAGATCGTCCCCGCGCCGGCCGCCGGCATCCAGCGCCAGGTCAAGGCCGTCACGATCTTCAACAAGGACACGGTCGCCTGCACGGTCATCGTGGAGCAGTACGACGGGACGAACGCGCGCACCTGGGCCCGGGCCCAGCTCTCCCCGAACTGGACCTTCTCGTGGGAACCAGGGGGCACCTGGCACGTCTACGACGAGAACGGCCTCATCCACGAGCCGGCCGGCGGGACGAGCGGCGCCTCCGCAACCGTCACCTCCGCGGCCTTCTCCGTCATCTCGGCGAACGTCTCGGTCCTCGCCAACGCCATCTCGGCCCTCGAGTCGGCCCACAACACCCTCTCCAACCGGGTGTCGGCGAACTCCGGGGTTGGGGGAGGTGGCGGGTCGGTCACCTCCAACGAGGTGTCGGCCGTGTCGGCCCAGGCCGCGAGTGACCTGAGCCAGGCCCTCTCGGTGAACGCGGTGAACCACGCCTCGCTGGCGCAGGCGGTGAGCGTAGTGAGCCAGGCCCTCTCCGCGCTCGAGGTGCGGCACAGCACCCTTTCCACGCTGGTCGCGGGGGTGTCCGTCCGGCTCTCCACCGGGGGCACCTCGATCCGCGGGATCCAAAGCGCTCTGAACACCCTGAGTAACCGCATCTCCGCGAACTCGGCCACCGGCGGGTCCGGGTCGGTCACGAGCAACGAGCTCTCCGCGGCCGCGGCCACCCTGAGTAGCCGGGTCGATTCGGTGTGGAACGTCAGCGTTCGCACCTCGACCGCCGGTCCGTCGGTCCGTGGGGTCCAGTCCGCACTGAATGCCCTGAGCAACCGCATCTCGGCGAACTCCGTGGGGGCCGGCGGCGCCTCGGTTACCTCGAACGAGCTGTCGGCCGCGGTCCATGTCAGCGTCCGCCTCTCGACGGCAGGGACCAGCGTCCGAGGCCTCCAGAGCGCCCTCAACACGTTGTCGAACCGCATCTCCGCGAACTCGGCCACGGGCGGGGCCGGCTCTGTCACGTCGAACGAGGCGAGCGCCATCTCCGCAACGGCGGCCCAAGCGATCAGCGTCATCAGCCAGGCCCTGTCCGCCCTCGAAGTCCGCGTCTCGACGGTGAGCAACGTCGCGTCGAACGCTCTGTCGGTGGGCAACGCCGCGTCGGCCGCTGCCGCCGCGCTCTCTACGACTCTCGCGGGAATCAGCGCAAGGTCGGTCGGTGGCACGAGCGTCAGGGGCCTCCAGTCGATCGTCAACGCCCTGTCGAACAAGGAATCGGTCATCAGCAACGCGGTGAGCGCACTCGAGGTCCGCGTCTCCGCGATGTCGAACGTGGCCAGCAATGCTCTCTCCGTGGCGAACGCCGCCTCGGCAGCGGCCGGTGCGCTCTCGACCACTCTCGCGGGCGTCTCCGCGCGCAATGCCGGAGTCTCCGCGAAGGGGCTACAGACTGCGCTGAACGCCCACTCGAACTGGATCTCTGGTATCGAGGCTCGCGTCTCGACGATGTCGAACGTGGCCTCGAACGCGCTCTCTGTCGCGAACGACGCGCGTTCGATCGCGAACGCCGCATCGGCCGCCGCTGCGGCAGTCTCCCTGAGCCAGTCGGCCCTTTCGACCGCCGTCTCCGCCCTCGAGGTGCGCCACAGCTCGCTCAGCACGCTCGTGGCCGGCGTCAGCGTGCGCCTCTCGACGGCAGGCGCTTCAGTCAAGGGCCTCCAGAGCGCCTTGAACACGTTGTCGAATCGGATCTCGGCCAACTCCGGACTCGGCGGGGGAGGGTCGGTCACCTCCTCGAAGTACTCGGTGCGCAACGCGGCGGGGACGAGCGTGAAGGGGTTCCAGTCCGCCTTCGATGCGCTCTCCAACAAGGAGTCGGTCATCTCGAACGCAGTCTCGGCACTCGAGGTGCGTGTCTCGACGATGAGCAACGTCGCCTCGAACGCCCTCAGTGTGGCAAACGACGCTCGCTCGGTCGCGAATCGGATCAGCAATTCCCTGAGCACGGTGTCGGTGAGGACTTCGGTCGTCGCCGGTACGAGCGTGCGAGGCGGGATGCAGGCGATCATGGACGCTACCTCCGACCGCCTGTCCCACCTCTACTCGGCGGTCGTGGCGGCGCTCAACACCCAGAGCAACGCGCACTCGATCGTCAGCAACAACCTCTCGAACGAGATCAGCAACCGGACCTCTGCGGTGAACGTCGTCAGCACGGCGGCGTCGAATGCCCTGAGTGTGGCGAACGCGGCGAGTGCGGCGGCCGGCGCGATCAGCACCACGCTGGCCGGACTGAGCGTCAAGTCGGTGGGGGGCACGTCGGTCAAGGGGCTTCAGAGCATCCTGAACGCTCTCTCGAACAGCCTCAGCGTCCACAGCCAGAACATCTCGGTAGTGAGCAACGCCCTGTCCGCTCTGGAGGTGAGGCACTCTTCCCTCTCTACCCTCGTCGCCATCACCCAGTCGAACACGATCTCCGCTCTCGAGGTTCGCGTCTCTGGCCTCTCCACCCAGGCCTTCGTCACCCTCTCCAACACGATCTCGGCTCTCGAGGTGAGGGTAAGCGGGCTGTCCGGCGCGGCCGGGATGACCTCGGCGACCGTCGTCGCGATGGTCCTCTCGACCAACGCCAACACCTACTCGGCCCGCCTCTCGACGGCAGGGACCAGCGTCCGCGGCCTCCAGAGCGTCCTCGACACGCTGTCGAATCGGATCTCCGCGAACTCGGCCACGGGCGGCACGGCCAGCGTCACCTCCACCGAGCTGTCGGCCGCGGTCGCCATCCTGACCGGGGTGTCGGCCCGGTCGGTGGGCGTCAGCGTGAAGGGGCTTCAGTCGGCGATCAACGCCCTCTCCAACACCCTCTCCGACGCCATGAGCGTGGGGTCGGCGACCGGGGTGAACCTATCGGCCCGCATCGACTCGGTAGTGAACCGGGTCAGCGTGAACAGCGCCGGCGAGGCCGCCCTCTCCCTCCGCATCACCTCGGTTCTCTCGACCGACATCTCGAACCTGCGCTCCGCGGACCTCGTCATGTCGACCGCGATCTCTGCTCTCGAGGTGCGGGTTAGCACTGTCTCCAACGTGGCGTCGAACGCCCTCTCGGTCGCCAACGATGCGAGGAGCATCGCCAACGCCCTCTCGGCCAACACGAACTTCTCCAACCTTGTCTCGGTTGGGAATGTCCTGAGCGCCCAGCTCGCCACCCTCTCGCTCGCCGCATCGGCGATGTCGACCCAGCTTGCCACTCTCTCGCTGGCGGCCTCCGCCCTCTCGACGCAGATCAGCGCGGCCGGCGGGTTCCAGATCTTCGCCCGCAGCAACGTGGTGGGTGCGATCACCACGAACATCCTCTCGGACATCGCCTCGATGGGACCGGTGAGCATGGCGGCCTCGGCGACCTACCAGATCCAGGGCGCCCTCATCTACGAGTGCGGCACCTCTGGCGGATTCGCCTTCGGTGTCTCCCTCCCCGCACTCGGGGCAGGCGGGTCGTATGTCCTGATGAGGACGAACTCGGTCAACAGCCCCTCCCAGAACGGGGCCATCGGCGTCATCTCGCCGGGGTTCGCCACCTGGTCGGCAGTCGCGGCCACGACTGGCGGGACGGTGGTGGTGTCGATCTCCGTGGCGACGATCAACGTCCTGCGCTACCTGGAGATCACTGGGATGATTAACACCTCGGCCGCTGGCACCATGCGAATCATGGGCAAGGGGTCGGTGACCGGCGCCTCCATGAGCGTCCGCTCCGGCTTCCTCCGCGCCTACAAGGTCGGGTAGCATGGCCGCCGTGAAAGTCCTCGACCCGGCCACCAAGTACAAGACCGAGTACTGCATCCCCCTCTGGCTCCGCGACGAGCAGATCAAGGTGGCGTGCGAGCTGCCCATCCCGCGCCTCCAGCCCCCCGACAACCCGAAGGTCACCTCCTCCGAGCCTGTCGCGATCGTGTGCTTCGGTCCCTCGCTCCACGACACCTGGGAACAGATCCGCGACTACAAGACGATCTTCACCTGCTCGGGGTCGCACAAGTTCCTGCTCGAGAAGGGCATCCTCCCCACCTACCACGTCGAGGTGGACCCGCGGGAGCACAAGGTCACCCTTCTCGGCGAGCCGCACGCCAACGTCACCTATCTCCCCGCCTCTACCTGCCACCCCGCCTACTTCGCCCACATCATGGGGAAAGGCGCGAAGGTCGTCCTCTGGCACGTCTTCTCCGACGACGCCGAGGCGCACCGCATCCTCCCCCGGGGGGAGTGGGCCCTCACCGGCGGCTCCAACGTGGGCCTCCGCGCCATGACGATCGCCCGCTTCCTCGGCCACACCGTCCACCACGTCTTCGGCATGGACGGGAACCAGCGGGACGACGTCCACAAGCACGCTGCCCCCCACCCCATCCAGGACGGCGGCGGCCACTCCCTCGTCACGGTCGGGGGCCGCGAGTGGAAGACGACCCCGGCCATGATGGAGTCGGCGAAGCAGACCCTCCACGAGCTCGACATGATGCCCGACGTCCAGGCGACCTTCTTCGGCGACGGCCTGGTGCAGACCCTCGTCAAGGACCACGTCCGGACCGACCCTCTCGCCAAGGGCTTTCTCGCCTTCAACCGCCCCGAGCTCATCTCCGCGGAGTACCGGGACATGAATGCCGCCCTCCACCGCTCCCGCCTCGACTACGGGGTCGGTGGGGGCCGCCACGCGCCGGCCATCCTGGCCCTCGCGGAGAGCCTCAAGACGACCTCAATCCTCGACTACGGCTGCGGCAAGGGCTACCTGGCCCGCGCCCTCCCCTTCCCCATCTGGGAGTACGACCCGGCCATCCCCGGAAAGGACGAGTCCCCCCGGCCCGCCGACCTCGTCGTCTGCCTCGACGTCCTCGAGCACATCGAGCCCGACAAGGTCCGCTTCGTGCTGGACGACCTGCGCCGGGTCTGTCGCCGGGTCGGCTACTTCATCATCCACACTGGGCCTTCGGGCAAGACGCTCGCCGACGGCCGCAACGCCCACCTCATCCAGAAGCCCAAGGACTGGTGGGTGGCGAAGCTGAAGCCCCACTTCATGATCGGCAAGGTCTACGACACCCCGCCCCTCGTCCAGGTGGTCGTTGCCCCCAGGCCGGACCAGAAGATCGCCGCCGCGGTGGCGGTATAGGAGAGAACATGGCAGCCCTGAGCACCCAACAGCGCGGCGAGATCCACGCCTTTCTGTGCCGGCGCTTCGGCTACGGGGTGGTCACGAAGGCCGACGTGCAGGCCGTGGTGGACGCGACCGATTCATGGCAGGACGCCAACGCGACGGCGTTCAACACCGCCCTCCCCGAGCCTGGCAAGACCGCGCTCACCCTAACGCAGAAGACCATCATCTTCTGCTACGTCGCGCTCAAGCGCGCCGGAATCGAGGTCTAGGATGGCTACCACCCGCTTCGCCCTGACTCCTGAGAGCGCGCACTTCCCCAGCACCAACTTCCCCGCGCTCTCGACGGTCAACGCTCGCCCTGTGCTGGCCTTCGACACTACGGCCAGCGAGACCTGCTACTGGACGGTCGTCGCACCGCAGGGCCTCACGGGTGCGCTCTCCGCGATCATCCACTTCTTCGGCAACGCAGCCGGCACGGCTGGCGTGGCCTTCGATGTGGCCGTCGAGGCGATCACGCCCGGCGACGCGATGGACCTCGACTCCGCAACCAGCTTCGACACGGTGAACGGCGGGAACGCCCCTACCCTCACGACTCAGGGCCACCAGACCTCGGTGAGCATCGCGCTGACGAACGCGGACTCAGTGGCGGCTGGCGACTACGTTCGGATCTCGCTGGCCCGGGACGTGGCCGATGCGAACGACACCTTCGCGGCGGACGCGTACGTGACGCTCGTGGAGATCCGAGAGGCGTAGATGGCTGTCAACTTCGCTGACACGCAGGCCTACACTCGCAACTCCGACCAGCTGCCGGTCGGGAGTCACTCGTTCTGCGCGTGGGTCTACCGAACGGCAGACAACTCCACCGTTCCGGGTTTGTTAGTCTCAGCGTGGGACACGCCTCAGACCGATTTCTTGTTCCTCGATACGACTGCCAACCTTCTCGAGCTGATGTCAGATGGGGCCGGCTTCCAAGTGGCGTCTCCTGAATTTCCCCTCAACGTATGGCGATTCGTCGCCTACTCGCAACCGTCAGGAGCGAACAACGGAACCGCGTGGCTCTGGGATACCGCCGGCACGATGGGCACCGCGTCGGGGGCCACACGCTGTCCGACTAACACGATAGTCGCCTTCTCTATCGGCTCCCCCTTCAGTGGGTATGGCCACTTGGGCCGTATGGCGGGAGCGAAGTTCTGGTCTGCTGCGCTCACCCAAGCGGAGTTAGAGCGGGAGATGTGGAGCCTTCGCCCGCAGCGAATGGCGAATCTCCATTCGTGGCTCCCATGGGTCGGTGGCGCGAGCGGGGTGGACTACTCCGGTATCGGGAATACATGGACGGCCTCGGGTAGTCCAACGAGCGGCCACGGCCCGCCTGTCGGATGGGGTGCGGCTCCGTACATCATCGGCAACCCCGCAGCGGCGGCTACCCGAAAGTGGCTGCTAGGAGCGCACTGAATTGAGCATCACCAAGCGCATCGACGCGATCACGCTGATCCCGCCCACCCACATGAAGACGGTCGTCCCCTTCCCGCGGTCAGTGAAGATCGAGCTCACCGGCCGCTGCAACTACCGTTGCTCGTTCTGCGCGCTGGCGGTGCGCGAGAAGCAACCGACGAAGGACATGGACCTCGGATTCTTCAAGCGGATCACCCGCGAGATGCGGGACTCCGGAGTGGAGGAGATCGGAGTCTTCTTCATCGGGGAGAGCTTCCTCTGCCCCGAACTCCTGGTCGACGCGGTCCGCTGGCTCAAGCGCGAGGTCGCGATGCCCTACGTCTTCCTCACCTCGAACGCCAGCCTCGCCGACACGAAGACGGTCGCGGCCCTGTGCCTGGCGGGCCTCGACTCGCTGAAGTGGTCGGTCAACTCCTCGACCGAGGCCGACTTCGTTCGGGTGATGAAGGTCAAGGGGGCGCTCTTCCACCAGGCGCTCCGCAACATCCGGGACGCAAACACGGTCCGCAACCACCTCCACGCCCGCACCTCGCTCTACGCCTCCTCGATCCAGTACGACGGCGAGCAGCAGGCGAAGATGGAGGCATTCCTCGACGAGTTCGTGCGCCCCTTCGTTGACGAACACTATTGGTTGCCCTTGTACAGCATGGGCAGTTTCGCAACCGCGAGGGAGGAAGCGCTTGGATACCGACCGACCGCCGGAAACCAGGGACGCCTGGGAGCCCTCCGCGCGCCCCTTCCCTGCTGGTCCGCCTTCACGGAGGGCCACGTCACGTCTTCAGGCAAGCTGTCGGCTTGCTGCTTTGATGCTTCGGGTACTTGGGCGATGGCAGACCTCCACGAGACACCGTTTTCGGAAGCGTGGAACTCGGTTGCGTTCCAGGAGCTGAGGAGGCGCCATCTTGAGAAGGACGTCTCAGGCACGGCCTGCGAGAAGTGCGCCGCCTACGGGGGGTAGCATGGACTGGAAGAGCATTCAGGAGAAGATCGCCTTCTGGGCGATCTGTGGGATTCTCGGCGCCGCGATCCCCACCTACGTCGAGGTCCGCTACATGCGGAAGGAGCTGGACCGCGAGGCGGTTGAGATCCAGGCGCTGAAGAAGGAGACGCGGGAGCTCTACGCGAACATCGGGGACCTGGTGACGGAACTCATGCGCGTTAGCCCCCGGGCCTACGCCGGCGAGCCCGCGGCCCTGGAGCCCTCCGTCGACCCCACAATGCTCCTCTCCCCTTCCCGGTTGCGGCGACTTCACCTCGAGAACTCGGCCGCGGCCGCGGCCGCTCCGGCCATCCCGTGAGGGCGCCGGTCGGGATCATGGAGATCGAGGGACTCTACGGGGACCCCCAGGCGTTCATCCGGGACGACGGCACCCCGAGCCCCCTATGGGAGATGCGGATGTGCAAGGTCGACCTGCCAGGGCCTCTCCCGCTGGGCTGGAAGCCCTCGGTAGTGGTCAAGACGGCCAGGTTGAACCAGGCCATCGCCGGTGAGGCCGAGGGCGTTTTTCGTGCGCTTTCCAAGGCCGGCCTGTGGGACTATATCGAGACGTTCGACGGGGCCTACTGCTGGAGGGCCCAGAGGGGAAGCGCGAAGCTCTCGATGCACGCATTCGGCGCCGCGATGGACTTCAACGCCACGACGAACCAGCTCGGAACGCGGGGCGACATGCATCCCGGGATCGTCAACACGTTCGTCAACTTAGGCTGGACGTGGGGCGGGACCTGGCGTCGCCCGGACCCGATGCACTTCCAGCTCGGAAGGGACTGATGCGCCGACTGGGGCCGATCATCTCCGCGGCCGACCACTACGTCGTCAAGGTCCCCCAGAGGATGTGCTCGCAGGTGGTCATCGGCCTGGTGCTCATCGTGGGTTCCCACTGGTCCCGCGAGCTCGAGGAGCGCACGTGGCTGCGGGACGCAGGCGCCGCAATCATCGCGTTCGCCGTCACCCGCTGGCTGGCCCAGCAGGGCCGGCGCCGGGAGCGGCCCGACGGAATGCCGGTTCGGAACCCGACCCTACGGTTCAAGATCCCACCGGACGACAAATGATCGAACTCCACCCCTCCATCAACTCGGTTCTCATGCTCGTCTCGATCGGACTGCTGATCCACCTTCTCGTTCGAGCCCGCTCGTGGACGGTCCCTAACCAGATAGCGAGGATGGAGCGCATGGAGCGTCGTATCGAGAAGGCTTACGGAATAGCGGAGGGGGCGGATCGGTCCATCACGGACCACCGCCGCGAGATGGTGCGCTCGCTCGAAGGCCTGATCGACGAGATGCGGAAGCTCGGCGACAGCATTGCCGAGCTCTCGCGCCAGCGTGCGGACATCGCCGAGCTCCAACTCGCGACTCTGCGGCTCGACCAGGACTCCCAGATTCTGAGCGCCCATGTGAAGGCCCTGGCCTGCTCGGAGACGGAGTGGCACAACGCGGAGCGCCCCGGGTTCTGCCCTCTCTACCAGCAGCCCTGTCCACTGAACGGTTCGCCGAAGGAGCTAAGCCCATGAAGAAGCTGCTCGCCGTCCTCGTCGCCTTGTCGATGATCTCGGCCCCCGCGCGGGCGGCCCAGGTCCAGAAGTTCGCCTGGAGCACCTACGCCTACGACTGGACCGCGGTCGCCTACACCTACTGTTCGATGCTCGGACAGAACGGCGACCCATTCGCGTCCGCCCTCAATGGCACCTCTCGGGTCAAGACCGTCGGGAGTAGCACGACCGTCACCGAGTTCTCGGCCGGCGCCCTCCCGTTCGCAAACCTGGCTGTGGGCGACATGCTCATGGTCCGCCGCATCGCCGGCGCCACCGTGGTCACCGACCGGGTGTCGATCACGGCCAAGGCTTCCGGCTCCTCGATCACCGTCTCGAGCGCGGTCGACTGGAGCGTGACGGGCGGGCTCGACTTCTCCTGGCTTGACCTGACGTGCGGCACCGCCGCCGCCGATGGCTGGTTCTACGTGCGCGGCTTCGACGGTGTCGATGCGACGGTGGAGTGGAACACGAAGAACGCGACCTCGCTCGACATGCAGCTCGAGTGCAAGGTCGCGGACGGCTCTGCCTACGCGGTCTCGACGCGCAACCTCACCGCGACGGGGATCTTCCAGCTCCCGCTCCTCACTGGCGTCTACGACCGCTGCCGCCTGGGACTCAAGCTGAACACCGACACCGGCACCCAGGTCCTCACCTCCTACCTTGCCGTGAAGACGGGGGGCGGCGCCGAGGGCGGCATCGTCACGGCCTACGGCGGGTACTGGGAGAGGGGCGTCAACTCCGAACTCCTGACCCTGGCGGCCGCCGCAAGCACGGATACCACGGCCTCGCTCCTGCCGGCGAACGCGATCATCGAGGCGGTGGTCGTCCGGGTCACTACCGTCATCCCGACGGCCGCGACGTTCACCGTAGGGGACGCGACCACGGCCGGGCGGTTCGCCACGGGGGTTGCGGTGGCCGCGGGGACTACCGCGGTGGGACTCCTGCAGCGGAACCCGGCCGATGCGGATGTGGCGGGGCCCGTCCAGGCCACGGCCGCGAAGATCCGCATCACGCCGAATCTCAGCCCCGCGACACCCACCGGCGTCGTGCGGCTCGAGGTCTTCTACTCCAGGTTCGTCCCTCCGACCCAGTAGGTCCAGTGACGATCCGCTCGCTCCTCCAGGACATCGCCGAGATCCGGGCGGAAGTGGACGACTACGGCTGGGAGGCGGCTTGCGACCGCATGGCGATGGACATCATCGCCGGCGACCCGGGCACCGCCGCGCGAACCTACCACGTCACCCTCTACCGCGAGGT
>Ga0315283_10005614_pt1 | contig 11099 bp, 7 predicted proteins | sample YL17G09_0_MG_FD_204541 | JGI IMG/M metagenome (GOLD analysis project Ga0315283, IMG submission 204541) | Sediment microbial communities from Yellowstone Lake, YNP, Wyoming, USA - YL17G09_0 | ecosystem: Environmental > Aquatic > Freshwater > Lake > Sediment | place: USA: Wyoming | collected...
CCGCACAAAGGTTTCCATGAATTTGTCAACCATGCCGGGATGCTTGCCGGAAATCAGGTTGCGATCGATCACCAACTCGGCCGTCTCGTCGCCGTCATAGATCACTTCGCCGCCGGCATTCTCCACATCGCAAATGATGTTATGCGCACAGGTAACGTTGCGGCCTCTGATGAGATCCGGATCAGCACACAGCAGCCACAGGCTATGACAAATGGTGCCTACGGGGACATCTTGCTGCATGGCCTTGCGCAAGAACACCACAGCAGGCGCCTGGTTCTTCTGGCCCTTCTTGACCTTGGCCTGGTATCGCATGCGATCCATGGCATAGGCGCCGATCAGAAGGACGCCTTTATAGTTCGAAGGGTCAACGGCATTGAGTTCTGTGGTGACAGTAACATGCTCATCCACTTCGTCATTGTCCGGATTGGCGCCGAAACGCAGCGCCGGCTGCCCCCACAGGTGCGAGATGTACTCGACCTGGTACCCATGCGCGGGGAAGTACTCGTTGAACCGGCGGTACTCCGTGGCATCGAAGTGCTCTTCAATCAGCACGCCAATCTTACCTTTTGTAGCTGTCATGTTGACCTCTGTGTTGTGTCTCAGGAATTTGGCGAGGCGCCAACCCGGCTTGGCGGCCTACCCAGTTCATCGCCTAAAAAAGCCACGAGCGCTTCCAGATCGGCGAACCCGTGCTTCTGCCTCGAATCGGGATCCTCCAGGCTGAAACGCCACGTCGCCGGATCACCGGGGTCGGAGGTGCGGACTTCCCAGCACCGGAGCATGAAGGCTCGATAGCGCGGCAGTTCGTTATGGATCACCAGTGAGCTCCAAGGTTCGCCTTGATTTCTCTGATTTGAAGAATATCAATTCACCGTGATAAAATCGTTCCGTAATGGGGCGGAAATCGTCCCACTGCAAACTTGCGTCAGGCTATTTGCTTCCGCATAGTATCGTGAGATCGGGAAAGAAGAACGTGGATGGACAAGGGGCTACGGTTGATACTCCTGGGCAAGCCGCAGATCATTCGGGATGGCGTGCCGGTTACAGGCTTCGTCTATAACAAAGCCCTGGCATTGCTGGCCTATCTGGCGGTGACCAAGCGACCTCATTCGCGTGAGTCGCTGGCGGGCCTGCTATGGGGAGAGATGCCCGATGCGGCCGCCAAGGCTAACCTCCGCAAGATTCTCTCCGTGTTGCGCGAAGTTGCCGGGCATGAGCTGACGATCGACCGCCAGACAGTCGCCTTCGATGTAGAAAGCACGTATCGGCTGGATACCGGGATTTTTGAGGCGAAACTACACGGTCTTGGCGCGAGCGCGAATGCGACCGGCATCGTCTCGGAGAACGAAGTCCGCCAGATCGAGGAGGCTGTGGGGCTTTATGGAGGTGACTTCCTCGAGGGTTTCTACGTGCGCAGCGCACCTGCGTTTGAAGAATGGGCCCTCGCGGAGCGGGAGCGTCTCAGACAAATGGCGCTGCGTGCGCTCTATCGGTTGGTGGGGCATTACACGGCGGAAGGCAACCACAGCCGCGGGCTGGACTATGCAACTCGCCTGCTGGCGCTGGAGCCCTGGCATGAGGAAGTCCACCAGCAGATGATGCTGCTCCTGGCGCTGAGCGGTCAGCGCAGCGCGGCCCTGAACCAGTTCAGGGTCTGCCGCCGCCTGCTCGCCGACGAACTAGGAGTGGAACCCAATCGCGACACCGTCGCGCTGTATCACCGGATCGCCAGGGGCGAGATTACTGCGCAGCCAACGTTCGCGCCTATGCCGAGCGATTGGCCGCTGGAAGTCACGCCCTTCGTGGGACGAGCGGAGGAGCTGGCGAAGCTGGCCGCGTATCTCGTTGCCCCGGATAGCCATCTCGCAACAGTGGTCGGGATCAGCGGCGTGGGCAAGACGCGCCTGGTTCTCCAGGGCGCGTCCCAGGCCAGGCGGATCTTCGGACAGGCTGTGTATTATGTACCCGTGGCCGCAGCCTCCACCCCCGAGGCGATCGCCCACACCCTCATGCGTGCGCTCGCTTTGCCTGTGACGGGCCTGCGGAATGCTGTCGCGCAGTTGATCAGCCACTTGCGTGATCGTGAGATGCTGATCGTCCTCGACCAGCTCGAATTCCATCCCGGCGTTCCGGGTTTCCTGCAGGAACTGATCCAGCAGGCGCCCCGGGTGCGGTTGCTGATTGCCGCCTCGAACCGACTGCGTGTAACCGGCGAGTGGGTATTGCCGCTCTACGGGCTCAAAATCCCGGCATCGGATGCCGCCGCTGACTCGTGGGGCTCCGACGCCGTGCAGCTTTTCGTTCAGACCGTGGAGCGGGTTTGTGGCGTCTGCAAGCTGGAGGAGGACCAACTGCCGCATGTCGCTCGGATTTGCCGGCTGGTGGAAGGCTTGCCGTTGGGTATTGAGCTGGCCGCCGCCTGGTCGCGACTCCTATCCCCCCAGGAGATCGCCCATGAGATCGAGAAGAGCTATGGCTTCCTCATGAGTTCCGCCCCAGGCGCGTCTGAACGACACCACAGCTTGACGGCCGCTTTCGACTATACCTGGGGTCGGATGTCGCTCGCAGAGCGCACCCTGTTCCAGCGGCTTTCGGTGTTCCGGGACGGGTTTGCGCGGGAAGCCGCTGAGCAGGTAGCAGGTGCCTCCCTTTCGACCTTAGCCGCCTTGATGGACAAATGCCTCATCCAGCGCGCGCTGTCCGGTCGCTACCATATCCACAGCCTCCTCGCCCAATACGGCCGGCAGAAACTGGCAGAGCAGCCCGAGGCAGAGGCTCAAGTCTACGAACGTTATTGCAGCTTCTTCACGGCGTTCTTGCAGCGCAGGATCGCGCGTCTCGACAACGCGGCTTCTGGCGACCACCTGTCTCAAATCGCCGCCGAGCATGCAAACCTGGACGCGGCCTGGCAGTGGGCCCTGGCGCACAGTCGCCAGGAAGCCGCGGCCTCCCTGGCCGAGCTGGCGACATCGGAGCGGTTCATGGCAGCAAAGCAGGTCTTTGACATTTCCGGCGCCCCGCGAGACCTTTAGGGTCAGGACATGTGGTATCTGCGTCCAACGCGTTCTCCAACTTCTTTAACGCCTATGCCAAGGCGATCAACAAAGCCTATGGCCGCTCGGGCAGCCTGTTCCGACATCCCTTCGGACGGCTCCCTGTGCTCACGCAAACGTATCTGACGCGCCTGGTGTGCTATATCCACTTCAACCCGCAGCGGCATGGGCTGGTTCGATGGCCCCCGTGGTTTTGCCGCCACGCACCAGATGGTCGTTGATGAACAGGCCCTGGCGCCGCTGGTGCCGGGGGATTTCGATTGACTCACACAGAACCTAAGGTTGACGGGTTGACCTCCCGGACATCAGCGGTTCCGGCCGTATGTCTCGTGCGAGGAGACCCAGTCGAGCGAAGAGATCGCGGCCGCCAGCGAGATCTCGCCCGCCAGCGCGACGCCGGCGACGATTTCGGCGAACTTCTGCACCTTGCCCAGGCCATAACAGCCCAGCAGCTCAAGGCATTCGCGCTGCGTTGCCAGCCCGGTGCCGCCGCCGTAGGTCGCCACGATGAGCGACGGCAGGGTCAGGGAGATGTACAGGTCGCCCTCGCGCGTCAGCTCGGAGTAGATGATCCCCGCTGATGACTCGGCGACGTTGGCCACATCCTGGCCGGTGGCGATGAACATGGCCGTGATGGCGTTGGCGGCGTGCAGGCCGTTGTTGTTGGCGCCGGAGAGGAATGCGCCGATGTTGGCCACCCCGGCGTGATAGGCAAGCGATTCCGGTTCCACGCGCATCTGCTCGATCAGGACATCGCGCTTGACGACCATCTCCGCCGTGACCCGTTTGCCGCGGGTGCGCATGATGTTGATCTGCGACGCCTTCTTGTCGGTGGCGAAGTTGGATTCCAGGTAAAAACGCTGGATGCCGGGGTAATGGTCGATGATCCAACTGCACGCGGCGAAGGTTGCGCGCCCCACCATGTTTTGGCCCGCCGCGTCCCCGGTGGAAAAGTTGAAGCGGAGGTAGGCGAACTTGTTGGCCAGGAACGGGTCGATATACAGCAGTTTAGCCACCTTCGAGGTCGCCTCAGCTTCCTCCCGCAGCTTATCCAGGTTCGCGTCAACCCACTTGACGAAGTCACGCGCACCGCGCGCATCCTCGAAAACGAACACCGGCGCACGCTGCATCGCATCGTCGACCACGGTGCACTTGACGCCGCCGCACAGGTTCACCACCTTGATGCCGCGGTTGTACGACGCGACCAGGGTACCCTCGGCGGTGGCCAGCGGGATCAGAAAGTCGCCCTGGGCGTGCTCGCCGTTGATGCGGATCGGTCCGGCTAAGCCCAGCGGCACCTGAGCGACACCCACGAAATGTTCGCAGTTGCCCTTGGCCGCGTGCGGGTCAAAAGAGAACCGCGGGACGTGCTGCAGCTTGACCCCGGTGAGCTTCTCGACGAACGCCTGCCGCGCCGCGATGATCTCCGGCGTATAGTCATCGGCCGGGGCGCGCGGGATACGCGGCTGCTCCTCCACGGCCTCCGAGATGGCGTCCTCCACCGAGAACTGGAGCTTACCGAACGGCCGCGACTCGAAGACGATAGCCAGCGCGTGCTTGCCGTCGGCCAGCGCTGGAATGTCCGCATGCACACTGACCACCGCGCGCAGCGGGAAGCCCAGCGGTTGCGCGGGCGTGATCCGGCCGGGGGTCAGGACGCGGCCGTCCTCCATTGTCAGGCGCAGCGCCTGCAACGGCACGTCGCGGCCATCCACGGCGATCCGCACCAGGCCGACCAACTCGGCGTCGCTCAAACGGTTTTTTATGGTGAATTCGACGCCCGCCGGGGTATTTTTCAGGCTGCCCAGGGTGTAGAGCTTTTTCAGGAGCAGGCTGGGAATGAGCATGGCAAAACTCCTCCGTTCAACTATAGGTATGCAGACAATCCTTTGGATTCGAGGCTTCAGCCGGTCTTTCTCGGTAACAGATGCAACCGGCTAAAGCCTCGAATTCGGCGCTGATGAAGTCCCAATCTTCGTCTGACTCACAATAGCATGTAGACAGGATGTGTTCTTGTCGCGTGCCGTTATTGTGCAGTGTTTGCAGGGCGTAGTCTATCACAGGGGGCGCGGCGAGCGCAAGGCGTTCGCAAAAGTATTAGTTCCCGCACCGGTCATTCCCACGAAGGTGGGAATCTAGAGCCTAGCCGCTGCCGTAGGTCCCGCCTTCGCGGGAATGACCGGTGCGGGAAGTTGTATTTTACGGACCCAAAGTAGCGAAATCACTTCAACATGTAGTAGGTCGACTTCCGCTCCCCCACCTTGACGAGGAGCCCCTGGTCCACCAGGTCGGCCAACTCGCGGCGGATGGTCTCGTCGCTGAGCTCGGGACACAACTCGCGGAACTCCCGGTTCGTGATGGTCCCGCGCTCGGCCAGGTAGGCCAGGGCGCGCTCCTGGCGGGGGTCGAGCCGGCGGTTGCCCCAGCGCGGGGTTGGTTCAGGGCTGACCAGATCCTCACCGCGCCCGCGCAGGGTCACGCGGAAGCCCGCCACGGTCTCCTCGAAGAGGGGCGTAGGCAGCCCGGCCTCGGCCATGCTGGCAACCATGCGGTCGATGCCGTAGCCGAGCCGCTCCACGAAGCCCAGGTCGGAGAGGGCCTGGACGATGGCCTCGTTGCGGGAGAAGCGTTCGGTGGCCAGGTTGTCCAGCGTCACGTGCCCGGGCAGGCGGCCGGGGCTGTAGACTTCCATATGCTCGCTGAACATCAGCACGCGGATGTCGTCCCCGCGGACGGCGTAGTCGCGATGTGCGACGGCGTTGACGATCGCCTCGCGCACGACGCCCAGCGGATACTCGGCGGTCTCCTGGCGGGTGAATCCGGTGAGGCGCATGCCGCGGCGCATGTTGGCGGTGACGAACGCCTCGGCCTGGCGGATCTGCTCGGGGAGGGCGCCGGATGCGTCGTGACGCAGAAATTCGTCGCCCATCTGCGAGCCGGCGTAGCGCACCAGGGTGATTTGTGCATTGCGCAGGAAGCGCTGGGGCTGGCGGCCAAACAGCAGGACGCCGGCGTAGGTCGGCACGGGGCCGGAGCCGGTCTGGGTCAGACACCCGCGGGCGAGCAGGGCCTTCGACCACTCGTGATCTGCGGATGGGGTACGTATCTGCGCGCCGGAGGCATCCCCGACGCCCGCGCGGGGATAGCCGAGTCTTTCCAGGTAGGCCTGCACCGGGGCTGGGTCCAGGTCATCGAGGGTCGCGTCGGGTACGGGGCGCGACTCGAAGCCGGCTTCGCCGCGCGCCAGCAGCAGGGCGCTCAGCTCGCCCGCGCTGAGCAGCCGATTCTGGGCGCCGGTGCGGGTCAGGTAGCGCCCGTCCACGCTGTAGACGTGCGGCAAGCCCGGCGGGACCTCCACCAGGCAGACCGTCTTGCCGTCGAAGTCGATCGTCTGCGGGAGCGGCAAGATCAGGGGCGGGGAAGCCAGCAAGCCGGCGGTTTGCAGCGCGGCACGCGCTTCGTCGGCGTCCGCGATGCCCGTCGGACGGCCGCTGGAGCTCACCCCGACCAGCAGCACGCCGCCGTGGGTGTTCGCCAGCGCAGCCAGCGTCTCAGCTAGTCTGCCGGGACCGGCGCTCGCGGGCGCGAAGGCGACGCGCTCGTCGGGGCCGGCGCCGATGAGACGTGTGAGATCGTCTGCGGTAGGGCTCGGTTGGACTGAAATCACTTCAGCTCCACATCTGCGATGCGCCAGTGCATCTCACCAACGACATCTTTGAGGCTGACACTCATCATTTTCCACGTAATCTCGCGCACGACGCCGTTGACCGGCGCCTCGCTTGTCACGATGGCCTCAAGTTGGCCACACCACCAGTCTGCCCACGCATTTCCGTATTCCGTGGTGCATGAATGCCCGCCGCTGGGGGCCGGTGCTGCGGAAGCGGTGTTGGTGACCGCAAGGATGCTGACGGGTGGGACGAGTCCGGACGGCAGAGACACGTTGGGCAGCAGGAAGCTGTTGCCCGGCGGCATCTGCGTTTTATCATTCGTTGCGCGCGGCACATGGCCTTTCAGCAGCGCAGCTACAGCGCCTTCAGGGTAGGTCGGCTCCCCCGGGGCACCGTAACAGAAATCCAACGTCGTGCTTCCGGGGATGACTAAGAATCCCTGCTGAGGGCCGGGGCGGTTGTACGTCACCGCCTGGCACAAGAGGCTGCGATCATTCATCAGGTTATAGGTGGTCACCTGCGTGACGAACTTGTCGGTCTCCGTCGGGATGGCTGCATCAACGCGTGCATTGCCGATGAAAAGTGAGCCCTGGTAACCCAGACTTGCTCCGGCCCAGTAGAAGAGTGACAGGCGCGTGGGCAGCGAGGTAGGGCCGGCGGTGTTCCCGTTGCTGAAGCCCAGGAAACCGACTTCCCTAGGCTGGCATGTGCCATCCTTGGCCACAGGTGGGAACAGCAGTGTCTGCACGGCCGATTCGCCGAGATAGCCCTGTCCCTTGCCGAGCGCATAGTCCGGCAGCAGCTTGTACGGGGTGATGGTCGTAATCTGGTACTGGCTGGTCCCCGTCTGCGGGGGCGATACAAGTTCTGCATCGTAGATCGCCCCGCCGATAGGGCTGACGGCAACATACGTGTTCGCCGGCTGGTTCGACGGCTGAACGCTGGCGCTGTCGTAGTGGTAAACGACCAGCCACTCATCTTGGCCGTCAGCGTCGAAATCGCACGCCTGATCAGTGATAACGGTCCACGACGGCGGCACCAGCCGTTGCACACTTGGCGGCAGAGTCGTCTGCGTGTCTGGCGAGCTCGTTCCACCTCGTCCGAAGATGAAGTAGAGGATCAACAAGATCAGTAAAGCGACGCCGATGATAATTAGAACGGTCTTCATAGCCGCGCTCCGTCAGCCGACGACGTGGGCCGAACCCTCGGCAGACGCTTCAGCGGACACGCCAGGCGCTTCAGCCGCCTTTTTGCGCGGTGCCCGCCGCTGACGCGGCTTCGGGGTCGGGGCCGGTGCTGCTTCCAACAACGCTTGCGCCAGGATCTCATCCATGCGATCCACCAGGACCAGGTTTAGCTCGCGCTGCACCGCGCGCGGCACATCCACCAGGTCTTTTTCGTTGCGCCTCGGGATCAGCACGGTTTTCATGTGCATCCGGTGCGCGGCCATCAGCTTTTCCTTCAGGCCCCCGATCGGCAGGACGCGACCGCGCAGCGTGATCTCGCCGGTCATGGCGACGTCGTGGCGGATGGGCCGCGCACTGAGCGCCGAGATTAGCGCCGTGGCCATGGTGACGCCCGCGCTCGGTCCATCCTTGGGGATGGCCGCCTCTGGAACATGGATATGCAGGTCCACCTTGTCGAAGTCCACATCGCCCATGCCAAGCTCGCGGGCGTGGGAGCGCGCATAGGTCAGAGCCGCCTGGGCGCCCTCCTGCATCACCTCGCCCAGTTGGCCGGTGAGGGTCAGCGCGCCTTTGCCATCCATCACCGACACCTCGATCTGCAGCACGTCGCCGCCAGCCTCGGTCCAGGCCAAACCGTTGGCGACCCCCACCTCGTCGACCTCATTTGCCAGCCACTCGGTGAACTGCGGCGGCCCCAGGTATTTGACCACCAGACCTGGGGTGATGCGCTGCGGCGCCGCCTTGTCTTCCGCCACGCGACGGGCGATCTTGCGGCAGATATTGGCGATGCTGCGCTCCAGGTTGCGCACGCCGGCCTCGAAGGTGTATTCGCGAATGATTTCCTGCAACGCCGCCTTGTTGAATTGGATCTGGCTGGATTTCAGGCCGTGGGCCTCGAGTTGGCGCGGGATCAGGAAACGCTGGGCGATGGCCAGCTTCTCTTCCTCGATGTAGCCTGAAAACTCGATCACCTCCAGCCGGTCGCGCAGCGCCGGCGGCACCGGGTCGAGGATGTTGGCCGTGGTGATGAACATCACCTTGCTCAGGTCGTAAGGGACTTCGAGATAATGATCGCTGAACGCGTGGTTTTGCTCCGGGTCCAACACTTCCAGCAGCGCGGACGACGGGTCGCCGCGGAAGTCGATCCCCAGCTTGTCGATTTCGTCGAGCATGAACAGCGGGTTGAGCGTGCCCGCCGTGTGCATAGTTTGGAGGATGCGGCCCGGGAGCGAGCCGATGTAGGTGCGCCGATGTCCGCGAATTTCGGCCTCGTCGTGCACGCCGCCCAGGCTCAGCCGAACGAACTTGCGGCCCAGCGCCTCGGCGATAGACTTGCCCAGGCTGGTCTTGCCGGTGCCGGGGGACCCCACAAAGCACAGGATCGGGCTTTTCATCTTTTCCTGGGCCAGCTTGCGCACGGCGATATGCTCCAGGATGCGCTCCTTGACCTTGGGAAGCCCGTAGTGGTTCTCTTCCAGGATCTTCGCCGCGCGGGGCACGTCCAGGTTGTCCTCAGTCGTCGTCTGCCAGGGGAGATCGAGTATCCAATCCACATAGTTGCGGATGACACTCGTCTCGGGTGAGGCGGGCGGCATGGCGGCCAGCTTGCCGATCTCTTTTTCGACCTTGACGCGCACCGCCTCGGGCAGCCCGGCCTTGGCGAGTTTTTCTTTGAGCTCTCCCAACTCACGCTGGGTCTCGTCGCCCTCGCCCAGTTCCGTTTGGATCGCGCGCAGTTGCTCGCGCAGGTAGTACTCGCGCTGGCTTTTGTCCAGCTCGCTCTGGACCTGGTTCTGGATGCGATCTTCCAGCTCCAGCACATCCAGTTCTTGCCCGAGGATGATGCTGAGCTTCTGGAGCCGGGTGTTGGCGTCCAGCGTTTCCAGGAGCTCCTGCCGCTGAGCGAGCTCAAGGTCGAGGATGTGCGCCAACAGATCGGCCAGGCTGCCCGGCTCCTTTTCGTTCAGCGCGGCCACGTAGGCGTCTTCGGGCAGGTTGGGGTTCAGGCTGACGACCTTCTCGAAGAGCGCCAGGACCGCTCGCATGAGCGCCTCGCTGGCCATGTCGTGGCGTTCATCTTCATAGAGCGGCACACCGCGCACGCGCAGATACGGTTCGGTGTCGATCAGCTCGACGATGCGGACGCGTTCGATGCCCTGCACCAGCATGGTGGTGCTGCCGTCGGGCATCCGCAACACGCGGCCGATGTCCACCGAAGTGCCCACGGTATACAGGTCGGACAGCGCGGGATCGGTCAACTCCGGGTCGCGCTGCGCTACAACCAGCAACGGCCTCTGCGTCATTTCGGCGGCCTCAATCGCCCAGACCGAGCGGTCGCGATCGACGAATAATGGCGTGACAAGGTTCGGGAAGACCACGGTGTCGTGTAGGGCCAGCACCGGGTACTCATTACCTTCGGAACTCTCCACATCATCGTTGACGCGCAGCGGGCGGCGCACTTCACGCGGACGCATACCCTTGCGCCGGGCCAACAGGTGCATCAGTGGCCACTCCGGACTCATGTGGGGTCGGGGTTCACGATCGAGATAGTCCAAAAAAGGCCTCCAACTGCCGGAGCGTCACCGCGTTCGACGTCCCGATGTTTTGACGTTAGCTTCAATCAGGCACGGGCTCGCCCGCGGTCTCGTCCTGAAACACCCAGTCATCGGCCGCGAAGGCCTCGGGGTGCCGCATGGCCCAGGCGTGGCGCGCTTGCGCCACCACAAAGATGGAGCCGGTGATGCAGATCAGGTCGTCCGGCCCTGCCCATGCCAGGGCTTCGGTGAGGGCGCTGTCCAGGTTCGCATGGACGCTGATAGGGCAGGTGGGGTTGACCTTCCGCACCAAGTCAGCCAACTGCGCCGGGTCAGCCGAGCGCGGGTGCCCGCTCTTGCTGACGATCACTTTGTCGGCGGGCGGGTAGCCGGTCGCGATCTCCGGCCCGAGGAACGACTCCAACATGCCGGCGATGTCCTTGTCCGACGAGGCGCCGAAAATCAGGGCCAATTGGCGGCGCGGCGGTTTGGGGAACCATTCCGCCAGTGCCGCGCGCAGCTTGCGCGCCGAGTTCTCGTTGTGTGCGCTATCCACCACCAGCGCGGGTTGGCGATTGAGCAGCTCGAAGCGCCCCGGCCGACGGGCGGTCGCCAGTCCCACGCGCAGCGCCTGTTCCGGAATGTCCACGCCCTGGT
>Ga0315283_10005616_pt1 | contig 11098 bp, 9 predicted proteins | sample YL17G09_0_MG_FD_204541 | JGI IMG/M metagenome (GOLD analysis project Ga0315283, IMG submission 204541) | Sediment microbial communities from Yellowstone Lake, YNP, Wyoming, USA - YL17G09_0 | ecosystem: Environmental > Aquatic > Freshwater > Lake > Sediment | place: USA: Wyoming | collected...
CGCCGGCCAGCAGCGGCGCCAGCGCATGGTCGACGACGGCGGCCGCGATCTGCGGCGGCTCGAGGCCCTGCGCGAACGCCTCGCCCCAGCCCACGATGCCGTCGGCGGTCTCGATCTCGACGATGGTCGCGCAGCGGCGGCCGACCCACCCCTGCGAAAACGCGAATGGCGTCGCGAGCGGGCTGATGAGCGGATGGGCGGTGACGCGCTTGATCTTCATGGCACGCGGGATCATAACGCGGCGGCGCGAACACAACGAGTAGCCCGGCGTGGGGTAGCCCGGCGTTGAGCGAAGCGAAACCCGGGGCAGGCTGCGGCCATTGCGCTGCCCACCCGGGTGTTGTGTTCGCTCAACCGGGGCTACGCCCAGCCCATCGGCCTACGCCCAGCCCATCGGCCTGCGCCCAACCCATCGGCCTGCGCCCAACCCATCGGCCTACGCCCAACCCATCATCGCCATCTTGCGCCGCATGAACGCGATCTGCGTGGCGAGCGGCAGGTCCTTCGGGCACACGTCGTGGCAGGCGAGCAGCGACATGCAGCCGAACACGCCGTCGTCGTCGCCGATCACCTCGTAGTAGTCGTCGTCGGTGCGCGCATCGCGCGGGTCGAGGCGGAAGCGGGCGACGCGGTTCAAACCGACCGCGCCGACGAAATCCTCGCGCATCCGCGCGGTGCCGCAGGCGGCGACGCAGCAGCCGCACTCGATGCAGCGGTCGAGCTCGTAGATCCTGTCGGCCAGGTCGGGATCCATACGCTGCTCGATGCGGCGCAGGTCCGGGTTCGGGTCCTTCATGTGCAGCCAGCCTTCGAGCCGCTCGCTCATCCCGCGCATCCACTTGCCGGTGTTGACCGAGAGGTCGCCGATCAGCTCGAAGAACGGCAGCGGCGCCAGCGTGATTTCCGCGCCGAGATTCTTGGTGAGCGTGCGGCAGGCAAGCGTGGGCCGCCCGTTGATCACCATCGCGCAGCTGCCGCAGATGCCGGCGCGGCAGACGAAGTCGAACTGCAGCGACGGATCCTGCTTTTCGCGGATTTCGTTCAACGCGATGAACAGCGTCATGCCATCGGCTTCCTCTAGCTCGTAGGGCTGCATGCGCGGGAGCTTCGCGGGTTCCTGCGGGTTGTAGCGCAGCACGCTGATCGTGAGCTTGCGGCGAACGCCGCTCCCGCCGCCCGCGCCGTTCCCGTCCTTCGCGGCGGGGACCATCCTGATGGTGGCGTCGTTCATTTTCCGGTCTCGAAGGGTTCGTCGATCGGCTCGTCGATGCGCTCGTTGCGCCCGCGCAGGCACTCGGGCAGCAGGCCCTCGTAAGGCATCAGCGTCTCCTGCAGGGCGAAACGCGGAGCGCCGGTCATCCTCGCCTTCACCGCCTCGACTTCGGCGGCACGCGGCGGCGTGTCGGGGTGGTCGACGTAGTCCTTCGCGCCATAGCCGCGCCAGCCCGGCGGCAATTCCATCGCGCCGACATCGAGCGCTTCCCACGCGAGCGAGGGCAGCGTGTCGGCCTCGCCTTTCCACGTGGCCAGCGTGCGCTTCAGCCATTCGGCGTCGTTGCGGCGCGGGAAATCCTGCCGGAAGTGCGCGCCGCGGCTTTCGGTGCGGACCAGCGCGCCATGGGCGACGCACAGTGCCACCTTGAGCATCTTCTGCACGCGGTACGCGGTGACCAGCTCGGGATTGGCGCCGCGCGAGCGGTCGCGCAAGCCGATGCTGCGGCTCTTCACCAGCAGCTGCTGCAGCTCGTCGACCGCCGCCTGCAGGTCCTCGCCGCGGCGGAAGATACCGACCTTGGCGGTCATCAGGTCCTGCATCCGCCCCTTGATCGCCGAGGCGTCCTCGGTGCCGCGGCCGCCGACCAGCGCGTCGAGCTTCGCCTGCTCGCGCCGCAGGAATTCGTGCACCAGCGCCGTCGGGATGTCGACTTCGTTTTCGATGCGATCGCAGTAGTCGGCGATGTACTCGCCGACGATCATGCCGGCGACCACGGTCTCGGCGACCGAGTTGCCCCCCAGCCGGTTGAACCCGTGCATGTCCCAGCAGGCGGCTTCGCCCGCCGCGAACAGACCCTTCAGGTTCGGGCTCTGCCCGGTGTGGTCGGTGCGCACGCCGCCCATCGTGTAGTGCTGCGCCGGCCGCACCGGGATCCAGTCCCTGGTCGGGTCGACGCCCATGAAGTAATGGCAGATCTCGAACACTTCGCGCAGATTGGTCCGGATGTGCTTCTCGCCCAGCAGCGTGATGTCGAGCCAGATGTGGTCGCCGAAGCGGTTCTTCGCGCCCTTGCCCTTGGCGATGTGCTCTTCCATCCGCCGCGACACGACGTCGCGGGACGCAAGCTCCTTCTTCTCCGGCTCGTAGTCGGGCATGAAGCGGTGGCCGTCGACGTCCTTCAGCAGCCCGCCGTCGCCGCGGCAGCCCTCGGTGACGAGGATGCCGGCGGGGAAGATGCCGGTCGGGTGGAACTGGATCGCTTCCATGTTGCCCAGGGTGGCGATGCCCGTTTCCAGCGCCAGCGCAGTGCCGATGCCTTCGCAGATCACCGCATTGGTTGTGACGCGGTAGATCCGGCCGGCGCCGCCGCTCGCGATCGTGGTGGCCTTGGCCACATAGGCGACCAGCTCACCGGTGATGAGATTGCGCACGATGGCGCCGTAGCAGCGGCCGGCGTCGTGGATCAGAGCGATGGCCTCGGTGCGTTCGTGCACGGGAATCTGCGCGCCGATCGCCTGGTCGCTCATCGTCTGCAGCATCGCGTGCCCGGTGCCGTCGGACACGTAGCAGGTGCGCCACTTCTTGGTGCCGCCGAAATCGCGCTGCGCGACGAGGCCGTGCGCCTCGGCCCGCTCGGTGATCGTCACCTTCTGCCCGTTGATGATGACGTCGCGGTCGCCCTTGCGCACGCGGCTCCACGGCACGCCCCACGCCGCCAGCTCGCGCACGGCCTTGGGCGCCGTGTTGACGAACATCCGGACCACCTTCTGGTCGGCGCCCCAGTCGCTGCCGCGCACCGTGTCCTCGAAGTGGACGTCCTCGGTGTCGCCCTGCCCCTTGATCACGTTGGCGAGCGAGGCCTGCATGCCGCCCTGCGCCGCCGCGGAGTGCGAGCGCTTGGGCGGCACCAGCGACAGGATGATGACGTCATGGCCGCGGCGCTTGGCGCCGATCGCCACCCGCAGGCCCGCGAGCCCGCCGCCGATCACGAGGACGTCGGTGTAGATGACTTTCATTGGCGGACCCCCTGCGGCGCGGTTTGTTGCGCTGCGGGAACGTAGGGCTGGCCGTAGTTCGGCGCATGCGCGATGCCGATCTTGATGTAGGCGGCCAGCGTGGCGAAGCCCAGCACCAGGAAGAACACGGTCAGCGCCCACTTGAAGGTCTTGAGCCGTCGCCGCGTGGCGTTGGGGTGGACTCCGCCGAACCAGTCCCATTTCACCGCGAGGCGGTACAACCCGATGCCACCGTGCAGCTCCACGGCCAGCAGCAGCAGGATGTAGAGCGGCCAGTAGTGGCCGGTCCACACGCGATCCGCCGACTCGTAGGGGCCGATCAGCTCGGGGTGCGTCAGCATGATGTAGAGGTGCGGCGCGGCCAGGAAGAACAGCGCGAACCCGGTCAGCGCCTGCCAGAACCAGAGCGTGGTGTCCTCGTGCCGCATCATCTTCATGTGGCCGTGGAACAGCATGAACTGGCGGTAGTTGATCGGGAACTTGCGCACGGCGAGAAAGGCATGCACGACGATCAGCGCGAGCACGCCCGCGACGACGAACGAGACCATGACGGGGTAGGACCGGCCGAAGAAGAAATACCCTTCGAAGAACCGGGTGATGGTCCACATCGCGTCGTTGCTGATGAGTATTGTCGACACGAAGAACATGTGGCCCCACATGAACAGCGCGAGGATGAGGCCGGTCCCGCTCTGGACGAGGTCGAGACGGGCCGGCCAGCGGCTCTTCCGTGCGGTGCCGGCAAGGCCGACGCCGGCGATCAGGCGATTGCTCGATTCCATGGGTCGATTCCTTGCTCTGGCCGCAATCCCCTGCTGGGCTTGAGGTTGGCGCCTGGGTGCCGAGTGGTGAATGCCTCCATCCGCCGGCGGCTCGCGGCGACGCCAGACCGAAGCTTATGCCGCGCAACCAAGTCTCTCTTGACCTGCATCAAAGGCCGCAACAGCCGTCAAGGCAGCATACTTTCCTCGACGGCCCTTGCCGGGCCCCCGTCGCGCCCGCGCTGCCTGCGGGCGGACCCAGGAGGAGAACAAGGATGTTCCAGGTTCGCATTCATGGCCGTGGCGGCCAGGGTGTTGTTTCGGGCGCGGAGATGCTGTCCGTCGCCGCCTTCCTCGAAGGCCGCTACGCGCAGGCGTTCCCCAGCTTCGGCTCCGAGCGCATGGGCGCGCCGGTGATGGCGTTCTGCCGCATCGACGACCGCGAGATCCGGCTGCGCGAGCCGGTGATGGAGCCGGATGCGCTGATCATCCAGGACCCGACCCTGCTCCATCAGGTCGACCTGTTCAACGGCTTCGGCCCGCGCGGCTACATCCTGCTCAATTCGACGCGCGCCTTCGAAGCGCTGGGATTGACCGAGTTCCTGCGCAAGCTCCGCTTTGAGCGCGTGTGCACGCTGCCGGCGACCGAGATCGCCTTGAAGCATGTCGGGCGCGCCGTGCCCAACGTGCCGCTGCTGGCCGGCTTCGCCGCGATCAGCGGCCAGCTGCGGCTCGCGTCGGTGGTCGCCGCGATCCGCGACAAGTTCCCGGCCGCCCTTGCGGAGAAGAACGTCGCCGCTGCCGAGGAGGCCTACGCCATGGTGAAGAAGATCCGGGAGACCGCCGATGCTCAAGCAAATTGAGGGTTCCCGCGCAGTGGCCGAGGCCGTTGCGCTGTGCCGGCCGCAGGTCATCTGCGCCTATCCGATCACGCCGCAGACCCACATCGTCGAGGGTGTCGGCGAGATGGTGAAGGACGGCACGCTCACGAACTGCGAGTTCATCAACGTGGAATCGGAGTTCGCGGCGCTGTCGGTGGCCATCGGCGCCTCGGCCGCGGGTGCCCGGACCTACACGGCGACCAGCAGCCAGGGCCTGCTGTTCATGGCCGAGGCCGTCTACAACGCCGCGGGCCTCGGGCTGCCGATCGTCATGACGATCGGCAACCGGGCGATCGGCGCGCCGATCAACATCTGGAACGACCACTCGGACAGCATGTCGATGCGCGACGCCGGCTGGATCCAGCTGTTCGCGGAGACCAACCAGGAGGCGCTCGACCTGCACATCCAGGCCTTCCGGCTCGCCGAAGCGCTGTCGTGCCCGGTCATGGTCTGCATGGACGGCTTCATCCTCACCCACGCGTACGATCGCGTCGACATCCCCATGCAGGCGCAGGTGGACGGGTATCTCCCACCCTACGAGCCGCGGCAGATCCTCGACCCGGCGGATCCGGTCTCGATCGGCGCGATGGTCGGGCCCGAAGCGTTCACCGAGGTCCGCTATATGGCGCATCACAAGCAGCTGCGCGCGCTCACGCTCATCCCGCAGCTGTCCGCGGCCTTCGAGCGGCAATTCGGCCGCGCGTCGGGCGGGCTGCTGCGCAGCTACCGCACCGAGGGCGCCGAAACGATCGTCGTCGCGCTGGGCTCGGTCATCGGCACCGTGCAGGAAGTCATCGACGAGATGCGCGAGGCCGGGACCAGGATCGGCGCGGTGTCGATCTGCTCGTTCCGGCCGTTCCCGCTGGCGGCGTTGCGCGACGCGCTGCAGAACGCGGCGCGCGTCGTGGTGCTGGAGAAGTGCCTGGCCGTCGGCCTGGGCGGCATCGTGTCCGATGGCGTGCGCAAGGCGCTGTCGGGCATCCAGCTCAAGGGCTACACGGTGATCGCCGGACTCGGCGGCCGGGCGATCACCCGCGCGTCGCTGCTGCAGCTGTTCACCGACGCGACCGAAGACGAGCTCGAGCAGGTGACCTTCCTCGACCTCAACGCCGAGGTCGTCAACCACGAGCTCGAGCGCGAGAGCGCGGCGCGGCGCAGCGGCCCGACCGCCGAGGCGATCCTGCGCCGGCTGGGCACGGTCGCCTCGAACATCGGATGACGGAAACGGGGAACCACATGGCCACCGAGATGCAGGAAGTCAAGTTCTACCAGACCGGGACGTTCACCGTCGGCAACCGGCTGCTCGCCGAGGACGAGCGCTCGGTGCAGGCGAACATGCAGCGCACCAACTCGCTCAATTCCGGCCACCGCGCGTGCCAGGGCTGCGGCGAGGCGCTCGGCGCGCGCTACGCGATCGACGCCGCGATGCGCGCGACCGGCAACCAGCTGATCGCGGTCATCGCGACCGGCTGCCTCGAAGTGTTCACGACGCCCTATCCCGAGAGCTCGTGGCAGATCCCGTCGATCCACTCGCTGTTCGGCAACGCCGCGGCCGTCGCTTCGGGCGTAGCGGCGGCGTTGCGCGTCACCGGCAACAGCGCCACGCGGGTCGTCGCGCAGGGCGGCGACGGCGGCACGACGGACATCGGCTTCGGCTGCCTGTCCGGGATGTTCGAGCGCAACGACGACGTGCTCTACATCTGCTACGACAACGAGGCATACATGAATACCGGCGTGCAGCGCTCCAGCGCGACGCCGCCTGCCGCCCGCACCGCGACCACGATGGCGGTCGGCAAGGAGCCCGGCAACGTCTTCGGCACCGGCAAGAACATGCCGCTGATCGCCATGGCGCACAACATTCCCTACGTCGCCACCGCGAGTGTCGCCAACCTGCGCGACCTCGAGTTCAAGGTGACGAAGGCGATGGGCATCCACGGCGCGCGCTACATCCAGATTCACGTGCCCTGCCCGCTGGGGTGGGGCTCGCTGCCGGCCGACACCATCAAGCTGGCGCGCCTGGCCGTCGAGTCCGGGCTCTTCCCGCTGTTCGAGGCGGAGCACGGCGAACTCTCGGGCAGCACGAAAATCCGCAGCAAAGTGCCGGTGGAGGACTACCTGCGGCCGCAGAAGCGCTTCGCGCACCTGTTCGGCAAGGAGCCGGACACCGCGCGCCTCGCGCGGATCCAGGCGGCGGCCGACCGCAACATCGCCCGCTTCAACCTGCTTCCCCAATGAGAGGACGCATGGACAAGCCTTACGCCATCACGCTCGACCCCGGCTCGAGCCTCGCCAACAAGACGGGGGCGTGGCGCACCGCGAGGCCCGTGTACCTCGATCGGCTGCCGCCGTGCAACCACGCCTGCCCCGCCGGCGAGAACATCCAGGGCTGGCTCTACCCGGCCGAGAGCGGCGACTACGAAACCGCGTGGCGGCTGCTCACGCAGGACAACCCGCTGCCGGCGATCATGGGCCGGGTCTGCTACCACCCCTGCGAGGGCGCGTGCAACCGCGGCAAGCTCGACGAGTCCGTCGGCATCAATTCGGTCGAGCGCTTCCTGGGCGACGCGGCGATCAAGCGCGGCTGGAAATTCGATGCACCGAAGCTGGAATCCGGCAAGCACGTGCTGGTGGTCGGTGCGGGCCCGTCCGGCCTGTCGGCGGCCTACCACCTGCGTCGGCTCGGCCATCGCGTGACGATCGTCGAGGCGGGGCCGCTGGCGGGCGGCATGATGCGCTTCGGCATCCCGAAATACCGGCTGCCGCGCGACGTGCTGGACGCCGAGGTCAAGCGCATCCTGGACATGGGCGTCGCGCTGGAACTCAAGCGCAAGGTGACGGACATCCGCGACACGATGCGCGAAGGCGGCTTCGACGCGGCCTTTCTCGCCGTCGGCGCGCACATCGCCAAACGGGCGTACATCCCCGCGGGCGAGGCAGCGCACATGCTCGACGCCATGTCGGTGCTGCGCGGGATGTAGGGCGAGGACAAACCGATGCTCGGGCGGCGCGTCGTCGTCTACGGCGGCGGCAACACGGCGCTCGACGTCGCGCGCACGGCGAAGCGGCTCGGCGCGACCGAGGCGATCATCGTCTACCGCCGCACGCGCGAGAAGATGCCGGCGCACGACTTCGAGGTCGAGGAAGCGCTGCAGGAAGGCGTGCTGATCAAGTGGCTCTCGACCATCAAGAACATGGCCGACGAGGGCACGCTCACCGTCGAAAGGATGGCGCTCGACGCCAAGGGCTTTCCGCAGCCGACCGGCGAGTTCGAGACGCTGGAGGCGGATTCGCTGGTCCTGGCGCTCGGCCAGGACGTCGACCTGTCGCTGCTCGACGGCGTGCCCGGGCTCGCGATCAAGGACGGCACCGTTGAGGTCGGCACCAACATGATGACCGGCCATCCGGGCATCTTCGCCGGCGGCGACATGGTGCCGTCGGAGCGCACCGTGACCGTGGCAGTCGGGCACGGCAAGAAGGCGGCGCGCCACATCGACGCCTGGCTGCGTGGAGCGACCCACGCGCCGCCGCCGAAGCACGAGCTGGCCGAGTTCGACAAACTGAACACCTGGTACTACGCCGATGCGCCGAAGACGGTCCGGCCGATGCTCGACATCGCGCGCCGCAAGTCGACGTTCGACGAGGTGGTGAGCGGTCTCGACGAGACCAACGCGCTGTTCGAGGCCCGCCGCTGCCTGTCCTGCGGCAACTGCTTCGAGTGCGACAACTGCTATGGCGTCTGTCCCGACAATGCCGTGATCAAGCTCGGGCCCGGCAAGCGCTTCGAGTTCAATCTCGACTATTGCAAGGGCTGCGGGATCTGCGTCGCGGAATGCCCGTGCGGCGCCATCAAGATGGTGCCCGAAACGATCTGAGCTGCGTGCCCCGGGATCCGTCCAATCGCAGCCCGGGGTGCGCGGAGCAAAACCCGGGTGGGTGCTCCGATGGCCACAGTTGCCCCGGGTTTCGCTCCGCGCAGGCCGGTCTGCGGTCTACCCGGCCTGCGGCTTGTGCTGTTTGCATTGCCGTGATGGGAGCGTAAGATCAGCGCGAAGATCGGACCCGGGGGAGCGATGCGCATTCGCGCGTCGGGCAGGGCCCGGCGACCCGCATTGCCAACCACCATGGCTGCATTCGCGACAGCGCAGGGCAAGGATCATCCCGATCCACTGCAAACGCGCCGGATCGCGACGGAATGGTTCCGGCATCTGCCCACGCTCGACGTCATCGCCCGGCAGGAACACGTCATCCGCGCCTTCGAGACCATGCGGCACACCTGTGCCACCTTCGACCTCGACCGCATCGCCGCGATCGAGTATCTCGACGCCATCCTCGAGGTCGATCATCGCCGGCTGGTCCAGTGGTATTTCGAGAACCTCCCCCGGGCGGCGCAGTTCGCCGACCGGTGCTGGCAGGTGGCCAACGACGTCAACCGCGGCTTCGTTTCCGTCTACCACGCCGCGCTCGAAGGTGCATTGGGCCACGTCCGCGACCGACGCTGGCAGCCGCTGATCCCGCTGCTGATCGCGCGGCTCATTCATTTCCACGGCATCGACACCAAGCTCAGGCTGTTCCGCAACGAGCGCTGGATTCCTGCCAAATGGGCACAGCTCCACCAGCTGTTCATGCGGGCCGCCGAACTGGCCGTCGAGCGCGTGCCGACGGCGCTGGAAAGCGCCGATCCGCTGGCGCCGCGGTCGAGCGTCGAGCAGGAATACATCTACGTGCTGCTGGTGCAGCAGTTCGACACCGGCAACCTCACGTCGGCGGACCTCGATTGGGCAAGCGTGCAGCTGCGCGCCTGGAGCCGCGACCTCGCGCTCGAAGCGGCTCCGACGACACCCGATGGCTTTTATGTCGACCTTTCCGGAACCTCGGGGCTGATCCGGCGCACCGGCAACGATCTGGGTGCGCGGGTCGGTTATCTGCCCACCGCGCCGCTCATCAAGCGGCTGGACGCCATGATCTCGACGCTGTCCGAATGCGAGCCCGGGACCCACGTCATCAACCCGCTGCGACAGCACCACATTGCGACGCTCGAGAAGATCCGCCCGTCCCTGTCGCCCCACCGGACCGCCGACCTGCGCCGCCATGCGCGCGTCGCCGTGCATTTTGCGGCGACCATCCGGATCGGCCTCGCGCACATCACGGCCGACCTCGCGCCGGTCGACGCCGTCGGCGTCGGCGCGCCCTTGGTGCCGCCCCGCAGCCCGAGCGGCGGGATTGCACTCCCCGATTCGATGACGACTCTCTCATCCGTGGTGCGGCAGGAACGCGCGTCCCGGTCACCGGCGGAAACTCCGGCGCTCCCTGCCGGCAACCGGGTCTCCCCGGGCAACGGGGCCGCGAGAACGGCCGCGGCAAGTGCGGAGGCAATCGCGACGGCCATTGCCCGGGCCGCTCAGGGCGTCGAGGAAATCGAAATCCATCCGGTGGTGGCGAACCTCGCCGCGGACGTCCAACCCGTCGCGCCGCCGCCGGTGTCGCTGCAGGAACCGGCGCCGGCGCCCGTGGTGGACGATCCCCTGTGGCGCGTCGCCGATCGCAGCGCCAGCGGCTGGCGGCTGGTCGCGCCTCACGGCGTAGGCAACGGCCTCGCGCTCGGCACGCTGGTCGCAGTGCGGCCCGCGGCGGCCGGCGACTGGATGCTGGGCGTCGTCCGGCGCATACGCAAGCGCGCCGACGACGAGTTCGAGGCCGGGATGGCGCTCATCACGGAGCGTGCCGTGCCCGTGACGCTCCGCGCGCGGCGGCCCGTCGATGAAGACATGGACTTCGAAGTCGACGGCTCCGCCTTCGTGCCGATGGGCGCGCGCTTCGGCGGCCTCTATCTGATGCCTCCGTCACCCGCGGACGCCGGACGCGCGCTGCGGACGATCATCATCCCCACGTCCGAGCACTTCGAGGGCCGCAGCCTGTTCCTGTCCACGTCGCGTTCCAATTACGCGGTGACGCTGCGCCACGTGGTCGACCAGCAGGCAGACTGGAGCTGGGTGGCGATCCGGGTCAACGGCCGGGCGCCGCGACCGTCCGCCTGACGCCGTCGCGCGGCGCGCTCAGTGCAGCCGCTGTCGCGACTTGCGGGCGGTGTCGGCCAGCACGCTGCGGCGGGTCCCGGTGCCGGTCGCCTGAGCCGCGCGGCGCCGGTCCTGCCAGAAGCGGTAAATGAGCACCGCGGCGACGGGCAATTCCTCGATCAGGCCTTCGCGCTTTTCGTCGCTGTCGACCCAC
>Ga0315283_10005619_pt1 | contig 11095 bp, 12 predicted proteins | sample YL17G09_0_MG_FD_204541 | JGI IMG/M metagenome (GOLD analysis project Ga0315283, IMG submission 204541) | Sediment microbial communities from Yellowstone Lake, YNP, Wyoming, USA - YL17G09_0 | ecosystem: Environmental > Aquatic > Freshwater > Lake > Sediment | place: USA: Wyoming | collected...
CGCGACAAGGCCGCCGCCCACCTCGAGGCCGGCGCCCCCCGGGTGATCATCTCGGCTCCGGCGGCCGGCGCCGACGCCACCTTCGTGGTCGGCGTCAACGACGACACGTTCGATCCGGCCGCTCACCTGGTCGTGTCCAATGCCTCGTGCACGACCAACTGCTTCGTGCCCATGGTCAAGGTGCTCGACGACGCGTTCGGTATCGAGAAGGGCCTGATGACCACGGTGCACGCCTACACCGGCGACCAGAACCTGGTCGACGGCCCGCACTCCGACCCGCGTCGCGCCCGCGCCGCGGCGGTCAACATCGTCCCCTCGTCCACGGGTGCAGCCCGCGCCACGGGCCTGGTGCTCACGGCCCTCAACGGCAAGCTCGACGGCACGTCGCTGCGGGTTCCCGTGCCGGACGGCTCGATCACCGACTTTGTCGGGGTGTTGCGGGCCGACGTCACCGTCGACGAGGTCAACGAGGCGTACCGTGCCGCCGCCACGAGTGGCCCGCTCTCGAAGGTGCTCGTCTACAGCGACGATCCGCTGGTCTCGACCGACGTCGTCGGCTCGCCCGCCTCGTGCACCTACGACTCGGGCCTGACGATGGCCATGGGCAACCTGGTGAAGGTGCTCGGCTGGTACGACAACGAGTGGGGCTACTCCAACCGGCTCGTCGATCTGACCCGGATCGTCGGCGCGGCCAACCAGTGAGAGCGGCCGACCAGTGAGCTCGGCCGCCGGCCGATGACCGTTCCCCAGCTCGAAGATCTCGGCGATCTCGACGGTCGTCGGGTGTTGCTGCGTGCCGATTTCAACGTGCCGATCCGCGACGGCGAGATCACCGACGACCTGCGCATCAGGGCCGCCCTGCCCACGATCGAATGGTTGCTCGAGCACGGTGCCCAGGTCACGGCGTGCACCCATCTCGGCCGGCCCAAGGGTGCCCCCGACCCGGCCTTCTCGGTTGCCCCGGTTCGCGCCCGGCTGGCCGAGTTGGCGCCGGGCGTCGAACTGCTCGAGAACCTGCGCTTCGATCCGGGTGAGACGGCGAACGATCCGGCGTTCGTGCAGGAACTGATCGTCGATCAGGACTGCTACGTCAACGACGCCTTCGGTGCCTCGCATCGGTCCCACGCCTCGATCGTCGGCCCGCCCCAGTTCCTGCCGAGCGCGGCGGGCCGCCTGCTCGCCCGCGAGGTCGACGTGCTCCTGCCGCTGCGCGACGATCCGCGCCGCCCGTTCGTCGTGATCCTCGGTGGCGCCAAGGTGAGCGACAAGCTGGGCGTCATCGAGGCCCTGCTCGAGGTGGCCGATCGCGTGATCATCGGCGGCGGCATGTGCTTCACCTTCCTCGCCGCCCAGGGGCACCCGGTCGGGGCCAGCCTGCTCGAGGCCGACCAGGTCGAGACCTGTAAGCGCCTGCTCGACTCGGGTGCGCCCATCACCATCCCGCACGACATCACCGCCCTCGGCCCGGGCGGCAAGATCGGCGATCCCGAGGCGGGGGGAGAGGTGCGCCAGATGGGCGTCAACCTCCCCGACGGGTGGATGGGGCTCGACATCGGCCCCGGCAGTGCGGCCGAGTTCCTCGACATCATCGCCGAGGCCCGCACCATTTTCTGGAACGGCCCGATGGGGGTGTTCGAAGACCCGCGGTTCGCCGCCGGCACCCGCACGATCGCCGAGGCCATGGCCGACGCCCGTGGCTTCACCGTGGTGGGCGGGGGTGACAGCGCGGCCGCGCTGGCCGCCTTCGGCCTGCAGTCCGACGTCGATCACGTCTCGACCGGTGGGGGGGCCTCGCTCGAACTGCTCGAGTTGGGCGACCTCCCCGGCCTCGAGGCCCTCAGAGGAGCACCCAATGCCTGACGCACCATCGTCGAAGTCGTCCCCGTCAGTTGGCCGTAAGCCGCTGATCAGCGGCAACTGGAAGATGAACCTCAATCACTTCGAGGCCACGGTGTTCCTCGACAAGTTGCGGTATCTCGTCACGCCAGACGATCTGAACCACGTCGAGGTTTCGGTGCACCCGCCCTTCACCGACATCCGCACGGTGCAGACCTTCGTCGAGTCCGAGAAGGTCGAGATCGCCCTTGGCGCCCAGAACTGTCACTGGGAGGACACGGGAGCGTTCACCGGCGAGGTGTCACCGGCGTTCCTCGCCAAGCTCAACGTGCGCTACGTCATCGTCGGCCATTCCGAGCGACGCGAGCTGTTCGGTGAGACCGACCAGTGGGTGAATCGCAAGCTCCAAGCTGTGCTGAAGCACGCCATGGTGCCGATCCTGTGCGTCGGCGAGACCCTCGAGGAGCGCGAGTCCGGGTCGACCGAGGCCAAGGTCACCGGCCAGGTGCAGGCTGGTCTGGCCGGTGTCACGCCCGATCAGGTGGCGGCGATGGTGATCGCCTATGAGCCCATCTGGGCCATCGGCACGGGGCGCACGGCGACGACCGAGGATGCGCAGGCCGTGTGCGCGTCGATCCGCGCGACGGTCGCGGCGTCGGCGGGGTCGGACGCGGCCGCGGTGGTCCGCATCCAGTACGGCGGCTCGGTGAAGCCGTCGAATGCCGCGGAGTTGATGGCCCAGCCCGACATCGACGGCGCGCTGGTGGGCGGAGCGAGCCTCGAGCCCGAAGACTTCGCCCAGGTCGTGCAGTTTCGGCTGGCCGGGGTCTGAGCCGTTCCTCCGGGTCGATGGCTGCTCGACTGCCCTGCTTCCAGTCGCCCGGGGCTGACTGCTACCGTTGAGGCGCTCTCACCCGTCCGCTCAGGTCTCTGGGGTCTGTTGTGCTCATCGCTGTGCTCGTCGTCCACACCGCTGTCTGCCTGGGGCTGATCTTCCTCGTGCTGCTCCATAGCGGTAAGGGCGGTGGCCTGTCTGACATGTTCGGTGGTGGGATGGGCGCTTCGGCGGCCGGTTCGACCGTCGTCGAGAAGAATCTCGATCGCATCACCTTTGTGGTCTCCCTGATCTTCGGCTTCACCTCGGTTTCTCTCGCGCTCCTGATGAAGAGCTAGTAGGCACCGGGTGCGACCGAGTGTCCGGCGGCCGGTCGCGTTGGCGGCGACGGCGATCGTGCTGATGGGAGCGTGCTCATCGTCGAAGTCGACTGCTGACGCCGATCGGGGCGGCACGATGCGCATGGCGGTCGTCGGAATCGATCACGATCTCGACCCAGTCGATGTGATCGCCACTGATCAGACCCAGATGGTCCTGCTCGACCTTCTCAGCGACGGTCTCACGACGATCGACGCCGCCACGATGCAAGCGGCGCCGGCCCTGGCGACGAGATGGTTGGCCGATGACGGTGGCACGACGTGGACCTTCGATCTGAAAGACGGGGTGCAATTCTCGGATGGCACGCCGCTGACGGCGGCGAGCGTGGTGTCTTCGCTCGAGCATGTGGCTCGCAAGCCTGACACGCTGCACGGCGCCCGACTCGAGGTGATCAGCGGCCAAGCCGAGTTCGTGGCGGGTCGGGCCGACCACATCAGCGGCCTCGAGGTGCCCGACGAGCGGACGTTGCGGATCACGACGACGCTCCCCGACGCCGACCTGCCCGCACTGTTGGGCTCTCCGCTCTATGGCGTGGTCAAGCCGGCCGAGGCGGCGCCGAGTGACGTGACTTCCGTCGCCGGCGTCCCGGGCTCGTCCGCTCCGGCGGCGACGGCCTGGACCGTGGGGGCCGGGCCCTTCCGGGTCGAGGGTGGGGACAGTTCGCTGGCGACGGCGTCGCGACTGGTTCGGGTCGACAGGGGATCGGCTCGACTGGAGTCGATCGAACTCGTGCGGGTGGCCGACGAGTCCGCCGCGTTCGATTCCGTCCGCGATGGTCAGGCCGATTGGGCATCGGTGCCGGCCGGAAAGCCGGCGACGCAGTTGGGCTTGACGCCGCCGGCTGGGTCGAACGTGCGGGTCGAGACGAGTTCCCTGGGTGCGGAGGAGTTCCTCGGCATGAATCTGGCCAGCCCGACGTTCGCGAATCCGCAGTTCCGGCAGGCGATCGTGCGGGCGATCGATCGCACCAAGGTCATCTCGGCGGGCCTGCCCGGGCTGCTGCCCAGCTCCGCCGTCGTGCCCATCGATGTGCCGGGATCGATTATCGACCCCTGTGGTGATCCGTGTCGGTACGGTCCCGATCAGTCCAAGGTCCTGTTGGCTCAGGCATTCCCCGACGGACAGGTGCCGGTCGTCGAGATCGACACGAGCGATGGCCTCGGCGATGTTGCCGCCGCCAATTCGGTGCGCGATCAGCTTGTTGCGGTAGGTATCCCGGCAGAGGTCAAGTCGATGCCGTTCGCCGAGTATCAGACGTTCGTCACGACCGGCAACGAGCAGCTTTTCCGCACGGGCTGGGTCGGGCTGGCGCCGTCGGCGGGGGCGTATCTCGGCCCGCTCTTTCGGTCGAACTCGCTCGACAACCTGACGGCGTTCAGCGCGCCCGACATCGATGCCGAGCTCGCCGCCGCGGCCGCCGAGCCCGATGCCGACAAGCGGAATGAGGCGTACGGGGTCATCGAGCAGGCCATTCTCGGCCTGACGCCGATTGTCCCCCTCGGCTCGTATCGCTCGGCCGTCGCCTTGTCGGCGGGCGTGCGTGACTACGTGGCCAAGCTCGACGGTACGTTCGACATCGCCCGAGTGTGGATGGACAGCGCAGTTACGCCGACGACCGGCTGACGACGCCAACCCGGGTTCGAGCCGCCGCCGGGTGACGCGCTACAGTCACGCTCTCACCCGGTGCCCTGAAGGTCATCAGGTGGCCACGTCGGAGTGGCGGAATAGGTAGACGCGCCAGCTTGAGGGGCTGGTGCCCGCAAGGGCGTGGGGGTTCAAGTCCCCCCTCCGACACCGAGTTGTACCCCCACGAGATCCGCAATAGTGCAGGTCAGCGGGTCGGGGGTCTGGTGGGGGTTCGAGTCCCTACCGACACATCTCGGACCTGGTGACCATCGGTGGGTCAGCGTTCGGCGGGGTGGGGGAGTAGTCCGTCGATGGCGATGCCGACGAAGGAGCGGACGGTGGGATCGGGGCCGATGCGTTCCTCGCGTTGGGCGGCGCTGAGGACGAGCCCGCCGATCAGGTCGGTGATCGCACTGCGATCGGCGGCTCGTTCGACGCCGGCTTCGGCGAGGGTCTGGTCGAGGGGAGCGAAGAGCTCGTCGTGGCTGTCGGCCAGTTCGGCTCGGGTGTCGGGGTCGAGGTTGGGCGCGGCGTCGGCGAGGGCGGCGATGAGGCGGTGCTCGGGTTGGTGGGCGTAGTCGAGTTGGTCGTCGGCCCATCGTTTGATCCGCTCGACGGGAGGCTCGTCGGCGGCGAGGAGGGCGCGGGATCGCGCGGATTGTCGGGGGAGCTCGGCGCGGTACCACCGGAGCAGGATGTGGGCCTTGTCCGGGTAGTAGCGGTAGAGCGAGTTTCGCGCGAGGCCGACGTCAGCGGCGATGTCACCCATGGTCACCTGGGCGTAGCCCTGCTCGCAGAACAGGCGGATGGCGGCCTCGAAGACCGCGGCCTCCTGGTGGGCCACGTGCTCGGCGATGCTGTCGGCCTGGATCCGTGGCACCGGCTCAGGATGCCACGGTTTCCACCGTGGTCAGCACGCCACCGGCGAGGTGGAGGTGGCGGTCGGCGTGGCCGAGCGGGGCGTCATCGTGGGTGACGATCACTGTCGCCAGCCCCCGGCGGTGGGCTTCGTCGGTGATCAGGGCCGAGACGTCGGCGGCGAGGGAGGGGTCGAGCGAGGCGGTGGGCTCGTCGGCGAGGAGCACCGAGGGATCGGCCATGAGCGCTCGAGCGATGCCGACCCGTTGGCGTTCGCCACCCGAGAGCTGTCCCGGCAGCTGGTCGGCCCGGCCGGTGAGCCCGAGGTCGGCCAGGAGTTGGTCGGCCCGGGCCCGGGACTCGCCCCGTCGTTGCCGGTCGATGTGGCCCACCAGTTCGAGTTGTTCGCGTGCCGTGAGCGAGGGAAGCAGGTTGGCCGACTGGTAGATGATGCCGATGTGGTCGCGCCGCAACGCGGTGCGGCGTCGTTCGGAGAGGGAGGCCGTGGCTATCCCGTCGATGAGGATGTCGCCTTCGGCGGGCCGGCGGAGCAGGCCGGCCAGCGCGAGCAGGGTGGACTTGCCGGAACCGGACGGACCGGTGACGACCACGACCTCACCGGCGGCAACATCGAGGTTCACGTGGTCGAGCAGGACACGGGTGCCGGGCCCATCAGGCACGGATGCGGTGAGGTCCCGGAACGACAGGCCGGACTGACGTTGGTCGGTGTCGGTCATTCAGGACTCCACTCCAAGGGCGATGGCGGGTTCGACGGTGGTGATGCGGCGGAACGGGACGAGGCTGCCGATGATGCCGGTGATGATCAGCAGCGCTGCGCTGGTCGCCACGCTGGACCAGACGAGTTCGACCGGAGCCGACCCGCCCTTCAGCAATGCGATGATGCCGGCGCCGACGGCGGTGCCCGCCACAGTGGAGGCCACGACGACGACCGTCATCTGGCCGAGGCCGTCGCGCAGCACGTAGGCGCTGGACGCTCCCATGGCTTTGAGCAGCCCGATCTGGCGAGTGCGTTGCACGGTGAGCACGGTGAAGAACGCGCCGACGATGAGTGCGGATATCACGAGCAGGAAGCCACGGATCAGGGTCATGGTGGCGGTCTCGGCCGTGAAGCCTGGTGAACCGTCGTAGGACTCGGCCTTGGTCTTGACCTCGGTGCCGGCCGCCGCGCTGGCCGCGGCGATGTCGGTGCCGGCCGGGAGGTCGAGCGCGACGGCGGAGAAGCGGCCCCGGGCGTCGTTGCCGTAGGTGATCGACTGCCAGGTGGCGAGGGAGGTGTAGGCGATGGCGACGTGGCCGTAGGAGCCGGCGAACGTGAAGCCCAGCACCGGCAGGATGACGTCCGATCCGCCGAGGCGGTACTCGTCGCCGATCTTCACGCCCTGGCTCTCGAGCTCGGACGCGAGCACGAGCCCGGGAGGACCGGCCAGCGCGGCTTGGGCCTCGGGCCGATGCACTAGGAAGCTGTCGGGCGGAACGCCGAACAACGCCAGGTCGAGGCTGGGGCCCCCATCGGTCGAGGCTGCGTTCACGAACGACACGCCGATCGGCGACGCCTTGGCGCCGGGCACCTGTTGCCATGCGGTCAAGGCGTTCTCATTCACGCTGGATCGGCTGAACACCGCCTGGGAGCCGGGTTCGAGCGCCAGATGGGTGTAAGGCAGGGCACGGAGCCCAGAGGTGCCGTCGCGCACGAGGCCATCCGCCAGCCCCGCGAGCACCGTGGACAACACGGCGACAAGAACGACGACAAGACCGACGAGGAGGAACCGTCGCCAGGTACGTCGTAGGTCACGCCAGGCCAAGAACATGAATGCACTCTCCGCGAGATGATGAGGACGTTGTGTCGACATCATATCGACAGACCGTCGGTTTCCGTCGCGGCTACGCAAATGGATCCCAACCACTGCGAGGGGTGAGTTCGGGGGCCTTTGGGCCGACGGTCTTGACGCCGGCCAGTCGTACTGCCAATGTGATGCCATGTCGGTGACGAAGGATGAGCGACTCCAGATTCGGGTGGACCCGGCCGAGAAGCGCCTGCTCGAGCGCGCGGCCGAGGTTTCCCATGTCTCGGTGTCGGCGTTCGTGTTGCAGTCCGCGGCGGCCCAGGCGGCAGATGTGCTCGCGGAGCGTCAGTTCATCGAGCTCAGCCCCGGTGCTGCCGCCGCTTTCACTGAGGCGCTCGACGAGCCGGCGACGGTGAACCGGCGTCTCGCGTCGGCGCTCGAACGGCCGCGGAAGTTCCGCTGGCTTGACTGAGCTCCGTCGCCCCGAGCTTCTCGACCCCAAACTCCACGACCGCTCGAGCTTCGACTCCGGTTCCCCGGATCTGGACGAGTGGCTGCGCCGGTACTCGGCGCAGAACCGCCGGAGGAACACCGCCGCCACCTGGGTGATCGCCGATGCCGACGAGGTCGTGGTCGCCTACGTGAGCCTGGCGATGACGAGCATCGACCGCGGTGATGCTCCGTCGTCAGTGGCGAAGCACGCTCCTGATCCGGTACCCGCGCTGCTGATCGGCCGACTCGCCGTTGATCGGTCCCATGCGGGACTCGGCGTAGGGACCGCGCTCGTCGCCCACGTCCTCGCCACCGCCGTCGACCTCAACGATCGAGCGGCCTGTCGCGCGGTCGTCGTCTCGGCTCTCGATGACGCGGCTCGTTCGTGGTGGGAACGACTCGGGTTTCACCCCTTCGATCCCGCCGACGACGACAACCTCGACCTGTACATGCTCACCAGCGAGATCGAAGCGACGCTGCGCTCCCTTGGTTGACCCTGGTCCGTGCCCGGCGCCGGATCGATTCTCGATGAGGTCGTCACGAATCTGAGATTTCTCGGCGACCACCCTCCAATTTGGGGTGGGTATGTAGGTAGGGGAGTCGTTCCCTAGCACCGGAGCGGCACCCCCGGCCTCACGCGGCCACCAGGTACTCCGAGGGGCGAAAAGACCGTGGGGTTATGGTACAAGTCCCCCCTCCGACACCACGAAAGCGCAGGTCAGGGCGCTAGACCCGCCCCGAACAGGGGCTAGTGGCCACGAAATGGTCACGGGAGATATCACGAAGCGCCGAAGATGAGGCCGGCGACCTGTTCGGCCGCGTCCCTCTGCATCCCGGCCTGAACGTGTGAGTAGACGCCGAGGGTTATGCCAATGGTGGCGTGCCCGAGACGTTCCTGCACGATCCGAGGGTGACGAAGAGCCGGTAGACGAAAGCGCCGAGACCGGAACTGAGTGAGCTGTGGCAGCGGGAAACCATGAACGGGCAAGGCTACGGCCAGCCACCCCGCAAGGCCCCGGCCGCCAGGGCCGATCGAGTTTCCGGCACCTTCAGCCTGAAGTTCCCGACTGCGTCGCCGCCCGGTCAGCGAGCGGTCAGCGGCATGACCGGTGACCCGCCGCAGTCGTGCAGACCCGATGGCTCAGTCGGGGGGCCGGTTGGGGCGCTTGTCCTGATCTTCGTGGACGATGAGGTGCGTCGACCGCAGCTCGACGAAACCGACCTCCTCGAGGGCGCGGACGATGGCGTCGAGGTGTTCGTCGACGAGCGCCAGGAGCGCATCGTTGGTGATGTTGCCGGTGGTGACGACGAGGAGCCGGCGAGGGGTGTCGCCCAAGAGGTGGCTGTCGCGAAAGTCTCGGTCCTTGGTGACGACGACCCGGTCCTCGGCGTCGGCGAACTCGGCGATCGCGGTATCGGTGGTCCGGTTGCCGTTGGGTAGCTCGGACGTGTGGACGGCGTCGTGGTCGCGCTTGTTGAGCCGGCGGGCCAGTCGGGCGGGCAGTTGGGCGTCGACGATGAATCTCACGCGGCGCCGAGCGGCTCCACGCGGCGCATGCCCGATGCCAGCGCTCCGAACTCGAGGGCGGCGAGGAGGTCATCGTGGTCGAGGTCCGGGTGGTCCTCGATGATCTGGTCGATGGTCATCCCCGACGCCAGCTGCTGGAGCAGGTCCTCGACCGGGTAGCGCAGGCGGCGGATGGTCGGCTTGCCATGGCAGATGTCGGGATCGGAGGTGATGCGGTCGAGCCGGGACATGGGCACGAGCGTACTCACCATGGCCGACGTAATGCCCCATGGTCCCCGGCGAACTCGCTGGGTGGTAAGGCCCGTGTCACGGCGGGTTCGTTGCGGCTGGGCGCTGCGGGTCCGCAAGTCTTCAGTTGCGGCACGGCACGGCACGGCACGGCACGGCACACACGCGGCTGACGAGAGCACCAACAGTGACCACGCCGCCGACGCTCGAGTTGTGCCACAGCCGGTGGCGCAACTCCCTCGCCGTCGTGGACGGCTCGAGAACTCTCGAGAAATGTGGCGACCACCACTGAATCGCCGACTTGTATGTGAGGTGCCGGTCGCTGCGGGTTGAGGCTCGTAGCGTTCGGTAGGTCGTCGGTCGGGGTGGCTCGTGAATCGCCTGCCGCCTTCGGGTCGCCAACCCGAAGGTCACCCTGACACCGCGCCGTCGGGCGTGCCAGTCACCCCGTCGGTCCCGGCTCAGTTGAGGTCCAAGGGCCACGCCGGGAGTTGCCAGCATCGCCGCGTCCGCGGCAGAGCTGCTTCAGCTGAGCTCGCGAACCTTGACGGTGTCGACGTGCTGCTGGAAGGCAATGACCTTGCCGTCGCCCATGGTCCACACGTGGGCCATCTTCACCGAGGCGGGTGCTGCGGAACTCTTGTGCTTCCACGTATAGTTCCCGAGCGCCACGACCGTGTCGCCGTCGGCGACGAACCGGTCGGGGACCACCGTGTACTCATCGCCGATCTCACCGAGCCGCATGAACACGCCTTCGAGCACGTTCTGAGGGCCGACAAAGGTACCAGGGAGCGGAAAGCCGTCGGCCTCGACCCACTCGATGTCGTCGGCCATGGCGCCGAGGACGGCGGGTACGTCGCCTCGGGCGAAGTTCGCATAGACGTTTTCGATGATCTCTTTGTTGGTGGCCATCTGACCGGCTCCTTCAGTCTGGGGCGACCGTTGTCGCCCACAATGAAGGCGTTCGTTCGTGGCCTTGATGTGGTTCGTTCCGAACGAACCACATGGACGGGTCACGTCGTCCAGGTGATATCGGCCCGTGGCTCGTAGCAGCACGAGACCCCCGTAACGATCGACTCGTCCAGATGCGCGGCGAGCTCCGGTGTCCGGGTCGCAAGCTCGTCTATGGCTTTGCGGATCGTTCTGGTCACGTTGAGACGCGCCTTCTCGGCCGGGGAGCCGGACCGGCGCGGCCTGCCTCTCAGGCCGGTTGCTCGCTTGAGCTCGGTGATCAGTGCATCGCGCTCGGCACTCCGCTCCGCCAGCCGGTTCGCGTCGCCGCGGACCGCGGCGGCATCGAGCGCGCCGTCCAGCTCGGCAAGGCGCCGTCGGTAGTGCCGGAGCGCTTCACGATCGAGCACAGGGCCGGTGTCGGCGCTGGGTATCGGCTCGTCGCTCGACGCGCCGACGAGCGCGAGAGCGGGCACGGGCTGGTGCGGCCGAGCTACCAGCTCGCGGAGGTGCCAAAGCCCCTTCAGGTCGGGCACGTGGACGTCTGTGCCGTTGAAC
>Ga0315283_10005620_pt1 | contig 11095 bp, 5 predicted proteins | sample YL17G09_0_MG_FD_204541 | JGI IMG/M metagenome (GOLD analysis project Ga0315283, IMG submission 204541) | Sediment microbial communities from Yellowstone Lake, YNP, Wyoming, USA - YL17G09_0 | ecosystem: Environmental > Aquatic > Freshwater > Lake > Sediment | place: USA: Wyoming | collected...
TCGCTGCCGGCGACGGCAACGGGCTGGGTCCCGCTCACGGTGGAGCTTGCCCCGGACGAACTCCGGCTCGACGATCGTTGGACGACGGCGGTGCGGATCGCTCCGCCCGCCCGGGTCCGTTGGGACGCGGCCGACCGCTATGTCGCCGCGGCGTGCGAGGTGCTCCGCGAGGGCCGTCGCCTGGAGCCCGGTACCGAGGTATGGCTCGGCAGTCTCGGCCCCGGCCCCTCCATCGTGGTGCCACCCGCCGATCCGGCACAGGTCGGTGCACTCAACCGCGCCCTGGCAGCCAGGGGCGTTCCCTGGCGCTACGGCCAGCGCCTCACCGTCCCCGCCACGACCGACAGCGCGGCCATCCTGGACAGAGTGGTGGTGACCATCCGGCAGGTGCTCGAATCGGCGGACGGCTCGGGCCAGACTGGCGTGCTGGTGCGCGCGGGGGGCGCGCCGTGGCTGGTGCAGTCGGGCGACGTGGTGCTCCTCGGCAGCCGCTTCGATCCCGCCTGGACTGCGCTGCCGGTGTCGGCCGGGTTCGTACCGCTCCTCGACGCGCTGGTCAACCGATATGCGCGCGGCACCCTGGCCACGCTGCCCACCGCGCCCGGTGATCCCGTCGTCTTGCCGGACCAGGCCGACGCCCTGATGCTGGAGGGCCGGGCGATTCCCGTGGAAGGGGGATCGATGTTCCGCCCTGCCGACGCCGGGGTCCATTATGTCCTCGCGGGTCGCGACACCATCGGGGTGGTGAGCGTGAATCCCGATCCGCGGGAGTCGGACCTGACCCGGGCCAGCGACGCCATGGCGATGTCGCTCTGGCGCGCGGCCCGTCTCGTGTCGCTCGACGAGGCCACCGGCGCGGCCTTCACGACGGTCGCGCGGGGTGACCTCCGCGGCCCGTTCCTGTGGCTGGCTCTGGCGCTCGGGCTGGTAGAAATGGCGCTCGCCGGCCGGCGGCGGAGGTCGGCATGACGCTCTCCCGGATTCTCGACGCGTTCAACGAGACGCCCCCTTCGAAATGGCTGCTCCGCGATCTCCCGGCGCGAGGCCAGGTACGCCGGCTCGCCGGATTGCCCGGCTCGAGCGCCTCGGTGCTGGCGGCCTGGCTGGTCCGGGAGCTGCCGCAGCGGCTGGTGGTCGTCATCGCCCCGACGCCGGCCGAGGCCGACCGCTGGATCTCGGATCTGGTCCAGCTGTCTGAACACCCGGTCGGGCTCTATCCACAGCGCGAGGCGCTCGGTGAGGAGGAGCCGCACTTCGAAATTGCCGGCGAGCGGACCGAGACACTCGAGGCCCTGCTGCGCGGCCGCCTGCGGCTGCTGGTGACGACGGCCCGGGCCACGGCGGAGCGCACCCGGGTTCCCTCCGCCCTGAACCGGTTCCGGATGGAGCTGCTCCAGGGCGCCACCCGGCCGCTCTCCACGGTGGCCGAGGCGCTGGAGCGGATGGGTTATCGGCGCGTGCCGATGGTCACGGAGGTCGCCGAGTTCAGCGTCCGTGGCGGCATCATCGACCTCTATGGGTTCGGGATGGCGTCGCCGGTCCGGATCGAGTGGTGGGGCGATGACATCGAATCGCTCCGGGCGTTCGACCTCACCACCCAGCGGTCCCTCGAGCCGGTCACCGGCATCACCGTGCTGCCGATCTCGGTCCACGGCCTGGGGGACGAGCCGGCGGAGGCCGGAGGCAAGGACGCCGCGCGCTCCACCCTGCTCGATCTGCTGCCTGGCGATGCCCTGATCGTGCAGGAGGCGATGGGGCCCGATGCCGAAGAGATCTCCCGCGGGTGGCGCGAGGCGGCCCACCATCTGGAAGTCGCCCGCCGGCTGGGCGAGGAGGTGCCCAGCCGTGAGGCACTCTTCGTGGAGCCCGAAGCCTGGCGGCGGCGGCTCGAGACGTTCCCTCGGCTGGTGCTCCGTGACGAACCCGCCGAGCTCAATTTCGGCTTCTTCCCGCCGGAGCGGGTGGATCGCGACCTGAGCCGGCTCCGCGCGGCGCTCCATGGCTCGGTGTCGACGCTGATCCTCTGCGACAACGAAGGCCAGCTCGAACGGCTCGATGAACTGCTGAGCGAGTCGCCGGTCGGCTTTGCTCCCGCGCCCTACGCCCTGGCCGTGGGCGCGCTCGAGGGCGGCTTCGTCATGCCGTCGCTCCGGGTCCTCACCGACCACGAGATCTTCCGCCGGGCCCGTCGCCTCCGGCGCTCACGCCGATACCGCGAGGCCGCCCCGACCTCGGTCACCGGCGACCTCACCGCCGGCGACTATGTCGTGCACCTGGACCACGGCATCGGCATCTATCGCGGGATCACCACCATCGACATCGGTGGCGGGACGCTCGAGGCGGCGGTGGTGGAGTACGAGGGCGGCGACAAACTCAATGTTCCGCTCTACGGTCTAGACCAGCTGGAGCGGTACCGGGCGGCGGGAGAGGACGGCGACCTGCCGCCGCCGCGGCTGCATCGCCTGGGCGGCACGGCCTGGAAGAAGGTTCGCGATCGGACCCGGGATGCGATCCGGCAGATGGCGGCGGAGTTGCTGGACCTCTATGCCCGGCGCCGGGTGAGCGGGGGCTATGCCTTCCCGCCCGATACCCGCTGGCAGCGCGAGCTGGAGTCCGCCTTCCTCTATGAGGACACTCCGGACCAGCGGAAGGCGACCGAGGAGGTGAAGCGCGACATGGAGCGGCCGTTGCCGATGGACCGCCTGCTGGTGGGCGACGTCGGCTATGGCAAGACCGAGGTCGCGGTCCGGGCGGCGTTCAAGGCGATCCAGGGAGGGAAGCAGGTCGCGGTGCTGGTGCCCACCACGATCCTGGCGGAGCAGCACGGGCGCACCTTCGCCGAGCGGCTGGCAGACTACCCGGTGAAGGTCGAGGTGCTCTCGAGGTTCCGGACCCTCCGCGAGCAGAAGGAGGTGCTCGCCAGCGTGGCTCTCGGGAAAATCGACATCCTGATCGGCACCCACCGGTTGCTGTCGAAGGACGTCCTCTTCAAGGACCTCGGCCTGCTGGTCGTGGACGAGGAGCACCGGTTCGGGGTGAAGCACAAGGAGCGGCTCAAGGCACTGCGCCTCGCGGTGGACGTCCTCACCCTCACCGCCACGCCGATTCCGCGGACCCTTCACATGTCGCTGGCAGGATTGCGGGATCTCACCCTGATCGAGACGCCACCGCGCGACCGCTCACCGATCCTGACCTTCGTGGAGCCCTGGGATGACGGGCTGCTGGAGGAGGCCTTCGCCCGCGAGATGGACCGGGGCGGGCAGATCTTCATGGTGCACAACCGGATCGAGACGATCGACACCATCGCGGCCCGGGTCCGGAAGCTCGCCCCCCGGGCGCGGGTCGCGGTGGCCCATGGCCAGATGCCCAGCGATGACCTCGAACAGGTCATGCAGCAGTTCGTCAGCGGCGGCCTCGACATCCTCGTTTCCACCCTGATCGTGGAATCGGGGCTCGACGTGTCGAACGCGAACACCATGGTCGTGCACGACGCCCATCGCCTGGGGCTGGCGCAACTCTACCAGCTGCGGGGACGGGTCGGCCGGAGCCACCGGCGGGCCTACTGCTACCTCCTCGTGCCCGACATGCTGGCTCCGGACGCGGAGGACCGCCTCAAGGTGCTGGAGCACAACACCGACCTGGGCGCCGGGTACCGGATCGCGCTCAAGGACCTCGAGATCCGCGGCGCCGGCAACCTGCTGGGTTCCGAGCAGTCGGGGCACGCCCAGGCGGTGGGCTTCGACCTCTACCTGCGATGGCTCGACGAAACGGTCCGGTCGATCCGGGGCCAGGGCGGGGGCGAAACACCGGCGCCGCCCGACGTGGTCTTCGACCGGCCGGTCGGTCTGCCCGACCACTATGTCCCGGACGACGAGAGCAAGCTGTCGCTCTACCGGAGACTGGCGCGGGCGGGCACGCCAGGCGAAATTGATGAGTTACGCCAGGAACTGCGCGAGCGGTTCGGACCCCTTCCGCCGGAATCCGAGCATCTCCTGGACATGACGAGGCTCCGGGTTCTGGGGGCCGCTCTCGGCCTCCAGCACGTCCTGGTCCGGGGGGAGGAAGCCCGGTTGACGTTCCGGGCCGGCGCCACGCCCCGGCTGGCCGGGCTCCATGCCGCGCTCGAAGATGTACAGCTCGCCGCCGAAGTCCGGCGGACCATGCCGCTGTCGCTCCGGCTGGAGCGACTCGGTGGAGAAGACCTGGTTCCCGCCCTGGTCCGCGCACTGCGGGCCGCGCTGGGACAGCCCGCCGCCGGAACGACGGCTGGGCCGACAACCTGATCCCGTAGGAGTTTCGATGCGTCGAATGCTGTTGCTTGCGGTGGTGGCGGGCTCCGTCATCCTGACCGGGTGCGAAGGCCTCAAGGATGCCTTCTCGCCCCAGTCGAACGTTGTGGCCAGCGTGGGTAGCCGCAAGCTCCAGACCGACAGGATGGTCGCGCTCGTCGGCCAGGTCCCCGGCGGGAACGTGGGGCCGGACGGCGTGGAGTTTCTCGCCAACGCCTGGGTGAACCTCCACCTCCTGGCGCAGGCGAAAGTGGATGGGAAACTCAAGGACGATTCCGCCACGGTGTCCCGCGTGATGTGGCCCCAGATCCTGCAGGCGCGGATTCAGGCGTGGCAGGATACCCTGGCGGCCCGGCGTCCCAAGCCCACTGACGCCTCGGCCGACAGCGCCTATGATGCCGGCGGGGCGCGCCTGTTCCAGCACATCATCGTGGTGCCGGCCGGTACCAGCAAGAGCGATACGGCCGCGGCGTTGGCCAAGGCCCAGGGCCTCCTGGGACAGGTGAAGCGTGGCACCGAGTTCGGCAAGTTGGCCGCCGGCAACGCCGACGCCAGCAAGGCGGACCAGGGCTTCCTGCCGGTCGGGCCCAAGGGCCAGTTCGTCAAGGAGTTCGAGGATCCGGCCTGGGCCCTTGAACCAGGCCAGGTCAGCGAGGTGGTGAAGAGCCCGTTCGGGTTCCATCTCATCCGCCGCACGCCGAAGGACGAGGCCCGCAAGCGCTACCTGGAATTCCTGGTCCGGAGCGGGGCGCAGCGGGCCGATTCGGCGTACGTGACCGGGCTCGCCCGGGACTATGGCCTGAAGGTCCAGCCCGACGCGGCCAAGAGCATCCGCGACGCCATCAAGGACCTCGAGGCGTCCCGGAAGTCCTCCAAGCAGCTGGTGGCCTTCAAGAGCGGCGGCTTCACCGTTGGCGACTTCGCCCACTGGATGGAGGCCCTGCCGCAAGGTGCCACCCGCCAGGTATCAGCCCAGACCGATTCGATCCTGGGCAACTTCGTCGAGGGGCTCGCCCAGAACTCCCTGGTGATCCGGCAGATGGACTCGGCGAAGGTGCCGCTGCCCATCGCCAACTGGCAGGCCCTGCAACTGGGCTACCGGGCCACCGTCGACCAGGCCGCGGCCCTGATGGGAATCAACGACTCGGCCATCACGGATACCACCAAGCCCAAGGCGGCGCGGCTTGATTCCGCCGCGGCGCGGGTCGATGCCTTCCTCGACAAGCTGGTGGTGGGCCAGGTCCAGTTCCGGCCGCTGCCGCAGCCCCTGGTGTCGTACCTGCGTGAGAGTGGCAAGTACCGGATCAATCGGGCCGGGCTGACCCGCGCGACCGAGCTGGTCACCGCCAGGATCAAGGCCGATAGCGCCGCGGGTGGCGCCGCTGCCCCAGCCGGCCCGATCCAGCCCGCGCCGGGTGGACCGCCGGTCCAGGAGCAGCCCAAGAAGCCATGAGTCAGGGCCTGGTCCCGCGGGGCCTCATCGTGGCCGCGCTCCTCCTCTGGGGCGCGGCTGCGCCGCTTCTGGGCCAGCGTCAGGTGGGCGACACGGTCGAGCGGGTCATTGCCGTCGTCGGGTACACGCCAATCCTCTCGTCCGAGATCGATGAGGAGATCTTCGCCCGCTTTCCGCAGGGGAAGGGGCTGCCCGACACGCCCGACGGGATGAAGGCGCTCCGCCGCCAGATGCTCCAGGAGTTGATCGACCTCGAGCTGCTGTTCCAGCGGGCGCAATCCGACACCACCGTCAAGGTGACCGAGGAGCAGGTCAACGCCGCGGTGGACGAGCAGGTCCGGAACGTCCGGCAGAAGTATCCGTCGGACAAGGAATTCCGCGACGATCTGAAGGTCTCCGGCTTCCAGACTCCCGAGGAATACCGGCGCTGGCTGACTGACAAACAGCGGCGGCAGCTGGTGACCAACATGTTCGTGGAGCATCTCAAGTCGGGCGGCGAGAAGGACTCGAAACTCAAGCCGGTGATCCCGACCGACAAGGAGATGCGGGCCTACTACGAGGAGCAGAAGGGCCAGCAGAAACGGCCCGAGACGATCTCCTTCCGCCAGATCGTCATCGCCCCCCAACCGACGGCCGAAGCCAAGGCGCGGGCGCGGGCCCTGGCGGACTCGATCCTGATCGGCCTCCGCAAGGGCGACGACTTCGCGGCGGCCGCCAAGCGCTTCTCGATGGACCCCGGCTCCAGGGAGCAGGGCGGGTCGCTCGGCTGGTTCCGGCGCGGCGTCATGCACCCGGCCTTCGAGCAGGTCGCCTTCAACCTGCGGCCCGGCTTCATCTCCGACCCGGTGGAAACGCCGTTCGGGTATCACCTGATCCAGGTGGAGCGGGTCCAGCCGGCCGAGGTCTCCGCACGTCATGTGCTGATCATGCCGGATATCCGGCAGCAGGATGCGGATTCCGCCCGGGCGCTCGCCGAGCGGGTCCGTGACGCCATCAGCAACGGGGCCTCGTTCGACTCGCTGCAGCGGAAGCTCAACGACCCGCTTGAAGAACGGGACATCAAGGACTTCCCGACCGACAAGCTGCTCCCGGCCTACGGGGTGGCCCTCAAGGGCTTCGGCGACAAGGCGCTGCCGCCGGTCTTCCGGCTCGAGAGCCCGGACCCGGTCCGGGCCAAGTGGGTCGTGGTCGAGATCCGCGAGCTCAAGGCAGCCGGCGAGTACAGGTACGAGGACGTGAAGGACGCGATCCGCGGCAAGCTGGGCGAGCAGCTGGCCCTGCGGCGCTACATCGACAAGCTCCGCGCCGCCACCTACGTGGAGATCCGGGGCCCGTGACCCGGCCTCGGATCGCCGTCACGCTCGGGGATCCACGCGGGATCGGGCCGGAAATCACCCAACGCGCCCTGATCGCGGGCCTCGAGGCCGAGGTGACGCTGATCGGGCCCGATGACCTGATCGCCACGATGCCGGCCGCGGCCCGGATCGGCGTGGGGAGTTGGGGTGCCGGGTGCGGCGAGGGTGCCGGCGCCGAGGCCCGTCCGCGGGCCATCCGCGCCGGCACCCTCGCCGGACGCGCCATCGAAACCGCCGCCCAACTCGCCGTCTCCGGCATCGTCGACGCCATCGTCACCGCCCCCATCGAGAAGCACGCCACCCGCCTGGCGGGGTTCGACTATCCCGGCCATACGGAATGGCTGGCGCATCTGGCCGGCGACGTGGCGGTGGCCATGATGCTGACCGCCGAAGACCGTGGCGGCGGGAGCCCGCTCCGGGTGGTGCTGGTGACGACCCATGTGGCCTTCCGCGACGTGCCGGCGCTGCTCACCGCGGAGCGGGTCACCCGCACCGGACGGGTCACGATCACGGCCCTGCGGGACTGGTGGGGGATCGCCGAGCCGCGGCTGGCGCTCTGCGCCCTCAACCCCCATGCGGGCGAGAAGGGGCTGTTCGGCGACGAGGAGCCGAGGGTGCTCGAGCCGGCGGCGCGTGCGCTCGGTGCGGCCGGGCCCCTGCCGGCCGATACCGTCTTCGTGCGCGCGATGCGGGGAGAGTTCGACGCCGTGCTGGCGCCCTATCACGACGTCGGGATGACCGCGATCAAGGTCGCCGCGTTCGGCGAGGCGGTGAACGTGACGCTGGGCCTGCCGTTCCCGCGAACCTCACCGGACCACGGCACGGCCCTGGACATTGCCGGCCAGGGGATCGCCGATCCGTCGAGTATGATCCGGGCGCTGCGGCTGGCCGTGAAGCTGGCGGCGGAGGGGCGAAGGGGCGGAGGGGCGGAGGGCACGGGGAGGGAGGGCGAGGTCCGGCCGTAGCTTCCTGCTTCCTGCTTACTGCTTACCGCTCGCTGTCCCCTTCACCAGTCGCACGCTCTTCACTCGGCGTCCCTCCATCGCGGCGATCTCGAACGTGAATGGATCCGCCTGGACCCGGTCGCCGACCTGGGGGAGCCGGCCCAGCTGGCCGAAGAGCCAGCCGCCGAGGGTCGTGTACTGGGAGTCATCGAGGCTGGCGTCGTGCTCGCTGTTGAAGTCGCCGACCGGCATCGCGCCGTCGAGCAGGGGCGCACCGGCGGACTCCGGTGCGGCGGCAGGCCGGTCGTGCTCGTCGAAGATCGGCCCCACGATCTCCTCCAGCAGGTCCTCCATGGTCACCAGTCCGGCGGTCCCACCGTACTCGTCGAGGACCACCGCCAGGTGGACCTTGAGCCGCTTCATGTCGGCCAGCACGTCCTCGACCTCGCGGGTGCCCGGGACGAACAGCGGTGCCCGCATGATGTCCCGCACCATCGCGGCGGGCTTCTGCCGCACCGCCGCGAGCACGTCCTTGGCGTGGACCACCCCGACGATATCGTCCAGCGACTCGGCATAGACCGGGTAGCGTGACCGGCCGGCCCGGGCGATCTCGTCCGCCGCGGCCTCGACGGAGTCATCGGCGGGGAGCGCGATGATGTCGGTGCGCGGGGTCATCACGTCTTCGGCGGTCTTCTCGGTGAACTCGAAGACGCCCTCCAGCAGCCGCGCGTCCTCGGTGCCCAGCCGGCCGCCTTCTCCGCTCTGTTCCACCAGCATCCGGATCTCCTCGGGCGAATGGAGCCGTTCGTGGTGGCTGGGGACGCGGATCCGGAGGATCTTCAGCAGGCGACTGGCCGAATGGTTGAGCAGGTAGATCGGCCCGGCCATGACCCACCCGAACAGCAGGAGCGGTCCGGCGACCCAGCCGCTCACGGTTTCGGGAAAGAGCAGGGCGATTGCCTTGGGCGCCAATTCCCCGACCAGGATCACGGCAAAGGTGATCAGCCCGAAGGCCAGCACGGTCCCGATGGCATCCCGTGAGAAGGGTCCGACAGTCACGGGAAGGACCTGCTCCAGGCCACGCTCGATCAGGTGGGCGAGCGCTGGCTCCCCGATCCAGCCAATGGCCAGGGAGCAAAGGGTGATGCCGAGCTGGGTCGCCGAGATGTAACGATCGAGAGACCGGAGCAGTCGGCGGGCCAGGGCGGCGCGGCGGTCGCCCCCATCGGCCATCTCGTCCAGGCGGGTCTTGCGGGCGCCGACGAGGCCGAATTCGGCCGCCACGAAGAAGGCGTTGGCGAGGACGAGGGCCAGGAGGATGGCGAGCTTGAGGCCGGAGGATCCCGCGGCGGCTGGTTCCATAGACGCATGGACGGTAAGGCTTGGCGGCCGCGCGGGGTAGGGGGCGGGCCGGCCGCCGTCCCGAAAGTCGCAAAAAGGAGACGGTTCTTGCAGGGGATTCGCTTGCGCCGGACGGGGGCTTGTTCTATATATGCCGCCCGGACGGGTGGGTGTCTGACGGTCGGACGGTCGGGCAGGCAGACTGTTCGAAAGTCTTCAGAGGGAAGAGGGTAGCGGGTGGAGATTCGGAACATCGCGATCATCGCGCACGTGGACCACGGCAAGACCACCCTGGTGGACAAGATGCTCCGCCAGGCGGGGGCCTTCCGCGCCAACCAGCAGGTCGAGGAGCGGGTGATGGACTCGAACCCGCTGGAGCGCGAGCGCGGGATCACGATCCTGGCCAAGAACACCGCGGTCAACTGGCACGGGGTCAAGATCAACATCGTGGACACCCCGGGCCATGCCGACTTCGGCGGCGAGGTCGAGCGGATCCTCCGGATGGTGGATGGGGTCCTGATCCTGGTCGACGCGGCCGAGGGGCCGATGCCCCAGACCCGCTTCGTCACCCGGAAGGCGCTGGCCCTGGGCCTGAAGCCGATTGTCGCGATCAACAAGATCGACCGCGCCGACGCCGAGCCGCTCAGGGTGCACGACGAAGTGCTGGGCCTGTTCATCGACCTCGAGGCCTCGCACGATCAGCTCGACGCGCCGTTCTTCTATACCTCGAGCCGCCAGGGCATCGCCACCGCCGACCTGGGCACGCCGGGCACCGATCTCTCGCCCCTGTTCCAGGCGATCGTGGACCAGATTCCGGCCCCGACCGGCGATGCGTCCGGCCCGTTCCAGATGCTGATCTCGACCCTCGACTTCTCGACCTACCTGGGCCGGCTCGGCATCGGCCGGATCGAGCGGGGCAAGGTCCACGTCGGCGACCCGGTGGCGCTGCTGCCGCTGGGCGAGCCGGGCCCGCTCCCCGAGACCGAGGTGGTGGAGCGGAGCCGGATCACCAAGCTCTTCACCTTCGACGGCCTGCACCGGGTGGACGTGCAGGAGGCGTCGGCGGGCGACATCGTAGTGGTCTCGGGCTTCGAGGGCATCGAGATCGGCAAGACCCTGACGGACCCCGAGCACCCCGACCGGCTGGAGGGCATCGCCGTCGAGGAGCCGACCATCTCGGTGGACTTCATCGTCAACAACTCGCCCTTCGCCGGGCGCGATGGCAAGTTCGTGACCAGCCGGCAGGTGCGCGAGCGGCTCTTCAAGGAGCTGGAGAAGAACGTGGCGCTGCGGGTCGAGGAGACCGATGCGCCCGATACCCTTTCGGTCTCGGGCCGCGGCGAGCTCCACCTCGCCATCCTGATGGAGACGATGCGGCGTGAGGGGTTCGAGTTCCAGGTGTCGCGCCCGCGGGTCATCACCAAGGTGGGCCCGAACGGCGAGCGGCTGGAGCCCTACGAGGAGCTGATGATCGACGTGCCCGAGGAGTTCATGGGCGTCGTGATGGAGAAGCTTGGACCGCGGCGGGCCGAGATGACCGAGATGCGGAACCCGGGGCAGGGCAGCGTCCGGCTGACCTTCCGGATCCCGGCGCGCGGCCTCTTCGGCTACCGGTCGGAGTTCCTCACCGACACGCGGGGCAATGGGCTGATCCATCACCGGTTCCTGGAGTACGGGCTCTGGGCGGGCCCGCTCACCGGCCGGAAGCGGGGC
>Ga0315283_10005621_pt1 | contig 11095 bp, 12 predicted proteins | sample YL17G09_0_MG_FD_204541 | JGI IMG/M metagenome (GOLD analysis project Ga0315283, IMG submission 204541) | Sediment microbial communities from Yellowstone Lake, YNP, Wyoming, USA - YL17G09_0 | ecosystem: Environmental > Aquatic > Freshwater > Lake > Sediment | place: USA: Wyoming | collected...
TGAGAACCCGGCCAATCCCCCTGCTTGTTCTTCAAGTCCGCCCGGAGCAGGAGCAGCGCCGCCCTACGGAATTTGGACCCCAGGGCCTCGGCCAGAAGCAGGCCGCTTTCGATCTCCCTTTCGGCCAACACCGGATCTCCGTCCATGATAGCCAATTCCGCCGCACGCTGGGAGAGGTGGCAGAGATTGATGTCGTTCAGCTCCTTGGCTTGAGCCAGGGCTTGGACCTCGGCCAGGGCTTCCCGAGCCCTCCGTAGATTTCCCTGAGGAAGGCAGGCTGAAACGAGATACAAAAGGCTCGCCACCTGGCCGAGCCGTTCCCCGGTCTCGCGCCGGATGGCCAGGGCGCGTTCCTGAAAGGATACCGCCTGTTCCCAATCGCCTAACCTCTCGTGGGTCGTTCCAAGATTTGCGAGAATGTAGCCCGCGGCGTAACGGTCGCCCATGACTTGGCTTTGCTCATAAGCTTGAGCGAAGCAGTCCAGGGCCTTTGAGAGGTTTCCCAGCTGGACCTCGGAGATGGCGATGTTCTGCAGGGTTATGGCTTGAGCCGAGCGGTCCCCGACCCTCTGACAGAGCGCCAGAACGTGCTCATCGCAGGCCAAGGACCCGGACGTGTCCTCTTGAAGATAGCGGAGGTTGGAGATCACCGAATAGCACTCCCCCTGGCCCCCAAGGTCTCCGGCCTCTTCGGCCAGGCTCAGGGCCCGTTCGGCGTTCTCTCGGGCCCGATCATATTTGCCTCGGTTGCCTTGAAGGGCGGCCAGGCGGCACAGGCATACCGTCAGGCTGTCCTTGTCCCCGAGGGATTCCAGGAGCGTCCGGGCTTGCTCCCAATGGGCTTCGGCAGCCTCCAGGTCCCCGAACATCTGGCAGGGATACCCGATCTCGTTCAGGGCCTCGGCCTGTCCCTTGCGATGGTTGTAAGACGTATAGATCTGGAGGGCCTCTTCGGCCGTTTCCTTCATCCGCACAAACTCGCTTCGACAGCCATAGCTTCTGGATAACAGGAGGAGGGCTTGGGCCTGGCCCAGGGGCAGGCCCGCGGTCCGGGACGCTGCGAGCGCCTCCTGACCCGCCCGGAGACCGGCATCGAAGTCTCCGATGCGGTTGCACACTTCCACGGCCTTGCTCTTCAGGACCAGGCGCACGAACGCCGGGAAGGCCCCAGGACGCCTTCCGGTGAGACAGGCTTGTAAGTTAGGGTCCTCGCCCCACGAACGGTAGGTTTCGATCAAGGGGTGGTAGCAAGACAGTCTTACCAACAAGCCTCAAAGGATAAAAGTGAAAATGACGGCGATCCTGCTCTTCCCCCATTCTTCGTCCCCCTTGACCGCTCCTTCACTTCTGCCTCGGCTACCCGAAGGGCTCCGGACGAGGGGACAGGGGGAAAGGGAAACGTGCTGACTGGAGCAACCCAAGAGGACAGGTCACCCAACCTGAGCCTGGAACAGGGCTTTCACCGGATCTCTCATCAGCACGATGATGGTCAAGACCCCCAGGATGGCCCCATAGGGGATGAGCAGGCATTCGACTCCGGCCATGACGAGGCAGAAGGTGTGATGCCTCTTCCGGGAGAGAAACCACGCGTTCAGGAACACGAAAGCAGAAAACGTCAGCCCGCAGAGGATGAAAAGAATGGCAAAGCCGATGAACAACCAGCCCACCAACTCGGGCTCGGGTGTGCCTGGCCCGTGATGCCCGGGGATCACAACCATCATGATCCCCAGGACCAGGTGGAAGACCGGAAAGAGAGAAACCAGCACGGAAATGCCCGCGAGGACGTAGTGAAAGATGGACAGGAGCTTGAGATGCTGTTTATCCTGATTCATGAGGGCCTTCTCCAGGTGAGGTTGGGATAAGGGATGATGTTCTGTACCGTCGGCTCCAATCACCGGTTAGGCTAAACCTCTCCGAAAAACCCCATAGAAGTGTTGGACGTCCATATCCTCCGCGACATCTGAGCCATGCGCGCCCTTCCCCGTTTCGGCGTCAACATGGGCTCCGTGATCCGGGATAAACCCGATCAGCCGGTCGTAGGCATTCCAGAACCGGTTGGAACTCTCCGCCAGTCGCACAAAAGACTTCGTGTGATTGCGAAACGCTTCAATTGCCGCCTCTTCTCGAGGTCCACTACGGTGCATCGTGTCGTCGTATTCCTGATGGTAGACGAGCAGAAAGTCATGGTTGTCCGCCTCTAGCAACTCTAGAGCGCACTCGGTTACTTCGGGGTCGTATTCTTCCGAGAAATAATCCACCTGCCGTTCACGAATAATCCGGTCAATGCTGGAATCACGGACAGCGATAATTGCCACTTTCTTCCCAGCTTCGATAAGTCAGTCGAAGAGCGTCCGAATTCGCACAACCGGTTTCTCGTACTTCCGGATACCGTGAACCGAAGGGGGCTCACCTGTAAACATGCTGGCAAAGCAAACCGGCGTTACCGACGGCATGATCGACTTGAGCCGTACTACGATCGGTGCCTCGCGACCCACCGGTTCGATTAAGTGCGGATAGGCGTCGCACAGGTGAAGCCCAATTGCGTCTGGAGCATAAAGAAGCGCCTTCTGGATGGTGCCTGCCCCGACCATCCTGGCCCGGTCTATGACAGGTGTAAGCGGATCCGAACTAAACGAATTCTGGGCGCCAATCCCGAACAAGCGACAAATCGTCGGTGTGACGCATGCGATCGTGGGGTCAGCCATTTGTGTTAATTCCGCCAAACATTGTTTAGCTAAATCCAAATAACGACCTACCCCATTTTCTGTGCCACCTGGACTGTTACTGCCTTTCCCGCTGCCTCGGCTGCCCGAAGGGCTTCGGACGAGGATCCAGGGTGAAAGGGGAACGGGCTGACTGGACCAAGTCCAGTCGGACTACGGATGCCGGGGTTCGCGTCCTTGACGTCGTTACAAATCATTGAACTCGGGCTCGTACTCGATCAGCCCAGTCGCTCCGGCAAGTGCGTTTGGGCGGAACTCGAGCCCCATGAAGACGTCTTCAGGGACTTTCCAGTGGCAGTGAAGGCCGAAGCGACTGGCCGGGACGAAACCGAAGCGAGGGTAGTAGTGCGGATGGCCGAGAACCACGGCGAAATCGGAAGGGATGCCCGTACACTCGGCGAGTGCGGTGTGGACGAGCAGCGAGCCAATGCCGCGCTTCTGAAGGACGGAACTACTGCCATCGGGCCTAACCCTACACCGCGTAGGTCCGGGTGCGACTCAGCGATCACCCGGCTGAAGGCGATATGGCCCACAGGTTGGCCGTCGTGCTCGGCAACGAGCGAGACGAGCAGTTTGCCTCGTTCCCGCAGAAGATTGACCAGAAGGGCCTCGGCCGGAGTGTCGAAAGCCAGCTCATTCATCCGCCGGATGGCTTCGACATCGCCGTTGCGTTCACGCCGGATGGTTGTCATTGCAGAATGATTTCCACCTACATTAAACGATGAATGTACGGACCGTATAATCCAGCTGGCGCAAACTTTTTCTTCGGTTTGAAGTGTATAATCCCACCTGGGGGTCCTCGATTGTACTGCAAATGCCTTGGACCGGCTTTACGTGCCCCCGCCACGATCCCGATCACATATCGCATGGTGTTATTATGCTACCACGCCGGGGAGTAAAAAGCAAGAGGGCGGGTCATTCGCCCCGCCCTCCTCCTTCGTCCCTATGCCGTCATTCCCGCGCAGGCGGGAATCCAGTGTCTCTACTTCTTAGCTTCGCCGTTCTTCCCTTTCCCCTCTGCTCCTCTGCTGCCGTTCTGTGGGGAGGGGGATTTTGTGTTAGGTTATGGCTTATTCTTTACGCGAACGAACTTTTTAAGGATTTTGCCCTTTTTCATGTTAATCTGTAGGGTCGCTTTATCTGCCGAAAGTTTGTACTCTGCAGTGACCGCTGACTTAGGGTCTACCTCCCACCAATAGTGCCAGATACCATCTATGGCGTCAAACTTGTAGGTGGCCATTCCCTCCAAGACGAAAGTCCCATCTGCCTTAAACTCGTAGAGTACCTTGGAATTCTTGCCCCATGCCCCGATCAGTCCAGGATCAATTTTGGGGGCGGCTCCTGCTGTTATCGCCAGCGCTGAAAGGAGAACGAAAACGATGACTATGCGGAAGCTCTCTTTCATAAAACCTCCCCTTAAGCGTTATCAATTCACACTAAACCTTGTGGTCATCTTCATCCGCCTCACGAAGAAGAACAATAAGATTCTATCATGTTTATGGCCTTTTGTCAAGGGTTCTACAGGATTAACTTTTTAGCCTCTTGATTTTTCCCCATTTAATAAATATCAAAGGTCTACGATCCGCTTCATTCCAAGAAGAGCTTGCCTTGAGCGAAGCTAAGGGTCTCTGAAAGTATCAATCGATACGCTATAGAAAAAACAAGCCTGCCCACAAGCAGCCTATGCCCTGCCCCCATCCTCTGTTCCCCCGGACCGCTCCTTCCCTGCTGCCTCGGCTGCCTGAAGGGGTACGGACGAGGGGACAGGCTGTGACATACTTCCCAGACTAGTTGCAGAGGGTCAGGTCGGGGTTCACCGTGGGCCGAACTCTTTCTCCAATTCCTTACGACCGCACTCTGAGCACCAGTACTTCTCGCCCAGCATGCTGTACTCCCCCGCGCCCAGCCGCAGGACCCTCCCGCAGGTCGCACATTTCGTGGGCTCATAGGCCGGCGGATTCTCCAGCTTCTCGAAGTTGTACTCGTTGGTCCCGTACCACACGTACATCTCCGTCTTGTCGATCTCTTCCCGGCATCTCGGACAGTCCTTCCAGAGCCCGGGGTGTCCCTCATTGTGGTGAAAGCCGCAGAGGGTGAAGCGCCAGTGGTTGCGGTGGCAGCTGTTCCGGGCGTAGGAAAACGCGACGTACTTGTCTTCGTCATCACAGATCCAGTTCCCGCAGCAGTCCGTCCGGATGAGCTTCCCGGCCTTCCCGCACAGGCCGCAACGGGGTTTTGCCGCTTTGGCCGTCGGACTGGCCTTCGGGGGTTTCGGTTTTATGGCTTTGGCCACCTCTTCTCCTCCTGAAACGATTTTCCGGTTCTTTGAAGGGTGCTCCCCAGCATCCAGATTATAGCGTGTTGTGCCCTGCCCCTCTTCTTTTTTCTCGATCAGCTTGAATCTCCGCATCATCTCACCCTCTTCACCCTTCAGAGTTCAAAAATGCCCTTGCGCTCGGAAAGTGTCCTGAAACGAGTTCAGGACAAGTCTTTGAGTGCAATGGCCGCTCATCGCTGCCTCATCCCCTGCCTAAGCGCATGGAGCCGGTCCCGCTTGGCTTCAATCCATAACTCGACCTGCTCCGGATGGCGCTGTCTCCAGGCCTTCAACACCCGGCGGCACTTCTCTTTCCGGCACTCCTCGGAGCAGGCATTCTCGACAACCGGCCCGAACCTCCGGCTCGCGAACTTCCTCCCGCAGATCACGCAGGCGCGCTCCACGCCCTGACCCTTGAACAACCCCCTCGTCCAGCGGTACATGAACCGGGCATAACAGGTCAGATGCCAATGGGCCATGTCCCTGACGTTCGCGGAACGCTTCTCGCCGTAGGGGGCACGCCGGACCTTCCCTCCGCATCCCAAGCAGAGTCCCGGGGGGAGGCCGTCATCGGCCTCTTTACGGCGGCGTTTCCTCTCGCGGCAGCGGAAGTAGTCCGGATGGGCCCGGAGCCAGGCCTGATGCTGGCAGCGAAGCCGCTCCTCCTGGCAGGCCCGGCTGCAGAGCATCCGGTTCCATGCGGACGACCTTTTCAGGGTGAACGGTTGGCCGCAGACCGCGCAGACGCGCACAACCCCGAGCTTCAGGATCAGGCCCTGCTCCCGGCGGGCTCGACTCCAAGCCACACACTTGCGGCGAAACTTCTCGCGGGCGCAGGCCGGGCCGCAGGTCAATTTATTCCACAGGCCGCGGCCTCCCCCGACCTTGTATGGCTTACCGCAGATCTCGCAGGCGCGCGTGTGCTCGACGAAGTGGTACATCAGCCGCATCCGCGATCCCCCTCGGGAACAAGTTTTACCTATTGTCTTTATCATCCCCGATATGTCCTCGGCTGCGTGAGCACCACATCCACTTTCGTCATCAGTTATCCCGTTTTCCCATCTCTCCCTGCAACCTCTTGATCTCCCGCATCACCTCGTCCCGGGTGATGAGACCCTTGGACGCCAGAACGTTGATCAGAGATGACCTCCCTGTCTTGGGTTTCCAACGACGATCCAGGCTGAAATTGGAACATACGACCTGGACCATTTACTGGGGGCCGGAGACAAGTACGCCAACCCAAATCAATCCTGCTTCGACTGACCTGCCATCCCAGCAATTGCTTCAGCGCCGGAAACCCGGCAATGTAACTTCAAATCAATTAATGAAAAGAGAGACAGGGGTTAAACTTTGGCCCTGTCTCTCTTTGGTAAGGCTTTGGACTGTTTCTTTGCCTTTGGTTTAGGCTTTTTTACGCGAACACGAAACCCATGTCAAACGCCGTATGAACAAGGCTCCGACGAAAGCCGGGGCCTTGACTACTCTCATTTCGAAATCACCTAAAAATATCTCTGCTCTTGAGAACCCTCGTCCTTGGGCGGCTCCCCGCCCAAGAGGTCCGGCGAGCCATCCCCGGCCAACTTGCGGTAGATGTTGCGGAACATGTTTGCCAGATCGGCCACGGCCTGGGCCACCCGCACCCGCACCAGCCCCAGCGTCGTCTTCTGGTCGAAGACCACGGCCAGGATGACCCGGGCCTCGATCGTGGCTACGTAGATGTTGGCCTTTTCTCCCTGATGGTGCAGGGTTGTGAACTCCTGCTCCCCGACCAGCCCAGCAAGCTGGCCGGTGGCTGCGAAGTCCGCTCCGGCCAGCGCAGCAAAAGCTGTGGTATCCCAGTTCTGGGTGTCTCCGGAGCTGGTGATGAGCTGACCGGCCTTGTCGATCAACAACGCCGCGTTGGCATTGGTCATGGACAGGAGTTTGGTCAGGCGCTGGTTGATGGCCCAGAAGTCCTCTTCAAAGAAGCTCAGGTTATCAACGGGCACGGGCTCACCACCTCAAAAGAAGGGTTCAAGGGAAAGACGCTATGCAAAACGACCTGTAACTATTTTACCTCTTTCAGGGATCATTTTGCAATGAGTATTTTCATGCTTTCGGGTCCCGCCTGCGACAGGGCCTCTTTGGCCAGGAGGCTCTCCCAGCGGCGGTCGATCTCGGCCTGGAACTCGGCGATGATGTGCTCGTTCTTGGGCGCGAACAAGTGCCGGAACCGGGCCTGGGGCTTGAGGAACTCCACTACCGGCTTTTTGTCTTTGGGCTTGATGTTGACCTTGTACTTCCCGTCCACGACCTCGTAGACCGGCCAGAAACAGGTCTCAACCGCGAGCCGAAGCAGGGGCATCGTGTCCTCGGGTGGATAGCCCCAGCCCAGCTGGCAGGGGGCGTAGACGTTGATGAAGGTCGGGCCGTCCGTGTCCAGGGCCTTCTCCACCTTGTTGTTCAGGTCCTGCCAGTGGGCCGGCTCGGTCTGGGCCACGTAGGGCAAGTTGTGAGCCACCATGATCTCGGTCAGGTCTTTGCGGTTCTGCTGCTTTCCGGGAATCACGGTTCCGGCCGGGCTGGTCGTCGTGTGCATCCCCCGGGGCGTAGAGCTGGAGCGTTGGATCCCGGTGTTCATATAGGCGTCGTTGTTGTAGCAGACGTAGAGCATGCGGTGACCCCGCTCCATGGCCCCGGACAGGGATTGCAACCCGATGTCGTAGGTCCCCCCATCTCCCCCGAAGGCGATGAAGCGCACGTCCTTGGTGAACTTACCGGTCCGCTTCAAGGCCCGATAAGCCGCCTCCATCCCGGAGGCCGTGGCCGCGGAGTTCTCAAAGGCGTTGTGGAACCAGGGGATGCGCCAGGCGGAGAAGGGATAGATGGAGGTGAAGATCTCCAGGCATCCTGTGGCGCAGGAGGCCACGACCGGGACCTTCTGGGCCGCCAGCATCACCTGCCGGATCGCGATCGCGGCCCCGCAGCCCACGCAGGCCCGGTGCCCCGGACTCAAAAGCTCCTGTCTCTTGGACAGTTCCTTGAGGCTTGCCATTATTCTCTCACTCCCAAGTAAGAAACCAGCCCGTCCGTGCGACCCTCGCGGGCCACCTTGAGCAGGCGGTCGAAGAAGCCCTGGATATCTTCCGTGCGGATGTCCCTTCCCCCCAGGCCATAGATTGTGTTTAGCATGACCGGCTTCTTGGGTTCGTCGTAAAGCGCGGAGCGTATCTCGTTGAAGAGCGGGCCGCCGAAAGAACTGAACGTATCCGAGCGGTCCATCACCCCCAGGACCTTGAGGTGCTTGAGGGCATTGGCCAGCTCGACGACCGGGAAGGGGCGGAAGCAGCGCAGCTTGAGCATTCCGACCTTCTGGCCTTTGGCCCTGAGCTCATCGATGGCGACCTTAGCCGTCCCGGCCGTCGAGCCCATGACCAGGATGGCCGCCTCGGCGTCCTCCAGATGGTAGGGCTCGAACAGCCCATAGCTCCTCCCGAACTTCTGGCCGAACTCCCGGCCCACGGCAACGACCACGTCCTTGGCCTTTCTCATGGCTTCGGCCTCCACCCGCTTGAACTCGAAATAGGAGTCCTGAAGGAGGGCCGGGCTGACGGTCCGGGGATCGTCCGTGTCCAGGAGCATGTGCCTGGGCTTGTAGGTCCCGATAAACTCCCTGACTGCAGAGTCCTCCAGGACGCGCATGGCCTCCATGCCGTGGCTGATGATGAAACCGTCGGTCGTGACCATGGCCGGCAATAAGACGTCCGGGTGCTCGGCGATGCGCACCGCCTGGATCATCCCGTCGTAGGCCTCCTGGGCGTTTTCGGAGAAGAGCTGAACCCAGCCGGAGTAGCTGGCCCCCATGGTGTCAGAGTGGTCGCAGTGGATGTTCAAGGGGCCGGAGAGCGAGCGGTTCACTTCGGCCAGGATGATGGGCAGCCGGAGTCCGGCCGCGATGTAGAGCATCTCGTACATCAGGGCCAGGCCCTGGGAGGCCGTACTGGTCATGGCCCTTGCCCCGGCCACGGCCGCCCCGATGCAGGCGCTCATCGCCGAGTGCTCGGACTCCACGGCCACGAACTCGGTGTCCACCAGGCCGTCGTGCACGAATCCGGCGAAGATCTGGACCACCTCGGTGGCCGGGGTGATGGGATAGGCCGCAACCACGTCGGGGTTGATCTGGCGCATGGCCTCGGCCATGGCTTCGTTTCCGGTCATCGCCTTGAGTTTCGCGGCCATCAGTCCCTCGCCTCGCTTTCGTTCACCATGCGGAAGGCGCCGGCCTTGGGCGGACACTCCCGGGCGCAGATCCCGCAACCCTTGCAGTGCACGTAGTCGATGCCGGTTACCTTGCCCTCGGACACAAGGATGGAGCCGTCCGGGCAGTAGATCCAGCAGATCAGGCAGTGGCTGCATTTGGCGGCGTCCCAGACCGGCCTCCGGGAGCGCCAGTCCCCGGTTTCGAACTCGAAGGCTGTGCCGGCCTCGATGACCGCGCCGTGCTCCACCTGTTTCCAGTTCTTGTCGGTGCCCTGTCTCATTCCGAGACCACCTCCTTGTAGGCCCGCTCGATGGCTTTTAGGTTGCCGTCGATGAGCTCGGGCTTGTTGCGGAACTTCTTGGCCAGCTTCTCCTTCATGTCCCGGAGCATATCGTCCAGGGGCATCACATCCGTAACCCGGGCCACGGCCCCGAGCAACGGCGTGTTGGGCATCTCGCGGCCCAAGGTCTCCTTGGAGATGCCCGAGGCGTCCACGGTGTAGACCTTGCGGCCGGACAGCTTGAGCCGTTCCCGCATCTCCTTGGGCGGGAGCTTGGAGTTCACGATCAAACTCCCGTTCTCGGGAAGGCCCTTTGTGACGTCTACCTTGCCGATCAGGGTGGGGTCCAGGATCACGACCACCCCGGGGGAGGTGACCCCGCAGTGCAGGGTGATCGGCTCGTCCGCCAGGCGGTCGTAAGCTGCGACCGGGGCGCCGGTGCGCTCCGGGCCGTACTCCGAGAAGGCCTGGATGTATTTCCCCGAAGACAGCGCCGCATCGGCGAACAAGAGCGCCGCGGTCTTCGCCCCCTGGCCCCCCCGGCCGTGCCAGCGGATCTCCAACATCTTTGGCATAGTCTCCTTAAGGATGGATAAAATGAGTGCTAAGCGGGCTTTAATCCTCGAGCTCGAAGACCCACTCGCAGTAGGGATCACCCTTGGTCATCACCCGGGTCTGGGTGCAGTTGAGCTTGGGATGGGCAATCCGGGCCGCGGTCTTCTCGAACATCGAGTTGGCCGAGCAAACCTCGGGCGTGGTCTCAGCCTTCGGGTCGTCGTGCAAGGGGCACTTTAGGATTCGGAAAACGGAGCGCTTCTCGGTGACCTCCGGGGCTTCCACGAGCATCCCCAGGGTGCCCTCAGCGAGCATCATGTATTCCGCCATGCCCTTGGCATTCCTCGGAAAGCGGCCGGACTCAAAGGCCTTGGTCGCTTGTTTCTCGGCCACCTTGGCCATGGCCTTGCCTATGGCTGCAGTCCCGGCCTCGCCCAGATCGTCAAACACGGCTTTCCCGATCAGACCCCAGATGAGCCCGTAGCTGCGGCAGGCCGCGCTCCAGATCTTCTCCGGAGGCTTGCCCTCCCAGCCCGGGGGAAACTTATCTGCGACTGGCATTTGGAACCTCCAAAATGAAATGAAACGTGACTTTTAATTATACATCCAACCCCCGTCTATTGTCAACCGCCTAACTTGTGAAAACCATCACGATGAGCGCCCAAGAAAGGCCCCGGAGGGTTGTTCGAGAGGTCGAAAAAGGGCCGGCCGCCTGCAGGACGCCTTCAAGCCGCCTACTGCAGGCGATACTGGGGCCGTGTTGGGGCCGACTTGGTGTCGTCTTGGGGGGCTTACGCCGAGGCTTCGGAGAATGACGAGCGGGTGGAATCAGGCAGGATATAGCGGGCCCGGATGTGGCAGTTCCACGTGGGCTTGATGACTCTGATCACAGCGACCTGCTCTTTGGCAGGAACATACAGCGCATGGTGATAATGCTTGTCATACGCCCTCCGGGAAGGCCGGGTTATCTGAAGCCATAA
>Ga0315283_10005622_pt1 | contig 11094 bp, 7 predicted proteins | sample YL17G09_0_MG_FD_204541 | JGI IMG/M metagenome (GOLD analysis project Ga0315283, IMG submission 204541) | Sediment microbial communities from Yellowstone Lake, YNP, Wyoming, USA - YL17G09_0 | ecosystem: Environmental > Aquatic > Freshwater > Lake > Sediment | place: USA: Wyoming | collected...
ACCAGGGCGACGAGGACGCACAGCAGCCAGAGGTGCCCCGCGTCGGTCACCGCATAGAACAGGAAGCTTGCGCCCGCGAGAATCCAGGCGCGCTGCGGCCCTGACGCCCGTCCCAGGACCAGCGCCACCACGACGGCAAACGCGGCGAACTCAAACGAGAGGACGCTCATGCCTCCTCGGGCCCCCCGGGTGCGCTGACATGGTTGTCTGTGGCCGGGCGACGGTGCCTGGGGCAACGTCGGCCGCCGCCGGCAGATCTCGATGACCGCCCATGCGGCCGTCAGACGTCGGGCTTGATCTGTCGGACCAGGGCGGCGATCCGCTCGACGCTGTCGAACGCCTCCGGCGTCGCCGCGCGGTCGGGGATGGCGATCCCGTAGCTCCGTTCGAGGAAGCGTTTCAGCGAGACCATCGAGAACGAGTCGATCATGCCGCTGGACACGAGCGGCGTCGAGACTTCGATGCGTTGATTCTGGTCCTGCACGTACTCGCTCATGACGTAGGACAGAATGGTTTGCTGCAGCGCATCCACGCTCGGCCCTCCTGCAACGGATCTCGACGATCGTCCACCCGTGTCAGGCGCGATCGGACCTGAGTTGACCATGGCGATCGCGACGCTGTCAAGGGGCCGGTCGCGCCTCAGGCAAGGCGTCATCCGCGCCGACGCGCCAATGCGCTTGACGACACCCCGGCCGCAGCGGCCATAATCAACGCTGTGCCCGCCCGGCCCCCGAATGGACGCCCATGCCATGGACCAACCCGGAGTCACGAGGCTAGCCGGGTGGCGTGGGAGCCGGAAGGGACCATGTCCGGACGACGGCTCGCGTGGTACGTCGGGGCCGTGTTGCTCGGGTTCGCGCTGTTCTTCCTGTCGACCCGCTCGTCGGTGCTGATCGGTGACGCGGCGGGGTACCTGGAGGTCGCCGGCCGCGGAGATCCGGCAGACTTCCACTACGGGGAACCAGGCCATTTCCTCCAGCTTCCTTTGGCACGCGCGGTCTGGCAGGCCGTCGGGCGATTCGGCCTGCCGGTCTCACTGGAAGGCGTGTCAGTCGCGATCTCGCTGGCCGGCACGCTGGCTGCCATCGTCTTCTTCGGTCTGATTGCCGCGGAGTTTCTCGGCACACCGGCGGCGGCCTGCGTGGCAGCCGTTCTGTTCGGCACGTCCCTCAATATCTCTACCCAGTGGAACGGCGAGCTGTACGGGCTCCCGCTGGGGTTCGTCACAGCAGGTCTCTTTCTTGCCCTGCGTGGCCGACTGATTCTCCCGGCGGTGCTGTGGGCGCTGTCGGTGTTCTCCCATTCGGAGTTCACGCTGGCCGCGCCGGTGTTCGTCGGCGCGGTGTGGATGGCGCCGCGCGGTGTGGCGGGCGCAAGAGCGAAGTTCGGGAGAGTACTGGCTCTGCTGGCGGTGGCCGCGGGATCCTGCGGTGTCTTTCTGATCGCCGGATCGTGGGCGCTCGGCAAGTGGACCGACGCGCCGGGGCTGGCGCACTGGTTGCAGCGATCGCTCGCCGCGCGGCAGGTGTACATCGCCGGCCAGCCTGAGGTGGTGCGCGCGCTCAAGGGTCTGTTGACCGCCTACACGGTGGGGGGGCACTACTGGAGGGATGTGCTGACCGGGCGAGGTTCCGGCGCGCCGGCGTTTCTGCTGGCGTCATCTGTCGGAGTGATCGTGATTGCCCTGACCGCGGCACTGCTTGCCGCGTCCGTCCTGCACCGCCGTCTGGTGTTGTTCGGGCTCCTGTGGCTGGTGCCGTTTCACGTGATGCTGAACTGGTGGTTCGTGCCCACCGTCGAGAAGTACCACGCGGGCGCGCTGCCGGGCTTCGTCCTGCTGGTCACGGGCGGCCTCCTCACGATCGCCACACGGCTGCGCTCTCGAGGGGGCGCCGTCCTGTGCGCAGTCTACGTCGTCGCCTGTGTCGGCCTGAATCTTCTCGGCGCCGTGCTGCCGATGCAGGCGCTCGGGAGGGACGTGGCGATGGCCGAACGCGAGATTCGTCAACTGGCCGACCAGCGCGGCGGCCGGGCCGTGTTCATCGCGTGCGACGACTCGAAGGCGCTGGTCCGAAGTGGAGTCGATTTCCTGCGCCTCCGGTCGATCTGGACCGGAACGGTCCCGGAGATCCAGGGCAAGGCGACGTCGTGGACGGAGGATCGCCTGCGCGAAGGTAAGGAGCCGTACGTGGTGGGCCGATGGTGCCTGCCGGAGGAGTGGAACACCACGTGGTCGAAGCAGCCATTTGACCTGTTCTTCCTCGAGCGCTGGTTCCAGCTGGTCCCGACCCGGATCATCGGCATACCCATCGCCGAGAGCGTGCCCACCAACCCGTTCAACTGGACACGGGGAGACGTCGTCCGGCTCGTGCCCAGAAGCGGCGGGACCGACTGACGTGGTTTTTAACTCGTTCGCCTTCTTCGTCTTCTTCCCGACGGTGACGGCGCTGTACTTCTCGCTGCCGCATCGATGGCGCTGGCTCCTCCTGCTCGTGGCCAGCTGTACGTTCTACATGTTCTTCATCCCGAAGTACATCCTGATTCTCGGGTTCACCATTGTCGTGGACTATATTGCGGGCATTGTCCTCGAGCAGGCGCAAGGCTCGCGTCGACGGTGGTTTCTGGTCGCCAGCATTGCGGCCAACCTCGGCGTCCTGGGGATCTTCAAGTACTTCAACTTCCTCAACGACAATGTCGCGGCTCTGGCCCGGCTGATCGGATGGAACTACCCGATTCACAGCCTGTCGTTGATTCTCCCGATCGGCCTATCGTTCCATACCTTTCAGGCGATGAGCTACACCATCGAGGTGTATCGCGGGCGACAGAAGGCCGAGCGCCACTTCGGCATCTACGCGCTCTACGTCATGTTCTACCCGCAGCTGGTCGCCGGTCCGATCGAGCGTCCGCAGCACCTCCTGCCTCAGTTCCACAGCGTGCACGCGTTCGACTACGGCCGGGTGACGGGCGGCCTGAAGCTCATGGCCTGGGGGCTGTTCAAGAAGGCCGTCGTGGCTGACCGCCTCGCCTGGGTCGTGAACCTGGTCTACGGGGAGCCGTCACGGTTCAGCGGTCCGGTGCTCGCCGTGGCGACCGTGTTCTTCGCCTTTCAGATCTACTACGACTTCAGCGGGTACTCGGACATCGCGATTGGATCAGCGCGCGTGATGGGCTTCACCCTGCGGAGGAACTTCGACAATCCGTACCACGCGCGAAGCATCGCGGAGTTCTGGCGCCGCTGGCACATGAGCCTGTCGTCGTGGTTCGGAGACTACGTCTTCACGCCGCTGTCCGGGTTCATCTCGCGACGTCTCGACCGCGCGCGCGTCATGGGCATCAGGTCGGAGTACGTCATCTACTCGGCCTCGATCGGCGCGACATTCCTCCTGAGCGGCCTGTGGCACGGCGCGAACTGGACCTTCGTGATCTGGGGAGCGCTGAATGGCCTCTACCTCATCGTCGCCGTGGTGACGAGGACCTTCCGCAGGGGACTGCACCGACGGATCGGGCTGAACAGACACGACAGGATCGATGCCACGCTGAAGATCGTCACCACGTTCGGGTTGACCGCGTTCGGATGGATCTTCTTCCGCGCGCGAACCGTCCAGGAGGCGGGGAGCATCTGCGCCGGCTTGCTGTCCGGATGGCATGCGGTCATCAGTCCGGCAGAGCTGGCAAACGCCTTCCGCGGAGTCGGGTTGACGATCGCCTCGGTCGCCCTGGCGGGCATGGTGCTTGTGGAAGGCGTGCAGATCCTGCAGCAGCGGTACAACGTCCAGCAGTTCGTGAATGCCCAGCCGTGGTGGGTGCGCTGGAGTCTCTACTACGCGGGCACGGCATCGCTGTACTTCCTTCACGCCAACGAGGCGCAGTTCATCTACTTCCAGTTCTGAGGACGTCACGTGAAGACCCTGCTTGTGAAGTCGGTGGCACTGCTGGCGCCGTTCGTGGCGCTATCGGTGCCGACGGCTGTTCACACGGTGTCCGTGGTGATTCGGACCGAACACTCCCTGGCGTTTTGCGAGGGCGTCTTCAACCAGGACCTGGAGGGCAAGCTCGCGGCCTTCGTGCATGACGATACCGAGGTGATCGTTGGCGGCGACTCCCGCGGAGAACGCCAGATGGTGCCGGCCGTCGTCACGGCGAGGACGGGGTGGAAGGCGGCGAACGTCGCCACGACTGCCGGCGACCTCATCACGCTCCGCAACGCGCTGCAGCGACACGGTGTGCCCAGGGCCATGCGGGCCCTCGTTGTCAGCACCAGCCTGTTCCAGGTGAATGACGGGGCCATCGACCCCGGATATGTCTCCACGGCGTGCTTCCTGAACATGACGACCTGGGAGCGGCTGAAGGTGTACGCCGATCGGCTTGGCAGCCCCTGGTCCCCGCTGGATTTTCAGTTGGACGAAGGGCCGCCGGCCGTGATCAAGGCCCCCCGGCTAGGGGAGCAGGGGTTCCTGGGTGTGAACGGGACCCTCGCCCTTCCCCTTCCCAAGAGTCTCCTGGGCGACCACCCCTGGTACCGCACCCTTTCGCTCCACGGTGCGCGATGGCGCATCTTCCGCCAGGCGCTGGAGCAGCTTGCCGCGTACGGCTTTCCGATCTGGCTCGTCCAGCCACCCATCAGCCCCGCCTGGCGTGACTACACGGCTGGCACGTTTGTCGACACGGCTGAGCGGGAATTCTCGGAGATGCTGCGTGTGGAGGGGGCACGATACGCGAACGTACGTGTGGTGGACTTCTATTCCACGCCGGATCCACGGTTTGGGAATGCCCGGTTCTATGACATCCAGCATCTGAATCGCCAGGGGGCCGAGCTCTTCACCCAGATCCTGGCCGAGCGAGTGCTCGCCGATCTTCGAACCGGTTCAATGGACTCGCGCCAGCGCCCGGAGAGGGGTCGACGATGAAAGGAGGGCGTTGCTGAAGCCCCGGCCGGCATCAGCGGCGCAATCTGCCACAGCTCGCGTCGTCGGGCAGCGCATTGAGGTGGTGAATCATGGCCCGCGCATCAGGACGATCCGCGAGCCTGTCGACGTGCCGAACGTCGAAACCGAAGACCCCCTTGAGCGTCTACCGATCGAGATGGCGCGCGAACTACCCGTCACGCCGCGTGGCGCCCAGGTGCTGACCGATCGCTTCGCGCTCCCAGCCGTGGAGGAACCGCACGCAGAGCAGCAGAAGCGGGAACGCGGCCAGCAAAGCCGCTGAGACGAAGATGTCTGTCCAGTCCGATCCCGTTCGCGCAGCCGTCCCGGCCAGATACAGCGCGACCGTCACCGCCGCAGTCTTCGTCAGACGGCGGGTTTCGTACGGGATCCGGTAGGCGCGTTGGGCAACCCAGGACGTCACGCCGAACAAGGCAACCTGGCCCAACAACGTGCCCATCGCCGCACCCCGGAGACCCCACACGGGGATGCACACCACGCTGCCCAGCAGGCTCGCCACCGCGCCGGCCGCCGTCGTGATCGGGTACATGGATGTGCGCTTCGTGACGTTCAATGACGTGTTCAGGAACCACGCGGCTACCTGGAAGATAATGCCCAGCACGAGCAGCGGCACCACCGTCGGTGCCTCCTGGAACGTGCGGGGCAGGGCGAGGCGAACGACCGGGCCGGCGAGCAGCGTCGTGCCGAGGGCGCCGAAAGCCAGCACGGTGAACGCGTAGGTCGCGAAGCGCGCGAACACCTCCGGCGCGTCTCGGCGGCGCAGCGAACTGAAGGCAAACGGCATCCAGGCCGTCTCGAACGCGACAGGGAACAGCTTCAGCATCGACGCCATGGTGCTGCCGATCGAGTACACGCCCACCCTGTCGAGGGCAAGATAGATCCCCAGCACGTACCGGTCGGACATGGCCATCACCTGGCTCAGCACGCCAGTCGGGACCTGGGGAAACCCGTAGCGCAGCACTTCCTTCAGCACCGGTGTCGAGAAGCGCCCTTCTGCCATGCGGCGCAGATGCGGTACCAGACCCACCGCCAGCACGGACGTCACCACCACGTCAGCCAGCGCCAGACCGGTGACGCCGCGCCTCAGCCAGACGACCAGCACCAGTCGTACGGCGGTCGTGGCGAACGCGCGGAAGAAGTTCAGCGTGCCCACCAGGGTCGATCGCTCATCGGCCCTGAACTGCGCCAGCGGCAGGACGACGACGTTCGAGAGCACGGTGTTGAGGGTCACGAGGCGGACCGCCAGCACGTACGCGTGCGACCCGATGAGGGCCTGCGTCAGCCAGGGGGCGACCGGCCACAGGATGAGGAGCGCGGCACTATTTAGCAACACTGTGAAGAGGAGCTCGGTACAGCCAAGCGTCTGTCGCTCGACGCTGGTCCGGCAGTCAAAGTAGTAACGCAGGTACGCGGCGTCCATGCCGCACCGCAGAACGGGCTTCAGAAACGCTTCGAATACGAGGAGGAGAGCAAAGGCGCCGTACTCGTCGGGCGAGAGCACGCGCGTGTAGACGGGAAGCAGGACAAAATTGATGACGAGGACGGAGACGTCGGCCGTCCCATAGGCGAACAGTTGCCGGGACACCCGACGCACATTGTCGAACATCAGATGATTATACCGGTCGCCCGGCTGCCCTTCGATTCGGGCGCCGCCTCCGGGCCGTCGCTTCAGGGTAGGCCTGCGTGGGGGCGGGACCCGGCATTATGGAACGACGCCTGCATACCAGAGCTTGAACCCGACCAACTGATGGCGGGGCAGTTCGGCGTAGAGGTCTCCGGCCATGGACAGGGCGTCGAGATGATCGACCTCGAGATCGAGCTGCACGCGGCCAGGTGTGAATGCCGCGGCCGGAACATCGAATTCGTAGGTTCCGACCTTCTCCGGATTCCACGCCAGCACGAACTGGCCTAGCATCACGCCCCCGGTCGTGACCCGTACCCGCTGCTCGGGCGCGCCTTCGAAGTGGAACGGATCCATCCGCAGGATGATGTGATATGACCGACACGCCGGCAACGGCAGGTGCAGCGACACCTTTGGCTGCGTCGCAAACCTCGCGACGACGTTGCCGGTCGTGACCAGGTCGGACCACCCGTCACTGAACATGAGTGTGTCACGTCGCCCAGCCAACACGTACGCTGGTTCGTCCCTGTGCAGCCTGTCACGAGCAACCAAATAGGGCATGCCGTCGGCGACCCCAAACGCTGCAGCGATCGTCACCGCCAGCACGGCGGCCTGTCGCGCGATCCTGCGGGGCTCCAACCGCGCGAGCGTCGGACGCACGCCGGTGGTGAACACGCTCCGGACGCCCTCGGCTGCGGACTGGACAATCCCGAATGCCGCGACCAGGAAGAAGGGGTACGCGTGAAGGGTGAATCGCCACTCGCCGCCGCCCGACACGGGCCACGTCATCATGTACGGAACGAGCGACGACCCGAGCACAACCAGGCCGAGATGCCTACGCGGCTGGACGAGCCAACCCAGCAACCCCAGCATGGCCAACCCGGCCAGGAGGGGCCCGATTCGCGAATCCCACACGTCGAATCCGCGCCACTTGTTTTCGAACGGATATGTCGTCAAGCCCTGTATCGCGGTGTCGAAGGCCTCCAGCGGGCGGTCGCGGAACTTCGAGCTGACGTATCCGAACGCACTGGGCATCTGCGCGCGGGCGTCCTCGGGCACTGCCCCGACTCCGTGCTCGCGTGCGGTGTAGAACAGCACGTGGTAGTTGATGGCGTAAAGCGGATCGCCGAACGTCCTCGCGCAGTTGACGAGGTACGGCGCCACGAGGCAGAGCATGACGAGAACCGCGATGCCGACGACTCTCACGCGCGTCCGGAGTCCGGTTCGGCCGCCGCCGCCGGCGACGTAGAGCAGCGCCGGAACCAGGAACACGAACGACGAGAGCCGCGTCAGGCATGCGCCCGCGGCCGCAACGCCCGCCAGGACGGCGGTTCTGCGGCCAGGCTTGTCGTGCAGCCGCACGAGCGCACACGCGCTCAGGATGCAGAAGAATCCCGACGCTTCGTCACGCCACCCGTGGAACGACCACCCCACGGCGTCGTGTTCGATGGCGAGGGCCGCCGCGGCCGCGAGTCCCACGATTGGCGAGGTGTACGCGGCTCCCAGCAGGTACGTGGCGAACACCAGCAGAACCGAGAAGATCACGGAGGCGAGGCTCACGGCGACGTCCTGGTTCTCGCTCAGGACGAGCATCACACGCGTAGCCGCGAGAAACACCGGCTCACGCACGTGCGCCTGGTAGAAGGAGCGCATCTCTCTACTGAACTTGAGGTAGTTGACCGGGTCGCCGCCATCGCGCTGGATATCGGCGTGGGGCCACGCGCGTGACACGGGCACCGTCACGGCCGCAACGGCCGTGACGGTGCCCTGTGTACGAACCAGCCACGCGGGATGATCGAACGGTCCGTAGGACACGAACAGGCCGTCGAGCCTCAGGATCGCGGCGTAGGCCAGAATCAGGCCGAGGAGCACGGCACGAGCGGTCCGCATCCTTCCGGGAGTCAGGCTCTCTGCGAGCCGCCCGGCGACGGACGGACCGGGTGACGATGGTGTGCGTGAAGCAGGCTCATTCATGCAGACGTCGTCGGCACGCGGCTGATGGGTCATCGTCTGAATCTCAACTCACGTGAGTGCCGGGGTCAGGCGTCGTCGCGGCAGGGTGTTCGATTCCTCTTGCCGAGTGGATATGATCGAGGAACCACCGGTACGTCTCTTCGATGCCCCGGTCCAGCCCAATCTGGTGGTGCCAGCCGAGCGTATGCAGTCGGGACACGTCGAGCAGCTTGCGTGGTGTTCCATCTGGCTTCGATCGGTCGAACGCCAGCACCGCGTCAGGATGCACGACGGCGGCGACCATCCCCGCCAACTCGCGGATCGAATGGTCGATTCCGGTTCCGATATTGATGTGCAGTGGATCCTCGTAGTGCTCCATCAGGAAGACACAGGCATCAGCCAGGTCGTCGACGTGCAGGAACTCGCGCCTGGGAGATCCGGTTCCCCAGATCACAACCTCGCGGCTCCCGCTGAGTCTGGCGTCGTGGAATTTCCGGATGAGTGCCGGAAGCACGTGCGAACTGGCCAGGTCGAAGTTGTCGTGCGGCCCGTACAGGTTGGTTGGCATACCCGAGATGAAATTGCGACCGTACTGGCGGTGGTACGACTGGCACAGTTTGATGCCGGCGATCTTGGCGAGCGCGTACGACTCATTCGTCGGTTCGAGAGGACCCGTGAGGAGGGATTCTTCCCTGATGGGCTGCGGACACTCGCGAGGGTAGATGCATGAACTGCCGAGATACAGCAACTTGGTCGAGCCGAACAGGTGTGCCGCATGCACAACCGTCGCGTGGATCATCATGTTGTCGTAGATGAACTCCGCCGGCCTGGTTGCGTTCGCCAGAATCCCGCCCACCGTTCCTGCCGCCAGGAAGACGAACGCCGGACGGTTTGCGCGGAACCAGTAGTTCACGGCTGCCTGATCCCGTAGATCGAGCTGCTCCCGCTCGGCCAGCAGGAGGTTCGAGAATCCCGCCGATTCCAGGCGTCGGACGATAGCGGAACCAACAAGGCCGGAGTGGCCGGCCACAAATATGCGGGACTGTCCTGTCAGGAGTGACATACGCATCCTCTCACGCTGAGGCGGCAATCATCGGGCAGGCAGGCCACTCAGGCTCAGGCCCTCGAGAACTCGGCCAAAACCATACCCATTATAGTCCCATCGAATTGCGGCGATCCTCTGCTGCGCGTCCTCTGCTGCGCGTCCTCCAGAAACTCGACCCAATAGACGTGTAGAGACACCCGACGAGTCGATGACTGTCAGCCCGTGACGCCGGAGGCCGGCCGACGGGAACCCGCGGTCGTGAGCCAGCCGCCGAGGGCTGCGGTCTCCATCCGGTCACCGGGAGCGATTCTGCTACCATGATCAGGCGCATCCGCGCGCGGCCGGACCAGCGCCGTTGAGGGTCCGATCGGCGGCTGTCGTGAGTCGAGACGAGGTCCTCGTGCACATCTGCATGGTCACGCCGCATTTGCCGCCCGAGCAGGCGGGAAACGCCATCCTGCCCGCGGTGCTGGCGCGCGAGTTGGGGCAGTCCGGCCATCGTACGACGTTCCTGACTCACCCTGCCGTTGGATCCCCACGGTCGCTGTCGGGGTACCCCGTCGTCTTCGCGCGCCGGCGGGGACGCGGCACGGTGGCCCGTTCGCCGCTTGGCGCCGTCGCCACGGCCGTCGGCCTGGCGATCGCCTCCGCACGGGCGTTTCGCGGCGTCGATCTCGTCCACCTGCACAGCAACGGTTTCATTATCGACGTAGCCGGCTGGATGGCCGCGCGGATGAGGCGCCCGTCGGTCGTCACGCTGCACGGCACCGACATCTGGCATTTCGATCCGGCGCGGCACGCGCGCTTCGCGGCGGTCGTGCGCGGGGCGGCCGAGCGCGTGTTCTGCAGCCGGGCCCTGCGCGACCGGGCCGTTGAGTTGGGGCTCGCACACGCGGGCGCGCCCATCGTGTATCCACCCGTCGGCGACGTGTTCCGGCCGCCGGCGGATGATGCCCGAGACACGCTCCGCGCGACGCTCGGCGTAGTTGGGCCGATGCTGTTGACGGTCAAGCGGCTGCACCCGGTGGCAGGCTACGAAGACCTGCTCCGGGCCCTTGCCGTCGTCGTTTCGCGGATGCCCGATGCGCAGCTGTTCATCGCGGGCGAAGGCGCATTGCGTGCGGATCTCGAACGCCAGGTAGACGCGCTGGGACTGGCGCCGCGTGTCCGCTTCCTGGGCCGGGTGGATAATCACGACCTGCCGCGGTACTACGCGGCAGCGGACCTCTTCGTGCTGCCGTCAAGGCTCGAGTCGTGGGGAACGGTGATGCTCGAGGCGCTCGCATGCGGGACTCCCGTCGTTGCCACCGAGACGGCCGGAGCCCGGGAGGCCCACGGCTATTTCGGGAACGATATAGGGTTGACGCCGATCGAGGCGCCGGACGCGCTGGCGTTGGCGATCGAGCAGGCCCTGCGGGGGCGCCGTCGAGCTGGCGCCGAGAGCCTTCAGCGGATCGAGTCGATGTTCAGGCCCGCTGGTTGCGCGAGGGCCTACCTGGCGATCTACGAACACGCGCTGGCCCGGCGCG
>Ga0315283_10005623_pt1 | contig 11094 bp, 7 predicted proteins | sample YL17G09_0_MG_FD_204541 | JGI IMG/M metagenome (GOLD analysis project Ga0315283, IMG submission 204541) | Sediment microbial communities from Yellowstone Lake, YNP, Wyoming, USA - YL17G09_0 | ecosystem: Environmental > Aquatic > Freshwater > Lake > Sediment | place: USA: Wyoming | collected...
CAAAAGTCACACTCAGCCGCGGATCCATCTGGAGTTTCCCGCCGACTTAGAGTAGAATAGGCATTCCATCGCTGGTGCCGAGGTGTTGGTATGGTCAGTCTTAAGATATCGGTTCTTGGTCCTCCGCGGATCGAATACGATGGCCTGCAAGTGGCCTTCGCGCGCCGTAAAACCCTGGCCCTGCTGACCCACCTCGCCGTCACACATCAGCCGCACAGCCGCGAGACGTTGGCTGCGCTGCTCTGGGCCGAGCTCGACGACACGCGCGCCCGCGCGGCTTTGCGCCGCACGCTCATCGATCTGAATCAGGGCGTGGGTAAAGAGTGGCTGATCGCTGACGTGGACCGCCTGGCTTTGCGGCAGGGCGCCGGGTTGAGCATCGACGTCCTGCACTTCCGGGAGCTCCTGTCAAAGGTGACCGCGCATGGCCATTCTGCATATCGGCTCTGTGATGACTGCCTGAACGCGCTGCGCGAGGCGGGGGCGCTCTACCGCGCCGATTTTCTGGCTGGGTTCTCGCTCAAGGATGCGGCGGAGTTCGACGCGTGGCAGACTTACCAGACCGAGACCTTGCGGCTGGAGTTAGGCGGCGCGTTGGAGAAGCTCGCGACCGGATTGGCCGGCGCGCGGCAATACACCGCGGCCATCGGCCATGCCCGGCGCTGGCTGGCGCTTGACCCGCTGAACGAGTCCGCGCACACGCTGCTGATGCGCCTGTTCGCCTGGTCCGGCGATCGTGCGGCGCTCGCCCGCCAATATGGTGAGTGTGTCAGAGTGTTGGCCGATGAGCTGGGAGTCGAGCCGGAACCGGGGACGATCGCCCTCTTCTATGCGCTTGCATCGGGAAAGCCCGGCGCGGAGGGAACGGCTGCCGACCGGCTCTCGCCGGCGGCGAGCGTGCTGGCGCTTGCCGCGCCGCCACCGCTTCACAACCTCGCGCCCGATGCTACGGCATTCGTGGGCCGGGAGACGGAGCTGTCTCAGCTCGCCGCCCGCCTGACCGACCCTGCGTGCCGTTTACTGACCGTGATCGGCCCCGGCGGCATCGGCAAGACCCGTCTGGCCGTCCAGGCCGCGCGCAGGGAGACGGAGCGCTTCAGTCACGGCGTCTACCTCGTGGATCTGGCGCCGCTCGCCTCGGCTGAATCTCTTGCTACTGCCATTCTGCATACGCTCCGTGTGCCGGAGCGCGGAGCCGATCCGGAGCCACGGCTCCTGGATTTCCTGCGTGATAAACAGATGCTGCTGGTTCTGGACAACTACGAGCACCTCCTGACCGGGTCGGGGCCCGAGCGCATGGACGGGCTCGGTCTGCTCAACAACATGCTGGCAGCGGCGCCCCAACTTAAGCTGCTCGTAACCTCGCGCGCCCGGTTGAATCTGCGAGTGGAATGGCTGGCGCCGTTGTCCGGTCTGGATGTTCCGCCGCGAGAAGATGCGCTGGCTTCGCTGGCCGAGCAGTCCGCACCGGACGCCGATCACCTGGCAGCCCCAGAGCAGGCGCTGGTCCCCGACGGCGCAAGATCCGACGCCGCGCCGGATCTCGAAAGCTACAGCGCCACGGCGCTTTTCCTGAGCTCGGTCCGCCGGTTGCGCTTCGGCTTCGAGCCGACGGCAGAGGATGCCCGGCAAGTCGTCCGTATTTGTCGGCTGCTGGAGGGCATCCCGCTCGCCATCGAGTTGGCGGCCGCCAGAGTGCTGACGCTCGCTTTGAGCAAGATCGCTGATGAGCTGGAACGCGACCTGGCGCTCCTGACGACCACGATGCGTGATGTGCCGCAGCGTCACCGCAGCATGATCGATGTTTTCGACTACTCATGGCGCCTGCTGTCGGCACGAGAGCAAAGCATCCTGCGCCAGCTATCGGTCTTTCGAGGCGGTTTCTCGGCCGATGCTGCCGAGGCCGTAACCGGGGCCGCGCTGGCCGATCTGAGTGTCCTGGCTGATACCTCGTGGGTACAGATCGCGTCGCCGGGTCGTTTCGCGCTGCATGAGTTGATCCGGCAGTATTGCGCCGAGAAACTGGCGACCGAGCACACCATCGACGCAGGCGAGAATGTCGGCCACGTGCGGGATCGTCACGCAGCGTACATCCAGTCGTTTATCCTGCAGCAGTTCCAGAGGATGCTTCGTGGCGGAGGCGGGTGGGCCGAGACCGCACGCGACATGAATAACCTGCTGGCTGCCTGGGATTGGCTGTGGGTGCGCGGCGACCTTCCGGCGATTCGCACGCTGGCCCTGGGCATTCACTACCGCGCAGATCGGCTGGGTTGGTACCGCAGCATGAGCCAACTCTTCACCGCCGCGCAGCTCAGGCTCGATGAACTGGCGGCGCAGCATCCTGACACCCTGGAGAATCGCCACCAGATCGCTCTGGCGCGTGCCGCGTTCCTGACCTGCCAGAGTGAGATTTCCAGCAGGATCGGGTTGCCGGCGCAGGCGGACGCGCTGGTCGCACAGGCTGCAGCGTTGTTGGAAGCGGACGAGGTCAGGGATGACGCGTGGAAAGAAATCCGCTGGATGCTCCGGCGCATGATCGCCTGGTACAAACAGTGGGGGGGCGATATCGCCGGTTCAGCAACTCTGTTCCGAGAACTGCTGCTCGAACTGGAACAAAATCGATTCCCGATATTCCCCTACACTCATGATTCACACGAGGGGTGGCATGGGGAGGCGCTTTGGGCCCAAGGGTTCAATGCGGTGGCTCTGGGTCAATATGCCGAGGCGCGTCGCTTTGCAGAGCAGAGTATCTCGGCATTCGAAGCCCTTGAGAACGAGTACATGGTCGCGTATGCTGCACGGGCGCTGGTTCTGGCCTTCGTGTACACCGGCGACTTCGAGCAAGCCCAAAAGCGGGCGTTGGCATCACTGAAGACGGCCCAAGCATACCAGGACAGATATGCGATTCCGACCTGGTTGGTGATTCTCGGGCGGCTGTACATCGCGTGGGGCAAGCTCGATCTGGCGCGCATCTACCTCCGACGAAACTTGGCGGCGACGCGAGAGGCGGGGATGAATCCCCTGTTGGCGAACTCCCTGAGCCTCCTGGGCGACGTCGAGCTGGCGCTCGACAATGCTGCCGGCGCTCGGCGGTTGTATGAAGAGAGCCTGGAACTGTATGCGGCGACGGATCGCACCCGATCGCCGGCCTTTGCCTCGTGCGAGAATGGTCTGGGCCGTGTCGCACTGGGGTCGGGCATTCTGGTTGCAGCGCGTGAACACTTCAAGCGGGCGCTGATGGCACGTTTGCGGTCGCCGGAGGAGATGGCCATGGCCATCGCGGGGATGGCGCGTGTTCTGAACCGCGAAGGGGAGGTCGAGCGTTCGGCCGAGTTACTCGCGTTCGTCGCGAACTGGCCCGCCACGCCATACGCGACCTGGTCGGCGGTGAAGAAAACGCTGTTGGAGGTGGAGTCCCAACTAACGCCGGATCTGCTCGCCACAGCCATGGCACGAGGGCGGGCGCGCCTGGCAGACGATGTCGTTGCCGAACTCGTCGGCGACCGGCAGTAATGCGCAATCGCGGCCGGCCGCGGCGTCTCACCTCGGGGGACGAACTCCGACCACCTCAGATTGGCTCAGGATCATCTGCTTCCAGGAATCAAGCACCTCCGGCTTCGACTGAATCCAGCCGTACATCGCGGTGAACAGCAGGATGCGCCGGTAGGCGATGAACAGGTCGAGCCGATCCAGCCATTCCGGCGCCAGATGGTGCTCCCGCTCGTAGCCTTCCATGAAGCAATCGAGAAATGCCAGCAGCTTCGCGCGATCAGACACTGGGCGTTCCATGCCGCCGGAGATCGAAAACAGGATGCTCTGGCACGCGATCGCGATATCACTGACGAACCAATGATGGTTGGCGACATCGAAATCCAGCAGGGTGATCTCGTCGCCGTCCGTAAGCAAGTTGAAGATGTGAGGATCGTTGTGAACGAAGCCGAAGCCCTCGCGCGTTCGGGGCAAACTCTCCAGCAGCCGGCCGATTTCGGCCCATTTCTGACGGACCTGCTCATCCTGACACCACTGATTGAAGCTCGCCCATTCTTCGCGCCAGGTCAGGAAGGCCTCGCCGGTGTCGGGATCGGTCGCAGCCTCCCAGGATGGATACTGGCGGGCGAGGCGGTGTAGGCGGCCGATCGTCTGCCCCCAGTTGCGGAAGAACGCCGGGTTCCAGTCACCCTCTTTGGGCGTCTTGCCAGGGGCCACATCCATGGCGTAGCCCACCCACACATGCTGCTCGAAGGCGAACGTCTCGACCAACCGCCCCTGCGGTGAGAGCAGCGGGAACGCGATGCGTGCGCCGTTCTCGCCGCAGAAGCGCATGAAGCGCAGCCGTTCCTCCAGGCACAACAGCCCTCGCCGCTGCCCTTCAGCCGCGATCGCCATCATCTTAAGTAATCGGCGGGTTGCGCCGAACGGATAGGCGTAGACAATGCCGTCGGAGTCTTCGCGGCCGCCGCCGAAGCGGCTCAGATCGGCCGCGGTGGTTCCGAACGAGCGCGCCAGGGACTCAAGTACGGTCTGTGGAACGGGGATCATGGTTACCTCTGCTGGCTCAAGCGACGTCGATCGCCAGCACCGTCGCATACGGATCGACGGCATCCTCTGGCACCGTGATCGTGACCTCGCCGACCGGATCTGCGCCAAACAGGCTCTCGATGATTGGCGCGCGCGTCGTGAACGCCAGCTCGCGGTCCGCGCCCAGCGCGCGCACCGAGCGCACGCGGCGGATGGGCAGCCCGCGCACCGACACGGTGTCGTAGGGCCGCATCAGCAGGTGCAGGTAGATCCGATCGCCGCGCCGCGTCGACGGGCCGTAAAATTGCCACGGCTCCAGCCCCGGCGCCGTGCCGATGATGCTCTCGGCGTTGCGCGCTATCCACCCCTCGATGACCGCCAGCCGCTCCAGCAGCTCGGGAGGCAGCTTGCCGTCCGCCATTGGACCGACGTTCAGCAGCAGGTTGCCGCCCCGTGCCGCGATCTCGCAGAGGGTGTGAACGAGCTGGCGGCCCGATTTGAACTGCTTGTCATCCGGGTTGTAGCCCCAGCTTTCGTTGATCGTCATGCACGCTTCCCAGGCGCGACCGGGTACCTGCGGCGGCACGAACTGCTCAGGCGTGTCGTAGTCGCCCGCGCCGGGGAGGCGGTCGTTGATGAGGATCTCCGGCTGCAGCGAGCGGATCATCGCTTCCAGCTCGGTCGCCTTCCATTCGTCCGGTATGCGCTCCCACCCGCCGTCGAACCAGATGATGTCGATCTTGCCGTACTCGGTCAGCAGCTCGCGTATCTGGCCGAACATGAACTGCTGGTAGCGTGCCCAGGCCTCCGGCGACGAGCGCCGCCACTGGCCCCAGCGGTAGGGCCGATCTGCATCGGTGAACGCGGGATAGTCGGAATGGTGCCAGTCGATCAGCGAGAAGTAGAGGCCGACGCGCAGCCCCTCGGCGCGCATGGCATCCAGGAACGAGCGGACGATGTCCTTGCCATATGGCGAGTGCTGGATCGAGAAGTCGTTCTCGCGCGTGTGATACATGGCGTAGCCGTCGTGATGCTTGGATGTGAGGATGGCGTACTGCATGCCCACGCGCTTCGCCAGCCGCGCCCATTCCGCAGGATCGTAGGCCTGGGGATTGAAGGTCGCTGCGGTGCTGTGGTATTCGGCCACCGAGAGCCGCTGTGCTTCGGGCAGCGCTGCCACCCCGCCCACCAGCGGCCACGACAGCTCGCAGCCGTGCTGGCTGCTATGACCCCAATGCACGAACATCCCGAAGCGTGCCGTGTCAAACCAGGTATTGGTCTTCTTCATGGTATCTCCTCGTACCGGGACAGACCGAAACCAGACAGGATGAACAGGATAAGACTACTGAAATCATCCTGTAGATCCTGTTCATCCTGTCCAGAAACGCTACGCCCAGGGCAGGAAGCAGACCTTGATCGCCTGCCGCGATTCGAGTAGGTCGATCCCTTCGCTGTACTTTTCCAACGGCAGCCGGTGCGTCACCAGCGGGGCCAGATCCAGCTTGCCAGCCTCGATCAGGCCCACGGCATACTCAGCGGATTCGCGGTGATGCCCCTTGTAACCGCACAGCCGCAGGTTGTGGTGGCGCACGCCGTAGGTGTAGTCCTCGCGCTGGACGCCGAACAGAGCGAGGGCGTCGCGCGTGTGATCCATCAGGAATTCCACCGAGCTCTTGGCGCCCACGCAGTCCACGGCAGTCTCGATCCGCGGCGACTTCGGCCGCGCAGGGAAGTCTGCGCTGATGTCGCTGCTCGGATCGTAGCAGCCCTCCGCGCCGAGGCGGAGGGCCAGCTCGCGGCGGTCGGGCACGGGGTCGAAGCCGAAGACGGCTGTGGCGCCCTCGGCCCTCGCCATCTGGAGCGCGATCAGCCCGGCGGGGCCAAGGCCGGTGACGCCGAAGACGCGCCCGCGCAGCGCGTTCATCTCGGCCAACATGCGAAAGACCGTGCCGATGCACATGGCCAGTTCCAGTGGGGCCAGGGTCTCGATTGGCAACTGCTCCGGCACTTTGATCACATTCTCAACGCGGTGGACGACGTACTGAGCGTAGCATCCTGGCGCGTGATGGCCGGGGTCGCGCCACGCGCTGACGCGATCCCCCGGCGCCACGCTGGTCACGCCGGAGCCGACCACCGCGATCACGCCGGCTGCCTCATGTCCGGGCTGGCCGGGCATGTACGGGTAGTGGAACTGGTGGCCGACGAACATCGGCTCGTTGTGCCGCAGATGCAGATCCCACTGCGGGCAGGTCGTGACCGCCAAAATCTGCATCAGCACTTCGCCCGCTCCCGGCGTCGGGATGGGGAGATCGAGGATCTCGAATTGCCGCGGCGCGGTGACTTGGAGAGTTTTCATGGGTACCTCTTGGATGGTGAGCTCGGGCCCCTGGTCTTGAGGCTCACCTGCACTGCACCTGCCGGTGTGTGCAGGTGCAAGTGTCAGCCGGTTACTCGCGCGGGCCACCCAACCGGCTAAAGCCTCGAGACCGGTGTGTCCGAAATGCGCCGTCAGCGCACCTGCTGCTGGATCCTGCCGAACAGCTCGCGCAGACGGGCGAGCGTGGCCGGGTCAAGATAGGGCGGATCCACGGCGCGCAGGTTTTCCTGGAGGCGCTGCGGCGTACGCATCCCCACGCAACACGTGCTGACATCGTGCGCCAGCACGTAGCGCAGCCCGGCCTCGGGGATTGATAGAGGCTGCAGGAAGTCGAATAGCCCCGCATCGGTGTAAGGCGGCTCGGTGGGCAGATTCCCGGCGGCGATGTGCCGTCGCACGCACTCCAACGCGGCCGGCACGCTGACCAGGCCTGACGATTTGGACGCCTGGTTCAGCGGCATCATCACCACCGTTCCCACATCGTGCTGGCGGCACAGCGGCAGCACCGTGTCGGCGGCAGTTTGCAGCAGGAAGTTGAGCGTGAGCATCACCACGTCGAAGGCTCCGGTGGGCACCGCCCGCTGCAGCACCTGATGCGTCCCATCTCCTTCCGACAACTCACTGATGCCGATGAAGCGGACCTTGCCCTGCTCCCGCAGCTTCACCATCGCTTCGTAGCAGCCGTCGCTCATGAAGCGGTCGAGTGATGCGAGGCTGCGGATGCCGTGCCCCAACAGGATGTCGATGCGGTCTCGGCGCAGCCGGCGCAGGCTCCCCTCGACCGACGCGACCAGCCGCTCCGGCGAGCCGGTGTAGTTGGCATCCGGAGCGTGGCTGTCGTACGGCCGATACTTGGTTTCCACGAGAACGTCGTGTCGCCCCACCAACGCCTCACCGAGCACGCTTTCGGACACGCCGTCCTCGTAGCTCTCCGCCGTGTCGATCAGGTTGATGCCCGCGTCGATCACGGCGTGCACGGTGGTCTTGAAACCCTGTGGATCGGTGGACGCCCCGCGCGCCGCGCCCAGGCTGAGCTCGGACACCTGCAAGCCGGTGCGGCCCAAACGTCGGTATCTCATGCATTGCTCCTCTCAAATTGGATGACGCGATGGAAGTGTACCACGACCCGCCCGCCTCGCTCAAAGTACGATTTGGCGTTTCATGTCTGAGAGACCGCTTGTAGAGCAATGAGCCGGCGGTTGGAAACCGCAGTCATCGCTCCAAAGCCAGCGTGCGCGAATTCTCCGAGCTCACGGCGATTTCATCTTCTACTAACGTCGCGTTAATATAACTTTGGTACCATAAGGACGTCGTTGGCGATGTGTCGGCGGCTTTTTTATGCGGGATCATCATTCATCGGACCGTACCCGCCGGTCCTATCATCGGAAAGGTGTGGCATGTTGGATTTTCTGAAGCGCGTGGTTCCAGTTGTTCTCGTAGCGGCGGTCCTGATGGCCGCCATCGTCAGCCCAGCCTCGGCTGCGCCGGACAAACCCATCGACACGCAGACGCCCTCGTTGCGGCTGGGCGTCGAGCGCATGATCGAGGCGCTGCCCTTCGGGAGCATTGCCGCAGAGGCTTCCAAGGGACCCATTTCGATCAGCAAAGATGTGACGCTGTCGCTGCCCTGGGGCGATCTGAAGCTGACCAATGTGGAGCTGCAGGTCGAGATGGGCAAGGGCGGCTCCGTCGAGCGGCTGCGCGGCACGGCCGACATGCCGTTCCCGACCTTCGGCGTGTTGGATGATACCCGCATCGTCACCCCGGCGCGCGCCGACGTGGGACTTGAGTTGGGCAAGAACCTGGACGGCCTGAACCTCGGACTGGAGCCAGACCGGCAATACCTGTTCCTGGACGTTGATTCGGCGTTTGGCGTGACCGCCCGCGCTCCCGGCAAGAGCAGCGAACTCTCGTTCTCGCTGGAGCCCGGCCAGCGTCTGATGCTGGTGATCGACACCGTTGAGCCGATCGCGTATCTCGACGGCCAGATCACCCTGTCGCTCGATGACCAGATCGCTCTCCTGGGCGGCGTCCTGGAAAAAACAGCCATCGGGCCGTACGTCCCCGATTCGCTGCCGGTGCGCCAGCGCAGCCAGTTCGGGGTGTCGGGCAAGTTCAGCAAGAACCTTGCCGAGAGCCATATCACGCTGACCGGCGCCTATGTGATGGATGGCGGCTTGCTCCCGGCCCGGCTGGGGATCGAGGCGACGCCGGTGCAGGTGAAAGGCACGTTGACAATCAGTCGCGACGGCATCCTCGCAGACGGCGCCGTGGTCTCCAGGATCGAGCCGGAGCACGTCCTCGATGGCGGGGCCAACGTCCGGGCGTTCATCCCGTTCAGCGAAGAGGCCGGTGAGGCATATGCCAGCGTCAAGGGCAAAGTGGCTGTGCCGGTGGCGAAGCTATCCGCAGACGCCGGGGCGCAGATCGACCGTGCCGGCTACGAGATGCGTGGCCGGATGGCCACGCCGTTCGCACCGGGCGAGCTGATCGGCAGAACCGCGGGGAAGATCACGCTGCCTCATGTCGTCATTGCCAAACCTGACCTGTCGAAGGCGGCTGCAGAATTGACCGGCATCGCACAGCAGGGCGCCGAGCGCATCGAGGATGCCGTCAACGCCGGCAAGTTGCGGCTCAACCGCAGCGCTCCGGTCGTCGCCGAGGCGGCCAAGTAGAGCACGACGTCGCTACAGAGACTCAAGAACACAAAGGGCACGAAGAAATCCAATTCTTTGTGTCCTTTGTGTCTTCGCGACCTTGTGGTGAGCATCCTGTCCCGGCCTGTCCAGGGCAGGATGCTCAAATCAGCGGCGCGCCTCGTGGGCGATCTGAATCGCGAGTCGCAGGTTATCCCAGGGAGTTTGGGACGGCACGGTGCAGTCGGCGCCGAGGATGAAGCGCTCCGGCGCTTGCGCGATCGCCGCGTTCACCGCCGCCCGGATCTGTTCCGGCGTCCCCGTCCCGATGATACCCAGGCGCTCCAACCCGCCCATGAAGGGCCGCCCGAACAGGCGCGATACCTCCTCAGCCGTCACCTCTTTGCCCGCCAGATCCAGGCTGGTGTTGACCACATGGCCGGGGTAATCCCGGAATCCCGTCAGATCATCGTAGGGCGCATGGTAGTCGCACACGTGCAGGATGTTAAACGGGCAGGCACGGTCGATCTCGCCCATGATCGCCAGATCGTACGGGCGAACGCAGGTTTCGAACAAGCTCGGGTCGGCCAGCCGCGAGGCTTCGCCGCCCTGGGTGGAGTGGTAGAAACCGTCCAGCCCCGCCTTGATGCCCTCGTGCACAAACTGCAACAGGCTCTCGGTCATCCGGCCAATGGCGACACGGTAGGCGTCGGGGTCCTCCTGAATGAGGCGGGTCGCCGTCTCCTGCCCGACCATATTGTTGATGAGCATGTAGGGCGAATAGAGGGTCAGGATCACCGGAGCCTCTTTCTTTGCGGCGTTGACCAATCCTTCGACCACCTTCAACATCGGCTTGTAATGGTCGAGCTTGAAAAACGGCAGCTTGGCCCAATCGGCCGGTCTTTGGATTTCGGCCTGGCGAGGGAAGGGCAGCTCGAACTGGATCTTCACGAAATCCATGCCGGTGTAGCGGAAATACTCCAGATGCTTGTCCACCGCCGGCTGTCCCAGGTGGTAGGCGGGGTCGAAGTGGAGGAAGAACGCTGCCGGGATGCGGGCCGGTTTGGCTTTCGGGTCGATGACGCTGAAGAGAAGGTCTCGCTTGTTCATGCTGACTCCTGTTGGGTGTGGTCACACCGCAGAGCACGGTGCCTTGTCCGTCACAGCGCCTTCCGATCTGCGAGGCGTAGCGGTAGTTTACCACAACGCGACGGAGTCCCTCAAGACCCGACGAATGCGAGATCTATCTCCATGAGAAAGGGGGCCACTCTCGGTTGAGAATGGCCCCCTTATCGCTCCGACGGCTCATGCCACTTCAAGCAGCAGGCTCGCCAGCTCGCGCGGCGCGGTCTCCCACGGGCTGTGCCCCGTCTGCAACTCGCGATAGCGCCACCGGGTATCGGATCGAGAGCGCTCGGCGACCCGGCGTCTATCTACCCCTGTACCGTGCGGGCGAAGAACGAAGAATCCTCCATCGCCGCGCGGTGCTGAGCGTGGAACGCCTTGAATGCCGCCAGCAGCGGGCCGATCTGCTCCACCGGCCGCAGATGCACAGGGCGGGAA
>Ga0315283_10005625_pt1 | contig 11093 bp, 7 predicted proteins | sample YL17G09_0_MG_FD_204541 | JGI IMG/M metagenome (GOLD analysis project Ga0315283, IMG submission 204541) | Sediment microbial communities from Yellowstone Lake, YNP, Wyoming, USA - YL17G09_0 | ecosystem: Environmental > Aquatic > Freshwater > Lake > Sediment | place: USA: Wyoming | collected...
TCAACGGGCGAACCTGCGTAAAAGGCCTTGAAGTCGAGCACTCGCACGCGGCCGGTCGCGGCGATGCGCCGCATCGTGGAGGCGTCCCACTCCGGGGTCGGGTCGAGCTTGAACTCGAGCCCTGGATCGACGGCCAGCCACGGCTCGATGTCGAGCCGCGTGGAGACGGCGAAGCGCACCGGCCGGTACTGAAGGCCGAGCGCCATGCCCAACGACTGGCCCTGCTGCCGCAGGGCCAGGTCCAGCGCGGCGCTCTCGAACGCCCAGCGCCGGTAGTCGCGGAAGAACTCCTGCTGCGGCGGCCTGCTTGGGAACAGGTCCAGGCCGCCGACCAGCCGTGAAAAGCCGTCCAGCGTCCGGGCTCCGGCCAGCGGCAGCTCCAAGGGATACGACTCGTGGTCCTCGGCGGCGTAGGTCACGTCCTCGCCGCGGCCCTCAAAGCCGCCGCCGCGCAGCACCACGGTCGTGGTGACGCGCAGGAAGCCGCTGGAGACTTCGAGCTCGGCGCGCTCCGTCGCGTAGCCGCCTACGACAAGCCCGAGGCCCGCGAGCCGCGCATAAGCGTCTCCGGACTGCTTGCGAAGTGGACTGCTCATGCCCCGGGTCTTCCCCTCCACCGGGCTGCTCAAGCACCCGATGGCAGACGCAGCGCCCCGGCTCTGCCATACTGCGGGCAGTGTCTCCTCTCCCGGACATCGCCGTCTCCACGAGCGCGTACGAGCGCGTCCCGCTGGCCGCGGCGCGCGCCGCCGGCGCGGCGTCCGGACCGTCTCACTCGCCCGTCGAGCTCAGGCGCCGGCCAGCTCGATCAGCTCTTCCTTGATGTCACGCAGACGGGTGGAGATCGTCCCCGCAAGCTTCTTCATCACCGCGTAGCCGGCGGCGGGCTCGCGAAGAAACACCTCTTCCGCGTCGGCCGCCGAGATCACGAGCACGGTGGTGTCCTCGATCGCCTCGGCGTCGGCGATGTACGCATGAGGCGCGACGAGGGCCGACCAGCCCGACAGGCGATACTGCCCGGCGTCGAACACCTCGATCACGTGCCCGCCCGGCGTGGCCAGCCGGACGGCCAGGCGGCCGCTCATGACGACGAAGAGCTCGCGCGCCTCGGCGTTCTGCTCGAAGAGCGTCTGGCCCTCAGCCAAAGTGCGCGTCTCGGCGCGAGCCGCGAGCTCGGCGATCTGCCCGTCGCTCAGCGGCTCGAGCAGATCGCAGTGCCGCAGAGTGCTCGCGCTGGAGAGATCTGCTGTAGGTGGCCTCATGTGGGCTCCCTCCTGTCGGTACTACGTCTCCCCCCTCCAGTATCGACCCGATGCAACGGCGACCTGCGGTCCAGGATGTGCGCTCCGCCACGTGGCGGCCACGGGCAGCGACCGGGTCTCGACGTCTATACTGGCACGGCATGCCCTCGCTCCCCGACATCGGCGTCTCGACCAGCGCCTACTCCGAGCTCCTGCTGGCCGCGGCGCTTGAGCGCATCGCCAAGCTCGCCCCCGCCGCCGAGATCCGCTCGTTCGGGATGCACACGCTGCTGAGCAAGCGCAACCGCGCCGCCGCCCGCGCGGCCGGCCTCTCGTACACGGTGCACGGCCCCTTCGGCTACAAAGGCCCCGGCGACCTCTGCGAGACAGTACGCGTCCACGCCCTGGACGAGCACCGCCGGCACCTCGAAGCCGGCGCCGAGATCGGCGCGCGCCTCTACGTCGTCCACCCCGACTGGCACCCCGAGCGCACGCCGCGAGACGCCGCCGTCGTCGCGGCGCTCCAGCGCTCGTTCGAGACGCTCCTCGAGCTGCAGCGAGAGACCGGCGTCGAGATCGTCGTCGAGAACATGCCGGGCGCCGGGCAGTCACATTTCACCCGCCCCGGCGACCTCGACCTGCAGGGTCTCGGGCTGGTCCTCGACGTCGGTCACGCGAGCATCAGCGGCAGCCTCGGCGCGTGGCTCGCCGAACCGCGAGCGCCGCTGCGCCACCTGCACCTGCACGACAATCACGGCGAGGGCGACGACGACGATCCGCACCTGGGGCTCGGCGCCGGCGTCGTCGACGCCGCGGCCGTGATGGCCGCGGCACGCGCCGCCGGGGCGTCAGTGGTGCTCGAGCACGATGACGAAGAGGCCGTGCTCGCCAGCCTCGACCACCTGCGCGCGCACGACCTGATCTGAGCCTCTCACCAGGACCGTCAGCGACTCTGGCCCGCTCGTCATGCCTCTTCCCGGTCCCTCTGTGGCATACTCGGAGAGTGTCCACCCAGCACGACATCGGCATCTCCACGGGGGCATACCCCGGCTCCTCACTCGCAGCCGCCCTGATGCGCATCGCCGAGCTGGCGCCGGCGGTCGAGGTGCTCTCGCTCGGCCCGCACTCACTCCTCGAGCCGGTCAACTTCCGCGCCGTGGAGCTCTCGGACCTCTCCCTCAGCGTGCACGGTCCGTATGCCCACGCCGAGATCGGCCATCGCTCCGCACTGCGCCACCGCGCCGCCATGGACCTCCATCGCCGCCATCTCTCGGTGGCCGCGGAGCTCGGGGCCACCGTCTACGTGGTGCATCCGGACCTCCGGCGGCGGTCGGTCCGCTGGGACGGCAAGGTCGCCTCCGTCCTGGAGTCGTCGTTCGAGGAGTTCCTCGTGCTCCAGGACGAGATGGGAGTCAGCATCGTCGTCGAGAACCTGCCCTGGTCCAGGTTCTCTCACTTCACGGCGCCCGGTGACCTCGACCTGCGCGGCCTCGGCCTGGCGCTCGACGTCGGGCACGCCACCCTGACCAGTACACTCGCCGAGTGGCTCGCGCACCCCGACACGACGCTGCGCCATCTGCACCTTCACGACAATCTCGGCGAGGGGCACCTGGGCGGCGACACGCATCTGCCGCTGGGCGACGGCATCGTCGACCCGGCGCACGCCATCGTGAAGGCGCGTGAGGCCGGCGCCAGCATCGTCCTCGAGCACGGGAGCGAGGATGCCGTCGTCTCGAGCCTGAACTATCTGCACGCCCGCGGCCTGCTGTATCCGGACGGCACGGCGGGCGGGGCGCGGCCGTGACGCCGGCGCCCGACTCCGAGAGGCTCAAGGAGAGGGTCAGGTTCCTCTCGCGCTTCGAGCCGTTCCAAGGGCTGAAGCGTGATGATCTCGAACGCGCGGCCGCTTCCATCGAGGAGCGCCATGTCGCCGCCGGCGAGACGGTGCTGATCGAGGGCGGCCTTCCCGGCACCCAGCTCTACGTGGTCCGCGAAGGAACGTTCGCCTTGCTGCACAAGGAAGTCATGGTCGCCACGGTCACGAGCGGCGAGGTGTTCGGCCATCCGACTCTTCTCACCGGCCTGGCGCCGGAGTTCACCACGCGGGCGCGTCACGACTCGACTCTGTACTGCATCCCCAGAGACATGGCCATGGAGATCCTCAGCCGCCCCGAGGGGGTCCAGTGGGTGGCGGGGAGCCTGCGCGAACGCCTCATCCAGGCGGCGCGGACCATGCAGGCGCTCCCGGACGTGCGCACGCAGCCGGTCACGTCGGTCGTGCGCAGCGTGCCGCTGTTCTGCGCCCCCGACACGTCGATCCACGACGCCGCGGAGATGATGATCGCCGAGAAGCGTTCGGCGATGCTGGTGCAGACGCGGGGCGGACTCGGCATCGTCACCGACGTCGACCTGCGCGACAAGGTCGTCGTGGGCGGCGTATCGCGGGACGCGCCCGTGACCACGATCATGACGACACCGGTGCACACGGTGGGCGCCGAGGTACTGGCTCAGGAGGCGAGCATCGCGATGATGACCGCCGGCGTGAACCACATGCCGGTGCTCGACGCCGACGGCACCGTGGTCGGCATCCTCTCGGCCAGCAGCCTCATGACGCTCGACACGCGCAGCCCGTTCGCGCTGCGCCGCTCGCTCCAGCAGGCGCGCAGCGAGGACGAGCTCGTGCAGGCCGCCGACGACGTCCCCAAGCTCTTCGTCGACCTGCTCGACGCCAATCTCGAGGCCCCGGCACTCACTCGCGTCCTCACGGTGCTCTCCGACGCGATGACGGCGCGCCTCCTGGAGCTTGCCTTCGAGCGCCACGGCGAGTCCCCGGTCGCCTACGCGTGGCTCGCCTTCGGCAGCTGCGCGCGCAGCGAGCTCACGCTCGCCTCCGACCAGGACAACGGCTTCGCCTACGACGACACCGACGACCCCGGAGCCTCCGAGTACTTCCGCACGGTCGCCCGGGACGTCAACGAAGGCTTGCGGCGCTGCGGCTTCGCCCTCGACCCCCACGGCGTTCTGGCGATGACCGAGCAATGGTGCCTGTCGCTGTCGCAGTGGAAGGAAGTCTTCTCTTACTGCCTCGAAGGGCGCGACCTCGAGCGCCTGGCGCGCGCCACCGTGGCCTTCGACTATCGGCAGGTGACCGGCGAGCTCTATGTCGACAAGGCGCTCACCGACATCATGCGTGAGGCGCCCGCGCATCCGCGCTTCCTGCGCGGGCTTCACCAGCTGGGTTTCAAGATCCCCTCGCCGCTCGGGTTTCGCGGGCGGCTCGCAGGCTGGCTCGACATCAAGAAGAGCGGCCTCATCCCCCTCCAGAACCTGGCGCGGTACTGGGCGTTCTCCAGGGGCATCACCGCGGGAACGACCCTCGAGCGCCTCGTGGCGGTCGCGGAGGTCGAGGGCCGCGACCCCATGTCCGAGGCGGATCGCTCGCTACGCGAGGCGTACACGAGCATGACGCACCTGCAGCTCCGCCACCACGTCAACGCGATTCGAGGTGGCCGCCCACTCGACAACGTGATCGATACCGCGACCCTGCGGCCGCTGGACCACGCCAACCTGCAGGAGGCGCTGCGCCTGGTCGCCGCCGAACAGAAGCGGTTCCCGTTCTTGCCCCTGCCACGGCTGTGAAGCGGCGAGGACGAGACTGATGGTGCGCCGCTAGACGATCGTTCCGTACAGTCTGCGCCGTAGGCGACCGATACGCACATCACAGGCCCGGCGAGACTGGAGAGATCACGCAAACAGCAGACCCGCATTCGTTCGCGCTCGTAGATGACGACCACGACGGGTCGCAGGTCCTGGCGCAGACCCTGGTCGCCCTCGCGGCACAGGTCGCCGAGGCACTGGGCTGTTCAGAGTGCTGCATCTACGAGTACCTGCCCGAGCGCCGCGTGCTGCGCGCGCAGGCGATCTGGGCGCTGGAGCTCACCGACCGCGACCGTGAGTGGATCGGTCGGATCAACCACCTTGCCGATCTGCCCGGCTTCGACACCGTGATCTCCAGCCGTGAGATCCTCGTCTCGTACCCCGAAGACGACGCCGACGCCGCCATGCGCGGAGCCGAGACCATGGCGTACTGGGGTGAGCTCGCCTCCCTGTACGCCCCCATCGTGCGTGGCAACGACGTGCTCGGTATCCTCGAGCTCACCGAGAAGCGCCAGCGCCGCAGGTTCAGCGCGGAGGACCAGCGCCTCGTCGCCCAGATGGCCGGCCTGGCGGCGCTCGCTTTGTCGAACGCCCGCGAGTCACGCGCCGCCCAAGCCCGCAATCTTCAGCTCAACGCCCTGATCGACGCGTCACGAGCGATGACGTCAAGCCTCGATCTGGACGAGGTGCTCGACGTGGTCTGCCGGCAGGCCGCACTCGCCCTCGACGCAGGGTCCAGTTACATCTACGAGTACGACTCCGGCGCCAACACGATGGTCTGGGTAGCGCACTATCAGCGCGACCCTGAGCACAGCTTTGAGGAGCCGCTCGGATCTGTCTATCCGCTCGAGGACCTGCCCCAGGACCGGGCCGTGATCGAGACGCGCAAGCCGGTGGAAGTCCGCCTCGACGATCCCGACCTCGACCCGGAGGTGAGGGAGCAGCTTCTGGAGTGGGAGGAGAAATCGTCCCTCATGGTGCCCATGGTGGTCGGCGGCAAAGTCCTGGGCTCCCTCGAGGTAAGCGAGACCGATACACCGCGTCATTTCACGGCCGAGGAAACGAAGCTCTGCACCACCCTCGGTGAGCAGGCGGCGGCGGCGATCAACAACGCGCGGCTCTACCGGCAGCTTCAGGACCAGAAGAGGACCATCGAGCTCCAGGCCACGACCGACGGGCTCACCGGGCTCTTCAACCACCGCCACTTCTTCGATCGCCTGCACGCCGAAGTGACGCGAGCCCGGCGCTACGGCCTCGTGCTGTCGCTGCTGATGCTCGACCTCGATGACTTCAAACGGGTCAACGACCGCTTCGGTCACCCGGCGGGCGACCAGGCACTGCGCGCGGTGAGCGACGTGCTCTGCGCTCAGCTGCGGCAGAACCTGGACATTCCCGCCCGGTACGGGGGCGAGGAGTTCGCCGTGATCCTGCCGCACACGGGGACGCAGGAGAGCGCGGAGGACCTCGCCGACGGCGCGCGGGCGAGCGCGGAACGTATCCGGCACGCGATCGCAGAGATGGATCTGCCCTTCGGCGAGGACGGCGCGCCGGTGCACATCACGGCCAGCGTGGGCCTGGCCATGTTGCCGGCTCACGCCGCCGACGCGGACGAGCTGGTGAGCAAGGCCGATCAAGCTCTGTACGAGGCCAAGCGTGCCGGCAAGGATCGCGTGGTAGTCTTCGCGCATGACTGAGGATGCGGCCCGGCCACGGCAGCGAACGGTGAGGAAGCGTCCTTAGGATGACCGTACAGGACGAACACTCACACGCTCTGGTCGAGGACGGCGGCGGCGACCCCATTGCGCTCGCCGAGACGCTCGTTGCCCTGGCCGAGCGCGTTGCCGTCGCGCTCGACTGCTCGGAGTGCTGCATCTACGAGTACCTCCCGGCGCGCAGCGCGCTGCGCGCGCAAGCCATCTGGTCACGGCACCTCGAGCAGAAGGACCGCGACTGGGTCGGCCAGGTCAACCACCTCACCGACCTGCCCGGCTTCGACACGGTCGTCACCAGTGGCTCCATCCTCGTCTCGTACCCCGAAGACGACGCCGACGCCGCGATGCGCGGCGCCGAGACCATGGGCTACTGGGGCGAGCTCGCCGCGCTCTACGCGCCCATCGTCCTCGACGACGAGGTCGTCGGCATCCTGGAACTCACCGAGAAGCGCACCCGGCGCGAGTTCAGCGCGGCGGACCAGCTCCTGGTCGGCCAGATGACCTCCATCGCCGCGATCGCACTGCTGAACGCGCGCCGCGCGCGCGAGCACCAGGAGGCAAACCGCCGCCTCGGCTCTCTGCTCGAGGCCAGCCGAACGCTGACCTCGACGGTCGACGTCGACGAGGTCCTGGCGCTGGTCGCGGAACTCGCCGGCCAAGCTCTGGACGCACCCTGTGCCTACATCTATGAGTTCGACGCGGAGCTGGATGCGCTCATCTGGCGAGGGCAGTACCAACGCGACGGCGTGAGCGAGCCGGAGGAGCCGTTCGGGACCGTGTATCCGCTGGACGACTACGCTTTCGACCGTACCGCCATCGAGACGAACGCGGTGCGCCAGGCGAGCCTCGACGATCCCGACCTCGACGAGGAATCGCGCTCCAACCTGATCGAGTTCGACGAGACCGCTCTGCTCACCGTGCCGCTCCGCTACGGCAGCGAGATCGTGGGCGTCCTCGAGATTGCCGAGGACGTCGTGCCGCGGCGCTTCTCCGCCGGCGAGATCGAGCTCGCCAGCGCCCTCGGCGAACAGGCGGCGGCGGCCATCCACAACGCCAAGCTGTTCCGCCGTCTTGAAGACCAGAACCGGCACATGAAGGCGCTGCTCGACTCGAGCCGCGCCATCGGTTCCACCGTGGTGCTGGAGGAGGTGCTGCAGCGCGTCGGCGAGCAGGCCGCCGCGGCGCTGCGCACGCAGTCGTGCTACATCTACGAGTTCGATCCCGTCGCCGAGACCATCACCTGGCGCTCCCAGTATCAGGTCGACTCGTCCTATGGAGACGCGGACGAGCTGGGGACGACGTACCCGCTGTCCGACTTTCCCTGGGACCGCGCCGCTCTCCAAAGCGGCCAGGAGACTCTTGTATCGCTGAGCGACGCGGAGATCGACCCTGATCTGCGCGCCAACATGGAAGCGTGGCGCGAGCAGACCTTGCTCACCGTCCCGCTGGTCTTCGGCGACGAAGCGGTCGGCCTGATGGAACTGGCCGAGACCCTGTCCGAGCGCCGCTTCACGGCCGACGAGATCGCTCTGGCGCGGGCCATCGGCGAACAGGCGGCGATCGCCATCCGCAACGCCCAGCTGTACCGCCGCGAGACCTGGCGCAATGAGCGCCTGGTCAGAGTCCTCGAGATCAGCCGCGCGGTCGGCAGCTCGCTCGAAGCCGTCCAGGTAGCTGAGGGCCTGCGCGCGCAGGTGGGCCGCCTGTTCGTCGATAGCCCCGCGACCGTGGCGGTCGATCTCCTGCCCGACGCCGCGGCCGGCGCCGGAGCCGGCACCGAGTTCCCGCTGACCACCGACGTGCTCGTCGCCACCAGCCTGCGGCGCATGACGCCTCTCCAGACAGCCGCCGGTGACCGCCACCGCCTGGTCGTGCCGCTCTCCCACAAGAGCAGAGCTGTGGGGTACATCGACATCGTCGGCGGTGGCCACGCCGGATTCGCCGAAGACGAGATCGAGCTGGTACAACTGCTGGCCAACCAGGCGGCTGCCTCCGTCGACAACGCGCGGCTCTATGAGACCATCGAACAGCAGGCGATCACCGATGGCCTCACCGGCCTGTTCAACCATCGGCACTTCTTCGACCGGCTGCGCGCCGAGGTGCTGCGCGCCCGGCGCTACGGATTCTCGCTTTCCGTCCTGATGATCGACCTGGACGACTTCAAGACCTTCAACGACCGCTTCGGGCACCCCGCCGGCGACCGCGTCCTGCATACTGTCGCCGAGATCATTCGCGGGCAGCTCCGGCAGGACGTCGATCTGCCGGCGCGCTACGGCGGCGAAGAGTTCGCGGTGATGCTGCCGCACACGCCGGTGACGCCGGAGACCCAGCCGGACGGATCAGGGCCCGCGGTCGTGCTCGAGGAAGCCCGCGGCGGCGCCTGGGTCGTGGCGGAGCGCATCAGGGCCGCGCTCGCCGCGTCGGACCTGCCGTTGCGCGAGCATGGCAGACCGGTCAGGGTCACCTCCAGCGTCGGCGTGGCCACGCTGCCCTCTCAAGCCGTGGACGCCGACGATCTGGTCAGCAAGGCCGACCAGGCGCTCTACGTCGCCAAGCAACACGGCAAGGACCGTGTGGAGCTCTTCTCGCCAGACTGACGCACCGGGGCCGCGTACCGTGGCGCCCACCTCGCGGAGCGGCACCGAGGGATGCTCAGCGCTTGTCGCCGAGGCAGTAGAACCAGCCGTCCCGGCAGCCGACGTAGACGCGCCCGTTCCACAGCGTCGGCGTGGATTCGAACCCGGCACCGGCGAAGAACTGGGCGGTCTCCTTTACGCTCACCGCCCAGTACTTGCCGTCGCTGTTGGCGCTGGGCAGCGCTCCGGCGGCGCCCTTCTCCGTGCGCGTGAAAGCGAGGCGATACAGGTGCACGCGCTGGTCGTACGCGGCGGCGATCAGAGTGTCGCCGAAGAGAAGGGGAGTCGAGATCGCACCTCCGTTCCAGATGCGCGCGACCGCGATCGGCGTCTGAAGCCCGGGCTCGAGGTTCGGACCCTTCACCGATCTCCCCGTCATCGTGTCCTGCGAGATCACGTGGAGGTAGCCGTCGATGGCGTTGAACGCCGCCAGAGCGGGCAGACGGCCGCCGGGGTTGTACTCGTCGTTGACGGCGCAGGAGCCGATGAGCCCGCCCTTCCACTCGCCCACGTCCCGTTCGCCGGTCGGGAAGAACCACTCCGTGGCCTGCGCCGGCGGCCTGGACGGGTCCAGGCACAGCACCCCGCCGTGGCCCTTGATGTACTGCTTCTCGACGGGGACCAGGAGCTTCCCGCGCCGGGTGGGTACGACCGTGCCGTCCAGGTCGGAACCGATGAAGTAGTCCCACTCCACGGCAAGGTCGCTGCGCCGCATGCCGTACACGTGCCCGGCCCCGGAGGCGATGTAGATGCGCGCCCCGAGCACCGAGGCGGACGACTCCAGGACGAGGTTGCCCTTGTGAGTCTTGGCGCGCACGTCGCCGAGCAGCTCGCGCTGGGCGACGATCAACGGTCGCTTCTGGCCCACCCACGACACCGTCGACAAGGGGTCGAGCGCATACATCCACCCGCTCTCGACGCCGATGTACTGGCGCCCGTCGAGGAAGAAGCCGCTGCCGTCGCAGTCCCGGCTGTAACACGCCGTCTGCGGGACCGGCAGTCGCCAGAGTTCGTTGCCCGAGCCGAAGGTGACAGCCCGATACGGCGCCGCGCGCGGATCGGCAAGCTTGCCGGGGTACCCGCGCCGTGAGCCCGCGCAGACGATGTACTTGTCGTCGACGCCCACCGGATCCGGGTTCTGGAACACGGATGGGCTGCTCTTGATGATGTCGTCGTACCGGTATTCCCACACGACCTTGCCGGTCTCCGCATCGAGGCGGCGCAGGCGATGGTCGTAGCCGCCGACGAGCACGTAGGGCCGGCCGCCGTCGACGACGATGTTGGGCATCCCGGTCCAGCCGCTGCCGGCCCACCTGGCCGGCGGATCGGCGTCGTACTTGCCCGACGTCCAGCCGCTGCCCAGGCTCACCTTCCACAGGACGTCGAGGTGCTTCGGCGCCGGGCCCAGGCCGTAGAACCGGCGCGAGTAGGTGCCCAGGAACGTGCCGACCTTGACGCCGTCGCCGGTCAGCGACGGGAGCGGCGCCGGCGGCACGGGGCCGTAGGTCACCGCCGTGCCGCCGACGCCCCCACAGCCGCAGGCGACCGCGCGCCACACGACGATCACCAGAAGGACGGCCAGAGCGAGCAGCGCCACGCCACGCCGCCGCCTCAACTGGCGGTGGCGCTCCGCGGAGCGGCGTCCCTGCGGGCGCCCGGGAGTGCGTGCGGACGGCTCGATACGCACACGATACTACGGCGAAAGGGGTGCCCGCGCCCTTGGCTCACAGCACCCCACAGGCGATATGCTCTGTAGGGCCGTCCGGCCGACCGCAGCCCGGGAGCAGATCAGCGCCACCGCCTGTGGCGGCAAGCCGAACGGAAGCCCGGGGGTTCCCAACACGTTA
>Ga0315283_10005627_pt1 | contig 11092 bp, 11 predicted proteins | sample YL17G09_0_MG_FD_204541 | JGI IMG/M metagenome (GOLD analysis project Ga0315283, IMG submission 204541) | Sediment microbial communities from Yellowstone Lake, YNP, Wyoming, USA - YL17G09_0 | ecosystem: Environmental > Aquatic > Freshwater > Lake > Sediment | place: USA: Wyoming | collected...
CCACGGCCAGCCATGGCAGCGTGCCCCTCGCGCCGTCCACGACGGCGAAGTCTTCGACGAAGGTCAGGCTGAGCAATCCCGCCAGGCGCCATTCGGGGGCCAGGCCGCGCAGGCAGCGGCCGAGTTCGTCGCCCAGACCGAAGCTGCCACTGGCGAGATCCTCGACGCCATCGCCTCGCACCGCGACGCCGAGCGCCGTCGCACACGCGCGTTCGCTATCCCAGGTGAGGGCCGCCGGGTGTTCGCGGGCGGCGTGGGCGGCCAACGCATGCAAAGCCGGACGTGCATCGAAGCCGGGCACGGCCTGCAAGGCCTGCGCCGGGTTCGCTGACAGCACTGCGAGCTTTTCACGCTGGTGCCGCGAGCCGGGGCCAACCGGCGTCAGGTGCAACGCACCATCGGCCATGCGGCGCAGCCCGGGCTGCATGCGAAAGGGTGCCGCCACGGCGGCGTCGAAGTCGAAGGCCATCCCACCCATCATGCATCGACCAGGAAATAGGAAGGGCACCGCTTGGGTGCCCGCTGTCCTACCTGCCGCAAGCGCTACACGCGCTTGCGGTATTCATGCGTTCTGGTGTCGATCTCGATCTTGTCGCCGTTCTCGACGAACAGCGGCACGGCGATCTCGAAGCCGGTGGCGATCTTTGCCGGCTTCATGACCTTGCCCGACGTGTCGCCCTTGACGGCGGGCTCGGTGACGACCTCGCGCACGACGGAGGTCGGCAACTCGACCGAGATGGCCTTGCCGTCGTAGAACACCACTTCGACGGCCATGCCGTCCTCGAGGTAGTTGATGGCGTCGCCCATGTTCTCGGATTCGACCTCGAACTGGTTGTATTCGTGGTCCATGAAGGCGTACATCGGGTCGGCGAAGTACGAGTAGGTGCACTCCTTCTTGTCGAGCACGATCTGGTCCATCTTGTCGTCGGCCTTGAACACCAGCTCGGCGCCGGAGCCGTTGAGCAGGTTCTTCATCTTCATGCGCACGGTGGCCGAATTGCGGCCGCCACGGCTGTATTCGGTCTTCAGCACGACCATCGGGTCTTTGCCCTGCATGATCACGTTGCCGGCACGGATTTCCTGAGCGATCTTCATGGTGTCTTGCGGTGGTGAGAGTGGGTGCATCGGTGGCGGTCGGCCGCCCCGCGCAAAGCCCGCAATTCTACCGTCTTGTGGCGATGAAGCGCAGCAGCTGGCTCGTGAGGTCGTCCTGGGCCGCCAGCTGCCGGCGCCACGCCTGGCACAACGCGCGCCAGGGGTCGGCCTCGGGCAGCGCCGCCGGCCAGGGGCCCAGGCCATTCCAGGCCCGCCACAATTCGCGCAGGGCGGCCGCCAGCGCCGCCGGGCTGCCGGCGGTCAAGCGGTCGAGCAGGGCCTCGAGCTTGCCGGCGTGTGCGCCATCGGGCTGGGCGTAGATCTGCCAGACGAATGGCGCGCCGGCCCACATCGCACGCACGATCGAGTCTTCGCCGCGCGCGAAGTTGAGGTCGCAGGCCCGCAGCAGCCGGTCGTAGCCGGCTTGGTCGAGCCACGGCAGGGTCTGGACACGCAGGTGGCGGCCGCGCCGCCCTTGGCTGTCGAACAGCGCGCGCGCCGGCGCCTGGGCGGCTCCGGCGGCCAGCAGCAACAGCGTGGGTCGGCTGTCCAGGCGCGCCAGCAGCGCCTGGACCGGCGCGTCGGCATAGGCGAACAGGCTGACGCAGCGCTCGCCAGGCTGCGGTGGCACACCCTGGGCCGCCAGCCAACCCGGGTCAGCGGCATCGAGCGCATGCGGCTCGCGCAGCAGGCCGCCGCTGGCGGGCGTGAACCCGGGATAGAAGAACCACTTCGTCAGACCGGCGCCCGGCCCCTGTGTCTGCGGCGAGGGCAGACCGTGGCAACGTTCGACATAGGCTTCGGCGCTGAGGTACTCGAAGTTGATCCACGTCGGCGCCGGCCGTCGCGAGACCATGCGGCCGACGAAGGCCGCCGGCGGATCGCAACCGAAGGCCTCGATCACCGCGTCGCCGGGGTCGACGGCGGGCCACGGATCGGCCCAGCGGACCACGCTGACGCCGAGCGCACCCTGCGGCGCCATCCAGGCCAGCGCCCGCGGGTCGTCGACCCACAGGCGCACGGTTTCGCCGCGCGCCCCGAGATCGGCCGCCAGGCGCCAGCACACGCCCAGGTCGCCATGGTTGTCGATGACACGGCAGAAGAGGTCCCAGCGCATCGCACGATTATCGACACCGATAATTGGAATGCATGAGTGACGCTGCCGAGGCCACCGACTCCCCCGCCGCCCGCGAGCGGCTGCGCGTGCAGGCGGCTGCGCTGCCGCAGCGCCCCGGCGTGTACCGCTACTTCGATGCGGCCGGCGCGGTGCTGTACGTCGGCAAGGCGCGCAACCTGAAGAAGCGTGTCTCGAGCTACTTCCAGAAGGAACACGTCGGCACCCGCATTGGCCTGATGATCGATCGCATCGCGCGGCTCGAGACGACGGTCGTGCGCAGCGAGGCCGAGGCGCTGCTGCTCGAGAACAACCTGATCAAGGCGCTCAACCCGCGCTTCAACATCCTCTTTCGCGACGACAAGAGCTATCCGTACCTGCGGCTGGTCTCGGGACGATTCCCGAGGGTCGCCTACTACCGGGGCGCGGTCGACAAGAAGCACCGCTATTTCGGCCCGTACCCGAGCGCGTGGGCGGTGAAGGATTCGATCCAGCTGATCCAGAAGGTGTTTCGGTTGCGCACCTGCGAAGACACGGTCTTCGGCAACCGCTCGCGGCCTTGCCTGCTGTACCAGATCCGCCGCTGCACCGGCCCTTGCGTGGGCCTGATCTCGGCCGACGACTACGCCCGCGACGTCGCCGACACCGAGCGCTTCTTGCGTGGCGATACGCAGGCTGTGCTCGATGAGCTGCAGCAACGCATGATGGCCCATGCCGAGCGGCTGGAGTACGAGCAGGCGGCCGAGCTGCGCAACCAGATTGAATCGCTGGCGCGCGTCCTGCACCAGCAGTCGGTCGACGCGAGCAGCCTGGGCTCGATCGACAAGGACGTCGACATCCTGGCCGTCAAGGTGCACGGCGGCCGAGCCTGCGTCAACCTGGCGATGGTGCGCGGGGGGCGGCACCTCGGAGATCGCGCCCACTTCCCGACCCATGTCGAAGACGCCTCGGCACTGGCCGAGGGCACGGCGCCCGAGGTGCAGGTGCTCGAGGCCTTCATCGCCCAGCATTACCTCGACGGTTTCGTGCCACCGCAATTGCTGACCAGCCATGCGGTCGACGCGGCGCTGCTCACTGCGCTGGCCCAGCACAGCGGCGTCAAGGTCACGGCCACCCACCAGCCGCGCGAGCAACGTCGTGCCTGGCTCGAGATGGCCGTCAACGGAGCGCAGATCGCCCTGGCACGCTTGCTCGCCGAGGAAGGCTCGCAACGCGAGCGCACGCGTGCGCTGGCTGAAGCACTGGCCCTCGATGTGGCCGACCTCGACAGCTTGCGCATCGAGTGCTTCGATATCAGTCACACGGCGGGCGAAGCGACGCAGGCAAGCTGCGTGGTGTTCGAGAACCATCAGATGCAAAGCGCCCAGTACCGCCGCTACAACATCGATGGCATCACCGGCGGCGACGACTATGCCGCGATGCGCCAGGTGCTGACGCGCCGGTACGCCAAGCTGGCCGAGGCCCTGGCCACGGGCGCGGCCGTGGCCAAGGTCCGTCTGCCCGACCTGGTGCTGGTCGATGGCGGCCGCGGCCAGGTCGCGATGGCCCGTGAAGTCTTTGCCGAACTGGGGCTGGACCTGTCCTTGATCGTCGGAGTGGAAAAGGGCGAGGGTCGAAAGGTCGGCCTCGAGGAACTGGTCTTTGCCGACGGCCGCGACAAGGTCTATCTCGGCGCCGATTCGGCGGCGCTGATGCTGGTGGCGCAGATCCGTGACGAGGCCCATCGATTCGCCATCACCGGGATGCGCGCCAGGCGCGCCAGCGTGCGCACCGGTGCAAGCCAGCTCGAAGACATCGCGGGCGTCGGTCCGAAGAAGCGCGCCCGGCTGCTGCAGCGCTTCGGCGGCGTACGCGGGGTGGTCAACGCGAGCATCGACGATCTGGCCAGTGTCGAGGGCATTTCCAAAGCGCTGGCCGAGGAGATCTACCGCGCGCTTCATTGACCCACCCCCGTTGCGGCCGCGCCGCTCCCCCTCGAGGGGGCAACGCCAGCGGACCGGCGGAGCCGGATCCGCGGCGTTTGCTTGGAAGGGTGCGCGGCTTGCGGTCGTCGTCGCCGTCACATTGCTTGGCGCGCGCTTGTTGCCACGGTCGTCAACGCTTGCGCCGGGGGGGCAGCCCCGGCTGGCTGACCCCCGTCGAGCCGCGCGCGCTCGATCAGTAATCCGGGGGGTCGCCGAAGCGGCTACGATCGGGTCATGTTCTTCAACCTGCCGACGCTGCTGACCTGGGCCCGCATCGTCGCGATCCCGCTGGTCGTCGGCGTGTTCTACCTGCGTATCGACCCGGCGACGCAGAACCTGTTCGCCACGGTGCTGTTCGTCGCCGTGGCGATCACCGACTGGGCTGATGGCTACCTGGCGCGCAGGCTGAACCAGACCTCGGCCTTCGGTGCCTTCCTCGATCCGGTGGCCGACAAGTTCCTGATCTGTGCGGCGCTGCTGATCCTGCTGCAGCTCGACCGCGTCAACGCGCTGATCGCCTTCGTCATCATCGGCCGCGAGATCGCGATTTCGGCGCTGCGCGAGTGGATGGCGCAGATCGGCGCCAGCCGCAGCGTGGCGGTGCATATGCTGGGCAAGTTGAAGACGGTGGCCCAGATGGTGGCGATCCCCTTCCTGCTGTTCGATGGCAAGTTGTTCGGCGTCATCGACACGCGGCAGTGGGGCACCGTGCTGATCATTGCGGCCGCTGTGCTGACGATCTGGTCGATGGTCTACTACCTGCAAAAGGCCTTGCCGGAAATCCGTGCCAAGGTCCGGTGAGACCGAGAGCACGCTGCTGGCAGCGATGCCCGCAGTCTTCGTGCTGATCTGGAGCACCGGCTTCGTCGTCGCGCGCTACGGCATGCCGTACGCGCCGCCGCTGGGGTTCCTGACCCTGCGTTACGGGTTGTCGGTGCTGGCCTTCGCGCTGTGGATCGGCTGGGCCCGTGTCGCGTGGCCGCGCGGTCAGGCTCAATGGGCGCACCTGGCGGCGGTGGGTGTGTTCATGCATGCCGGCTATCTGGGTGGGGTCTGGATGGCGATCAAGGGCGGCATCGGCGCCGGCACAGTGGCCCTGGTGGTCGGGTTGCAGCCGGTGCTCACCGCGCTATGGCTGTCGGCAGCCCGTGGTGCGCATGCGGTGGCGGCGCGGCAATGGATCGGCCTGGCCCTCGGCCTGTTCGGGCTCGTGCTCGTGGTGGGCAACAAGGTCGGCCTCGGCGAGATCACGCCATGGAACCTGTCGCTGTCACTGTTTGCACTGCTGTCGATCACCGTCGGCACGCTGTACCAGAAGCGCTTCGTCGCACCCTGCGACGTGCGCACGGCCAACACCGTGCAGCTCGCGGCGGCCGGGCTGGTCACAGCGCCGCTGGCCTGGGTCGAGGCCGGCTCCTGGGAGGGGCATCTCGAGCTCTTCGGCGCCCTGGCTTGGTCGGTGCTGGTGTTGACGCTGGGCGGCAGCTCGTTGCTCTACCTCCTGATCCAGCGCGGTGCGGCCACCCGCGTCGTCAGCCTGATGTACATGGTGCCGCCGTGCACCGCGGTGCTGGCGGCAGTGTTGTTCGGCGAGACCTTGAGCTTGACCGTGCTGGCCGGGTTTGCGCTTACCGCTGCAGGTGTGTGGCTGGTGGTGCAACGCCGTGCAGCACAATGACGCCGACCATGTTCGAGGGGTTCACGCAGCACGACATTGGCCACGCAGGTGTGCGGTTGCGGGCGCGCCACGGCGCTGCCGGACCGCTGCCGCTGCTGCATCGTCATCCGCAGACCCAAGCGATGTGGCACGCGGTAGTGGCTGCGCTGGCCGATAGGCAGGCCTGCTTTGGAGACGAAACACCATGACGACGCCCCACCGCATCGCTGTCATCGCCGGCGATGGCATTGGCAGCGAAGTGATGCCAGAGGCCCTGCGCGTGCTCGACGCCGCGGCACGGCGCTTTGGCATTGCGCTGTCGCAGCAGAGCTTTGATTTCGCCAACTGCGCCTACTACGCCCGCCACGGCAGGATGATGCCCGACGACTGGAAGGAACAGCTCGGCGGTTTCGAGGCCATCTTGTTCGGCGCCGTGGGCTGGCCGGCGACGGTGCCCGACCATGTGTCGCTGTGGGGCTCGTTGCTGAAATTCCGGCGTGAGTTCGATCAATACGTCAACTTGCGGCCGGCACGCCTGATGCCGGGCATCCGCTCACCGTTGGTCGACCGTGACGGCCAGCCGCTGAAAGCGGGCGACATCGACATGCTGATCGTGCGTGAGAACACCGAGGGCGAGTACTCGAGCATCGGCGGGCGCATGTTCGAGGGCAGCGAGCGCGAGGTCGTGATCCAGGAGACGGTGATGTCGCGTGTGGGCGTCGATCGGGTCTTGAAATACGCGTTCGAGGAGGCCCTGAAGCGGCCCCGTCGCAAGCTTACGTCGGCGACCAAGAGCAACGGCATCTCGATCACCATGCCGTACTGGGACGAGCGGGTGGCCGAGATGGCCAAGGCCTATCCGGATGTGGCCGTCGATCGCTTCCACATCGATATCCTGACGGCGCACTTCGTGCAACGCCCGCAACTGTTCGACGTGGTGGTGGCCAGCAACCTGTTCGGCGACATCCTCTCCGACCTGGGCCCGGCCTGCACTGGCACGATCGGCATCGCACCGTCGGCCAGCCTGAACCCGACACGGCGCTGGCCGAGCCTGTTCGAACCGGTCCACGGCTCGGCACCCGACATCGCCGGCCGCGGCGTAGCCAACCCGATCGGCGAAATCTGGTCGGCCGCATTGATGCTCGACTTCCTCGGCCACCGCGACGCGCACGACGCCATCGTCGGGGCGATCGAAGCGGTGCTCGAGCCCGCCAGCGGCGCGCCGCGGACGCCGGATCTGGGCGGGCGCGCCGGTACGGCGGACGTCGGCCGCGCGGTTGAGCAGGCGCTCCTGGGCGCCAAGTGATTGCGAATAGAATCGCGCTCCCAACGAACGCGTATTGACACCCGGTTGGGGCGCGGCTGTAATGGGTCGGTTGGCTGGGCAGCGATCAGCGCAAGTCGCAGCGATGGCCAGTTCCGCAAAGAACAATTTCGCGCGACAACGCAATTGACGAACGAGGGGACCCTTTCGTGAACAAGTCTGAACTGATCGAACACATCGCCAAGCAGGCCGACATTTCCAAGGCAGCCGCCACGCGCGCCCTGGAAGCGATGATCGGAGGCGTCAAGTCAACGCTCAAGCGCGGCGGCAGCGTTTCCCTGGTTGGCTTCGGCACGTTCACGGTCACCAAGCGCGCCGCACGCGCCGGCCGCAATCCGCGCACCGGCGCGGCGATCAAGATCAAGGCGGCCAAGGTGCCGAAGTTCCGTCCGGGCAAGGGGCTCAAAGACGCCCTTTGATCGACAGGAGCGGCGGCGCATTGCGCCACTGCTTCGCCCAGCCTGACAGGGCCGGGTGCTTAGCTCAGTTGGTAGAGCGGCGCCCTTACAAGGCGTAGGTCGGCGGTTCGAGCCCGTCAGCACCCACCACGCGCGGCACCGCGCTGTGCTCGGCTAGAATCGCCCGACTGCAAGCATCGCGCAGCTCCAGCAACGAAGGCGGACCCCGGTTCGCCTTTGTGCCGTCTGGGGCCCCGCCGCACGCCGCACGCTGCATCCCGCAAGAGGTAACGCTTTCATGTTCGATTTCATCCGCAATCACAGTCGCGTGCTCTTCTTCGTGATGGTGCTGCTGATCTTTCCTTCGTTCGTCTTCTTCGGAATTCAGGGCTACACCAAGTTCAACGATCCGGCGGGCGCGCCGGTGGCCAAGGTCGACGGACACAAGATTTCGCTCGCCGAGTGGGACGCAGCTCACCGTCGCCAGACGGAGCAGATGCGGCGCCAGATGCCCAATCTCGATGCGGCGTTTTTCGACAGCCCCGAGGTCAAGCGTGAAACACTCGACGCCCTGGTGCGCGAGCGCGTGATGTTCGCGGCGGCCGGCCGTGCGCACTTCTCGGTCAGCGACGAGCGGCTGCAGCGCGAGGTCCTGTCGATACCGCAACTGGCCGCGCTGCGCCAACCCGACGGCAGCATCGATGTCGCGGCCTACAAGGCGATGATCGCCGCGCAGGGCCTGAGCACCGAAGGATTCGAGGCCAACCTGCGCCAGGACCTGGTCTTGCGCCAGGTGGTGGGCGGCGTGACCAACAGTGTGCCGCCTGCGGGTGCGCCCGGCCGCAGCGCGCTCGAGGCCCTGCTGCAGCAGCGCGAGGTACAGGTACTGCGCTTCGACAGCAAGGAGCAGGCGGCCGGCCTCAACCCCAGCGATGCCGAACTGGCTGCGTACCACAAGGGCCACGAGGCGCAGTTCCGTGCTCCCGAGCAGGCCAGCATCGAGTATGTCGTGCTCGATATCGACACGCTGAAGGCCGGCATCAGCGTGCCCGAAGACGAGCTGCGCAAGTACTACACCGAGAACGCCTCACGTTACACAGCGGCTGAGGAGCGTCGCGCCAGCCATGTGCTGATCAACGCGCCCAAGGACGCGCCGGCGGCAGAGCGCAGCAAGGCCAAGGCCAAGGCCGAGGCGCTGCTGGCCGACCTGCGCAAGAACCCCGCGTCGTTTGCCGAGCTGGCCAAGAAGAACTCCAACGACACCGCCTCGGCCGAGCGAGGCGGCGATCTCGATTTCTTTGCCCGCGGTGCGATGGTCAAACCCTTCGAGGATGCAGCCTTTGCGATGAAGCCGGGTGAGATCAGCAACCTCGTGGAAACCGACTTTGGCTTTCACATCATCCGCCTGGACGCCGTGCGCGGCGGCGACAAGAAGCCGTTCGACGCTGTGCGCTCCGAGATCGAAGACGAGGTCAAGAAGCAGCTGGCGCAGAAGAAGTACGCCGAGGCCGCAGAGCAGTTCACCAACACCGCCTATGAGCAGGCCGACAGCCTGCAACCGCTGGTCGACAAGTTGAAGTTGAAGAAGCTGACGGCTAGCGTGCAACGCACGCCGGCCGCTGGCGCTGCCGGAGCCCTGGCATCGGCGAAGCTGCTGGGCGCTGTGTTCGGCAACGATGCCGTGAAGAACAAGCGCAACACGGAGGCGATCGAGGTCGGGCCCAACCAGCTGGCTGCTGCGCGCGTGGTGCAGCACCAGCCGGCACGCGTGCAGCCGCTGGCCGAAGTGTTGCCACTGGTGCGCGAACGGGTCAAGGCCGAACAGGCCGCTGCGGCAGCGCGCAAAGCCGGAGAAGCCAAGTTGGCCGCGTTACGCAGCGGCGCTGAGACCTCGGCGATGCCCGCTGCGGTGGTGCTGTCACGCGCTGCCGCGCAGGGCCAGCCGCGCGCGCTGGTCGACGCCGTGCTGCGTGCCGACGCCGCCAAACTGCCCCAATGGTTGGGCGTTGACCTCGGTGACGCCGGCTACGCAGTCGTACGCCTGCTGGCGGTCAAGCCCCTGGCGGCCGATTCTCCCGACCTTTCGCAGCTGCTACCTCGCTACGCGCAGGCCTGGGGCGCAGCCGAGGCGCAGGCCTATTACAGCGCGCTGAAGGTCCGCTACAAGGTCGACGTCAGCGCCGATGCAGTGGCTGGCGCCGCCGCCGCATCGGCGCCGTCCAACTGAGGGCGATCAGGGGGCGCTGGCTATAATCTGCCGCTCGGCGGTGGCTGTAGCTCAGTTGGTAGAGTCCCAGATTGTGATTCTGGTCGTCGTGGGTTCGAGTCCCATCAGCCACCCCAAGAAAGTCTTTTTAAATCAATAACTTAGAGATCTTCCAAAAAGTGTTGGGGATGAATTTCTAGTTTTTCTTGGGAAGTCTCGGTCCTGAGCCGCCCGCACGATGGACGGCGGTTGACCCGAGGACTCCTTCGCGCATCGGTTGCAGCCACGGTGGATGCTGTGTAGAGTCATGTGTAAGGAGTCACACATGGCGACCAATCTCTCATTGGATCCGGACCTGCTTGATCGTGCCGTCGAGGTGAGCGGCGAGCGCACCAAGAAGGCCGCTGTCACACGTGCGTTGGAAGAGTTCATCGCACGTCGAGGGCAGAAGCGCTTGGTCGATCTGATGGGCAAGCTCGAATGGGACAAGTCGTTCGACTACAAGGCTGAGCGGTCTCGGCGATGATGCTGCTCGTCGACACCAGCGTCTGGTCGCTTGCCTTTCGCCGCGACCAGAAGTCGACGGTGCCGCAGGTCAGCGCTTTACGCAACGCCCTGGAGGGCGATGACATGGTCGTGACGACCGGCCTCGTACTGCAGGAATTGCTGCAGGGATTTGCGGGCCCGCGACCGCGCAAGGACCTGATCGAGCGATTCGCCGCCTTGCCACTCATCAGTCCTGACCGTGAGGATCACATCGATGCCGCGGACCTGCGCAATACCTGTCGTCGCGCCGGCGTTCAGCTCGGCACGATCGACGCTCTGCTCGCGCAGCTGTGCATCAGGCACGACCTGACTTTGCTCACCACGGACAACAACTTCGCGCATGCGGCGTCGCACTGCCCGCTGCGGGTCTGGACGTAGCCTCCAAAGAGATGGCCGGCCGGGTACTTGCCGGTCGCCACGGGCAGCCACCGGCCATCAGGAGTCGCTCATGGCCGGCAACTTCGCGGCAAACTGAAACTCATCACTGCCATCCTGGAACAACGGGTGATCGAGAAGATCCTTACGTACCGGGTCTGCCGGCGCGCGCGCTGCCGCAGACGCCAGGGCGAGGACTACCGCTGCATGCGGCCTGAGCACAGCACAGTCACCGCCCCTCAACGGTTCGCTGTTGAGTCCAGCGGCCGAAGCAAGCGTGTGGAGTACCGCGCCCAGGCGTCCAACGGGCGCGGGGAAGGGCTATTGAGTTCCCTATCCTCGCGGTGGCAACGACATAGGGGGTTGACAGCCCCGTCCGTCGAGCGCCTAGTGCGGCGGCGCACACGACCGTG
>Ga0315283_10005628_pt1:0-10000 | contig 11091 bp, 12 predicted proteins | sample YL17G09_0_MG_FD_204541 | JGI IMG/M metagenome (GOLD analysis project Ga0315283, IMG submission 204541) | Sediment microbial communities from Yellowstone Lake, YNP, Wyoming, USA - YL17G09_0 | ecosystem: Environmental > Aquatic > Freshwater > Lake > Sediment | place: USA: Wyoming...
ACGAAGGTTTTTGCTTCTGGGTCTTTTGTCCCGCCATGAATTTTGCAGGCGGTCTCAAAGTCCGGCAGCCGGTTGAAATAGCAGGTGGTCCAACCGTTGCCATCCTGAGTCCAGGTTGGGGCTTCGTTGATTCCTTGGCTGAAGCGAAAGACGCGCCAGCCGCCCCTAGACAGTGGAAACAGGAAGCAGTTAGGTTGCCCTTTATCCTTACCCTGGCTGTTAGTGAGGAAGGCGCCAACGAGTCCAAGACGCTGGCGGCTTTCGGGGTCGTTAATCAATTCCTGCAAACCCACGGTATGCGTCTGCAGCAGATGGTGATCTTCGACCCAGATGGTAGAACAACCAGTCTCGCCCAAGGCCGCAATAACGGCCTTGTGGCTGGCGTCCAGCGGGATGGCGTTTCTCGCTGAAGCCATAGCCTCGAATGGATCGCCTTCGGGTACGCCACTGAGCCGCACCTTGGCCCGCTTACGACTGACTACCTCGATGTGGTCGCGCCAGTTTAAGGGGAGGTCGGCAATGGTCAACACTTGGGGGGCGGGTTTCAGCAGTGCGAGGCCGTCGTGAGTCAGTTTGCGATGCCACAACCACATGACTTGTCCACATGCGTCAATCTGGCCCGCGAAGTCGAAGTTCACCTCGCTGGACATCATCCCCAACACGCAACGCGCCAGGGCGGCGTGCTCCGTGTGGTTGGCGGTAGGGATGCCGTCAAAGCACACATACAGGTGAATGCCCTTCCCTCCAGTGCTCCGGCGCACTTCGACGTAGGGCAGGGCCTTGGCTGCCTCACAGACATGAGTTAATTCCTCGTCCGTGACGCCGACGCCCTTGGCATGTCCAGTAATGCTGTCCACGTCGAAACCGCAATATATGGATTGGCGATCTGCCCAGCGCCAGCCCGTGGCCCCGATGCCTTCGGCATGGTCTTCCAGGGGAAAGCACAATTCATAGTCGACGGCTTCAGGCTCCGCGCCCTTCGGTGAGCGGATATTGAACCAGGTTGTGATTCCGTCCGTGTAGGTGTTGCGCCTGCCAGCTACCGCCTCGCCATCGCCCTGTCGGACGTTCAATTGCACCTCCAGGGATGCAGCACCTCCGGCCGCCAGAAAACGCTCGATAAGGTCACGCCCCGGATGAGTGTTGAGTCGAGACGTGAGGTAGGAGTCTATCGCTTGGGTGACCTTCATCGGTGTTCCACTTCTTGTTGTTCTTTATCAGACAGATTTCAGCAGGGCTGACGTTGAAGCGGGCCCCTAGTGATTTGCATGTATCAGATGATGCGCGGATTGCTTCCACCTGTGTGCGACAGAGTTTGTGGCGTCCGTGTCCTTCGCCCTTGGCTGTCCTTCCCTTCAAGTGACAATCGTGTCCGTTGTCCTTTTGCGTCCCCAGGAATAGATGCTGTGGATTTACGCACCCTAAGTGTCCGTTGTCGCAGATATGAAGGACAAATAATTCTCCTGGGTCTTGGTCGTGTTCAATCCGGTAGGCTATACGACTAGCACCGTATTGCCCGCTCGGGAGTGAATAGCAGCCATAGCCGTTACTATAATGAGCACCCTGCCACTCCCAGCAGGCGTCTGGCCCGCCGCTTTGGTCCACCTTGGACCAGAATCGCTCAATCTCTTCCGGTGTGAGTACCGGGATTGGTTTCGTCTTCATGGGTGTTCCTATACGGGGTGCTTCCGGCGTCCACGGAATTGGCCATAGCTGTACTTAATTCGAGCCACTACTGCGCTTGTTGTGCCAAAGCGGGACGCTAGAGCATCGTTTGATTCAGTAGAACTTCCGATGAAAAGATATTGCTTGTCAGTTACGTGCCTGCTTGGGACTCCCCTGTGTTTGCGGTGGGAGTCTTCGTTATTGTCTCGTTGTGTGCCAAGAAAGAGATGCCCAGGGCAGCAGCAATGCGAATTATCGCACTTGTGACACACCAAGAGTTCGCCCGGGTCTTGCTGGTTTGCTAAGTAATAGGCAACTCTGTGGGCAAGGTAGTTGACACCCAGGAAGTGTACTGAGCCGTAGCCCCTCCCATTTGAGGTGCCTTGCCACTCCCAGCAGCCGGTGGCTCCGCAGCTTTGATCCACTCTGGACCAGAATCGTGTGATGTCTTCCGGTGTGAGTACCGGCATCGGTTTTGGTTTCATGTGCCGCGTCAATCTCGGAGTTCGTGTAAACGCGCCGCGATAGCGCCTCAGAAATCTGCCCGCCTTTCTGTATATACGACCGTGAAAAACAGACATTGTGCAAAAGAAACAGTGGAAAATACTTGAAAATGTTTCCTGTTTCCTTTTGCACAATCAGGCCAAAGTCCGGTCGTATATAGGCAGAAAGCACAACGCAGCGCCGCAAATAGGGCAGCTATGACTGACCACGCCATAGACATCCCGATCGACGATCTCGTGGAGCCCCGCATAATCCTGAGACTGGTGGACAAGAACAGTGTGGAGTACCTGGAGCTAAAGGATTCAATCGCGAGACATGGCTTCCTGAACTCGATCTGTGTGAGGCCCGGCCCGACAGGTAAGTACGAAATCGTTGAAGGCATGTACCGCTACAACTGCGGTAAGGATTTGGGCCTTCCAATCATCCCCGGCATCGTGAAGCACGGTCTGACGGATGAAGATGTGCTGGCCCTTCAGATTCAAGCAAACGCTATCCGGCCGCACACGAAACCCATCGAGTTTGCCCGACAACTGAAGAAGCTGATGGAGCACAACTCCGGCATCACAATGGCTGGGTTGTCGCGCCTGGCGGGCAAGAACTCCAAATGGCTGGCCGACATGCTGGGGCTACTGCACCTGAAAGCGGATGAGCAAAAGGCTGTAGACCGAGGTGAGATTCCCCTGGGGAACGCCTACATGCTGGCTAAGATGCCGAGTAATGCCCGGAAGCAGTTTATCGACCAGGCAAAGACACTCACGAATGCACAATTTAAGCCCATCGCTGCTGCCTTCATAAAGACGTTCCGCGAGGCTTCACGGCAGGGCAAACTTGAGGCTTTGTTTACTGCGGAATTCAAGCCAGTAGCCTACCTTCGATCCCTCAAGGAAGTGCAACAGGAGTACAACGGGCGAGACCAAGGGGCCCTAGTCCTGGCGGCCAATAACTGTCAGTCACCCGTCGAAGCGTGGTACTTGGCCCTGCAATGGGCCATGAGTCTGGACCCGCCCAGCGTCGAAGAACAACGTCAAAACGCGATGAAACGTGAGCACCAACGATTGACCCCGGAGACCAATGATGATGTAGCCGATTGACCTTCTCTTCTCTCCACTCTTTCCCATGTTTCTGCAACTGTCTGATTCCCCATAGGTAAACAATGTCTGATTCCACTAGTCTCGTCCCCATGAATCTTGACCAGCTTCCGTCGGTGCAAGTTGGCAGCGATGCCGATTTCGATGCGATTTCCAAGTCGAGCGAGTTTCTTGCCCGCTTGCAACTCTTCACCAAGGGTAAGGCGATCAACAAGGGTCTCGTCAAGCCGGGCCACTATGGTATTCCCGAAGGTGAGGAAGTAGAGGATTTGGGGGATGTGATCGACATCCTCCCCTTGGCTCGCCGAACGAAGGCGATCGACATGAGCGACAAGGATGCTGTGATTGCGGTCTATGACGCCCAGAGCAAGGAGTTCCTCCGCATCCAGGAGAAGTCGGCCGAGAAGGATTCGAGTTGTATGTTTGGTCCGAGCTTCTTGGTCTACGAGCGGAGTTCGGGTCGCTTCCTGGAATACTTCTGTGGCACAAAGAGCGCCCGTGGCGAGGCCAAGAAGTTGTTCCCGTACCTGCCCCTGACCCAGCCCATGCTTGACGCGGCGGCGAAGAGCGGCGTGAACGTGACGGAAATGGCCCCGCACGGCCCGATTCCCGTGACCCTCAAGAGCAAGTTGGTCGAGAAGGGTGACTGGTCGTGGCACGTCCCGGTCGTGGTGAAGTGCATGACGCAGTTCAACAAGCTGCCCACTGGGGAAGTGCTCCTTCGTGAGATCACTCGCTTCCTCAATGTCCTGGGCGACACCAGCACTGTCGTGCAGGAGCCGGAAGGCAAGAAATCGAGGAAACGCTAACTTTTGCGCAATCCAAAACGGCCTTTTGGCCGCTAGGTATGTGCCGGAAGTGACAAACGAAGTGAGTCACAGAACATTCAGTGCGTGTAAACGCACTGAACATGACGCCGAGCGCGACTTTGCAGTAACTAGACGAGCACACCCCTCCATATTTACTTCTCGCGACTAGCCAGCAACCGGGCTCGCAACCCGGCGGTGTCTTTGAGTTTCGGAATTGCTGCACAATGCCTGCTCAGTGGCTTAGTAACTGTGACGAGATGACTATGACCCCCGAAGTAATCCTCATTGGTAGACCGGCGATCGACTTCCAGTCGCTTCTCGGGATCACCTTGAAGGTTCTCGGATACAGCCTCAGTAGAGCGTCGGATAACGTGCAACGCGAGATGTCGGATGCTGAGCGGTTTCTGTCGTGCCTCGCGTTGATGCGGGAAACGCCAATCCTAGCGCCCAAGCTATTGTCTCACACCCTGTTCTCCGCGTTGGTTGTAGCGGCTGAGCGGGATATGACGGACATCCTGGAGTGTTGCTCCGGTATGGCGTTTGTGATTGCGGACACGCTGGCGCGAGGCATCCAGTGCTCGATTATCTCGGGCACCCTGGCCAAGTGGCGAGATGCCGTGACATCGGGCTGCGAGTCCGACGTGGAGCCGCAAGTGCGGTTCGCGTTCAACAAATTGCTCGGACTGTTCACGGATGAACACCTGAACCTGTGGGGCGATTATCGAACGAAGCAAGCCCCCGACAACATCACGTTCTTATTGGAGGACAAACGCAAGTGACTTTTGAATTGCCTATTGCGGACACCGGTTTCCATGAGGCCATGCGCCAGATGGTTGTTCTCACCTGTCACCAGTTTCGTGACCAGATCGTGGAGAAACTCATCGACCTTGCGAATGAAACCGAGCGACCGTTTAACGAGGCAGCCCACCGGTCGAGTCGGGTTGGCTTGTATCCGCTGAAACAGAAGGCTGAAGCAATCCGCAATCTCATTCCTGTCATTCAGATGATTGAGCCCAATGTCTGAAAACACGCAAATCAAATCCATTAAGTTTCAGTACCGCGACAAGATCGGCCGCCTCAAGGAGGCGGCCGGGATGGTCGAGATGCGCGACAACCGAATCTTCTTCATCAAGTCGCCTTTCGAGTGCAAGGACGACATCAAGTCGATGAAGGGCTCCCGTTGGCATGGCTATGAGACCGAAGGCCCGAATGCCGGTAAGAAGCAGTGGTCGATTGAGGATTGCACACGTAACCGGATTAACATCGCTTTTATGATGGGCCATAATCCCCTGACATGGTTCGAGCGCCCGTTGCAGAACTTCGAGTATCGGCCGCTGACTCGCAACGGACAGCCAGCCGTACTTATGCCGCACCAGATTGATATGGCCGATGCCGGATTGACGTACCACTACCAAATCTGGGCTGCCGAAATGGGGGTTGGAAAATCGCTCTCAGCCCAGTTGGTGATCGAGATGTCCAAGGTGCTCAACTGGTACTGGGTTGGCCCAAAAACCAGTATCCCCAACATTAAGCGAGAGTTCCGGCTGTTCGGATTCCCCTTTGAGCAGATCAACGTGGAGTTCTTGACCTACGAAGGACTCGCCAAGCGGATGGATGAATGGAAGTCTGGTAACGAGATTCCTCAAGGCGTCATTCTGGACGAATCGTCGCGGTGCAAGACACCGACGGCTCAGCGGACCAAAGCTGCCCAGATGCTCGCCGATCTGATCCGAGAAAAGTACGAGTACGAAGGCTACGTGATCGAGATGTCGGGCACGCCCTCTCCGAAGAGCCCCTTGGACTGGTTTGCCCAGGCCGAGATCGCGTGGCCCGGCTTTCTCAAAGAGGGCAGCTTGAAGGCCCTGGAGCAGCGGCTCGCCTTCTTGGTCAAGACCGAGATGGCGTCCGGCACGTTCTTCAAACGGACGGGCTGGCGTGATGATGAACGCAAGTGCGAAGTCTGCGGTGAGTACGCTGAGCATGACAATCACGACGGATCGCTGGTCGAAGACTCAGAAGACTATCACGTCTTCAAACCTAGCGTCAATGAAGTCGGCTTCATGTACGAGCGGCTTCAAGGTCTCGTTGTTACGAAGCACAAGAAAGATTGCCTCAATCTGCCTGAAAAGCGGTATCGCAAGATCACCTGCAAGCCAAGCGCGAGCACCTTGCGGGCTGCCAGGGCCCTGGCTGACGGGGCCATCAATGCTGTCACCGGTATGACGTTGCTACGCGAATTGAGTGACGGTTTCCAGTATCAGGAGAAGGTCGACGGTGTGACCAAGTGCCGCCATTGCGAAACCGGCAACGTCAACGTGTGGGTTGATCCCAACAACCCAGAGCAGGTCTACGAGCAGATTGGGATGCTCGATCCCGAGACCGTTATGACACTGGTGCAGCAAGAAGTCGTCTGCCCTATGTGCGGCGGCTCCTGCGAAGTCGTTAAAAGAGTTCGTGAGACTCGCGAAGTCGCGTGCCCAAAGGAACCCGCCTTGAAGCTGCTGTTGGAGGAGAACGAGGAGATCGGCCGTGTCGTGATCTTCGCGGGCTTCACCGGTTCGGTGGATCGTGTGAACCGCATTTGTCGGAACGAAGGCTGGGACGTTGTGCAGTGTGATGGGCGAGGCTTCCAAGCAATCGCCCGCGACGGGACCATTGTCCCTTGTGAGCCGTTGGACTACTGGGCCGACTTGGAGAAGCATCCGCGAGTTGCCTTCGTCGCACATCCTGAATCGGGCGGCATGAGCCTGACCCTGACCGAAGCTCGAATGTGTATCTATTGGTCCAACTCCTGGAAAGGTGAGTACCGGGGCCAGAGCGAGGATCGCGTCCACAGAATAGGTGCCGATCTCAACCGAGGCGTGGTCATTGTCGACCTGATTCATCTCCCGAGCGACTTGCGAGTGCTCGAAGTTATTCGAGACAACCGCCGTCTTGAACTGATGACCTTGGGCGAAGCCCTGGGCGACATCAATTGGGATGAATCTGGCAAAGAAGGCGAGTTACAAATCGAGGAAGAAGTTCAACTTGGAGAAGCATCGTGAAGAAGGTACTGTCATTTGGTCTGTTGTCTTTGGTTCTGTTGTTGGCCGCTCCGGCACTGGCAACTGATTACGAAAGTCTGCAAGCGACGAGTGTGCTGGTGAGAATGGATAAGGCTCCCGGCTCGGGCTCTGGCTCTGGTACATTGGTCACGAAGCAAGTGGGTCCGGTGACCCGTACCTTTGTGTGGACCGCTGGGCATGTTGTCGCGCCGCGGCGTCAGCCTGACGGCTCGTTCCAGAATCTAGTAATCATTCACGAATCCCGTGATAAGGGGCGTCTGATTGGCACCTTGTCGATGGAAGCCAAGGTGATCGCGTATAGCAACGCTGACACGGGTGAAGACCTGGCACTGCTTGAGGTGTTGGAAGACAACTTCCGCCCTGTGGCGGTTTCGGCCAAGTTCGACTTGAAAGGCGACATCGTTCCGGTCGGAACGGAATTGGCTCACGTTGGCTGTACCCTTGGCATGTACAACAGCGTCAGTTTGGGAATCATGTCTCAGACTGATCGAGTTTTATCCAAGAACGACAGGATGTTTGACCAGACAACTTGCATGTGTTATCCGGGTTCGTCGGGCGGCGGTATCCACCGACTCGACGGAACCTACATTGGGATGCTTACGCGAGGATCGGGTCCTGGCCTTAACTTCATTGTGCCGATGCGACGCATTCTTCCTTGGGCTAAGCAGATGGGCATCATGTGGGCCCTGGACCCCGCTATTGCTGTTCCCTCGTCAGCAGAACGGGCAAAGTTGCCGTTGTCGGATGGTGCAGAAAAGGCGGTTCCTGGTATTGATGAACAGCGAACTATTCTGGATGTGATCCGCATCAGTATCATTCGAGCGATGCGGCCCGACGTGCGGCCGACGCCTTATTGTTTCTTCGGGCGAATTGCCGCCTAGCATACCTGCCTAGTAACACACTTGCCGCCCCACTCAGCGATCCATGACGGGCATTAAGGGCAAGTTGCGTTGGTGGCCGGGATGCAGGCCCCATCTTATTAAGAGGCAACCATGAGCGGACACACAAGAAGAACCGACGCAAAGCGAAACAAGACCCAAACGCGAAAGACCAGCGTCTCGACGCCTGGAATTACGATTGAGGAACAATATGAGAATCAGGAAGAATGATGTTGCTAAGATCAAGCAGATGATCGCCCAGAAACAAACACAACCTGAGATTGCAAAGCAGTTCAAGGTTTCGCGATCCGCTATTAGCGACATCGCGACCGAGCGCCGGCACAAGGACGTGGCATGGCCCGAGGACTATGCGCCGGTACAAAAGAAAGCCGGCGGGCAGCGCAAGCTGACCGAGTATGATCCCACAGATGAAAAGGTCATGGAGTTGGAGTCCGACGTGGTGCATCTCCAGGAGGAGTTGCGTCAAGAACGCCGTAGAGTCAAGGCCGGGGCCAAAATGGCCGGTCTCTTCCGTGCTATCACGAAAGAGATGGAACTTCGAGTCCAACCATTTACCGCCCTGCCGGCTGCCGTTGATTTCCGACGTAAGGCCCAGATCAGCGAGCATTGCGTGCTCCATCTGTCGGATGGGCACCATGATGAGGTGGTCCGGCCGGAGGAGGTTGGCGGGCTGGAGGACTACAATTTTCCGATCTCGTGTGCTCGTGCCGAGCGTTACGTGGACACGGTGATCGAGTGGACTCAAGACACGCTCGCACCTAAGTTCATATTCCCCGTGCTATGGGTCCTGGCCTATGGGGATTTCACTTCGGGTGAAATCCACAGAGCGTGTGAGCGATCTTGGTACAGGAACCAGTTTCGGAATTGCCTTGCGATTGGCCAACTTCATTCGCTAATGTATCGCGACTTGGCGGCTCACTTCGAGACCATCAACGTCTTGTATCTGGCGGGCAATCACGGTCGTCGCACTCCGAAGAAAGATTACCTCGGAGCCAATGACAATTGGGATTACCTTGTGGGAGAGATTGCTCGCTTACATTGCCGTGGTTTAGAGAATGTTCACTTCAACATTCCAGATGCGTGGAGTGCAAATGTCAACATCAACGGCGTTGGCTTCAACATTTCTCATGGCGACGATGTGAAGGGCAGCAACGGTGTCCCGTGGTACGGAATGACTCGCAGGCAAAAGGGACTGATTGCTCTAGGTGCTGCGGCCGGTGTTGAGCGATGCCGATACTTTTGCGTCGGACATCATCACACATCCAGCACTTTGGCGGATGTTGACGGCGAGTTGCTCATTAACGGCTCGTGGGTTGGGACCGACGCCTTTGCGTACAACGCGCTGGCGGGTTACCGTGAGCCTACGCAGTGGCTTCATGGCGTGGACGCCAAGCACGGGATCACATGGAGGATGAACGTCAAGCTCAAACATGAGAACGAAAAGACTGGTCCACGCCGCTACATCATTGATGGCGGTCGTGAGATCGGACCTTTGCGATGAAACAAATTCCCTTAACGAAGGGCAAAGAAGCCTGGGTTGACGATGAGGATTACGATTTCCTTATGCAGTGGAAGTGGCATCTTACTGGCGGAAATCGTAATAGTAAGTCTGCTGGAAAATATGCGGGACGGTGGGATTGGACGCATGGAAACCGAAAGCGTATTTACATGCACAATGTAATTGCGAGTCGAATCAACCTTCCATCTAGTCCCGACCATCGCGATCGAGATGGTCTGAATAATCAACGTTGCAATCTTCGCGATGCAACAAACTCTCAGAATCTCGCCAATCGGGCTCTATTTGAAACCAGTACGTCAGGTTTCAAGGGCGTTACAGAGCATCGTGGAAAGTGGCAAAGCCAAATTATGGTTCACAGGCAGACGCACTATCTTGGTCGCTTCCCCGGCACCGAGGCTGGCAAGATCGCTGCTGCCCGGGCCTACAACAAAGCCGCTCGCGAACATTTCGG